>LXNJ01000148.1_pt1 | contig 50265 bp, 42 predicted proteins | sample 809081 | NCBI WGS metagenome assembly LXNJ01 (sample SAMN04870510, study PRJNA318959) | sponge metagenome | biome: sponge; feature: marine sponge reef; material: water | host: Petrosia ficiformis | place: Greece: Milos, Mediterranean Sea | collected 2013-05-29 | depth 5-7 m | reverse complement strand
TGATGAACTAAGCATTCATGTTGAAAAAAGGCCGCCAGCCACTTTTCATGAACCACTTGATTTCAATAGCCTGGATAATATATTTCCAGATGAAGCGAGTGTCCGGACGAACCCGTCTGCGGTTGATTCCGCCGTAGGTATTTTGACGTATCTCAAAGAAAACCAGCCTGGCGATTTCCCTCATCTCAAGCCTGTGCTTTTTTCCCGCCTCTCAGACACTATGATTCTCGATGCAGCCACGCTGCGAAATTTAGAACTCACTCGCTCGGCGGTGGATCGTGGGAAAAAGGGTACTTTGTTTGGCTTGTTGGATGAGACGCAGACAGGTATGGGAGGGCGATTGCTGAAAAAATGGGTTCTTTCACCATTGATTCAAAAACAAGCCATCGATTTTCGTGCCGAATCCATAGAGGAACTCGTGAATAATTCCGATATTCTGAATCAGCTCAAAAACGTCATTGAGCCCATTCAAGATATCGAACGGCTCTTGGGACGCGTAGGTTCTCAAACTGCGAATGCCCGGGACCTAGCTGGACTTGGCGGATCATTGACTATGTTGCCGGAGGTTTATGAGGCGATCAAAGGGATGGCTGCTGAGTTGTTTCATTCCGTATTGAGTGGGTGGGATTCTCTCGAGGATGTAGCGTTGGAACTGAATAAAGCGATTGTGGATGAGCCACCCGTTTCGATTCGAGAGGGTGGAATTTTTCGCACTGAATATGACCAGGAACTTGCAAGGTTGAGAAAGGCGCAGCAGGAGGGTGATTTGTGGCTCAAGGATTATGAAAACAGGGAAAAAGAACGAACGGGACTGCCTTTGAAAATCGGGTTCAATCGCGTTTTTGGATATTATCTAGAGATATCCAAGCGATTCAGTGAGCAGGCGCCAATGGAATATACGCGCAAGCAGACCCTCGTTTCTGCAGAGCGATACATCACTTCCGAGTTAAAAAAAATGGAAGAAGACATTCTCGGAGCAGAGGAGAAAGCCCATCATCTCGAGTTTATGCTTTTTGGGCGATTAAGAGCCCAAATATCTCAACAAGCCAAGCGCATTCTTGCCGCCGCCGAGAGAATAGCGATTCTAGATGCCGTTTTGTCCTTGGCGCTTGTTGCGCGCAAATATGGATATGTCAGACCCCAAATTTTGGATTCTACAGATCTTGAAATTATTGAAGGCAGACATCCCGTCATGGAAGCGGAGAACCCTGGCATCGCTTTTGTGCCGAATGATTTATCGATCCGTGACGATCGCCGAATCCTCATCATTACAGGGCCGAATATGGCGGGAAAATCCACTTACCTGCGTCAATCAGCACTTATAATTCTAATGGCGCAAATTGGCAGCTTCGTACCAGCGAAGAGCGCAAAAATCGGTCTAGTGGATAGGGTGTTCACTCGCGTTGGTGCGCATGACCGACTTTTAGAGGGGCAAAGCACCTTCATGGTGGAAATGGTGGAAACGGCCACCATATTAAAAGAGTCTACACAGAGAAGTTTCATCGTGCTGGATGAGGTCGGGCGAGGCACGAGCACATATGATGGAGTGAGCATCGCTTGGTCAATTGTAGAGTATCTTCATAATGAGATCCGTCACAGGGCGAGGACATTGTTCGCGACCCACTATCATGAGCTGGCCGAACTCTCAAAAGAGCTCACCAGTGTGAAAAACTTAACGGTCGAAGTCCGAGAGTGGGGTGATGAAATAGTTTTCTTACGAAAAGTAACCGATGGCAGTTGCGATAGAAGCTACGGTATTCAGGTTGGCAGGTTGGCGGGGCTTCCGGAGGAGGTGATCGACCGTGCCAAGGCTTTGCTCTCTAAGTTTGAAAGTACAGAAGCAGTTTCCCGTACCAGCGAGGAAAAATCCTTTTTGGAAAATCGCCGGGGGAATGGGCAATTGCCTTTATTCTTACGTCAGGAATCACAAATTGAAAAGTTGTTGAAAGGTATTGATCCGGATTCCATGACACCTCGCCAAGCTCTCGAAGCCCTGTATGAACTCAGGAAGGTCATGGCAAACGTTGAAAAGCCCAAAAGTGGGACTAGTTAACAGCGCACCATCTGGAAGTGCTACGTGAGCATGAAGTTAGTGAAGTCATACAATGTATTGAGAGCTTTTTTCATATGCGATAGCATTGAATGTCAAGGCTAAGGGGAACATATGTTATCTAACACCCGGAAAACATTTGTTCTTAGGAAACTTGTCCTGGCGGTCTGTATGATATTTGCTCTGGTGGCGCCGGCGCTTGCCGCAACAGACAATCAAGATGGGATCCGAATAAATGATATTATTGTAATTAACAAGAATGGACAGTTGCTTGTTTTTGGTTCTCTATTGGGCGTATTTACGCCAAAACTGTTGGAAGCTATTCATAGTGGTGTGACGACGAAGTTCATCTTTGACGTAAGTCTCCTTCGCTCTCGCAAGCTGATTTATGATTTGGAAGTCACCTCGCGGCAATTACATCATCAAGTGAAATATAGCGCCTTGAAAAAAACATACACTTTTCATCTCAAAGAAGGTGAAAAAGAGATCGAGAGAAAAGTGACGAAAAGCCAAGGTGAGATGACGGACTGGATGCGTGAATTGAATGGCGCGACTATTGTCTCTGGGAAGACCTTGTCCCCAAATAGTCGATATTATGTAAAAATCAGAGCGCGGCTGAATCATGTGGATTTTGTTTTTCCCTTTAATTACTTACTCGCTTTTTGGGGGAAGCAGTCTGATTGGAGCTATTCCCAGACATTTAGCTCTGAAGGAATGTGAATAGTGCATCCAGCTCATTTGAAAAATCAGGAAACCTCTTTGCGACGACGGAGAACACTTCTGCGATCATTCATCGCTTTGATCATCATAGCGACTCTTTCATTCACGGCTTGGATTTATTTCAAGGAACTTGAGCCGGGGGTTCCATTACTGAACAACGTCGTCGTTTTTGCACTAGTAAACCTGAGTATCATTCTGCTCATGGTGGTTATTTTATTGGTGGCGAAGAACTTAGTGCGTCTTTACTACGAAGGTAGAACGGGCGCTGGTCGTTCGCGCTTACAATTGAAGCTCGTGTTGGCTTTTGTCGGTTTTACGCTCATTCCGGTAGTAGCTCTTTTTATTGTGGCTAGCGGTTTGATTAACCAAAGTTTCAACGCCTTGTTCAACATGAATGTGGAAAGAGCATTGAAAGGGTCGTTTGAAGTGGCTCAAACCTATTATCGCGAAGTGGAGCGAAACGCGCTATTCAGTGCCAGTCGACTAGCTCATATGTTGGAGAAGGCGCATCCCGATTCATTGGAAAACCCTAAGGCTGTCGGAAAAATATTGGAGTCCGAGAGAAAGAGCCTGGGGGTAGATTTCATCCAACTCTACGATAGAGAGCGGAAGGAGATTGTATCGGTCAAGCGTCCTGGCTTAGGACGAGGCGCAATGTTCTCGCCACTGGTGGGATACGTGGATCAGGTAATTGATGGGGAGTCACGATCGAGTATAGAGAATTGGGAAAAAGGTGATGTTATTTACGGCGTGGCGCCTTTGAGGATTCAAAATAAAGTGGTGGGGTTTATCGTTGTATCTAAATATGTGTCTGATAGGCTCGTGGAGAAGATCAGAGGCATATCGGATTCCTTTGTGAATTATAAAGAATTGGAACTGTCCAAGAATCCAATCAAAGCTAATTACATCATCACTTTCTTGGTTGTCACCTTGCTCATTCTCTTTGCCGCCATATGGTTTGGCTTCTACCTCGCTCGCGGGATCACGGTTCCCATCGAAAAATTAGCAGACGCCACAAGGGCGGTATCGGATGGTGATCTGGAACATCGCGTGGATGCGCAAGCAGATGGCGAAGTGGGAATTTTGGTCAACGCGTTTAACAGCATGACAGAAGAATTGCTGGCTAACAAAGAGAAAATTGAAGAATCTTCTGAAATCCTGCGTCGGTCCAATATGGAAATCGACAGAAGGCGCAGATATATGGAGGCGATGCTCGAAAATATTGGAGCGGGTGTGATATCAATCAACCGCCGGGGGCGCGTTACTATTCTAAACAATGCGGCAGGGGAGTTGCTGAGCATAGAACCCCAGAACGCCGTCGGACGATTGTTCAGCGAAGTTTTTGAAAGCGCACATCTCGAGCCTGTCCGTCAGTTGATGCGTTCTATGAGAAACCGAGACCACCAAAGCGCATCGGAGCAGGTGGAAGTCATGATTGATGGCCGTGTATTGACGTTGCGCGCGAGCTTGACCCTTCTCAAAAGCGCGGATGGTGGCAGGCTTGGTGCCGTCATTGTGTTTGATGATATGACGGCCTTGATTCGGGCTCAAAAAGTCGCCGCATGGCAGGAAGTGGCTCGTGGCATCGCGCACGAGATCAAAAATCCACTTACGCCAATACAACTCTCCGCTCAGAGAATGAGAAGGAAATTTGAAATTGAAGCCTATGATTTTGCGGAAGTATTCGAATCTTGTACCGATACCATTATTAATCAGGTAACGAGTCTGATTGAAATGGTGAATGAATTCAGTCGTTTTGCGCGAATGCCGGAGCCGAGATTAAGGCTTTGTGAGTTTGTTCCACTGATTGAGGATGTTGCAAATTTATATCGTGACAGAAAAGGGAACGTGAAATTTTCGATGCAGATTGATACCGGGAATGCAGTTGTCATGGCGGATCCCGAGCAGTTGCAACGTGTGTTCATCAATTTATTGGAGAACGCTTTCGAATCCCATGAAGTTGATGGCGAGATAGATTTGCAAGCATGGAGTAATATGGATAGAAATATGATAGTTGTTGAAGTTGCCGACCAGGGGCAGGGTATATCGGAAGATATGAAAGGACATATATTCTCGCCTTACTTTTCGACAAAAGATAGAGGTTCCGGGTTAGGTTTGGCTATATGTCATCGCATTGTGGCAGATCACAATGGAACAATAGGCGTGCGAGATAACCATCCTGTTGGCTCTGTTTTTCGTGTAACGTTGCCACTGGCGCCTACTGCGGACATCACACCTGAAAAACAAAGGACGGCTTTCATTGGATAAGGGACATGTGCTTATCGTCGATGATGAGCGCGAAATTCTCGCGAGCTTGGAAGATGTATTGCACGATGAAGGATATCGTGTTGAGCGGGCCGAAACGGGGGAAACAGCCCTTCAATTAGTTCGAACCGAAACACCGGATGTGGTTTTGGTTGATGTATGGATGCCCGGAATTGACGGAATCAAGACTTTGCAAGCAGTGAAAGAATCGAACGCGGATATCGAAGTCGTCGTGATGTCGGGCCATGGCAATATTGAAACCGCCGTAGCTGCAACAAAGTTAGGCGCTTTTAATTTCATTGAAAAACCCCTGTCTATTGATGCTGTATTGCGTATTATCGATTCCGCTGTTCAAGCGCGAAGAGCCAAAGAACTGAAGGCAAGTGATGTCGTTGATGTAATGTTTGACGGAAATAGCAAGAATATTCAAAAGGTTCGACGGGCCATACGTAAAGCCGCGAAAGATTTTAGCCCTTTGCTAATCGCAGGTGAAAGAGGTACGGGGAAGCGTTTTGTTGCCAGGATGATTCACAAGAACGGTATTCGAAAAGAAGAAGGATTTAGGCCGATTCATTGCCGTTCGCTGTTTCCTATGACGGAAATAAGCGAATGGGAAAATGTCTTGGAACGGCTGTTGCCTGATGCCTATCAAGGGACGGTATACCTTGATGGTTTGGAGCAACTGCCCATGGCGGAGCAGGAGATATTTCTTTTGAGATTCCTCGGGCATACGAAAGGAGCAATGCGTTTAATGGTATCCGTTGATCATATGGGTGCCCTGAATGACAAGGCCTATGTAAGAGCCTTGTCCTCAAAAATAGGCGCTGATGTAATACACCTGCCACCTTTGCGCGAGCGCAAAGAGGATATTTTGCCGCTGGCCAACAGATTTTTGAGTGAATGCATGGAAGCTGACAGGTATAAAAAGGAATTTTCAGAGGATGTCATTGCGCTTCTGGAAGACTATGACTGGCCGGGCAATATTGCTGAATTAAAAGGCGCGGTGACCAAAGCGGCATATTCATCGCAAGGCTCGGAGATTGACATCAGCCACTTGCCGTACGCGATACGCGAAGCTTCTGAATTAGCGACGCACACATCATCAAAAGACGACGCCCCTTCTAATTTTAATTTGGCCAGAACCCAGTGGGAGAGACAATACCTTTCCTTCCATTTGGAGGAGCACGGTTGGGATATCCTCAAAACCGCCCAGGCGGTGGGGATGACGAAACCGGCTTTAAAACGAAAAATTAAAGCATACAATATAGAGTTCGTAACGTCGGCGTCGACGAACCTGAGGGAAACAAATCAAAGGAGTATTTCAAAAAGTGTCGTGTTGTACGGCCGCGGGCTTCATTCAGGGTTGAAGACCGGATTAATCATCGAACCCTTGCCGCCGGGGAGCGGAATTCAGTTCGGCAACCTGACAAGCCCCGATACAGTAAGAGCAAATGTCGATTTTGTGGATGGCACCAACCATGCGACGAACTTGCGCAATGGAACTGTAACGGCTCGAACAATAGAGCATCTCATGAGCGCGCTGCACGCATATAAGATAAGCAATATACTCATCAAAATGAGTGAGGAAGTGCCTGTTATGGATGGGTCGGCAGTAGAGTTTTGTCGCTTGCTCGAAGAAGCAGGTATTGAAGATCAGAAAGAAAAATGTGATGACTTGTGGGTTGATAAGGTTTACGAAGTAGGTGAACAGAGAGACGAGAAGGGTTATATACGTATAGAGCCAGCGGATTCTTTTTCAGTCTCATATCTCATCGATTATCCTAAGCCGATTGGGAAACAATCATATCTTTATGAACATAAGAACGCATTGAGTTTTCAAGAAGATATCGCACCGGCCCGTACATTTGGCTTTGTTTCTGAACTCGAGTCGCTTGAGAAAATGGGCCTGGCCGAGGGGGGGCGTTGGGATAATGTGATTCTTGTAGACAAATCGCGAGTCGTGAATACCCAATTGCGATTTCCCAATGAGTTTGTTCGCCATAAAATTCTTGATGTAATAGGAGATCTATATTTAACCGGTCGTCCCATCCGCGGAAAAGTGACCGCTGAGAGAAGTGGACACCGACATAATGTAGCTTTAGTTAAGAAATTGATGGAAAACCATGACTGATAACGAGTTCATGCCGAGCGATTTCGCCTGCCAAATCATGGATCATCACTTTTGAACGAACATCACCTGACATACCGGGACGCAGGCGTCGATGTGAATTTGGGAGAGGGTTTCGTTCAAGCTATCGCCCGAGATATAAAATCGACCCATGTTAATCAAAGTGGCCGTATCCTGAAGGGGGCGGCGGATTTTGCGGGTTTGTTCCGCTTGGGTGGGGAATATGAAGACCCTGTACTTGTTTCAGGTGCCGACGGCGTCGGCACGAAATTGCTCTTGGCCCAAGAATTCGGGCGTCATGATTCCATCGGGGTCGACTTGGTGGCCATGTGCGTCAACGACATACTAACTACGGGAGCAGAACCGCTTTTTTTTCTTGATTACATTGCGACAGGCAAGATAAATCAACACGTTTTGAAGGCAGTCGTATCCGGGATTGCACGAGGATGCCGGGAGGCAGGATGCGCCCTCCTCGGTGGCGAAACCGCCGAGATGCCTAACATGTATGAGCCGGGCGTATATGATCTCGCTGGATTCGCTGTGGGGGTGATTGAACGCGAAAACCTGGACAATCGGACACCTGTCAAGACCGGCGATGCCATACTCGCCCTTTCATCTTCAGGAATACATAGCAACGGATATTCCTTGGTACGTAAAATATTTGAATCAAATGAAACACGGGATGTGGCGGGGCAAAGGCTAGGCGTTCCCATTGAAGATGTATTATTGGAGCCGACCAGAATTTACACGAAAGGGGTTCTTTCCGTTCGGAGAGATGAGGGGATTAGCGGCATCGCGCACATCACGGGAGGTGGAATTCCGGGAAATGTAAATCGTGTGATGCCGGATGAATTGCAGGCTAAGTTTTATCCTGAAAAATGGGTGATGCCTGAGATATTCTCATTGATTCAAGAGTTTGGCCCGGTTGACAGCGCGGAGATGTATCACATTTTTAACATGGGCTTGGGTTTTGTCTTTCTTGTGAGGTCGGAGCGAGCTGAATCTGTGCTCGAATGTTTGAAAACTGCAGGAGAACGCCCCACGGTTGTTGGCGAAGTCGTCAGAAAATCCAAAGGTGGTCATCCCGTCGTCATTGAAGGCATATAAATAGTGCATTCAAGGTCGCGATTACGAGTGGGTGTTTTGGCCTCGGGGCGTGGGTCGAACCTGCAAGCCCTCATTGATGCCGGGCAGAAATCGGATTTTCCGGCGGAAGTCGAATTGGTACTGAGTGACAAAAGGAATTCGTATGCCCTTGAGCGCGCCTCTATAGCTGGGATACGACATAGTCATCTCGCACCCAAAGAGGAAGGCTTTTATCTGAAGATGGGAGATGAGATCGAAAATTGCGAAATCGATCTAATCTGTTGTGCTGGTTTTATGCGAATTTTACCGCCGGAGTTTGTAAGCCGATTTCCAGGGAAAATCATCAACATTCATCCCTCGCTTCTACCGAGTTTCCCTGGTCTGCATGCGCAAAAGAAAGCTTTAGATGCTGGTGTGACAGTGACTGGCTGCACGGTCCACTATGTGGACGAGGGAGTGGATACGGGGCCGATCATTTTACAAGCCGCCGTACCGGTGTTACCTCATGATGATGAAGAAACCCTTTCGGCGAGAATTCTCGGTTATGAGCACCGTATATACCCGTTGGCGGTAAGGCTCATCGCCGAGGGGAGTGTTCACTGCGTCGATGGCGTTGTGCTGTATTCAGGGAACGCTCATCAGGAGGGTAGCGGTTTCATCTCACCTGTTTCCGAGTAGTCATTCATAAAGGGATACAAAAGTTTTGCGCAAATCAAGTTTCTTCTTAAGACTGGCAGTTGTTTTTTTATTTGTCGCGCTCATGCAAGGATACGCTCTTGGTACGTCTCTAGCGGAAGAATCGCGTCTGAAGGCGGAGAAAATAATCAGTGAGCTGCAGAAAAAATATGACGTGCTCGATTCTCTGCAAGCCTCTTTCGAGCAGAAAAATGAATTGAAATCTCTTGGGCGAACGACGACGTCGAGCGGAAGCCTCTTGTGGATGAAACCCGGCAAACTGCGAATGGAGTATGTCAAGCCTGAAAAGCAGGTTTTGGTTTCCGATGGTCGTACGTTTTGGCTCTATACTGCGCGTTTCAGGCAGGTTATGGTTTCCGAAAACGCGGGGAGTGGATTAGGCGCCACCCCATTGTTATTTTTATCCGGCAAGGGGAATTTGAAGAAGAATTTTCATGTCGCTGTGGAAGAGATTGGAATTGCCAGACGAAGCGGAGGAATCTGGAAAGCCGGTCAACCCCACCGTATTCGCTTGGAGCCGAAATCTGCGGGTGCTGCGTTTCGCAAAATGTGGATCGAGGTGGAACCTGAGAATTTCAGAATCCTTGCTTTGGCTTATATTGATAACATAGGCAACAAAAGTCACCTGCAGTTTTCAAATGTCAAAGAAAACGTCAAAATCGCAAAAGAGGAATTTCAGTTTATCGTGCCGCCAAATGTCGAAGTTCTACAAATGCCAGCCAGTGCGGCCAGCAATAAATAAGGAATCATTCGAGAATGGCGATGCAAATCATAAACTGGGTGATGGGGTTTGGGCAGACGATATTCTGGGCTGTGCTGGTTCTGGGGCTACTCATTTTTATCCATGAGTTGGGTCATCACCTCGTCGCGAAATGGCTCAAAATCGGCGTTTCCACATTTTCCTTGGGCTTCGGTCGTCGTATCTGGGGTTTCCAGCGGGGAGAGACGGAATATCGCGTATCCCTAATCCCCTTGGGTGGCTATGTAAAGCTTGTGGGAGAAGATCCGGAAGCGCAAGCTGACAATCCAGATGCGCCCAAAGAGCCGGATGAGCCGGAGAAATCTTTCTATTTACGTCCTGTGAGTCACCGATTGGCTGTCATTTCAGCGGGACCCTTGTTTAATGTCATCCTGGCTATACTCCTCAGTTGGGGATTGCACCTTGGTGGTATTCCAGTGCCTGGCACGTGGGTAGGCGGTGTTTTGCCCGATACGCCTGCGCAAAAAGCGAACCTTGAAACCGGCGATCACATCGTGGCCATTGATGGGACGCGAATTCAAAGATGGTCCGAGCTTGTCGAAATAGTTCGAAAAAATGCCGATCAAAAACTCGTGTTGACGGTGGAACGCGGCCGCAAATCCTTTGAAACGCCCATTGTCCCGACATCGATGAGTTCGACGGGAAAAGATTTAGGTTACGGCCGAATCGGCATCAGTATCGGTCAAGGCACCTATACCGAGCGTTTCGGCTTCTTTGAGTCTTTGGGAAAGGGTTTTGAGCAAAACTATCGCATCGCCAGCTTAACGGTCATTACGTTGTATTCGATGCTGACGAAGACCATTCCTGCGGACATTGGTGGGCCGATTCGTATTTCTGTGGTGGCCGCAGAGCAGGCGCAGCGCGGATTTCGCTATCTTGTCATGTTTACGATTTTGCTCAGCGTCAATCTGGCGATTTTGAACTTGCTGCCGATTCCGGTTCTCGATGGGGGCCATATTTTTTTCTTGCTTATTGAAAGCTTGCGTGGCAGACCTATTAGTCTCAGGGTCCGGGAGATGGCCATGCAAGTGGGTACGGTTCTGCTCATCGGTTTGATGATCTTTGCCACCTATAAGGACAGCGTGTACTATCTTTTTGGTAGTGAGCCGGCAGCGATAACGAAAAAAGAGAAGCAAGTAGGGAAAATGAAGGACGTAACAAAACCATCTTCTCAGAGCATCAAAGGCAAATAGGGATTTGGCAATGTTTGAGCCATTTACAGACGACGTGTTTTACACGAAACCCATAGCAGGAATCGGTTTGCCTCCCAAAGAGCAGAACAACACTGTCCTACCGATGGTTGGTGCGGATGAAACTGGCGAGGAGTTGCCTTGCGCGGATCCGTCTTTGTTCCCGCTGAATCGGCGAAAAAGTTCTCAAGTCGAAGTACGAGGCGTCAAGATTGGCGGTGGTGCTCCCATCGTAGTGCAATCGATGTGCAACACTTTCACGCATGATGTGGAAGCAACCGTGGACCAAATCAATCGGCTGGAAGCTGCCGGGTGCGAGGTTGTGCGGTTGGCCGTTCCTGACGAGAAGTCGGCGAACGCGCTCTATGAAATCAGAAAGCGAACCGAGATGCCTTTGGTTGCGGATATCCACTTCGACCATCGCTATGCCCTGATGGCGGCGGATGCGGGTATCGATTGTTTGCGAATTAACCCGGGCAACATCAATGGAGAGGAAAGGGTGAGCGAAGTAGTCGCTGCGGCGAAGGATCACGGCTTGCCCATTCGTGTAGGCGTGAACGCCGGCTCTTTGGAAAAGCATCTGCTCGATCGCTTTGGCGGCGCAACGCCTGAGGCGATGGTCGAGAGTGGGTTGCGTCATGTTGCCATGCTGGAGAAGCGCAACTTTTATGATACGAAAATCTCCCTGAAGGCTTCCGATGTCGCGAGGGCGGTGAAGGCCTATCGATTGATGTCGAAACGCGTCGAGTACCCTCTTCACTTGGGAATCACGGAAAGTGGAAGCCTTCAGACGGGCAGCATAAAAAGCGCTGTCGGGTTGGGAATTCTGCTCTCGGAAGGTATTGGCGACACCATTCGCGTTTCTTTGGCGGCGGACCCGGTGGAGGAAGTGCGTGTGGGTTACGAAATCCTGAAGAGCCTGAAATTACGCCAAAAGGGCGTGAATGTTGTCGCGTGTCCATCGTGCGGACGTGTTCAAATTGACGTGGATAAGCTCACCATGGAAGTAGAGCAGGAACTTGCCCATATCGATGCCCCCATCACGGTGGCCGTCATGGGTTGTGAAGTGAACGGACCTGGTGAGGCGAGAGATGCCGACATCGGTGTGGCCGGCGGCCATAAGCGCGCTCTGATTTTCATGAAAGGCGAAAAGTCAGGCCTGGTATCTTATGAGGACATAAAGAAAAACTTGGTTGAGCGCGTAGAGCAACTTGCGGAGCAATACGAAAAAGGTCAATTTGAAGTAACTCACTCCTAAGAAAATCTGATTGATGCGATTCTCACGAGGGTTTTTGCCCACATTAAAAGAAGCGCCCGCCGAAGCGGAAGTCGTTAGCCATAAACTTATGGTACGCTCAGGCATGATCCGCCGATTGGCGGCTGGCGTATATACGCTCTTGCCACTCGGCGTTCGTGTGCAGCGCAAAGTCGAACAGATACTGCGTGAAGAGTTGAATCGCGCAGGTGCGCAAGAAGTTTTTCTGCCTACGCTGAACCCCGCCGAACTTTGGCAAAAAACTGGACGATGGGAAGTATATGGCAAAGAATTGATCCGCTTGAAAGATCGCCATGAGCGTGATTTTTGTCTGGGTCCTACGCATGAGGAGGTAATCACCGATTTGGTAGCGCGCGAGGTCAGGAGCTATCGGGACCTGCCGCTCAATCTCTATCAGATTCAAACGAAATTCAGAGACGAGATCAGGCCCCGTTTCGGTGTGATGCGTGGGCGGGAGTTTACGATGAAGGACGGCTACAGCTTTGATAGAGACGAGGCGGGCGCAGAACATAGTTATGAAGAAATGGTGCATGCCTATACCCGGATATTTCAACGTTGTGGCCTGAAGTTCAGTGCTGTGGAGGCGGATTCAGGGGCCATCGGTGGGAGTTTTTCGCACGAGTTCATGGTCATGGCTGATACTGGAGAGGAGGCAATCTCCGTATGTGATTCGTGTGGGTACGCAGCGAATGTGGAAAAATCGCCAGTATCTTTGAAGTTGCCCGAGAATGAGGGAGGCGAACTTGAAAAAGTACATACTCCTGGCGCTCATTCGATAGAAGAAGTTTCGGAATTCTTTTCGTTGCCTCCATATCGCATGTTGAAAACGCTTTTGTATGTCGCTGATGGTGAGCCGGTGGCCGCGATGATTCCAGGCCATAGGGAATTAAATGAGGTCAAACTGAAAAATGCGCTTGATGCGGTGGATATCGAGCTTGCCGACGCCGAGACGGTTGAGAAACTTACAAACTCTGAGGTGGGATTTGCAGGCCCTGTGGGCTTGTCGGATATTCGGCTTGTGGCGGATTACGCCATTGAAAATTGCGAAGGGCTCATTATCGGGGCTAATCAAACGAACTATCACTATACAGGCGCTCGGGAGGGTCGTGACTTCACCGCAGGCGTATTTGCAGACCTCACTGTTGCACAGGAAGGAGATGCCTGTCCCAATTGCGAGGCGAGGCTCAGCATCAGGCGCGGCATCGAAGTGGGGCATGTCTTCAAGCTGGGTTGCAAGTATTCTGATGCCCTGGACGCTACCTATCAGGACGAAAATGGTGAGATGCACACTATCGTCATGGGATGTTATGGCATTGGCGTAGGCCGGACGGTCGCGGCGGCGATAGAGCAGAACCATGATGAGGACGGAATCATCTGGCCGACTCCCATCGCTCCATATCATGTGGACATCATTCCGGTGAGAGTGGATGATGAAACCATGAAGGTTTGTAACCACATCTACGACTTGCTCGAGGCCGCAGGGCTGGATGTCGCGCTTGATGACAGGGATGAGCGCCCGGGCGTGAAATTCAAGGATGCCGATCTCATCGGGTTCCCTTACAAAGCGGTCATCGGACCCAGGGGTCTCAAGGAAGGTAAAATCGAGATAAAATCGAGAAGGACGGGAGAAACACAACTTGTAGCGATTAGCGAGTCGATATCTTTTTTGGAAAATCTGGTTTCCGAAGAAATGAAGTCCGTCCGGTAATTTGCAAGGTTTTCAGGTTTTGTTTTGAAGCAGTTTTTGGATTTTTCTATGAAGTGCTGTTCGGCTCTGGGGTTCATGGGAAGGGAAAGCTGAAAAAAATAGAAAACTTGACGTTTTCGGTTCTAGGCATTTATATTTTCCTCCTGATAGTGAGGCGGAATTTTGGAAGGAGATATTCAAGCGTGGCCTACCAGGGAGTTCGCGAGTGCGCTGTTTGCGCTTGGCGAGAGGGTTGCCGCCTGAAGTATCGCAATGAACCGAACGGGGCGATTTTTTGTCCGGAATTTTCACCGGATTTGAGGTTACAGCAAACGAAATCGAAGGAAATGCCGTCTTCGTCCGAAGGCCTAGAACAGGGAGCAAATGACAAATGAGGCGTGAAATCGAAATTCTGATATTGCTCTTTTTGGGGTATTTATGTTTGATGGTAGGCTTTCGCATGGATGACATTGGCATACAGGTTTTTTTCTATATTCTCTCGGCCATGTTTATTTTCGCCATCTTCCGACCCAAGCAGTCTCCCTAACGGGGTGCATTCTGGCGGCGTAGCTCAACCGGTTAGAGCATACGGCTCATATCCGTAGTGTTGGGGGTTCAAGTCCCTCCGCCGCTACCATTTCCTCGCCGCTTAGGGGAGGATATTTCAGGTGATATCGGATGCCTCGCCAACCACTACCTTGAAGCTCAAAAAAGCATTTGAAGCCAAGGTGAGAAAGGGTCTCAAAAAATCTGTTTATAAGGCCAAGTCTACCCCTTTGCTCGTCGGTTTTTCGGGTGGCGCGGATTCCACGGCTCTATTGTTATCCTTAAAGTCGATCCTGCCGAAATCACAACACTTGTGTGCAGTTCATGTAGAACACGGGCTCCGTGGAGATCTTTCAAAAAAAGATGCTGCGCATGCCGAGCAGATCTGTTTGCGATTCAACATCGATTTTCGTTGCGAGCATGTTCGTGTGTCTCGAATAGCGCAATTGGGACTCGAAGGAGCTGCTCGCGAATCTAGACGTTTGGCTTTTCTGACGGTCGCCAAGGAGATTGGCGCCGATACACTCGCGTTGGCCCACAACATAGATGATCAAGCTGAAACCGTGCTCATGCGTTTATTTGAAGGAGCAGGCGTGAGAGGGATTTCAGGCATGAAGTGGCGGACCCCATTATCGTCGAAAGGAGAAGACGGGTTCCACATCATCCGGCCTTTGCTGAATGTGTCGCGCAAGGAGATCTTGGAATATTTGGAGGCTCAGGGCATCTCTTGGGTCGAGGATGAAACGAATGCAGACGAGAGCCGCCTTAGAAACCGGATACGCAAAAAAATTATGCCAGTCGTAAGAGAACATATAGGCGATGCGGCTGTCAGCGGAATCGCCAAGAGTGCAGAGATATCGGCCCCGCTTATCTCTTTCATAAATGAAATGTCCAAGGATTTGCGTGCGAAATTCATCCGTGAAGTTAATGGGGAACTCATTGTTTTTCCTTTACGTGAAGTGCAAGAACTCTCTCAATCGCTTAGAGCCGAGCTTTGGCGCTCGGTGCTGAATATGCTCAGGGACGAATCGCCTGCTCACGCCCGCAGGCGTGCTCTGCGAAAATGGATTGAAGACCTGGAAGGCCTGGCAATGGGGGATAAGCCCTCAGCAGTGTTGAGTTTACCGGGTGGCTTGGAAGCGAGAAGGGAATATGACCGTCTAATTTTCGGCTGTTCCTATATTGACTCTAAGCTGGATGAGGAGAAAAAGCTGCGGATTCCAGGAAAGACGGTCCATCATTCACTATGTTTAGAAATAGAGGCTTCATGCGATTTCACACATCATACGAAAGGGGCATGGGAGGCGCGTTTTGATCTGGAAAAGCTGGGGGTGGATGCTTGTATCCGGACCCGGCGCGACGGAGATCGATTCCATCCTTTGGGACGAACAAAAGAGAAGAAACTCAAGGATTACCTCATAGAACAAAAAGTACCGAGACCCTTCAGGAGTCGGATACCTCTCCTGACCGTAGGAGATAAGGTGGCATGGATCATAGGGCACCAGGTATCAGCGGAATTCCGGCTCGATGGGGATGAAAAGAGGGGGGTTACCCTTAAAGCGTTGCTAGAGAATGAAGATAGTAAGTTCTTAAGTTCGTTGGCTTAGTGATTTGAAGTTTAACTCGTAGACGGATGGGAAAAATCTTGATAACGTGTTTTCAGGGTTTAGAGATACGCTCACCCGTAAAAAGAAGGAAGGCATTTTGAATCAATTTTACAAGAATTTGGCGCTTTGGCTGATTATCGGCTTGATAATGGTGGGTTTGTTCCAGGCCTTCAATAGCCCACGCTCGACGGATAGAACGGTTGTTTATAGCGATTTTTTGCAAGCGGTGTCTGAAGGACAGGTGAGCGAAGTTGTAGTCCAGGGTGACAACATCCGGGGTCGCTACCTTAGCGGTAGATCCTTCCATACCCACGCTCCCAAGGACCCGAAATTGATCGACACCCTCAGGGCCAAAGGTGTTCGCATCACGGCGCAGCCGGTAGAACAAAATTCCTGGTATATGAATATGTTGTTGAGTTGGCTGCCTATGCTGGTGATGCTGGGCGTTTGGATTTTCTTCATGCGCCAGATGCAAATGGGTGGTTCGAAAGCTCTGTCGTTTGGTAAAAGCAAAGCACGAATGATGCCCGAATCCGCGAAGAAAAAAATCACGTTCGCTGATGTGGCTGGCATCGAGGAAGCCAAGGAAGAACTCGAAGAACTCGTTGATTTTCTCCGCGATCCGCAAAAGTTCACACGCTTGGGCGCACGTATTCCCAAGGGAGTTCTGATGGTTGGGCCTCCAGGCACGGGCAAAACCCTGCTGGCGCGAGCCATTGCGGGCGAAGCGGATGTGCCGTTTTTCTCGATAAGCGGCTCTAGTTTTGTGGAGATGTTTGTCGGGGTCGGGGCATCGAGAGTTCGGGACTTGTTCGAACAGGGCAAGGCGAATGCGCCGTGCATCATATTCATTGATGAGATAGATGCTGTCGGGCGTCATAGGGGCGCCGGCCTCGGTGGCGGCCACGATGAACGTGAGCAGACGCTGAATCAACTTCTTGTCGAGATGGATGGTTTTGAATCGAATGATGGAGTCATCCTGATGGCGGCGACGAACCGGCCGGACGTGTTGGACCCGGCTCTCCTTCGGCCAGGTCGCTTTGACCGCCAGATTGTGGTTTCCCTGCCCGACATAAAAGGGCGCTTGGCGATTTTGAAAGTGCATGCGGAGAAGGTGCCGCTCGATGAAACCGTCGATTTGAATCTTATAGCGCGTGGAACTCCGAGATTTGCGGGCGCTGATCTGGCGAACCTTTTGAACGAATCCGCACTTCTTGCGGCGCGACGGGGAAAACGCTCCGTTGAAAATGAAGACCTGATGGAAGCGAAGGATAAAGTCTTGATGGGCAAAGAGCGGCGTAGCATGGCGCTCAGCGAAAAGGAGAAGAGAAATACAGCCTATCACGAAGCGGGGCACGCCCTTGTTTCATTGCTGATACCGGGGACGGACCCCGTAGAGAAAGTGACGATCATCCCCCGAGGTTTTTCGTTGGGAAGCACGTGGTCTTCGCCTCTCGAAGATCGTTACAGCAACGACAAAACATTTTTGACGAACCAGCTTGCTTGCCTGATGGGTGGACGTGCGGCGGAGATGCTGGTTTTTGAGGAATTAACGACAGGTGCAAAAGCCGACATCCAGACGTCGACTGACTTGGCGAGAAGCATGGTTTGTGAATGGGGGATGAGCGAAAAGCTCGGTCCATTGGCATATGGAAAAAAACATGAGCAAATCTTTCTGGGGCGTGAAATTTCCCAACACAGGGACTATAGCGACCAGGTGGCCCTTGAAATTGATAATGAAGTGAAGAATATGGTTTCGTCGAGTTATGAGAGAGCGTATAAATTGCTTGAGGAAAATCGGGACAAGCTCGATTTGCTCGCCAATGCGCTGCTCGAGTATGAAACCATCGATCTCAAAGATATCGAGTCTTTGATGGAAACCGGGCAGATTACCAGGAGTCGCAAGCGTAAAGACGAGGTTGGCGAACAAGACACTTCGGCTTCACCACAACCGGAGGAAAAACCTCGTGATGACCCGCAGTCTTCGCCGACTGACTTGGCGCCCGGCCAAGCCTAGTTTCTCCCTATATTTCGATTTATGATGCAGATGTAAGCACCTCTGGAGTCTGACGCTCAGGAGGAGACCGTCCTGTTGGCATCGTATTAGACTTATGGTGTTGAGGAGAAAGATGCCTAAACTCTGTGTGAATGTGGACCATGTCGCCACCATCCGTGAAGCGCGAAAGACAAATGAGCCCGATCCGGTGGCGGCTGCACTCATCGCTGAACGAGCGGGAGCGATAGGTATCACCATTCACCTTCGTGAAGACAGAAGGCATATCCAGGACAGGGACTTGAGGTTGATGCGGCAAGTGGTTCGGGGCAAGCTCAACCTCGAGATGGCGCCTGTATCTGAGATGCAAGGCATTGCCCTTGATGTGAAGCCGGAGCAGGTCACCCTCGTTCCGGAGCGGCGCGAGGAGATAACGACCGAGGGCGGCTTGGATGTGGCAAGCAACATCGAACAGATAGCCGGTTTAATGAAGCCGTTGCGAGAAGCTGGGCTGCTCTTAAGTCTTTTCATCGACCCTCATCCCGAACAAATTGAAGCCGCAAAGGAGTTAAGCGCAGATTTCGTGGAGCTGAACACGGCTGCTTATTCTGAAGCCAGGGATGAACTTTCTCAGGAAAAAGAGTTGGCCTCGCTCAGCGAAGCTTCTATACGGGCCCATGGCCTCAGCCTCGGCGTTCACGCGGGCCACGGACTCACTTATCTCAATGTGCAAGCTGTGGCCCAACTTCCCCACCTGCAGGAACTGAACATTGGCCACAGCATTGTTTCACATTCTGTTTTCGTCGGTTTTGAGAGAGCCGTGCGCGAGATGTCGAATATAATTGAACGAGTAGGCCCCGCCTGAGCATGCCGATTCCCGTCGTAACAGCCCAGGAAATGTCGAATATCGACAACCGGGCAATTCAAGAATATGGGATTCCCTCCACATGTTTGATGGAGGCGGCTGGGTTAAAATCCGCTCAAAAGATTTTGGAAAAATATGGCAGAGCCGGCCTCCGTGTTCTGATTGTTTGCGGAAAAGGGAACAACGGTGGGGATGGTTTCGTGGTTGCCAGACATTTACTCAATGCAGGAGCCGATGTCGATATCGCGACTTTGTTTCCTCTGAGGGAAGTCACAGGTGACCCGGGCGTTTTTTTGAAATCGCTTGACAGGATGCGAATTCCCATCTTAGAGGTGGCGGAGGATAACACCTCGCTGTTGGAGGAGATGGGCAAAAATGCGGATCTGATAGTGGACGCCATTCTGGGAACCGGGTTTCGGCCGCCTGCCCGAGGTCTTGCAGAGGAGGCCGTCCGCATCCTTTCCGCCATCGATATACCGATCGTGGCCATTGATATGCCATCTGGACTCGATTCCACTACAGGCAGGGCTGAACTTCCATATATCAACGCAAAGACCACCTTGGCTTTAGGCGCCCTCAAGCGGGGTCATCTTCTCATGCCGGCGGCTGAGCATGTGGGGGAGGTCATATCTCTTGACATCGGGATTCCGCATGAATGCCTGAAAGAAGAAGATATTTCACTCCACGTTACGGAACCTTCGGATGTGGCTGAGAATTTACCGGAAAGACGCCCTGATGCGCACAAAGGAGATGCCGGCCATCTGTTGTTGATAGCTGGCGCGCCCGGCATGTCAGGGGCCGCATTGATGACGGCTATGTCGGCCCTTCGAACGGGCGCAGGCCGGGTGACGCTTGCGGTGCCTGAAAGTATTTCTCCCTTCGTGGAGAGTAAGTACCCTGAAATCATGACGTTGTCTTTGCCGGCCACTGAGTCTGGATCGATTGACGCCTCGGCATTCGATTTTCTCGTTGAGCGTTCAGAAGACATGAATGCTTTGGTGATAGGACCCGGGCTTCAGACGAACCCGAGAACTATTGAGCTTGTCCATTTGCTCATCCAACACGTTGGCGCCCCCGTTGTCCTTGATGCCGATGGCCTGAATGCGCTTGCTCAGGATTTGACTATCCTGGACGGCAGACTCGCTCAATTGATCCTGACGCCACACCCCGGAGAAATGGCAAGGCTCCTTGGGCTCTCGACACAAGAAGTACAAGAAGATCGCATTACACACGCAAACTCATTTGCCTCGCACCATCATCTTGACATCGCCTTAAAGGGCTGGGGAACAATTGTCGCCACATCGGATGGAGAAATCTGGTACAACCCCACTGGAAATTCCAATATGGCTACCGCAGGCAGTGGAGATGTATTGGCGGGGGTTATTGGCGCTTTGCTCGCTCAGGGGCTTTCCCGAAAATGGTCTTTGATATGCGGGGTTTATCTGCATGGCATGTCAGGAGAATTGGCATCCTCGGAAGTGGGCGGGCTCGGAATCACGGCAACTGATATTTTACAGGCTCTTCCCAAGGCGAGAAGGAAAGTGCTCATGGAGGCAGGAGATTCTGAAACTGTTTGAATTTCCCTTTGAGATGCAAAGTGATTCGGTAGAGCAAACAGTCGAACTGGGTGCTCGCTTGGCGAAAGCATCGAGACCCGGCGAGGTCATTTTGCTCGATGGCGATTTAGGCGCTGGGAAAACTGTATTTGCAAAAGGTTTTATCGAATCGATGCCGGGGGGAGAAGGGCAGATTATCAGAAGTCCCACATTCGTCTATATTCACCATTATCCGACCTTACCCCCTACCCACCACATCGATTTATATCGGCTTCCCAGAGATTCAGACCTCATGGAAATGGGTTTGTGGGATCATATCGGTCAGGGTGATTTTGTTTTAATTGAGTGGCCTAACCATGTGGAAAAATGGCGTTTCTCTGTATCGACTCACGTCAAGTTTGAGTTTGTGGAAGATGAAAGTAGACGCCTATACATTTCCCGTCCGTGAAATATTTCTTCTTTACAAAGAAAGTAAAGGGTGGCACTCTTACAGGGCGTTGTTTTTGCTTATCTTCTTTGATGTAACAGATGTAACCAGTACGAGAAATTAAATTCCATGGTTTTGGAGGGATGAGTTTCTTATCGCAGATATGACATGTGCTGTCGTTGAATACCGCCTGTGTTTCAGAAGGTTTGCGATGCTATTCCGTAAGATGCTGAGAACGGTGTTGCTGGGCTTTCTGCTCGTGATGGGCGGTACTATTGCCTATTTCATCTTGGGTTCTTCAAATCATCAACTCCATTTAGGAGAATTTTCGCTCACAAACTCGGATGCGGACTTAAACATAGATAAAATGCATGTTGTCCAGAACACAAAAGGTGTTAGGGAATGGGAGTTGTGGGCTGACTCCGCCAAGATCTATCGCCAAAAAGGCTTGACCATTCTTAAGAACCTGAAGCTTCGGTTTTACTCGGATGAAGGTGATCCCTCGCATGTGACTGCTCAAGAAGGAACCATGCAAAATGAAAGCCGGAACATTAGAATCAGCGGAAATGTTACCATCTTGGCTTCTAATGGCGTTTCGATGAAAACAGATTCTTTGTATTTTCACTCAAAAGAGAAACGTATTGATTCGGATTCGAAGGTCTTAATGGAGGGAGCTCGTTTTCGTCTTGTCGGAACCGGTCTACAGGGGCATACCGATATCGGGAAGTACAAGCTGAAGGAGAAAGTGAGCGCTACGATATACGGTGGGAGCGGGCATTCCCTTATGGAGAAAAGGGGAAATAAGCTAACACGCGCCAACTAAAGAATATACGGCCATTCCCTGATGGAGGGCTGTTTTGAAATTGAAAAACTACCGCCTGATACGTCTTACCCTCATTGGCTTGGGGATACTCTTAGGTCTTTTGGTGTGGAGCGGAACTAATTTATCTGCACAGGAAAAAGATAAAAAAAGTCACGTAAACCGCCAGGTACAGATCCACATTGTCTCCGATAAAATGGAAGTAAACAGTCGGAAGAATTTCATCGTGTTCATCGGGAATGTGGAAGCGAACCAGGGGAAGATGAGACTAAAGGCGAATCGCCTCGAAATTTATACGCTGGAAACCAAACAATACGGCTCCAAGCGAAAGCCAACTCCCAAAGGCAAAGCGGGGGAAATCGATAGAATTGTGGCCATTGGAAACGTACAGATGAATCAAGCAAAACGAAGGTTCGCCACTGCTGCCCGACTCGAATATCGAGAATCCACCGGCATCGCAATCTTGACGGGCAGCCCTCGCGTATGGGAAGGAAAGAATCGGTTAGTCGGCGCCAAAATAGAATTGAATTTGAAAGAAGATAAAACAATTGTTCATGGCTCGTCTGACAGGAGAGTCAGCGTTACTCTTTTCCCTTCCAGCGAGACACCCCGCCGTAAAAAATCAAACTAGACTCATGTCTACGCGAACCGATGGTAGTGCTGCAAGACGTGAAGGTGCTGCTTCTGTTCAGGCCACTAAGTTAACGAAAAGCTATTCAGACCGGACGGTTGTCTCCGGCGTGGAACTCGAAGTGCATCCTGGTGAAATCGTAGGTTTGCTTGGACCAAACGGGGCAGGCAAGACGACGATATTTTATATGATTGTCGGGTTGATAGCACCAGATGCGGGCAAAATATTTTTGAACGGCAGAGAAATCACCGGTCAGCCCATGCATGTACGCGCCAAGAAGGGAATCAGCTACCTACCTCAAGAAGCGTCTGTGTTCCGTCGTCTTTCGGTAAAGCAAAACATTATGGCGGTACTTGAATTAGTCTTGCGTGATCCAGACCAACGCGAGATGAGATTAAACGAAATTTTAGAGAGCTTGGATATCCAGCACATTCAATTCTTGAAGGGATATGCTCTCTCCGGCGGTGAACGAAGGCGTGTAGAAATTGCTCGGGCATTGGCCACAAATCCCACTTTTATGCTGCTTGATGAGCCTTTCGCAGGAATTGACCCTATCGTGGTAAACGACATTCAGGAAATAGTGGTGGGCTTAAAATCTCGTGGAATTGGTGTCATCATTACGGACCATAACGTACGTGAAGCTCTACAGATATCCGACAGGGCATACATTATCAATGAGGGGCGTATACTGGAATCCGGCACCCCGGAAAAAATTGCCGTAAGTGATAAAGCTCGGCATGTTTATCTGGGCGAAAAATTTCGTCTTTGAAGTGAGGGGAATCCACGTGGCTTTGCAGCATAAGATGACAATGAGGCCAGAGCAGCGTCTTGTCATGACCGCCATGTTGCGGCAAGCGATAGGCCTGTTGCCTCTGAGCCGCACGGAAATGCAGCAAGCCGTTCAGCAGGAAATGTTGAATAACCCCTTGTTGGAAGAAATTCAGGATGAAGAAAAAGAAGTGGTTGATGGTGAGATGCCGGAAATGAGTGTTGATGTTCCCGAAAATCAAAATGATGAAAGAGGTGAGGTGGAGATTGATTGGGAAAACATCGTCCAAGATAATTTTGAAGATTTTTCGTCTCCAACCATCGCCGATGATTTCCCCTCTCATGAACAGACCTTGACGCGGTCCGATACATTATATGAACACTTGGAGTGGCAATTGAGCCTTTCGGTGGCTCCTGAGCCGATAGCAAGGGTTGCAGAACAAATTATCTGGAATGTGAATGAGGAAGGTTATCTTGAGGCTGACGTGGATGAGTTGGCAGCCAACGTTGGTCTTGGGCCTCGCGAGGCAAACAGGGCGTTGGTGTTGGTGCAGGGATTCAATCCGTCTGGCGTTGCTGCGAGGACACTTCAAGAATGCCTTCTTATACAATTGAATAATAGCGAGTTGTCTGCAAATGGAAATAGTTCTTTTCTGGATTTGGCTAGAATCTTGGTGCAAGAGAATATTGAGGATATAGGTGAGCATCAATACGGGAAACTTGCCAAGTTTAACGGTGTTAATGAGGAAGACATCGTTCAGGCCATCGGCATCATACGGAGTCTCGATCCTCGACCGGGGTTGCGTTTTTCCGATCAAGACGCGGAGATAGTGGTCCCGGATGTGAGTGTCACCAAAAGAGGAGATGAATATGAGGTGACACTCAATGACGACAGTTTGCCACTCCTGCGTGTGAACTCTCAGTATGCAGCCATGGCTGTCGACAAAGCGGGAACCTCGCCCGATACACGGAAGTATCTAGAGGAAAAGTTGAGGGCGGCCGTCTGGTTCGTCAAAAGTATAGAGCAGAGAAGGCAGACGATTCTCAGAGTTTGTCGAAGCATCGTGCGATTCCAGAAGGATTTTTTGGATCATGGCGTGATCCACCTAAAGCCCCTGATCTTGAGGGACGTGGCGCAAGATATCGAGATGCACGAATCAACCGTGAGTCGTGTTACGACGGGCAAGTATATGGATACCCCACAGGGTGTTTTGAGCCTTAAGTATTTTTTTCACAGCGGGTTGGAATCCAGTGCGGGGGAGAGCACCTCTTCGGTGGCCGTAAAGGAAATCATCAAGAAAATGGTGACGGAGGAAAACCCTGAGAAACCGCTCACTGACCAAAAGATTGCGGAAAAACTCAAACAGAACAACGTGGCGATCGCGAGGCGGACAGTGACGAAATACCGCAAAGAACTGCGCATCTCTCCCACCAGCAAAAGACGCAAAATGCGCAAATAAAAATCATTGCGGTTCGTGCATGGACTTATATTTCTCACCTGCCCACTCCATGGTTTGTAAGGGCGGCGGATGAAGCTTCCTGGATACGTGGGTTATTTGAAATATATTTGTTATTATCCCCGTTGGTAGGCGTTCCATTTCCCGATACGTAGCATGGTGTCTTGATTGTTTCATAACGAACGTTCATTTGGTTCTTTTGGATCGGACAATGAATCCCCCGGGTGTATAGAGCATCGAGGAACATGATGAGCAAGCTCTCGGTATCTCAATTGTATGCGGATCTGCGGGAAGAGTTGAAGTTGTCCGTAATTTCGGGCGAGTCTGGCATGAGCCGCCAGATCAATCATACGCACTTTCAAAAAAATGGTTTGCCACTCGCCGGTTTTCTGAAAGCTGTACATCCCGACAGGATTCAGGTATGGGGCAGCACGGAAGTTCGTTTTCTTGATGACCTCGATGAAGAGAAGCGGATCGAGGCCGTGCGTAAATATTTTCGCTTGCCCTTGTGCGCGGTTTTAGTCACAGGTGGGAAAGATATCTTCCCAAGTATCCAGGAAGCGTCCAATAAGTCCAATGTACCGATTATCATCTCAGGATTGCCCGGCAAGGAATTGATGCCGAGATTGTCGGGATATCTCGAGGAGCACCTCTCTTTGCATGCGCGACTGCACGGTGTTCTCGTTGATTTATATGGTGTGGGGGTGCTCATTCAAGGCAAGAGCGGTATTGGGAAAAGTGAATGCGCTCTACATCTGGTCACGCGGGGGCACCGGCTCGTTGCCGATGACGTGGTAGACATCCAGTTGCGAGGGAATGAGTTAGTCGGAAAAAGCACCGATTTGCTCAAACACCACATAGAGGTGAGGGGACTGGGAATTCTGAACCTGAAAGATCTCTTTGGCGTTGTAGCGATTCGATACGAAAAAAACGTCGAGATGATCGTCGAGTTGATTCCTTTGACCCCGGATCTGCCTTTCGAGCGTCTTGGGATCGACATCGAGACCCAAAACATCCTGGGAAAGTGCCTGCCGCACGTGAAAATTCCCGTTGCTCCCGGGAGGAATATCCCCACACTCATTGAGGTGGCGGCCAGGAATCTGTTGCTGCAAAGAATGGGTTATTTCTCTGCAGAGGAGTTCAGTCGGACACTCTCCGCTCAAATTGCTCTCGGGGCGACGGGATAGCCGAGAAGAGGAAAAGAAGAGGTTTCGCTGTATGATTGGTTTGGTGATCGTCGGCCATGGAGACTATCCTGATGCTTTGCTGCATGCGGCTGAGTCTGTTCTGGCTGGGACAACGCAAATGAAAGCGCTCTCTCTGCAGCCTGACGCCGACCCCGCTGGATTTACCGAGAAAATTGAAAAAGCGGTGATGGAGGTAGATGCGGGCGAGGGTGTGATTATTATGACGGATATGATGGGGGGTGCCCCTACGAATGCCGCTCTCGCCATGCTGAACCATTCCGGGGTAGAAGTCGTAACGGGAGTGAATTTGCCGATGCTCTTGAAATTGTCGTTTATCAAAGGAAAGACCGTCTCCGAGGCGGCGCGATTTTTAGTGGAGTATGGGAGGCGGAACCTGGCCCAGCCGAGCGAGATGATCAATTCCGTAAAACAACGCCCAGCCAAGGAGGAATAAACGCCATCATGGCGGAACAAAAAGTCAGCATCCGCAATCTTATGGGTCTTCACGCCAGGGCAGCCGCCAAGTTTGTGAGGTTGTCGAGTACATTCGAGAGTGAAATTCTGGTTCGATTTCGTGATATGGAGGTAGACGGAAAAAGCATAATGGGTGTCATGATGCTTGCTGCAACCCCCGGCTCGGAACTCCTGATCAGCGCTTGTGGTACAGATGAAGATGCTGCCGTTGCGGAACTGGCGGATTTGGTGCGAACCGGCTTTGGAGAATTGTCATAGGGATTCGTGTTGCCGCCAGGGAGATTGGAAGCCCATCTCTTTATGTGAATGCCATAAACGATATGAATTCTATGAATTGGTAATTTCTAAATCACAATATTTTGTTCGACATCTTTTAATTGTCTGCCCCGCATACAGGAACTATTGCTTAGTTATTTTTACGAAAAAGCAACATTATTCCCGCGTGCTTCCGTCTAAATTCAAGAAATGATAAAAGACGCCGGAAAACGCATCTAGTCTAGCGAGGCGTACGGTTTTATTTGAACACGACCTCCAATTCCTGTGGGAGATTGTAGATGGGTTCCAATCATGGGAGAAATTACATTTTTACTTCCGAGTCCGTTTCGGAGGGACATCCTGACAAAATTGCTGATCAGATAAGCGATTCCGTTTTGGATGCCATTTTTCGTGAAGACCCTAACGGCCGCGTCGCTTGCGAAACGCTTATCACGACGGGCATCGTTTTCGTAGCCGGGGAGATTACGACCGAGGCGCATTACGATGCGCGTGAGATTGCACGCGAAACGATTCGGCAAATAGGCTACGACAACTCTGCATATGGCTTTGACTGCAATACCTGTTCCGTCGTTACGGCGATAGACAGGCAATCGCCCAACATCGATCTAGGGGTCTCGGAGGGACAAGGTCTTTTCCATGAACAAGGGGCTGGAGATCAAGGGATGATGTTTGGATTCGCCTGCCGCGAATCGGAAGAGTTGATGCCCCTGCCCATCATGTTGGCGCACAAGTTGGTCCGCAGGACATCGGACGTGAGAAGAAGTGGCGCTTTGGACTACCTTCGGCCCGACAGCAAAAGCCAGGTATCTGTTCACTATGAAGACGGCAAGCCCGTGGCGATCGACAATGTGGTCATTTCCGCTCAACATTCTGAAGATGTCGGGCTCGATCAGATCCGAGAAGACATCATCCGTGAAGTCATACGCCCGGTCCTCCCGGAAAACATGACGACTGAGAATACCGACTTTTATGTGAACCCGACAGGTCTTTTCGTCATTGGGGGGCCCATGTGCGACACGGGGCTCACGGGCCGGAAAATCATAGTGGATACTTATGGAGGATACAGCAGGCACGGTGGGGGCGCTTTTTCCGGCAAGGATCCTTCGAAAGTGGATCGTTCAGCTGCCTATATGGGGAGATATATCGCCAAAAACATCGTTGCGGCCGGGCTCGCGGATAAAGCGGAAGTGCAGCTTGCTTACGCCATCGGCGTGGCGGACCCCGTTTCCGTTCTGGTAGAGGATTTCGGGACGAGCCAAGTGGATTCGAATGTCTTATCGAGGGCCGTCCGTGAAGTATTCGGCCTCAAACCCAGGGAAATTATCGACCACCTCGACTTGCGTCGCCCCATCTTCAAAAACACGGCAGCATATGGACACTTTGGCCGGAGTGAACCTGAGTTCACCTGGGAGAAAACAGATAAGACATCCGATCTGAAAACCGCTGTCGGGGCGTAATATTCTGTCAGGCCGAACGACCGGTTTCAATCGCGGGAAATTTTGGAGAAGAAATGGATTTCGACATCAAGGACAAAAGCCTTGCGGAGCAGGGCGCATTACGGATGGAATGGGCCTCGAGAAGCATGTCCGTTCTGAATATGATTCTGGATCGATTCGAAAGAGAAAAACCGCTTGAAGGGGTGCGCATCGCCGCTTGTTTGCATGTGACAACGGAAACTGGATACCTGGTGAAGACCTTGGCGGCCGGTGGCGCCGAGGTGAGCCTGTGCGCATCGAATCCGCTCTCGACCCAGGATGATCTCGCTGCGAGCCTCGTGGAGAACGAGGGGATTCCCGTCTACGCCATCAAGGGAGAAGACAGGGACACCTACTACAGCCACATGGCGTCCGTGTTGGACAGCAGACCCCACATCACGATGGACGATGGCGCGGACCTCGTAACCCAGATTTTGACGGATCGCAGAGAGTTGATTCCCGATATACTTGGAAGCACTGAGGAGACGACGACCGGGGTGATCCGGCTTCGCGCGATGGCGGCGGATGGCGTACTGGAATTTCCCGTCATTGCTGTGAACGATGCGAACACAAAACATTTTTTCGATAACCGTTATGGAACGGGTCAAAGCACTATAGACGGGATTATTCGCGCCACGAACAGGCTGCTGGCAGGCTCGGTTTTTGTCGTTTCGGGCTATGGTTGGTGCGGGAAGGGGCTTGCAAGCAGAGCACGGGGCATGGGGGCCAATGTCGTCGTTACCGAAGTGACGCCTCTCAACGCACTGGAAGCGCTGATGGATGGATACCGCGTCATGCCCATCGCCGAGGCGGCCGAGATTGGAGATTTCTTCTGCACCGTCACAGGAGATACAAGTGTCATTCGTCTTGAACACATCAAGAAGATGAAAGATGGGGCCATCATATCGAACTCCGGGCATTTCGACGTCGAAATCGATGTAGCGGGACTCGAGGAAGTGGCCAGGACAAAGCGTGAGATTCGCTCACTGGTTGATGAATATACCCTTAAGGACGGAAAAAGGATTGTTGTCATCGGAGGTGGCCGCTTGGTGAACCTCGCCACTGCAGAAGGACACCCGAGCAGCGTCATGGATATGAGTTTCGCCAATCAGGCTTTGGCTGCTGAGTATATCGTGAAAGAAGGCAAGGACCTGGAAAACGAAGTGTACCCGGTGCCTCAGGAATTGGACGACGATATTGCCCGCCTGAAATTAGAGAGCATGGGTGTGGAGATTGATGCGCTGACCGATGAGCAGGAGAAGTACTTGAGCAGTTGGCAGCAGGGCACCTAGGATTATTCCATACCCGATACGCCGCCCGCCACGGGAGAGATTTCTGTGGCCAGAAATTCGTTCTCCATTCCGCTTGAAAGAGAAAAGACAAAACGGCTGCTGAGAAATTCATTTCTTATTCTCGTTTTTTTTCTTTTTTGCTGGGTGCAAGGCGAGGGATTTGCGTTCGGCGCAAGGAAATCAGTTGCGAGAATACTTGGAGTTCGAGAATTCTCCACCCCGGATTATGCGCGGGTAGTCTTCATATTGAACCGCGAAACGTTCGATTTCAAATCTGGCATCTTGAAGAAACCCACTCGAGTTTTTGTTGACATCCCTCGCGGGCACCTGAATAAGGGCGCCAAAATTCCGAAGTTTTCTCCAGGAAGTAGCATCGTATCTCGCCTCAGGTTCGGTAAACCAAGGAAAGACAGGCTGCGCCTCGTGATTGACGTAGCAAATAAAGGTGATGTCAAATACCGGATTTTCACCCTCCCGAATCCGCAACGCATCGTGGTTGACGTATGGGTGAAAAGCACGAGCATCACGAAATCCTCCAAGAGGGGGGGGCGCAAACGCCCGGAGCCAAAAAAATCTGGCCGCGCACTCAAGGCGCCTTCACGTCGTAAGAAGCTGACCCGCCGTGAGATGAATATGGCCCAAAGGTTTCGTCACGGCCTTGGCAGAATCGTCCTGGACCCCGGACATGGGGGCAAGGACCCGGGCGCGGTCGGTTTGTCCGGGTTGAGGGAAAAACGAGTCGCTCTCGACATCGCCCTCAGGACCAGACGGGTGCTGAGGCGCGTCTTGCCCGGTAACAGGGTCTATCTCACTCGAACTACCGACAGATACATATCCCTATCTAGAAGGACTTCGTTCGCCAATGAGCACGACGCGGATATTTTTGTGTCGATTCATGCGAACAGCGCGCGTTCACGGCATATCCACGGGATCGAAACCTATCTTTTGAGTGAGGCCTCGTCGGGCAGGGCGCTCAGGTTGGCGGCCAGAGAAAGCGGGACGACGCTTGCGCGCATGACGGATTTGCAAAAAATATTGAACGACCTGGGGTTGCGGTCGAAAGTGACGGAGTCGCAGCAGCTGGCACAGCGGGTTCAGCAAGCAATGCTCTCTCGTCTGAAGCCAGGTTATCGGAGTATCCGCGATTTGGGCGTGAAGCGTGGGCCGTTTTACGTACTGCTCGGCGCCCGGATGCCGAGCATTTTGGTCGAAGTCGCGTTCATCTCGAATCGAAAGGAAGCGCGACGGATGCGCAGTCCCAAGTACCGCCAGGCGGTTGCGGAAGGTATCGCAAAAGGTATCATGAGGTTTGTGGGCATCGGCTCTAGAGCCGCCAGGAAGAACGCCCAGAGGCGCTAAAAACCATTTCATTGGGAACACCCCATGTCTTCTCCTGTCTTCGTAATCGTTGGGCGTCCGAATGTGGGGAAATCCACGTTCTTCAATCGTCTCATCGGCAGACGGGACGCCATTGTGCAAGCAGAACCAGGGGTGACCCGGGACAGGCGCTACGGCGAAGGAGAATGGGAAGGCAGAAAGTTTCTTGCCGTCGATACGGGTGGTATCGCTGCTTCGGAAGGCGATCCGTTCTTGCCGAAAATTCTGGAACAGACATCAGCTGCGATCGAGGAAAGTGATGTCGTTTTATTTCTTGTTGATGGAATCGAGGGCCGCCTGCCCGGGGATCACGAAGTCGCGCAAATGGTCCGTGTCTCGCAAAAACCGGCGCTGCTCATCCTGAACAAATCAGATTCAAAGCGCGCGAGAGAGACGGAATGGGATTTTCATCAACTGGGACTCGGTGAAGTATGGCCCGTTTCGGCGGAGCACGGCTCAGGGGTGTTCGAAGTGATGGATGAGGCGTTTCGCATCGCTTCGAGCGCACGAGGAACAGAGGAGGCTGAAGATACGGATGAGCGCCGTATCGCCGTCGTCGGCCGCCCGAATGTGGGAAAATCCTCTTTCGTCAACCAAATTCTCGGAAGCGAACGGACCCTGGTGAGTCCAGTCCCGGGCACGACGCGTGACCCGGTGGATTCCCTATGCGTGCGAGAGGGGAAATCATACCGTTTCGTGGATACGGCCGGCATCAGGAGAAGAGGGAAGATTGGCAAGCGCCAGGTGGAAGCGGTGAGCATGATTATGGCCTATCGCAGTATCGAACGCGCCCAGATCGCCCTGCTCCTCATCGATGCGACCGAAGGCCCAAGGACAATGGACGCGCAGATTGCACGCCACATCAAGGAATCCGGCCGAGCCTGCGCGATTTTGTTGAATAAATGGGATCTTCTGACGAAGGAGAGCAAGACATTCGATAAGATAGTTCGTGAGATCAAGGATAAACTGGTACACGTCAATTTCGCGCCGGTTCTTTCGGTCTCTGCTCTAACAGGGCAGAGATGCGCGCGTGTCTTTGATGTAGTAGAAAAGATACATGAATCTCACGGCAGGCGTGTTTCCACCGGTCAACTGAACCGGGCGATAGCGGAAATCGTTCATGCGCATCCACCTCCCACCGTTTCGGGAGGGCGGCGTCCCAAGATGTATTATTCCACGCAAAGCGGCGTATTTCCGCCCCATGTCATACTCTTTGCGAGTCTCGCAAGCCAAATCCCCGTGGAGCAATATGGGAGGTACGTGGAAAACAGATTGAGGGAGCGGTTCGATTTTGAGGGTACGCCGCTTCGGGTGAGCTTTCGCCAAAGAGGGAAGAGCGCTCCGCGAAGACGTGGTGGAAAGGCGAAGAGATAACTTCAAGGATATTCGAGAGTTTGGGGCGAAAGCACATCTTCATAGTTCATACCCAGCTTTAATGATACCCCGCAAGTAATTCAATCTGATTGACAAAGCGAACTCTGGATGGCAGGATTTCCGATATGCATGTTTTCGCACTTATCACCGAGTCTGGCGCGAGGTCCTTTCCAAACGTCACGTTGCCAAAGGGCTGATATCAGAGGAGTTGAGGTAGATGGCGGCACATGAAACTGAAAAAATCCGAAACGTTGCTTTTGTGGGAGAGGGAGGAAACGGAAAAACGTCTCTCATCGAAGCCTGCCTCTTCACCTCGGGAAGCACCGACAGACAAGGAAAGGTCGATGCCGGCAGCACGATACTCGACTCCGAACCCGAAGAAGTGAAGAGAAACTCTTCCATCCTGGGAGCAGTGGCCTACGCAAACTGGAACAGGCATCGGCTCAATCTTCTCGATACGCCGGGGTATTCGAATTTCATATCAGATACCGTTGCGGCCATTCATGCATGTGACAACGCCGTCGTCGTCCTGAATGCGCATTCAGAGCCGAAGGTGATTACCGAAAAAGTGCTGGGCTGGGCCGAAGAAGAGGGCTTATGCACATTCATATATCTGAACCAGATGGATCATGAACAAGCTGATTTAAGTCGCGCGATGGAATATGCGGAGAAGACGATCGATAAACGTCTCGTAGTGTTGCAATTGCCCGTGAATCCAGGAACTGGTTTCAATGGTGTCGTCGATCTCATATCGGGGAAAGCTTACACCTACGAGGTGGAGGGGAATGGAAAGGGATCGGAGAGTGACGTTCCGGCGGAGCTTGCCGATGCCTGTGAAGAGTACCGCGGGCAGCTTATCGAGTTTGCGGCGGAGGCGAACGAAGAAGTGCTCGAAAAGTATCTGGAGGGAGAAGAACTCTCGCCGGACGAGATTATCCAGGGATTACGTCAGGGGATTCAGGAAGGTTCTTTCATGCCGGTTTTATGCGGGTGTGGTGTGAAAAACGTAGGGACGGATCTTTTTCTCCAAGCGATTGAGCAGTTCGGCGCCTCGCCTTCGACGCATGAATTCAAAGCGAAAAACACGAACGGCGAAGAAGTGAGCATCAAAGCGGATTCAGGGGAGCCGTTCCGCGCCCTGGTATTCAAGACGGTTGTGGACGCTTTCGCCGGCAAGTTGAATTATTTCCGGGTGATCTCGGGCGAAGTGTCTTCCGATACCGGTGTTCTCAACACCACGCAATCGGAGAAGGAGAGAATCGGTTCTTTGCTCTTCATTCAGGGGAAAGGGCAGTCTCCCGTTTCCGATAAACTTGTACCGGGAGATATTGCCGCGCTCGCCAAGCTGAAAACCACGAGAACGGGGGATACGCTTTGCGACGAGGCCGGCGCCGTTGTGTTCGAGCCGATCAAATTTCCGGCACCCGTCATTTCCTACGCATTGGCGCCCAAGAGCAAGGGTGATGAGGAGAAGCTCAGCACGGCCCTCGCGCGATTGCGCGATGAGGACCCCGCGCTCACCATCAGCCGTGACCCGCAAACAAAAGAGATGCTCCTTTCGGGTCTGGGCGTTTTACACATCGAGGTGATAGTCGAACGTATCAAGCGCAAATATGGCGTGGAAGTAGAGATGAAAACCCCGAGGGTGCCTTACAAGGAAACGATTAAGGGCAGAACCAAGGTGCAGGGCCGCTACAAGAAACAAACCGGTGGGCGAGGGCAGTTTGGCGACACCTGGCTTGAGATTGAGCCGCTTCAGCGTGGAGGCGGGTTCGAGTTCGTGGACAAGATCGTAGGTGGAGCTATCCCCAAAACCTTTATTCCGGCCGTGGAGAAGGGGATTGTGGAGGCAATGGACTCTGGAACCCTAGCGGGCTACCCCGTGACCGATCTGAAAATCACGCTTTATGACGGCAGTTTTCACAACGTCGACAGTTCTGAAATGGCGTTCAAAATTGCCGGCTCTCTCGGTTTCAAGAAGGGTGTTCAGGAGTGCAGGCCTACTCTTCTCGAGCCGATTATGAATATGCAAATCGTCGTTCCAGAAGAGTATATGGGCGACATCATCGGAGACATGAATTCACGCAGAGGCAGGGTTCTTGGCATGGATCCCAGTGTCGGAGACAAGCAGGTCATCAAGTCTCAAGTTCCCATGGCGGAGGTGTTGAACTATGCGCCGGCGCTGCGGTCGCTGACTGCTGACCGGGGAGATTTCTCAATGGAGTTTTCTCATTACGAGGAAGTGCCGGGACAGATTACTGAAAAGATCATTACTGAAGCGGCTGTCGCCCGCGAGAGCGAATAATTTTCGCATATAGAGGGTTCCTGTCATGGCAAGAAAAGGTGTGAATCTTCTCGAAGGCGATGATGATGAGGACAGGGAAGACGAGCCGGAGAGAGATTCTGGAGACGACGGGGGAAGTTTTGAAAGGCGCAGAGGTGGCTTCGTCGATGTTTTGATGGTCATCTTGTTCGTATGCGTCATGCTGGGTGGAGTGGCTTGGGCGGGATATCAATTCTGGTGGCTACCCAAAATGAAAAAAGCGGCGCAGCTTAAAAAAGAGCGCATGAAGCAAGAACAGCAAAGGAAAATGCGACTGGCGAAAATGAGAAGCGCAATTAAACGCGCGCAAAAGGCTCCAGACGCCACCGGACAGTTTCCCCGGCCCGCAGGCTCACAAGTTGAAGAAAGAACTCAGGACACGCAGGGTAGAAATATGCAGCCCGGACGACCCAAACCTTCGCGGCAGGCGAATGCGCCGCGAACCTCCGCAGTACCGATGATGAGTCGACAACCCAAGTCTCCGACCCAGAGAGGGAATGCGCCGGCCGCCGCTGTGGCGACGATGGAAAAACCGACGCCTCCAACCCAAATTGTAAAGACACCGTCAGCCGCTGCCGCCATGGTGGAAAAGCCCGTCACTCCGCCAAAGATGAAGAAGCCACGGCGTGAAATGATGCCGGCGGCGCAAATGCCCGGGAAGAAAGCCCCGCAAGAGAAGGCGGCGCCCAGAAACCAGCTTGCCGAGAAAAAGCCGGCAGCAACAATTCGAAGAAACGCACCAGGCGCCCGAAAGCCGAATCGGGGTTTTTACTATAGCGTTCAGGTAGCTTCTTGCAGAACCGAACGTTGTGCAACCTCTTTTTTGAAACGTTTGGAGAGCAAGGGGTATTCCGCTTTCAGAGTTGCAAGCACAAACCGTGCGAGGAGACGCGGTGTTCAGATTACAGAGGTACGCCTCGGCTCGTTTACGAGTCTTGGTAAAGCCCGGGCTCTCGCGAGCAGAGCGAGGGAGAAAAAGATCGGGGCCAAGGTGTACCGTTCGAATAATCAATGGAATGTGGCTGTAGGAAGTTTTAGAAACTTAGAAGATGCTGCTCTTCTACTGGATCGCGTCGAGGATTCCGGTTTTCGTGGTCGGCTTGCCTCCCGGGTTCGAAGTGGTGGGACAGGGCGGCTCTATACAATTCGCACCGGAAAGTTCGCGAACCTTAGTCAGGCCTTGGCGTTCAGGAAAAAAATCCGGTTGGCCGGGTTTTCAGATGCCATCGTAGTGCGCCGAAGGTTGAGGAAATAGGGAGTCGAACATGGCCCAGACTGCCCAAAATCCGAAAATACCCGACAAGTTATTTTTCAAGATAGGTGAAGTGGCGGAATTGACCGGTACGAAGCCCCATGTGTTGCGCTACTGGGAGAGTGAGTTCCGAATGCTCCGTCCGGCGAAAGGAGACTCTGGACAACGAATATACCGCCGCAAAGATGTGGAGCTCGTTTTTTCGATCAAGCAATTATTGTACGAAGAGAATTTCACAATAGCTGGAGCCAAGAAGCAACTTCAAAAGCAAAGAGCGGCGAGAGCAGAAGCGAACAAGGAGAAAAAGATTGCCGAAGCCAAGCCGGAAGTCGCTCCTCTATTGCCGTTTGAGAACTCAAGTCGGGAAAACATCGATCTGACGTGGGTTCGCAAAGAACTCAGGGAAATACTGGTAATTCTTGATAAGGACCGTTGAAACTCGTCTGGATTTGTTTCCCCAACTCCACAAATTCGCGTTTTGGGGAGCGATTGACGGGTTGCTCCATTCCATTTTTCAAATTACGCCCGTTCACTCCCAACGACGCAAACCGTACGAGAGGTCTTGATTCGGAATAATTTACGCGATAGTAGTTGATACGCTTCTTTTGAAGCCTTTGACGCGGATACGCAGCTTTTTTTACTTAAGGATCATATCAAGATGGCCAGGACATTCAGAAAAGATATTCGTCAACCGGATGCGCTGCAGACACATGGAAGAAAGGTGGTTCTCTGGTTCATCGAGAACCAAAAGATTCTTTATCTGGGTCTGGGCGCTGTTATTTTAGTGGCGGCTGTTTTTGTGGGCTACCGCATGTGGAATGAGCGCGCGCGCGAAAAAGCGTCTTTGGCTTATGGATTGGCCAGAATCGCTTCCCCCGACGGCCAGGGAGAAGCAGCGGAAGCCGCGTTCCAAAAGGTGGCCGACGAATATCCACGCTCTCGTCCGGGTCTTCTGGCGCGCCTACATCTCGCAGCCTTGCTGCGCGACAGAAAAGAATACCAAGGAGCGCGGGCGCAATATGAGCTTGTGGCGAAGAGCAGCGTTTCTTCAGAGACCGACCAGGAATTGGCAAAGCGCGGAATTGCCAGCGTCTTGATGCTGGAGGGAGCCTGTGCGGAAGCCATCCCGATATGGGAGTCGATTCTCAATAAAGGCAGCCTTTTCACGTCTGAAGATCTGTATATAGCCACAGCCGATTGTCAGGAGAAGCTCGGGCAGGCAGAGAATGCGCGAAAGACCTATGAGGAATTAAGCAAAAAACACCCGGAAAGCCCATTCTTGACCGAACAAATCCGTGCGAAGTTTAGCAACACGAAAGCCGTCAAATAAAATGCATATCCTGGAAATCGGCCGCACCACAAAATGAAGATAAGATATGTTATGTAAAATTATATCCCTGCGCCTAATCTGAGCATTTTATTTCAACTCCCCTGCATGATAAGTTGGGTCATGACGACTCACCTCCAAGGAAAACCCCTTGCCATTCGTGGGCAACCCGTCGATGAAGGCGCTCTTCGCCAGATTGAGTGCTGTCTCGCCGACGATGAAGCGCGCGCAGGCGCTCTGTGCGCCGATCATCACCTGGGCTATTCCATGCCCATCGGCGGTATCATCGCCTATGAGAACGCAGTTTCGCCCAGCGGCGTAGGCTATGACATTGCTTGCGGAAACAAAGCCATCAAAACGAATCTGAAGGCCTCGGACGTGCGTCCTGAAATCTCCGCCATCATGGATGAGATATTCGGAAACCTCGAATTCGGCATGGGCCGAAAAAACCCGGTACCTCCCGATGATGCGCTTTTCGATGATCCTGCATGGAAGTTGCTGCCCGAACTCGAAGCTTTGAAGCCGCTGGCCCGCTCGCAGTTGGGGACGATTGGCGCGGGCAACCACTATGTCGATTTATTCGTTGAAGAGAAAGACGACGCGCTCTGGGTCGGGATTCATTTCGGTTCCAGGGGTTTTGGCCACAAAACGTGCACCGGCTTTTTGAATCTGGCGAAAAACCGGCGCTTTGATGACTCTCCTGCCCGTGAGGAGATGCACGCCAGCGCGACTGTGTTCTCACTCGCCTATCCCCTGGGGAACGACTATTTCGCCGCCATGAATCTGGCAGGACGCTATGCCTATGCCGGGAGAGATTATGTCGGGGGCCGTGTGCTTGATATCTTGGGCGCCGCGTCTGAGTGGGAAGTGCATAACCACCACAATTTCGCCTGGGAGGAAGAGCACGACGGTATGCGCTGTGTCGTGGTTCGCAAAGGCGCTACACCTGCCTGGCCCGGCCAGAAATGTTTTATCGGCGGCAGCATGGGAGATATTTCCGTCATCGCAGAGGGTGTGGATACTCCAGGGTCGAAATCTCTCCTCTTCTCCACGATTCATGGCGCCGGCCGGGTGATGAGCAGAACCAAGGCGGCAGGCAGAAAAAGATGGCGCAAGGGCCGCTTAATACGCAAGGGAGGCGCTATTACACGCGAGCAGATGAACGAGTGGGTCACGGATATTGGCGTCGTACTCCGCGGCGCGGATACGGATGAAGCACCGCAGGCTTACAAGCGGCTTACTGAAGTATTGGGACTCCACCAGGATGCGCTACGCATTTTGCACGTGCTCAGGCCCATCGGGGTGGCCATGGCGGGGCCGGAAGTGCGGGATGAGTTCAGAAATTAGCTCGGGTCATAAGTTAATGTAATATATCTAATTATACAGTATAATTCATTAATATTAAATAAATTATATTCTCAATATAGATCACGCAAAAACCGGGTCGGTATGGCCTTCGACGTCGAGTTCGAAACCCGCGTCTCGAATCATGCGGTGCGCCGCGGCTGATTCCTGGCCGGGCGTGGTGAGGTAACCGTCCACGAATATCGAGTTGGCCGGATAAAGAGCCAGAGGCTGCAATTCCCGCAGTTGGACTTCCCTTCCCCCGGCGACGCGAATTTCGGAGCGTGGATTGTAAAATCGCATCAGGCACAACAGCTTAAGACAGGCCAGCGGACCGAGTAGCGGCCTTCCCTCGAGTGGCGTGCCGCCGACAGGATTCAGAAAGTTGACCGGTATGGATTCTGGCGCGAGAGCGCTCAGCGCCTCACAAACGTCGATGATGTCCTCGGTGCTCTCCCCTTGTCCGAAGATGACGCCCGAGCAGAGTTCCATTCCAGCCCCGCGCGCCGCACCCAGGGTGTCCATGCGGTCGTCATAGGTGTGGGTGGAGCAGATTTGGGGATAATAGCTCTCGCTCGTGTTGAGGTTATGGTTGAACCGGTCGACACCCGCCTCGCCCAGCCTGGCGGCCTGGGAGGCTTCCAGCAAGCCGAGAGAACAGCAAATGGAGAGGCCATGGCGCGATTTGATCTCGGAGACGGCGCGGCAGAGTTTTTCGATTTCCGCGTCCGACGGCCCCCGCGCGCTGATGACGATGCAATAGCGCCTCGACCCGGCCGCTTCGGCCTTTGCTGCACCCTCGAAGAGTTGCTCCTCATCCACCAGATCGTATCTGTCGACTTGAGCGCTTGAGACTGCGGATTGCGAGCAATACCCACAATCCTCCGGGCAGATGCCGCTCTTTGCGTTGATGAGGTAGTGAATCTGTACTTTTTTCCCGAAATAGGCGCGACGGATTAAAAAGGCGGCGTCCAGAAGCTGAAGAATTTCATCATCGGGCGCATTGATGACGGAGAGCGCCTCGTCCCGTCCGGGTTTTTCATCTTCGAGGGCGCGCTGCGCCAGTTCGTGGTAGTTCAAAACGGATATCCTTCTGCCAGGGCGTCAGGCAAAAAACTTTACGCGCCGCCCTTCCTTTTGGCAAACGCATGTGGCATTGACGGTGAAAAGGGGTGATGCTTCCCTTGTCTGGACTGCGCGTCTGGCCTATGATCCATCCGGCGATTCAAACCAAAATTGATATTTATATATCAATATACTATCCATTAAAATCAATAAGGTAGAGGATGAATATTACAGCAACACTTGAAGAAGAATTGCGCGCCACCATCGATGGTGAAGTGCGTTTCGACGTCTTCACCAGAAAAATATACAGCACCGACGCAAGCATGTATGAGATAGAGCCCGTGGGCGTCGTGTTGCCGAGAACGAACGCCGACGTGCAAAAAACGCTTCAAATCGCACAAAAACACAACGCCGCCATCCTGCCCCGGGGCGGCGGCACCAGCCTCGCCGGCCAGACCGTGGGCGATGCCCTGGTGCTCGATTTTTCCAAATACATGAACCAGGTGATCGAACTGAACGCGGATGAGGAATGGGCGCGCGTACAGCCTGGGCTGGTGCAGGATCATTTCAACGATTTCTTAAGCCCGCACGGATTCGTCTTCGGCCCGAACACCTCCACGAGCAGCCGCGCCACCATCGGCGGCATGCTGGGGAACAATTCTTCGGGTTCGCGCTCCATCGTCTACGGGAAAACGGTGGATCACGTCATCGAAGTTTCGGGATATTTCGTAGATGGAGAGCCCTTCTCTTTCAGGCCCCTCGATGCGGTGTCTCTGGAAGACCTCATGCGAGAGGAATCGCGTGCAGGCAGGCTCCATAAGGCGCTGAAGGACATCGTGGACGAGCAGCGCGTGGAGATTGAAGACCGCTACCCCAATATCATGCGCCGCGTGAGCGGGTACAATCTCGATGAACTCGCCAAGGAGACGCAGTCGTTCAACCTCGCCAAGCTCATGGTGGGCGCCGAGGGCACGCTAGCCGTGGTGACCGAAGCCAAGGTGCGCGTGTGCCCCAAGCCCAAGGCGCTCGGCGTCCTCGTGGTTCATTTCCACAGCATCGAGGAGGCTCTCGCCGCAAGCACGACGATCCTGGCACACGACGTGGCGGCAATAGAGATTATCGACCGGGTGATCATCGATCTCGCCAAGCAGAACCTAGAAGCCCAGCGCCTCATGAGCAGCTTCGTCGTGGGCGATCCGGATTCTTTCCTCACAATCGAGTTTTTCGCCGAAACAGACGATGAGGCCAAAGAGAAAGTCAGGCGCCTCCATGATGAGCTGGAAACAAAGAACATCGGCTACGCGCGCGTTCCGCTGGACGACCCCGCCCACAAGCAGGATTGCCTGAACATGCGAAAGGCGGGCCTGGGTTTTCTGCTGGGCCGACGGGGCGACTGGAAGCCCTGCGCATTCGTTGAAGACTGCGCGGTATCCCCCGAGCATCTTCTGGATTATTACCGGCATTTCGAAGCCATCATGAAGAAGTACGACACGGAAACCTCCTACTATGGCCACACGAGCGTCGGCCTTCTGCATCTGCGCCCGCTCATCAATCTCAAAGAAGACGAGGAGATCGAGAAAATGGCCGCCATCGCCGAGGAGGTCTCGGACCTCGTGCTCGAATACGGCGGCGCGATGAGCGGAGAGCACGGCGACGGCCTGGCGAGAAGCCAGTGGGTGCCCAAGTTTTTTGGCGAGAAACTCTACGGGGCGTTCGTCGAGGTGAAGCGGCTCTTTGACCCCGAGAACCGTATGAACCCCGGCAAGATCGTGAACGCCCTCCCCTTCACCGAAAACCTGCGCTTTGACGGCTCCTACAAGACGCCCGAGATACCGACCATCATGGATTTCTCGAGCGACGGCGGTTTCGCGCGCGCGGTCGAGCTTTGCAACGGCGTGGGCGCGTGCCGCAAGCGGGACGGGACGATGTGCCCCTCCTACCAGGCGACGATGGAAGAAGAACACTCCACGCGCGGGCGGGCGAACGCGCTCAGGGAAGTCATTGCGAACGGAATCCCCGGAGAAGACCTGGGCAGCGAGCGCCTCTATGAGGTGATGGACCTATGCATCTCCTGTAAGGGCTGTAAGGCGGAATGCCCCTCGAGCGTGGACATGGCGAAGATCAAGGCCGAGGTGCTGCAGGCCTACTACGACAAGAACGGCGTGCCCCTGCGCGTGCGGATGATGGGACGCATTGCGCGCATCAACCGCCTGAGCGCCCCCCTCGCGCCCATCGTGAACTGGACGCTCGGGAACAGCCTCGTGCGAACGCTTCTGGACAGGTTCTTCGGCATCGACAAGCGGAGGAGGCTCCCTCCCTTGGTGACGCCCACCTTCGAGGAGTGGTTTAAGAGCCGACCTTCCGCTCGAAACGGGGTCGGCGCGCGGGGGAAAGTTCTATTCTTGAACGATACGTTTACGAACTTCAATTACCCGGAAATCGGCAAGGCCGCGGTCAAGGTGCTGGAGGCGGCCGGCTTCGAGGTCGGGCTGGCGGAGACGGGCTGCTGCGGGCGGCCCATGATATCGCACGGCCTCTTGCGCGAGGGACAGAAGCTGGCGGTGGAGAACATTTCGAAGCTGGCTCCCGCTATCGAGGCGGGCCTTCCGATCATCGGCGTCGAGCCGAGTTGTCTCCTCACGTTCCGGGATGAATATCCGGACCTCGTTGCGGGTGATGCGGCGGGGCGCCTGGCGGAGAATTCCTACATGCTCGAGGAATTTCTGCAGAACCTGCATGACAAGGGTGAGTTGGATCTCAAATTCAAGACCCCGAAACAGCAAAAGGCCCTCTTCCATGGCCATTGCCATCAGAAAGCCCTGGTGGGCACAGGCCCCTCCCTGGGGATACTCGGCATGATTCCAGATTTGGAGGTGGCGCAGATTCCTTCGGGCTGCTGCGGAATGGCCGGTTCGTTCGGCTACGAGAAAGAACATTTCGACATTTCGATCGCCATCGGCGAGACGAAACTCTTCCCGGCACTCAGGACTGGCGATGAAGATTCGGCGGTTATCGCCAACGGCGTCTCCTGCCGACAGCAAATCGCAACTGGCGTCGGCAAGAAGGCGCTCCACATCGCCGAGGTGCTCGCCGACGCGCTGGATGATTAACTAAACAGTGTCAGTTATGGTTTATAAACAATAGTATATAAATCTTTCTTCATGTATTTGTTTATATAATCTAATCCGGATTTCGGATGACGGAACGCAGGGTTTCGCCGCGTTCCATGGCCTCGAAAGCAGGTTCCACGTCTTCGAGACCGATGACTTTCGTGACCATTCGGTCGAGGTCCAGCTCTCCTTTTTCATACCAGTCGGCAAGAAGCGGGAAATCCCTGGAAGGCAGACAATCCCCATACCAGCAGACGCGCAGCGCGCCGCCCAGGCCGAAGAACTGGAGCATGGGCAGTTCCATCATCATGTCGGGCGCCGGCACGCCGATGAGCGTGCAGGTGCCGGCCAGGTCGCGCGACCACATGGCCTGTAAAAGCGTCTGGGGCGTTCCCACGGCCTCGAAGGAGTAATCGACGCCGTTCCCGCCGGTGAGGTCCTTGATCGCTTCCACCGGGTCTGTTTCAGACGCATTGACGACGTCGGTCGCGCCGAACTCCCTGGCCCAGTCCAGTTTGTTGTCGGCGATATCGACGGCGATGATTTTCGCTGCGCGCGACATTTTCGCGCCCATGATGACGCTGCAGCCGACGCCGCCGCATCCATACACCGCCACGCTGCTCCCGCGCCGCACCTGCGCCGTGTAGAGCGAGGCGCCCACGCCCGTCATGACGCCGCAGCCGATGAGGCAGGCTTGTTCCGGCGTGCAGACGGTGGGTACTTTCACCGCCTGTTTCGCGGCGACGACGGTGTGCGTGCAAAACGTGCCGATGCCGAGGGAGGGACTTAAAGCCTGGCCGTCTTTTTTCCCCCGCATCCTGGAGGCCGCATTCAGGCTGGCGGCGCAAAGGTTGGGCTGGCCGATGGAGCAGAACCGGCACACGCCGCAAGGAGCGCGCCAGGCCAGGACGACGTAGTCGCCCACGGCGAGGTCGGATACGCCCTCCCCTACTTCCTGAACGATTCCGGAACCCTCATGGCCGAGAAGGTAGGGGAATTCATCCCCGATTTTTCCGAGTTTGTAGTGCAAATCCGTGTGGCAGACGCCGCTGGCCTGGATTTTCACCAGCACCTCGCCCGGACCCGGGGAGTCGAGTTCGATTTCTTCCACTTCCGTGCGCTCGCCCGCATTTCTTGAAATCACGCCATGGCCGATGATGCTCATATGCTTCCTCCCGGTCGTATATTCTCGGTGCGCTCGCTATAATGCGCCGCGCAAACTTAAAATTTCCGTTGACAATATTATTCTCTCCCACGAGGGATTATCGTGCAAGGAGGCGACATGGCAGAAGATTGGTATCCGCGTTTCTCGGAAGCAGAAATGAACAGGCGTCATGCAGCGGCGAAGGACCTGATGGCAGAAGAGGGGCTGGACGCGCTGTTGTTCTTCGGCATGGGGGGCACGAACCGCAATGCTCAGGCGAACATCTACTGGCTTTCGTGCTACCGGGACTTCAACCACTGCTACCTGATTTTTCCGAAAGATGGCCCCCCTTCCCTCTTCACGGGCCTCTACAACCACCTGCATAACGCGCAGATGCAGTGCATTTTCAAGGACGTGCGCCACGGAGCGTACGGCAACCCCGAGCGCATGGCGGATCAGCTCGACGCCCTGGGGCTGGGGAACGCGCGCATCGGCCTGGTGGGAATCAACCCGCGCTTCAAGATTCTTTTGCCCTTCGAGCACATGGACTATTTGACATCGCGCTTCCCGGAGGCGCAGTGGGTGGACGTGAGCGCCAGATTCAGGGATTTAAGGCTGATCAAGAGCGACGAGGAAATCGAATGGCTGACCGAGGCGGCGCGGCTCACGGACCTCGCCATGGAGGCGGCCGTCACCCACGCGAAGCCGGGCATTCCCGAAATCGAGCTGTCGGGCCGGATGGCCGCCGCGTTCCGGGAGCAGGGCGGCGAGCAGATGGTGCAGTTCGTGACGGCCACGCCGATGGCGAATCCCCGCACGCCCGTCCCCTGGCAGAACCCGACGAGGCGAAAGCTCGAGGTGGGCGACGTGCTCATCATGGAGATCAGCGCTGCTTATTACGGCTATGCGGGCCAGAGCCTTCGCACCTTCACTATCGGAGCGGACCCGACGCCGCCCTATCAGGCGCTGCTCGAGGCTGCAGTCGAGGTGTACGAGGACGTGGGCAAAACGATGAAGGCGGGCAATTCCGCGCAGGCCGTCTTCGAGGCCACGGACCCGCTGCCAGAGAGGGGTTTTCAGATTTACGATTCCCTCGCCCACGGCTTCGGCACGGACTTGCTGCAGCCCTCCATCGGCATCCGGGGCTCGAACTACCTCGCTCCACCGGCCGATTTCAAGTACCGCGAGAACATGGTGATGGTCATTCAGCCGAACCCCATGGACTCGGAGGGCCGCGGCGTGCAGATGGGCGATATGGGTATCGTCACCCGGGAGGGGTTCCGCTCCCTGCACACCTTCCCGATGAAGGCGTTCCGCTGCGACGGGTGAGGATGCCCGGCCCCGAGCGAGCGGGTTTCCGTCTTCTTCGTACGGGATTGTTGGGAAAGCCCTGATTTCGTGATTTTGGATATTTAGACGACCGACGAGAGAGGAGATGTACTCCCCCGTTGAGGGGGAGTCGAAAAGACCCCTTTTAGCGAGTAGAGGGGACACCCCTATCGACTGGAAAGGCAACCCCCCCTACCCCCCCTTGTCAGGGGGGCAAGAAAAAGCAAAACCCCCTCTCCCCGGCGGAGGCGCATCCCGGCGGAGGGACATCGCCTTTTTATACCCCCCTGACAAGGGGGGGTAGGGGGGGTTGCTTTTATGGGGTTTCCCTCTAAAGGGGGTTCGTAGGGACAGGTCGCGACCTGTTCCTAGAAAAGGTGGTGCGGTTTTGATCGTCATTCCGGCGGAGGTCAATTCCGAGCGAGGGGGACTTTTACAACAACCCCGCAATGCGCCCCGCTGCGTCCGTTGCGGCCAGGCGCATCCGCGCATAGAATCCGGGTGTCTGAACTGCTGACCGAAACGTCACTACCGACACGTTTTTGCTTCTCATCAGAAGGAAATCATCCGTGGAATTCGTCATCAAGATTTACGACAGGCCCGAAGCGGCCGCTCTGAGAGACGTCCACAGAAAAGCGCACCTCGATTATCTGAAAGGGTTCGATGACGTCACGCGCTTCGCGGGTCCGTTCCTGACCGACGACGGAAAACTCGAACTGGGCAGCTTCCGCATCCTGGACCTGCCCGACCGCGCCGCCGCGGAAGAACACGTGGCGAACGAGCCGTTCATCATCGAGGGGATACAGGAGCGGCCCTCCATACATCGCTGGCGCGGCGCAGTGCCCTACTCCTGGCGCGACTGTCCCAGGCAAGAAGGCAACCTCCAGTTCTACGTCCATGCCCTGGACAAGGCGGACGGGGGCGCGATTCGCAAGGCGCATGGTGAGGCGCACAGCGCCTACCTGACGGAGCACGGCGACTCGGTGATGGTGCGCGGCCCGTTGCTCACAGACGACGGCGAGACAAGAAACGGGAGTGTGCTGCTGTTCGATTTTCCCGATATCGAGACGGCGCGGGCGTTCTGGGAGAAAGAGCCCTATAACCGGTTGGGCCTGTACGAGAGCGTGGAGTTCTACGCCTGGCGTTTCGGGCGGGTGTTCGATCGCTTCAAGACGCCCGTATCGTAATTCCCGGAAAAGAGTTGCTCAGAGAATCTCGCCGGTGAACTCCGTCCGCACCCGATCCTTGAGCGAGCGTATGGCCTTGAGGGACATCTTGAGGACCTGCTTCTCCCTGCGTGAGATTGCCGACTTCCTGACGTAGCGCGTCGCCTTCCGGATACGCCTGTAGTCCCTGAGTTGCTGTCGCAGCAGCATGAACGTCATATGTTCGAGGGCGGCGGTGTAATCATCGACCTCATCATTGCTGAAAATCCCCGCCTCATGCAGCAGGCGGATGCGCTCGTGGGTGGAGGTGGCCTCCAGGCCCTCTTTCAGGGCGAGCAGCCGCACCGCTCCGACCAGGGGAAGGATGCCCCCGTGCTTCAGGTTGATTGCCTGCGGCAGGCCTTCTCCCGTTTTTTCCGTTCGCAGGATGCCGAACAGTCCCAGAGCGACGTGCCTGTCGGCCTCGGTCTGGAACATCGCCTGTAACACGGCTGGTTCTTTCTGCACGAACGTCGTGAGGTGACTGCGCAACTCTTGTCCCAGCGAGAGATCTCCGCAAACGGTGTCGAAGTCGAAAAAGACGTCGCTCAACTGCACCTGGAACGTGCTCCTCTTCTGGAACCAGCGCAGGGTCTGCTGCTTCCATTCGGAAATCGATTTGCGCCAAAGCGGGTTCGTGGCCATGACGTTGCCGTCGCACAGGGGGAAACCGATGGCTTCGAGGTTCCAGGTCATCAGTTCCGAGAACTGGATGAAGTAGTCGTTGACCTCGTTGTGCCGCTCCACGGGGTAGTCTTCGAAAATGATGCCGTTGTCCTGATCGGGGTTGATGAAGTTCTCGCCCCGGCCGCTCGAGCCCATGACGATCACGGCGTACCGAACGGGCGGCGCGCCTCCGCCCGCCTTTTCGATGGTCTCCGTCACTTTTTCGGCCACACGGCTGTAGATGTCGTTGTTGACGTGGGTGAGCAGCGCCTGAATTTCGGGCGCCGGGAGGGTGTCGTCGAGCAGTTCCTGCGCCACGACTGTCTGCACGGCTTTCACTTCCTGCAGACCGTAGAGTTCAGGGACCTGCGTGAGTGCGTCGATGTGTTCCACCACATGCGAGGCCGCCACAGCCATGGCGTCCTGGAGATCGAGCAGGCCGAGGGGGCGGTTCGCGTCGTCCACCACGGGCATGTGCCGGTGGCCGAGGCGGCGCATGCGCGCGATGGTGTGATAGAGGTAGTCCCCCTGTCCGGCGGAGTAGACGCGGGACGTCATCACCTGCTCGATGGATTCCGAGCCGTCGCACCGCAGCGCGACGCGGCGCGTCACGTCTTTCTCCGTGAAGATACCTGTGAGCTTACCTTCCTCATCCGTCACGAGAACGCAGCTTGCATTCTTCTCCGCCATCCGGGAGATGACGATCCCGATATTCTCCGATGCTGGGAAAATGAGCGAATCGGGTTTCAGGAAATCATCCACAAGACATGAGAAAATTCTCGTCTGGGATTTCATGAGTTTCGGTGTCCGGCATCAAGGCGGAAGTTCGGGAACGTCTCGTGCTCACGGCGCGTTGATGAGCCATAGTATAGCTCAGTTCTTCATGTGTTTGTCCAAATAAGCGATGCACTTCGCAATCGCCGCCGCTTGGGTATCGTCGACGGCGTATTCTCCGTTCTCTCCCCGCTCGGGATAGATGTAGCCGTGCACCGGGTGATCGTATGACACCCATTCGACGTCGGCGCCCGCCTCCACCATCAGATCGTACGTGGCGCGGAAGATGCCCTGTAAGTGATCCGCATCCCTTCCCATGATGAGGATCGGCGTTTTGATACTTTTAATCCTCCTGAGCGCCCGTTCCTCGTTGATGCGCGCCCTCACCTTCTCGACCTCCTGCATCATCATGCCCTCGATGTTTCTGAGCTGCGTCTCCTCGTTCACGAAGGCGGTATCGTCCGGTGAGAGGTCGAGGAATTCATGGGAGGCTGGCTCGCAGGCCACGCAGGCGCGCGCGCCGCCGTATTCAGATGTGAGCTTCAGGATCATCTCGCCCGCGTGGCTCACCCCCATCAGGCCGATGCGCTCCCCGTCCACCTCGGGAAGCGTCTTTACGTATTCGATGATCGCGATCTCGTCTTCATATTCGAGCGGCGAGCGGTTCAGGAGCTGTCGGCCCTGGCGCATGTCCTCGACGAGGCGGCCGCCGTTGTTGTAGCCGAGTTCCACCTCGGCGCGGTATCTCAGCCAGGCGCAGGCGTAGCCCGCCGCCAGCAGGCGCTCCTGTATGCAGCCCATGTTCCGGGTCGCCTCGCGCACCCAGGCCATGCCGCCCCCGCCGTTCCCCCGCCCGAGCAATACGGTTGGGTGCGGCCCGGCGCCACCGGGCGTCCTCAGACCTACCGGCGCATAGACGCCGTCGAGCAGTTCGACGTACATCAGGTGAACCGGGTATTCAGAACCCGGCACGGGCTCGGTGACGACGACGCGCTCTGGGTCGATATCATATTGCACGACAGTTGCTCCTCATTCGCTAGATTCGTGATGCTGGATGGACCTGTTCATCATCACACACGGCGCGCGAAGGACAAAAGCGCAGGCGTCTTCCTGGAGGAGAAATTGCAGTCGCGTTTCCCCTTCCCCCGCCTTATGAGAGAATCCCGCACGCATAACGAATGTCTTTTATCCGCCATCCGTTTCTGGAAGGAAGACGCCATGGCCGAGACGCATTGCCCTGAATGCGGGGCTGAAATATCCGGCAGTGATGCCTGTGCCGCATGCGGAGGCACAACCGAAGTGAAGCCCGCAGATGATTCCGGCGACGACAGGCCCTTGAACGTCATCGACGCCAAGGCGATCGTCGTGAAGGTCATGTGGGGTACGGGCGCGTTGATGCTCTGCGGCGGCCTGGGGGCGCTATCCATCGGCGCGATGAAGCCGGCCGTGGGTTTGCTGGGCTTGGGCGCTCTTATCTTCGCCGGCTCATACGCGGTTGATTGGTGGACTTGAGGTATAAATAAGTCCTCGGTTACGAATCGCGGAGCACCGGCTCCTATTTGGCTGCCTCTGAGGTTTCTTTCTTTTCGGCTTCTTTTTCTTTTTTCATCTTTTCGGCCAGTTCTTTCTTCAACTCCTGATACTTTTTCTTGAGATCATCGGGGGCCGAATCCTCGGGCTCCATCAGGACGCTTACTTTAGTCGGATATTCCTGCGCCGCCCCGCTTGCGGCATCAACCAGAATCCCGATACCTCCGCCGAGAATAATGTTTCCCAAGGTGGCGGAGACCAAAGTTTCATCGAACGAGTGCGTTGTTTTTTTGAAACCATTTTTCTCGCACGTTAAAACCATCGGCCCGTCTCCCTTGTGAACTGTCGTCGCGCTTGGGGTGTTGGGCCAGTAATATCTCCTTCCCCGTTTGTCGATACCCGTGCAAGTAGCTCCCTTGGCATTGATGACATCGACCAGAACGGATTGAGAGGTGCCGGAAACCAAAGTCGCACAGCCGGAAGTGAGTAGTACGAATAAAGCAGTGATCAGAATACGCATCAGACCTTCCCTCGTGTAAAGGTGTGAAATGAAAGGAAATTTAATTCCTGGGTCGGTCGGAACATATGGAGGAAACCGCATTGAAGTCAAGCAGCCTGAGATCGATTGCATTGATATTTCAAGCGGAGAGATTCTGGCTCTTGGGGGAAAAGCGATTGGGTAAGTGGTTTGATCCTGACACCTGCGGCGGGCGTTGCGGGAAATTATATAATCAATAAAATCAATTATTTATAGGTATGCACAAGATATATATACCGACTTGTATCACATATAAAAACCCCCGCCAGCATAGGCCAGCGAGGGCGCTTTGATAACATAACGCTATTCTTCTTTGGTTTTCTCATCTTCAATAGGTTCTACCCTTGCCCCTTTGATCTTTATTAGTGCATCTTCAAGCGTTGTCTCTTTTCCGTAAAAAGCTATCAGGCTTTCAACTATTCTGATTCTTTCACGATTTTTTTGTGTTTCCGTCATATTTCCCCTTCCCTTTCATGGTTATTAGATGAGCGTCTTATCCCACAATCAGCACGGCAGGTTTGCGTAAGTAAAACGAAAGCACTATGTTGCAATAGCTATAAATGTTTCCGCCTCGCCCCTGGTTTTTTCGGTGAAGGCCTCGCCCTAAAGGCCCGCGATTTCGATCAAACGGCTCCGCACTTCGGAGAGGCGGAGTTCGATCCGTTGTTTGTTCGT
>LXNJ01000147.1_pt1 | contig 50272 bp, 49 predicted proteins | sample 809081 | NCBI WGS metagenome assembly LXNJ01 (sample SAMN04870510, study PRJNA318959) | sponge metagenome | biome: sponge; feature: marine sponge reef; material: water | host: Petrosia ficiformis | place: Greece: Milos, Mediterranean Sea | collected 2013-05-29 | depth 5-7 m | reverse complement strand
ACTGAAATGGCCGAGTGACGTGAACCCTTTGGACAACAGCAGTGCATATCGCCCAAGGCTGTATAGTGGCCGAATCAGCCGCTGCTCCAATGCAGCCATGCTGTGCTTTTATCGTGCCGGGTTCAATGGTTTAGGGTGCCCGTTATTTCGTGCATCAGGCGGGCGAGCCAGGCGCGGCTCCGTTTGTGATTGCCGCATTCCCACAGTCCGTCATGGCTAGGCCGCGCACACGCCATATCTGCCAGGAATGCGGCTACGGGTCGGCGCGGTGGCTTGGCAAATGCCCCTCCTGCGGATTTTGGGATACGTTCGTGGAGGAGAAAGAGATCGGATTCGGCCCGGAGCGACCGAAACGCCACATGGCGCCACGCCCGATGAGTGCGGTCGCTATTGACGAAGAGCCACGGATCAGGACCGGCGTCAGGGAGCTGGATCGCATTATGGGCGATGGCATCATGCGCGGATCCACAACGCTCGTAGCGGGCGATCCCGGTATAGGCAAGAGTACACTCATGACGGAGCTTGGCCGGCATCTTTTGGCGTGTACTGTGCTGTATGTGACGGGAGAAGAGTCAGCCAGGCAGGTGAAGTTGCGTGCCGAAAGGCTCAATGCCGCTACGGACAACGTGCTGCTTTTTGCCGAGACCAACCTGGAAGCCATCCTCCGTGCCATTAAGGACACGGCCCCTGACATTGTCATCGTCGACTCGATTCAGACCATCTACAGTGACGAGGTGCAAAGCGCGCCGGGCAGTGTCAGCCAGATTCGACATTGTGCAGCTGCCCTCATGCATGTGACCAAGGACATCAGCGCGTCAGCGTTTTTGGTGGGGCATGTAACTAAGACCGGTGTCATTGCGGGGCCGCGCGTACTGGAGCACATGATGGATACAGTGCTCTACTTTGAGGGCGATCGGCACCACGGCTATCGGGTGCTCCGCGCCGTAAAGAATCGTTTTGGCTCGACGAACGAGATTGGCATCTTTGAGATGCATGCCACGGGCATGCGTGAGGTGGCCAACCCCAGCGAGGTTTTTCTTGCTGAGCGCCGCGCGGGCCACAGTGGATCGACGGTGGTGTGCAGCGTTGAAGGGACGCGCCCGCTCTTGGTGGAAGTGCAGGCGTTGGCCACGCGCGCTTCGTATGGCACGCCGCAGCGGATGGCGAACGGATTTGACCAGAAGCGGTTGCAGTTTCTGTTGGCGGTTCTGGAAAAGCGGCAGGGGCTGAGTCTTGCGGATCAGGATGTATTTGTGAACGTGGCGGGCGGCGTACGCCTGGGCGAGCCCGCTGCAGATCTGGGTGTAGCGGTGGCGGTGGCTTCTTCGCTCTACGATGTACCGGCCGATGGCTTGGGACTGCTGGTAGGGGAGGTAGGTCTCAGCGGCGAAGTGCGCGGTGTAGGCAAGCTCGAGCTGCGGCTCGGCGAGTCGGCCAAGCTGGGATTTGCGCGCGCCATCGTTCCAAAGTCCAGCCTGCAAGGCCTTACGGCAACCGCTGGCATGGAGGTTACGGGCGTCGAGACGGTTGCTGAGGTGCTGGACCTATTGGTTTAGCTGTACTCGGGGCCAAGAGCGGCACCAGGGTCTTATCTGCACTGCGCAATAAGGCGGTACCATTTTACGTTCTAGCTGCTGATGACACGGGGCATCCACACGAACCTCTCCGAGGCGGAGCTGATCCAGCGCTATCTGAAGGGGGATCAGGCGGCCTTTGCGCTTTTGGTTCACCGTCACAAGGACCGCGTGTTTGGGTTTTTGCTTGGCATTGTGCGTGACCGGGAGGTGGCCAACGACTTGTTTCAGGAGACCTGGTTGAAGGTGATCAATGCATTGAACTGTCGGCGCGGTTCGTACGAGCACAGCGGCCGCTTTGTGTACTGGGTGATCCGCATCGCGCGCAACGCGGCGTTGGATCATTTTCGCCGGCAGGGCCGCTGGCAGGACAGCAGGTCCGACGATACTTACTGGGATCGATTGCCGGACGACGCGCCCCTGCCCGATACGACGCTGTCCATGAATGAAGACCTGGTCTGCCTGGAGCGGAGCATCGCGGGCTTGCCGGCGGCGCAGCGCGAAGTGGTGCTCTTGCGACAGGAAGGGCTTACGTTCCGCGAGATTGCGGAGCTCACCGATGTTTCTATCAACACGGCGCTAGGCCGTATGCGGTACGCCCTTATCAACCTGCGAAAGGCGATGCAGGCTGCGGGCCACATGCCCAGACAAATGCCTGTGCCTGCCTGACACACAGCCGATATGGACAAGAATCTGCTACTGCTCTTACATCTTTACGACGAGGCAGACGATTCTGCCGGGCTTGAAAAGCTCTTGCAGGACGAGGCGCTCCGCGCGGAATACGAGGTACTCCGCGAGGCCAAGGACGCGATAGCGGCCAACCGCTCGCTGCGCAGCGCCCGGATGCAGCCTGATCCCGGCGTGGTATCGGATGTCATCCGGGCGGGCATGGCGCAGCGCCGGCCGCGCTTGACATTGCTGCGGTTCGGATTGACCAGGGCGCGTAGCGTGACACCGCGGGTCCGCCGCATCGCGGGATGGTCATCGCTGGCAATGGCCGCTGTGGTGGCCGGCATCCTGGTCTGGTCGCAGGGCGGTGCGCAAGATCCGGTGCAGCAAGCAGCTACGGAACCGGGCACCGTGCAGTCTGCAGCACCCACGCGTGATCTGCTTCGCTGGGACGATACCGAGCCGCTGGTGAATGTGCATAGCCACATTGAGGTACTGCAGGCTCGCAGCGCACTGGATCAGTGGGACAAGCCTGAGCTGCTCAGCTTGGATTCGCTTCCGGCTGATTGGGCGTCGCCGGGGAGATTCACGCCTGCAAGCACAAGGCGCTAACTACTAATGTAACGATCGACGTTAAAGCCATGAAACATCTTCATGCAACCGTGACCTGGTGTCTGGCCATCGTGATGGCAGCGGCGGCGTGCCTGGCCGCGCAGCATGCCGCCGGGCAAGAAGCCCAGAGCCTGTCGCTTATAATCAGGGATAACGTGGTCCGTATCAACGGCCGGGAGATCCCAAAAGACGACTTACCAGCCGCTTTGGAGGTTCGCGGTGTTGATGTGCACTATACGTTTAACTCATCTGATCAGAACGAGCATCCGCTAATCAGTCTTAACGGCGTGTTGTTTGAGATCACAGAGGACGGCCTTGCGCTGGTGGAAGGAGAAGTCGCCAAAGCCCTTAGCTCACCATCACCGGATGGTGCCATGAAGAAGTTCCGGATCACGGCATACGCGTGGCCCCAGCCCACGCTGGCCTACCAGGGTCCGGCGGTCACTCCCGAACGGCTTGCGGAGATGGCAAAAAAGACACGGAAGGCGTCGATGGAGCTGGAGAATTATTTCACTGGCCTTTCGATAACTGCAGATGCGATAACCTGGCAGATGGAGTCGTTGAAGAAAGCGAGTGCCCAGGTCGCCGAAGCTGCCCGCACCATGGAGGTGCTGCCGCAGATGGAGATTATACGATACTTGCGCAGCCTGCAGGCGGATGAAAACCTGTACGGCTTTCTGGAACAGGAGTTTACAATGGAAAGTGAAGTGCTTGAGCTGACGAGCACCATCAACCGGATGCCCTACGGGGCGGACCGTGAACAGCAACTGGAAGTGCTGCGCAGCAAGCTCGGGAGCATCTTTGAGCTCAAGCAAGAAAACCGTCGCCGGGAGATTGAGAAGCTCGAGGCGGCACTCAGGGCGCTCCAGGAACGCCTTGAGGAGCGCAGCCAGTTGCGCGAGGAAATCATCGAGCAGCGGCTGCAGGAGCTACTAGACAGCCAGTTCTAACAACTTAGGAGGGCCCCCTCATGAAACGAAACACGCTCATAACGCGCATCATCTACGCATGCGCGCTGGTGCTGCTTTGCCCGTGGATGGTCGCGGCTCAGGAGAAAGCACCCGAACCAAAGCCCGGCACCATCGTGATCCAGTACGACGGAAAATCCGTGCAGCTGAGCTATCCAGACGGCGCCACGGACGACAATCCGCTGCTGCGGGCGGACGAAATTATTCTGTACGATGCCGAGGGCAACCGCTTTGTCTACAAGACTATGGATGATCTGGATCCGAAGTTGGCAGCGACGATGGACAGTCTGACCGTGTGGAGCAAGGACATGGACACATGGAACGCAGACATTGCTCGTGGACTCACTGTTCGGCGTGATCCAGATCGTGGCGTTAGCATTGTCAGGCAGTTTGCCAACGATCGGCTCTTGCCCCTGTTCGAATCGCACTTTTCCGATTCCTGGCAGTATGGTACGTTGGAACAGCGCAAAAAGCTGACGGAGATGGAGACCGAAGCCCGCGACCTGGCTGTGCAGGCTCGCCGCGCAGAAGGGCAGGAGCAAAAGGCGTTGGAGGAAGCGCTCGAGGAAAAGCTGCAAATGATATTTGTGCTGAAGCTGGAGATGCGGGAAGCATCGGTGCGGGAGCTGCGTGCAGAGGCGGATGAGGTTGAAACGGCGCTTGCGGAGCGCGCGTCGAATCGCGAGGCGATCATTCAGCGACGCTTGGATCAGCTCCTGGGCCGATCTTCGAAGTACGACTGGTAAGGAACATCGCCGCCCGCGGCTTTGTCACAGCGGCCTGTGCAGTGCGTGGATAGACCAGGGCGCGTTCAACGGCCTGTACCAGCGGTATGGTGGCGCAAGACCTCATATGCACTCCCCAGGCATGGCGCAGCGCCCAATGCGCCTGCGGCACCCGCGGTGGTGCCGCGGCAAGACTCTTGCTGATGCTTGTACACTATGCTGGTGCAAAGCCAGATGAGACAGCTAACCAATAACCAATCCGGAGATGAACCCATGAAGATTTACTTTCGTGCTTGTATGCTGATGCTGCTGATTCCGCTTGTTGGAATAGCCGCAGCCCAAGAGCCCGCAGAGGAGCGGGTGATCGTGATCAGTGGCGGTGAGGACGCTACGATCAAGATTGTAGGCGGCGACAATGAGGAGCTGGAGCAACGGACCTGGTTCGATGTAGGGAGATTCATCGAGTCCATCACCACATACCGGGGGGAAGATGGCAAGACTGTAATTGTTATGCGAAAGCGTGACAGCCAGGTACCGCTGCAGTTCGCGGTGGTCGAAGCAACTGCAGCTGCTCTCCAGCGAGCGAGGATGGCCGAAGCAGCTGATGCCCAGCGAGCGAGGGTGCAATCGTTCTTGCTTCCAAACAGGCTCTATGCCGAGCGATATGGCAGCGACCTTTACCTCCGCTCGCATAGCGGCCATAGCGGCACGGCTGAGGAGCGAAGGCGGCTCTCCGAACTGGAAAGTGAATCGAGGACTTTGGCAGGTAAAGCGCGCGCGGCCAAGGGTGAGGAGCGGGCGTCGCTGGAGGATGAGCTTTACGACCTCTTGGACAGCATATTTGATTTTAAGCAGGACATGTACTTCGGGACAATCGAAGAAATGGAGGAGCACATGATGACCGCCGAGGAGGCGCTTGAGGAGCGCGAGGAGAATCGGGAGGCCATCATTCAGCGGCGCCTGAGTCAGCTCCTGGGACGCAGTTCCAAGTTTGATTGGTAGATAAGCGGTGCGTTGCTATCTTTGGCCGCGACTACGCGGCAGACCATGGGAGCAGCGCGCAGCCTTCAAGCGGCGATAAGGACCATACCGGACTTTCCAGAGCCGGGGATCCAATTCAAGGACATCACGCCCCTGTTGGCGGACCCGGTGCTGCTTGAAGCAGCCGTGGGGTGCTTGGCGGAGCCCTATGTGGGGCAGGGCATAGACAAGGTTGTCGGCATTGAGTCCCGTGGCTTTATCCTGGGCTCCATGCTGGCGCTGCGGCTTGGTGCAGGCTTTGTGCCCGTCCGCAAGAAAGGCAAGCTGCCACACAAGACGATCCGCGCCGCGTACGGGCTGGAGTACGGTAGCGATGTCATCGAGATGCATGTGGATGCCTTAACACTTGGTGAGCGCGTGCTCATACACGATGATGTGATTGCCACCGGTGGCACCGCGGCAGCGTGTTTTGACCTGGTGTCGCAGGTCGGGGCCACCGTAGTGGGCTACTCCTTCCTGATAGAGCTTTCTCTCCTGAATGGCCGTGTGAAGCTGCCCGATGGTGTGGCGTTCAACGCCCTGCTGGAGGCATAGGGACCGCTTGCTGGAGCGCTTTGCACCAAGGCAACAGGCGTGCTGCTGAAAAGCCGCCGGTGCGCAATATGAGCGGTATGCTACCAGGGATTAGTCGCTGCACGCATCTGAGTGCGCGTCTAGGCGACGGCGGTGCAGGAGATGGCAATGGCGGCGCCGCGGGGGAGGGCCGAGACCTGCATCGTTTCGCGGCAGGGCGGCTGGTCGTCAAAGTAGTTGGAATAGGCCTCGTTGACTTGGGCGTAGTCGTTGATATCGGTAAGACAGATTCGGCAGTGGACGACGTGTTCATAGCCCATGCTGGCAGCCTTGAGCAAAGCGCCAATAGTGTCCAGAATGCAGTGCGTCTGGTCTACAACGCCGCCGTCGATGAGGCTCTGCGTTGTGGGGTCAATAGCAATCTGGCCCGAGCAGAAGAGCATGTTACCGACCTTCAGGGCTTGACTGTACGGGCCGATCGCGGCGGGAGCGAGCCGCGAGGAGACGGCGATCCTCGATGAGGCTTGGCGTTGACGAGTCATAAGCGTCAGGGTCTATGCTCTCAGGTTAAAAATCCTGCTTGCGACGGGCGAATTCAAACGAAGTTTTTCTTAAGAATGGCCGGCAAAATGCTGGTCTGAGGCGTACAACAGGCAAAAATCATTATTCCTATGGATCTTGGCTTACAGGATCGCACTGTGTTTGTCGCCGGTGCCAGCAGCGGCCTCGGCTTGGCAGCGGCCACAGCGCTGGCGCGTGAGGGCTGCAAGGTGGCCATATGCTCGCGGAGCGCGCCGCGCCTTGCTGATGCCAGGGAGGAGATCATGCGCGCCGCGGGCGTTGCGCCGGAGCGCGTGGCGGTGGTGCGCTGCAACGTTGTGGACGAAGATCAGATCAAGGCGGCCATTGCGCAGACTGTGGACCGGTTTGGTGGATTGCACATCCTGCTTACCAATGCGGGTGGGCCGCCTACGGGGCTCATTGACGACTTTGATGCACAAGGATGGCGCAGCGGTTTGGAGCTGAACCTCGTGAGCACCATCAACCTGTGTCGGCACGCCCTCCCGGAATTGCGCGCAGCGGCACGAAAGGACGGCCATGCACGGATCGTGATGGTGACCTCCATAGCAGCGAAGCAGCCCATCCAGACGCTGTACCTTTCCAATACGGCCCGGGCCGGCGTGCAGGGGTTCGCCAAGACACTTTCGGAAGAGGTGGGCGCGGATGGCATCACGGTCAACACCATCCTGCCGGGATTCACGCGGACGGCCCGCTTGAAGCATCTGGTGGAGGACATTCAGGCGCGCACCGGGAAGACGGCGGCGGAAGTAGAGGCCGGCTGGGCGGCCGATGCGGCGCTTCGCCGGCTGGGCGAACCGGCGGAGTTTGCGGCCACGGTGGCGTTTCTGGCCAGCAGGCCCGCAGCCTACATCACAGGCGTGGCTCTTCCGGTCGATGGCGGGTATTCGAAGCATGTTTTCTAGGGCAGTGGATAGCGGACCTCGAAGGGACAGCCATATGAAGCAGCGGGTGCTCGTTGCAATGAGCGGCGGCGTGGATTCGTCGGTCGCTGCGGTGCTGTTGCATAAGCAGGGCTACGAGGTCATCGGCATTACGATGAAGACGTGGGACTATGCACAGAGCGGCCCCAGGAGCAGCAAGGTGGTGGGTTGCTGCACGCTGGAGTCCATGAATGATGCACGCCGCGTGGCGTTGTCGCATGGATTTGTACACTTCATCGTGGATCTGCGCGAGGAATTTGGCGACTGGGTTATAACGCGTTTCACGGGCGAATATCTTGCCGGACGCACGCCCAACCCTTGTGTGCTGTGCAATACACACATCAAGTGGGAGGCGCTGCTGCGGCGCGCAGACGACCTGGACTGCGCCTACATTGCTACGGGCCATTATGCATGTGTACGCAAGGAAGGGGGTCGTTGGGTGGTGTCGCGTGGCATCGATTTAAACAAGGATCAGAGCTACGCGCTTTGGGGGTTGCCGCAAGCGCATTTGGCGCGCACGCTGTTTCCGCTGGGTGCGTATACCAAGCCTGAGATTCGCGCGATGGCAGCAGACTATGGGCTCACGCATGTAGCGAACAAGCCCGATTCCTACGAGATATGCTTCATTCCTGACAACGACTACCGCAGGTTTCTGAAGGATCGCGTGGATGGTCTGCGGGAGCGGATTGCAGGCGGGCCCTTTATTCTGGAGGACGGCACTGTGATCGGGCAGCATTCAGGCTATCCGTTCTACACGATCGGTCAGCGCCACGGACTGGGTTTGGCCCTTGGTTATCCGGTCTACGTCACCGCGATTGATCCAGAGACGAACACCGTGACGGTCGGACCGCGCGAAGCGCTCCTGAAGGCGCACCTGTTGGCCCGCCAAATCAACCTTGTCAAGTATCCTGATCTCCGGAGAGAGCACCTTGCGACCGGCAAGATCCGGTACAAGGACCCGGGTGCGCCGTGCCTCGTGCAGCAATGCGGCGATGACGAATTGACGGTTTCTTTTGCCGTTCAGCGCACCGCGATCACACCGGGGCAATCGGTTGTGCTTTATGAGGAGGACGATGTGCTGGGCGGCGGGTGGATAGCAGCATCATGGCGCGCCGGTGAAATACCTGCAAACACGACAGCGGCCTATATTGCGGCATGAGGCTTCGCGCGGCCACCTTCGCTCTTGCTCTTCTGGTGCTGCCTTCGTGCACGACTGCACAGCAGCAGGCGGAACCCACTGAACCTGATCCTGCAATGCCGATGGATACTATTACCGGTACGGGTACGATACGCTACCAGGACATTGCCGGCGGCTTCTACGGCATTGTCGGGGATGATGGCAAAAGGTACGATCCAGGTACGCTCGACGAAGCTTTTCAGCAGGATGGCTTGCGCGTCAAGTTCGTTTTGCGGAGGCTGGAGGGCGTGATGTCCATGCGCATGTGGGGCATCATCACCGAGGTCGTGAGCCTGGAGGCAATCTAGGCACCACACAACCGCACGTCATTGCGAGCCGCGACCGGGAGCACCGTGGGTACGGTGCTCCACAATCCAGGCACCACACAAACACGTGTCATTGTGAGCATGAACAAGCGGACTTTTTTAAGGACTGCGGGTGCCTTCGTTGCGGGCTCGATGATGGCACCGTTGGGATGTCGTATCGAGGAGCCTGCCGCGCCGAAGCGAACGAACTGGGCGGGCAATATCACCTACAGCACCGACCGACTGCATGTGCCCGGAAGCGTGGAGGAGCTGCAGGATATCGTTATTGCCAGTGACAAGATCCGCGCGTTGGGGTCGCGGCACTGCTTCAACACGATAGCCGACAGTCGCGCCGCGCAGGTTTCTCTGGAGCGCCTGGATGGCATCATCGCAATGGATGCCGAATCCGTTACGATTGGTGCAGGCATGCGGTACGGGACGTTATGCCCGATGCTCCACGAACAAGGTTACGGGTTGCAAAACCTTGCTTCCCTGCCACACATCAGCGTTGCGGGCGCTTGTGCGACGGCCACACATGGCTCGGGGCGCTCCAATGGCAACCTGGCTACTGCGGTGATGGCACTGGAGATGATCAAGGCTGATGGCAGCCTGGTACGGCTGACACGTGCCGACCATGGCGAGGATTTTGCGGCTGCGGTGGTGCATCTGGGTGCGCTTGGGGTTGTCACCCAGGTTACGCTGGCGACGGAGCCGACCTACGATATGGTGCAGCATGTCTATCTGGGCTTGCCGGTGGCGGAGATGGATACGCACTTTGACGCGGTCATGGGTCTCGGGCACAGCGTGAGCATCTTTACCGATTACCGAACGGATGCCCTTACGCAGGTTTGGGTCAAGCAGCGTACCGATGAGGTTTCGGGCAATCTGCCTCCCACGCTGTTTGGCGCAAGTTTAGCCACGCGCGATGTGCACCCTGTGCTGGAGCTAAGCGCTGAAAGCTGCACGGAGCAGAGGGGCGTGCCCGGGCCCTGGTATGCGCGGCTGCCGCACTTCAAGATGGAGTTCACGCCCAGCAGCGGAAAGGAGCTTCAGAGCGAATTCTTCGTCGATGTGCACCATGCACCGGATGTCATTGACGCCCTTCGAAGCATGGCGAGCGTGTTGGCACCGCTTCTCATGATTTCTGAGATTCGAACCATCGCGGCCGATGACTTGTGGATGAGCACAGCCTACGGGCGGGATAGTGTGGCCTTTCACTTTACGTGGTATCAGGACTGGGATCTGCTGATGGCGGTTTTGCCGGAGGTGGAGTCGGTGCTTGCACCTTATGGCGCGCGTCCGCACTGGGGCAAGAACTTTCTTGTTACCCGCGAAGCGTTGGAAGCCCGCTACGAGATGCTGCCGGCGTTCCGCGCACTGGCCCGTCGCTACGACCCGGGCGGCAAGTTTCAGAACCAGTTTCTCGCCCAGTTCCTGTAGGCCGTCCGTTGCGCCGCGGCAGGCGCCGGTGGCGTGCTACGCTACGGCTCGCGGTCCAGCGTGCCGTACATTTCTCTCTCGCCTGCGGTTACATCGTTACATCAGCGGCCGGCTGCGATGGCGCACGGCCACGGCGAGCGTGCACCACAGCACAGTCAAAGGGCTGGCGTGGCCGCTCCAAGAAGCAGGCGCACTTGAGCGCCAACGGCGCGTGCCACCGTAGAAACCCATCAGGCACGGGCTTCCTTCGCGTGCTCCTTAAGGATGTCATGGATTTTAGCTGAGCTGCGCGTCATTGCGCAGGACCAATGTCCAAAGCCGCCGTGCGCATTCACTGCTTGTGTCCACTGCTTAAGGGCGGCGAACTTTGTGCGGTCCTGTTCCGTCTCAATCCCTTTGGCTTCCAGGACCAGCATGGCACCCGATTGCAGTCGAACAAGAAAGTCGGGTCGATATTTGCGCACCAAACCACGATAGATGTAGAGGATTTCCAAACCCAGGTGATCGTTCTTCACCCAGGCTTTGACTTCTGGAGCACTGTCGAGCGCCTTGGCGTCTGTTTCTTCACGCGTGCTATCGTACACGCAGAAGTTGATGTGGCTCTTGCGCGCGGGTCCGCAGGGCTTGCCCGTGTACCATAGTCTCATGTCTCCCGTTGAAGCGAGGGGGCGGTCGCTGTCAAAAATCGGTTCCAGCAGTTAGGTATTCTGGTAGCGAATGGCCTGCCACACATGGTGCACCACCCTTGTAAGGTTCAGCGTGATGGTCAGGCGTCGCCTTAAGGGATTTGCGTTGAATGTCGTTGGCCTGATCACTATGCGGTCGGACTGGATGTACCCATCTATCAGTCTGACGAGTTGAGCCTTGAGCTGTGCCCTTCCGCCTCTCCAGTTGGGTTGCATTGGGGCATATACCTGAATGGCTGTTTCAAAAACGATGCGCTGCATTCGATACTCGTCCGCCAGCGCCTTCAACTTAATTTCCTCGACTCTATTGATATCGGCCTTGCTGATTGGCAGGTTTTCGCTCGGCTCGTCAAATAGCGAGGGATACGCCGCACTTGTCCTTTGTTTTGCGTACAGCCTCAATAATGGTGCGTGGATCGTTGTGCTCATGCACATGCAGCGAAACTGTCGGCACCGCGAACGAAGTGTGCTCGGTCTTGCCGCCCCAGCTTATCTCTGGGTCAATGTGCGGGTCGTGCTTATATGACTTTGCGTCCAAGTCCGGATCGTTGGCGGGTGTCACCAGTCCGATGGGTGGGTTATTCGCGCGCTCCTTGTCGACGTGAGCGTAGGACTCAATGCTCTTACCGGACTTCTTTCATTGTTTGGCCATTAGCAATCACTTCATTGTATCCAAGCCGCATCAGCCCGCGCTGGCGCCCAATACACCTTAGGTCGCATGTCCCTTACGCGCTAGCGCTACGGTGACAGCAATCTTTAAAAAAAAATTTCCGTCCTGCGTCCCAAAGCGACTCACAGCGTGTCACACCTGCACGGTGTTGCCTATGGCCCGGTCGGCGCGCGACTTCGCTTCTTTTTCAAGGTAACTGGCCACAGCCAGGTCCTGAATCGCGTTGCCGACCGACTTGAAGAACGTAACCTCTTCGGGCGAACTGCGACCTTCGGCCGTGCCCAAGACGACTTCTCCAAGCTCGGCGCGAATATGATCCGCGCCGATAAGCCCCTTGCTGATCGGCACGATAAGGTCTCCTGCCTCCTCCAGCGCAGCAACGCGTTGGTCGACAAACACGGCAGCACGACAGACCGTCTCGGACGGGATCTCGGTCATATCCGGGCGAAATGAGCCGACGCCGTTGATGTGGCAGCCCGGCTTCACGCAATGGGGGTCAAACACAGGTGTGAGCGAGGTGGTAGCCGTGCAAATCACGTCGGCCTCGGCGAGCTGCGAGGGATGGGTCGCCACGATGGCGTCAATACCAAAGGCTTCTGCGGACTCCAGCGCGAATGCTGCTGCTTTGTCCTGACTTCGGCCAAATACTAGCAGCTTCACAATGGTCCGTACCTCCATGATTGCCGACAGCTGCGTGCGTGCTTGAACACCTGTGCCGAATACTGCCAGGGTAGACGCATCACGGTGCGCCAACAGGTCCGTAGCCAGCCCGGAAGCAGCGCCGGTGCGCAAGGCGGTGATAGATTCGCCGTCCATCAAGGCGAGCGGCACGCCACGGGTCGCATCAAAGAGGAGCACCAGCGCATGAATGAACGGGAGGCCCGCCTGCACATTGTCGGGATAAACCATGACAATCTTTTGCGCCACCTGCTGCGCCAGCGGCGAGTACACCGGCATGAACAGTGCGCGTCCTCCGTGCTCGGGAATGCCCAGATTCATGCGCACGGGCACGGTGACGTTGCCGCGGGATAGTTCGGCAAACGCAGAACGCATGAGCGCAATCGCCTCCTTCATATCTACGAGCTGCTCGATGTCGTGGCGCGACAGGACACTGATCGTTTGCATGGGCGGTGCTGGCAAGGTCTATACGGTGGGCGAAGCGCCTAGATGGGTTAGCGCAGGATGAAGCCATCCTTGAGCGGGTCGTCTGCATCGATGCAGAAGGTATGGCGGCCCGTGATGTAGGCGCGACCTTCTACTTCCGGCACGATGGCTTCGTGTGGGCCAAAAGTGGTGACGCCCGTGGCGCGCACAGTAAAGCTGCTTCCGATAATGCTCTCAATGACCAGGGGCTCGTCAAGGCCGATCTCACGCCGCGCATAGTGGAGCGCAGCACGGCCGCTGACGCCTGTCCCCGTAGGGCTTCGGTCCACTTCGCCTTCCGCAAAAACGCATACGTTGCGGCTGTGGCTGCCGGCCCTGCGCCCAGGCCCGACGAATATCGTGCCATACAAGAAGCCGAGATCGGCTTCAAAAGGATGCACTATGTCTGCGGATTCCATGATGGCAAGCTTGATGGCCATGCCCTTCTGGATAAGCTCTCCGTATCGGTCCGGCGTGCATGTTATGCCCGCATCTGCGGCTTGCACGTACGCATAGTATGCACCGCCGTAAGCGATGTCGTACGGAATCACGCCGAGCTCTGGCACCCGAACGGATCGGTCCAGCGCGTACGCAAAAGACGGCACATTCAGGAAACGAACCGAGCGGACCCTGCCGTCCTCAGTGGCAGCAAACGCTGTAATGAGCCCCGCTGGCGAGTCGATGCGCACGCAGGTTTCTGGTGTATTCATCGGAAGCAGCCCCGTCTCCAGTGCTACCGTGGTTACCGCGATGATGCCGTGGCCGCACATGGTGCTGTATCCTTCATTGTGCATGAACAGCACGCCGAAGTCTGCCTCCTTCGTGACAGGCGGCGTGACCAGGCAGCCGTACATGTCTGCATGGCCGCGCGGCTCCCACATCAGTGCTGTTCGGAACGTATCATGGTGCGCCATCAGCGTACGCCTACGTGCCAGGATCGTATCGCCCGCCGGAAGCGGGTAGCCGCTTACGATTACCCGCAGCGGCTCGCCCTCGGTGTGGGCATCCACGGTAGTGATGCAAGGCGCGCCAGGGCGCCAGGACGTAAATCGCGCAAAGTCCAGGCTCATCGGAGGGTGTCTGCTTTATGAACGGGGGTGCGCCGCTAACAAGCAAGGCAAACTTCAACCAGCCTCCCGCGGTGGTGGTTCAAGGCCGGTTGCATTCTAGCCCCTCGGTTGCTTACCGTAGAGCTTACAGAACACAATTCCCATGACACGCTTTGTCCTTATCGCTATTGTCACGGCCTGCACGTTGCTGCCCACGCCAGCGGCGATGGCGCAGTCCACAGACATCTACCGCCGGCCGCTCCAAGCCGAGCGAAGTCGCACCTACGATGCCCTCCACTACAAGGTTCACCTGCGCTTTGACGAGTCGACACGCTCGTTTTTTGGCACGAACACCATCACGCTCTCGCCGCTGCACGACGGCTTTACGAAGGCTGTCCTCGATGCCGAAACGTTTGTGGTCACCAGCGCGACCGATGCCCAGGGAGACCTGCTGCGCTTTGAGCAGATGCCGCATAGCCTTGTGGTGCACTTCGATGCGCCGCATGCCTATGGAGATACCCTGACTTTCACGGTGGCCTACGAGGCGCATGATGTGGATGTGGACGGTGAAGCCTTTGGCGTATCCGCCTCCTACGACCTCGGACTCGGCTTCAAGGAGGCAACGGAGGATAATCCACAGCTTATCAACACGCTGTCGTTTCCGCGCGGCGCACGGCACTGGATGCCCTGCTACGATCACCCGAATGATCGCGCAACCAACGAAACGCTGATTACGGTGAGCACAGACTACCAGGCGCTGTCAAACGGTCGCTTGGTATCGGTGACGGAAGCAGGCGATGGATTACACACGTACCACTGGCTGCAGGAGCTTCCGCACCCGACCTATCTCTACGTCCTGGTGGCGGGACCCTACGTAGTCTTGGAGGACTCCCTGGGAAGCCTGCCGGTGAACTACTGGGTGTATCCCAAGGATGTAGACGATGCCATGCGTTCGTTTCACCGCACGCCGGAAATCCTGCAGTTCCTCACCGATGTCTACGGAGTACCGTACCCGTGGATCAAGTACGATCAGGTCACGATCCCAGGTATTGGTGGCGGCGCCGAAAGTACCACGGCCACCGTCCTTGGACAATCAACGATCCACGACGAAAATGCGGAGCAAGACTTTCCCAGCGACTGGCTTGTGGCCCATGAGGCTGCACATCAGTGGTGGGGCAACCTGATTTCCTATCGCGATTGGCCCGAAACCTGGCTCAGCGAAAGCTTCGCCACGTACAGTGAATATATCTGGGCGCGCTATGCGCACGGGGCGGACGAAGGCGCGGTCAACCTGCTGCGCAAGAAGGCGTCCTACTTCAATGAAGCACGCACGCGCTATGTGCGGCCGGTGGTGTTTCACCGCTGGGAATACCCCAACCACAACTTTGACCGCCACACATACCAGAAGGGCGCCGTAATCCTCGAAATGCTGAGCAGCATCATGGGCGAACGGAATTTCCAGCGTGCACAGCGTCATTTCCTGACCAAGCATGCCTTCCAGCCTGTAGAAACACAGGACCTCATGGTTGCCATCAAGGAGGCGACCGGTCAGAATCTGGACTGGTTCTTTGATCAGTGGATTTTCCGCGCGGGGCATCCGGTGCTGGAAGTCAGCACCTCTTGGGATGCCACCGGGAACCATTTGGCACTGAATGTGGCACAGGTGCATGATACGCTGTTCGGCGTGCCGGCGGCCTATCGCTTACCTGTAACCGTGCGGATGGAAGCCGAAGGCGATACGTTGTTGCGCGAAGAGATCTGGCTCACCAGACGATCGCATGAGTTCATCTTTACTCTGTCGCAAAAGCCTGATCTGGTGCGATTTGACGATGGCGACCGGCTTCTCGCCGAATGGACGCACTCGAAGTCCATTGAAGAGCTTCTTTATCAGCTGCGGCGCGACAACGCCCTTGGGCGCGCATGGGCGGCCAGAGAAATAGCGGAGCATGTGGGCGCCCCGCATGTGCAGGAAGCACTCTTGGTCGGCGCCGAACATGATCCTTTCTGGCATGTCCGGGTGGCGGCAATCGAGGCCGTTGGCGGAGCAGCCAGCGACGAATTCCTGAAAGCGCGCAGCCTGGACTCTCATTCCAACGTTCGGGCAGCGGCGCTTCGCACGCTGGGTGACCGGCGCCAAGCTGCGCACGTCGAATTCTTCAAGGCACGCTTTGACGAGGACGACAGCTACGTGGCGCGCGCCGAAGCGCTTAGGAGCTTAGGCAAGGTGGGTGAGGGCGCGGTGCGCGCCTTCCTGGAAGCCGCAGCACAGGTAAAGTCTCCACGCAATGTGGTGCGCACGGCAGCGGAATGGGCCCTGGGCCAACTTTAGCAACTATCACAGCATAGCCGTGGATTGGGAGGGGCCTTGGTGGATCCGGCCGCGCGGAGTGGCTTCTTCTTCGTGTTGTAACCCTTTTTAAACGGTGCCGGGGCACGGCTGCGCCGCTCAGAACGTGGCGTTCACCCAAGAGTCCCTGACACCGTGCGCACAGCCCTTGGAGCAAGGGTCTAACGCGCAAGCGCTACGGTAGTCCAGAGCTTTAACTGTTCCTGCGTGGCACCGCCCGTGCCTTGGCGTTGGGCAGGGCCTTGGCGGCCGCCCGCGAAGCGGCCTTGCTGGCCGCCGCCAAAGCCCGCACCTCCACGTCCGCCGCCTCCACGTATACCACGTCCAGCACCGCCCGCGTCGTCCAAGCCTTGGCGCATATTGCTCAGATCAGCCTGCGGTGTTTCCAATCCCATGCCGATGGTACTGCCGGCTCCGGCGGCGAGTGCAAAATGCGTGCTGGAATTCAGCGGCACGCGAAGTTCAATCGTAAGCGTGCCAAATTCCATCGACGCGTCTACGCCTACATTGGGCAGGCTGTTGATGGGGTGTCGCTGCACCGACTCGCCCTGCACAATCTCAAAGTGGCTGATGGCTTGGGCAAAACGGGCTTGCATTTGTTCCGGTCCATCCGCGTCGTTGAGCTCCGTAGGCGGCCTTCCTTGTCGCCCCATTGACGCAAGCCCCGTCGGAAAACGAAGCCCAATGGCTTTTTCCCGCCCGCCCTCCGGGTCAAACCAGAAATTCAGGCCGCGCATCATGATCTGGCGTACCAACCGCGGATTGTGGGTTACGAAAGCGATGTACAAGTTATCCCGGTCGTTGAGCACGCCCAGAGAAAACTCCTCGTTGTCCACCGGGCGCAAGGCACCTGCCCAGTCGGCTACCTGGGCATCGACGGTGAGCGTGCCGGGTGGATTCTGGCTGACAAGCGACTGCGTGGAAGAACAGCCGGCCAAAAGAATGGCGACAAGCAGCGAACACCGAACCATAGAAGCCTCCTCGTTAAGTCTATAGTCTAAAGTTGCGAAGCCGGTACGACAAATTCAGCATGATGTAGCGGCCCAGGGTCTGAGTCTGGTTGTCCTCAGTGTAGATGTCGGTAACCGTACGCGTGAGGTTGTTGTTCTGTGCCAGGACATCAGCGACCAGGAGCTTGACCTGAACGGATTGGTCCTTCAAGAACTTGTATCCAACGCCGAGATTCAGCAGCGTGCTGCTTTGATCGAAGGTGTCGCCGAGGCCGGTGTACTGCATAAGCGCCAAGTTGCTTTCCAGAACCAGACGCGGGAGCGGCATCCAATAAAAGCGCACGCCGGCATTGTGCAGCAGGTAGTTGTTATCCAGTTCAGGGTATAGGCTGTTATGGACCAGCGAATACATGCCGCTGTACGACAACGTGAAGTCCAGCTCCGGGCTGATGTTACTGCTGATCACAGCGCCGCCGCTCAGCCCCGTAACCTCGGATGTGTTGGAGAATCCATCTATAATCCCGGGGGTCTGCGTATAGTTGACGCGACCATTGACGTTGACGTTGGTCTTCCAGAGCGGTACGCCCACGGTAAAGAATGAACGCACATTCCACTGGTGGCCCAGGTTCTCCGGCTGTGTAAACTGTGCGCCCTGCAAGAGCACGACATTGGGACGCAGCATGGTGTCCGCCTGCGCAAAGAACGAACTGTTACCGATGTAGTCGGTCGTGTACCCCGCGCTAACCATGCCCATGAGCGTGCGGGTGCCTTGTGCATAGTTGTAGCGTGCCACCAGGGAATGTCCATAGCTCGGCTTCAGATGCGGATTGCCGCTGGAGAGCTGCAGTGGATTCGTGTTGTCGACGACCTCCTGGAGCTGATTTATTGACGGCGTATTGGTGCTGGTGCGATAGAACAGGCGCAGGCTGTTGGTGCGTGAAAACCGGTACATGACCATGGCATAGGGCAAGAAGCTCAGAAAGGAGCGATCCACCTCCAGCGCATGCGGAAAAGTGGCCTCTCCCAATAGCCGCTCATCCTGCAGTTGAAAACCCGCCGTGCCGCTCAGCTTGGTACCTCTACCCCGCAAGCTGAGGCCGCCGCTCTGCCGCCTGACGTTGTTGTCGAAGACACTCGAAAACGCGGTGTCCAGCACCGTATAGGCACCCGCGACGGGATCCAGCACATGGGCGCGCCGATCCGAATCGCTCCTTGACAGCGAAGGACGGTAGCTGAGCTCTATTTGTCCGCGTTCCCCCAACGGCTCAGTATAGGACACGACCATGGACAGCGTCTGGCCATCCTGGTTCGCGTCAATGCGCTGATCGTACGCCAGCGTTGAGTCAGGAACCACGCCGCGATTGCCGAAGAAATCGCTCGAGGAACGCTGATCTGTGTCACCCCAGCGGTCATTCAGGCCGATGCCGACATTGGCGGAAACTGTTCGCCCTCGCTTGGCAAATCGGTGTCGGTACAAAATGTTGGCGCTGGAGGTATATCCGCTGTTGTCGCTTGCATAGTCGTTGGAAGTTCGGCTCAGCAGCCTGCCATCCGGCATGCTGTTGACGCCATCCAACAGGCTGGTGGATGCGTTTTGCTGAAAGCTTACGCGTGGCATAAAGATGATGGAGTTGTTTTCATCGATGGTGTACGTCATGCGCATGTTAAAGCGGTGGTTCTGGTTGCCGCTCTCGGCGAAGTTCGTCTCGTTGTACCGCTGCGACTGCGCATCTGCAAGGACATATTCCCGATCCAGGAGCACATCGGAAGTGTTGTCGTTGTCGTTAAAGAAGTAGCTCGATGAAACGCGGATGCTCTGACCCCACTCATCCGAGTAGTTGACGCCCACGGCATTCGTGGTGCTGATGCCTGGCTGCTGTCCGATCAAGAAGTTGGACGGGTTGGAGCTGAGGCCACCACCGCGGCCGCCAAACCCACCGCCCCGGTCACTGCCACCACCGCTGCCGCCAAATCCGCCCCCTCCACGACCGCCGCGTCCGATGCGACCGCCGGCACCGCCGCGCCGTCCTCCAGCCGTGCCCAGGACCCCTAAAAGGTCTTCCGAAGAAAAGTTCTGCTGATTGACGTTGTTGCCCATGCCGATGATGGATACGCGGCGCTCTTCATCAAAGATGTTGACGCTTCCGCCCCCGCTGTAGCGGGACTCCGTGCCGTAGCCGCCATGCAGCTTGCCGAACTGGCCTACTTGCATGCCGGGCCGCGTAACGATGTTGATGGTCTTTTCGGTGTTGCCATCGTTGAAGCCAGTAAACTGCGCCTGGTCGCTGAGGCGATCATACACCTCGATCTCCTTGACAATCTCGGCAGGCATGTTCCGTAGCGCGAGGGTAGGGTCCTGCCCGAAGAACTCTCTACCGTCCAGCAGCACCCGACGCACTGCTTCGCCCTGCGCTTGGACTTCACCGTTTTCAACCGTGATGCCGGGCATCTTGCGCACCAGCGCTTCGGCGTCAGCGTCCGGGTTGACCTGGTATGCGTCGGCGTTGAAAACAGTCGTGTCCCCGCGCATAATGACACGCTCCTGCTCACCAAGCACCATGACTTCCTCGCTTTCGACGGCTGACTCTTCCATGACAATCACGCCCAGGTTCTGGTCGCGCTCGCCTATGCGAATACGGCGCTCGATCGTTGTGAAGCCCACAAAAGACAGCCGTAGCAGGTAGGTGCCTGCCTGGGCAATGCGTAGCCGAAACAGGCCCGAATCATTGGTAGCCATGCCCGCAAAAGGAGCCGCATCGCCAGTCTCAAAGACCGCCACGTTGACGCCCCCCAAGGCCGTGCTGTCAGCGCTAGAGACCACCGTACCGGACAGCACGATCCCGTCGGTGTGCTGGGCCGTTGCCTCGAGGGCCAGCAGGCAAGCAGCAAGCGCAAGAATGTATTTCATGGAAATAGCGATTCAGAGTTCAGGGATAGCTATCGTCTCCTGCGATTACGCCGGGGACGATCCCGGCGTGTGTCCGTACGATCCAGCTTCTCAAGCTGCTCCTCAGTCAGGATGTCCTTAAGCGCCGTTTGAAGCGCATCCCGTTGCATACGATTATGCTCCATGCGCGCATCCGGCGAAGCGTCTGGGTTGGCTTCCATCCAGGCCGCCATAGCCTGGCGATAGGTGGCTAGCGCTTCTTTGACCTTATCTTCTTGCTCTTCGGACAGATTCAGGAATGATGCCGGGCGGCGATTGCGCTCTTCGGCCCGCATCCTAAGCAGTTCCTGTTCAGCCGTAAGTGTAGATGCCATCGCTTCCGCCATTTTTTTGCGCTGCGCGAGACCGAAGGCCCGCTTTTCTTCATCGCTGGCATTGGGATTCTCTTGCGTAAAGGCGCGGTGTTCTTCGGCGACTTGCCTGCGTACGGCTTCCATCTTCTCCTCCTGCTCAGGATTCAGGCGGACTTGCGGTCCATCCTGCCTGTTGCCGCGACGATCAAATCTGCGCTCCATCCGGTAGGCACGGCCTGGGCGGCGCTGTAGGGCTCCCGCGCGCCGCCGAACCTGTGTGCGGCCCTGCATGCGCCCGCGCAATCGTCCAGCCTGCATACGCAAGCGTTCCTGTCCGGCTTCCATGCGCGTCCGCAACGCTTCGAACCTGGTGCGTTGCTCGGGCGTGAGCATGCTGCTGATTGCATCGTGGAGTGCGCTGGCTTGTGTGCTGTCCGCCTTCATCTGCTCGGCATGGATGGATCGCAGCTGGGCATGCTGCCCCTCGGTCAGGTCCAAGGCACTGGCCAGCATCCGCATCCGCAATCCCAAGGCAATCGTCTGCCAGTCGCGCATGGCACTTGCTGTGCGCGCACGCTCGCGAGCCTCGGCACCTCGCCATGCACCCCGTTGTGCGTTGCGGGCTGCGGTTCGTGCTCTTCTGCGGGCTTGACCTGGCGGTCCTTGCGCAGGCCTCTGGGCTAGTGCTTGACGCTGCTCAGGCGTAAGCAGTGCTCCAAAGGCGCGGCGCAATGCGGCAGCATCGCCAGATTTCTTGAAATCGGCCAGGAGCTTTTTAACCTGTGCGGCTTGCTCGTCCGTGAGGTCTGCTTGCTTGGCCATTGTTGCCACGCGCTCGGCTATGGCTTCTGCGGCGTTTTCGCGCGCTTCTCTTTCCTGCGCAGTCGCTGGCATCAACACGAAGATGGTCGCCAAGAGCGCAGTGATGATTCTGCGTTTCATGGTATGGTACTAGTTTTTATGGTGTTGTCATTGCCCGGCCTTGCGCCGGATCTTGCAACTTTGATGCTTTTAGGGGGCTTTTCATTCCCTGTCGTTATTCCAGGATCCGTCGCCATTCATCGCTACCAGGCTGCGGCTTGGCCTGCCACTTGGCCTGCCACTCTGTGGACCTTGGATTTAATGCAGTGCCGCGGAATGGGCCGTCGCAGCCGTCCTGATTGGCGGGACAATCACAACCGGAATCAGCATTTGCGCTCCCCAACCGGGAACCAATGCCTTTAAACGCCTAGAGTTTATGGCGATTCAAAACCCTGATGACCGATGCGGAATAGGCCTGCCGGGTACCCCGTTATCTGGCTACGCTTGCGCCGTACTGCACAAGCCCGAGGTAATCGCTGCCATCGCAGAAGATCGTTCCAAGAATGAGGTCAGGCAGGTTTTCTAGCACATTCTGGACAGGGGTGTTCTGGCATATGCCCGCCCCGGCAAAGGCAAACTAGTGGTGCCGGCACCGTCCATGCATAATTGGCTGGTAGACTGCTACCACGACAGGCCCAGTGCATAGTGCCCATGGGGGAACGGGAGCAGCGGGACGACGATGGGCCAGGGTTATAGGCTACGCAGTACAACGCGTCACCTGTCCGTAGAGTGTGTTGTAGCGCAGGCGGCACGGCGTGTCATGTTGTCCAGGTCAGTACCCGCCCGAAGTATCGCCGTACTATGCAAAAGAGGTCCTTCAACCGCTATTAAGGTGCTCCCATGCCAAAGCGGCAGCACCATACACACCGGCATAATCAGCGAGCGTCGATACGACAATAGGGAGCGGTGCGCCTGCAGGATGCCGGTATGCGTGCCTGGTCACATGCGCGCGAACAGCAGGCAGAAAGTGCGGCGCGGCAGCCGCCGCGCCGCCGCCCACGATGATGATCTCAGGCGCATACATATGCGCCACGCTTACCATAAACCACCCTAGATTGGTGGTCCATCGGGCCAGCGCGTCCCGGCACAAGGCGTCGTCCTGTACAGCAGCCTGAATCACCGCCGCAAAGTCGATGCTGTGCGGATCGCGGTGATAGCGGTCGTTCAAGATAGAAGGGAGCCCGCGAGCCAGCCCGTCGCGCACGGCGATCGCCAGCGCCGTCGCAGAGCATAGAATGTTCGGTGTGCCGGGACCGCTGGTGATGCAGTGCCGCTCGCTGGTCGATTGCTGTATGATATGGCTCGCCTGCGTCCCGAACTGCAGGTGCGGATCGCGCAGGATTTTTCCATCCAGCATCACGCCTGAGCCAACGCCTGTGCCCAGCGTAATCGAAACGGCCCATTGCTGGTCCTTTGCCTGCCCATAGCGTGCCTCCGCCAGTATGGAGAGGCGCCCATCATTGTCGGCGAGTACCGGCATGCCTAGCTGTTCGCGCAAGCGAGGGACTACGGGAAAACCCTCCAGACGCAGTTTGCCCGGCAGCAGCACAATACCCAGATCTGGATCCACAGCGCCCGGAAACCCCAACGCGACGCCTGCCGGCGCGCAGCCTTGTCTTTTGGTTATGCGTTGAACGGCGTCCAGCACCTCAGCCATGAAAGCCTCCGGTTCCATGGCGAAGCCGGATGGCCGCGTGCGGGCCAAGACCAGCGTGCCGTCAGCAAGGACTGCACCGCTCTTCAGGCGCGTGCCGCCCACATCAAACCCGACGACGTAAGGGGAGGGAGCCACTTAGATGAAAAGGTGGGCCAAGCTCTTGCGATAGGCTTCGTAGAAGCGTTCAAGCTGCTTCTCGGCGCTGGTGTTGCCAACGAACTGGTGGCTTGGCAGAATTTCGGGCTTGATGCCCCGAGCCAGAAGCCGCTCGGCCGTTTCTACGCGCAGCATATTGATCAGCATGGCACCCGTGATGGTGGAGATGGGGCCCGTGCGCCATTCCAGTCCCTTGATTTCCATGATGCAATCGCCAGGCGGACACTGGTTGTCCAACACGATATCGGCTACATCCGCCAGCGTCTTGCCTGACCGGTGACCTGCCTTGGACCGGGTACTGTGCGCCCGGGATAAGATGGCCACCACCGGCATGCCGCGCCGCTGTGCCCCCAGGGCCATCTCCACAATAAGCGGGCGAACGCCGCTGGTGGAGATCACGATGAAGGCATCGTTCGGCCCGAATCGGATGTTCTTGAGCAGCTGCTCGGCATACCCTTCGTAGTTTTCCAGGTACAGCGGGCCGCGTAATCCGTTGGGACCAACGATGGCGAAATGATTGGAAAGTGCCTGCTCCACCAGTGCGTAAAACCCAACAAAGCCGCCTTGTCGCGGTGTCATCTCCTCGCAAAGAATGCGCGAATGCCCCGATCCAAACAGAAAGACCAAGCCGCCCTGCGCAATACGATCAGCACACAACGCCGCCGCCGCTTCTATGGCTTCCTGCTGTGTCTCCTTAAGGTGCGCGAGGCGCGCCATCACGCGGCCAAAATACTCCAGACCAATCGCCATCAAATCCGAAGGTCCTTGTACTGGTATATCGCCCTTTGTACGTCTTGGCGATGCGCCGCTACGAATTCGCCCTGATCCGAAGCACCCATGTGTCCGCAGGTAGCACAGAAAGACGCTCCTTCAGCGCCAGCGCTCCTTCAATCGTGGGCTCCTGCCCCACCGCCGTACGAGACAACGGCCCGTCGCGCATCACATCTACCGGAACGTCCTGGTTGCCTAACAGCGTCTTCATGCGCGCTACTTCGCGCGCTGCTCGATCCGAAGCTTCGAACGAGCCGACGATGAGCGTGTATCCGCCTGCCTCACGGTCAAGGCGCGGAAATGCCGTCACTGGCTGCTGCGGGTCCGGCTCAGACTCCGCGCCGCCATTCGGCAAGGTCGTCACCTGCGCTCCAGGAGGCATCACCGGTTCCTCTTCTGTGAGCGGCAATTCGGTGTCTGAAGCCGCTGCGGTGGCCAAGGATTCGTCGATGCCGGAAGTTACTACGGTGTCTGCTCGGTTGTATGCGCCTTGTGACAGGGGGCTTGTGGAGCCCAAGAGCCACGGGCCAAAAATCCACATGAAACCCGCGCCCAGCACAAAAGCGGTCGCCGTAGCAATGGGCCAGAAGATGGGCCGCCGCTTGCGCGGCGGCTTGACAGCCTTGCCGTGTGCAGACCGCGTGGAAACGGCTCCCTCCTTCGACGTTTCTTCTGCCTCTGCCTCCTCGCCTGTTACACCCTCAGTCTGCGCTGAATCGGTTTCAATCACCGGATCAGGCGCAGACTCGTCCGCTGCCAAAACTTCCACGGTCTGCAGCGTATCCAGCCCCGCCCATGCCGCATCCAAAAGGGCAGCATCCGCTTCGAGCGTCAGCTGCCCGTCCCGCCGCACGAAAACACCCAAGCCATGAACGGTGACGCGGCTTTCTCTTTCAACCCGGGCGCGCAAGGCGCGCGCGTAGGCGCTTAGTAGTCCTTCCGCCTCGTCTGCAGATACCGCAAGCTTCTGGGCGACCAACGTAACAACGGACTCAGTCATTGGCTACGGAGTCCTCCTGTGCCGCAGCAAACGCCAGAGTGCGCCGCGGCGGCACCATCACGACGCAGTCGTCGGACCCGCTTTCGAGCCGGCTGGGTTCATATGCAACGCTGAAAGTGCCAAGCCCAGGAACCACGGCCTCAAGATTGTGCTGCAGCAGGTGCTGCACTGCGTCCACAAGGGTCCGAACGATTTCCTCCTGGTGAATATCATCCATGCTGGAAGTGATTTTTCACTGCGGCACGAAGATAAGCCTAGGCAATGAATTATATTGCGGAGCCGCCACACGTACTCCGCACGGCCGCGGATCATGTGCAGGCGGATTAGATTAGTCCAGCTTCTGCGCGCGCAGTGAAGCATCCGTGCTGCGTAACACTCACGCATGCCATAAGCCTGTGAGCTTAGTAGCAGTAGGCACCGTTGCCTTTGATGTCATAGAAACGCCCTACGATTCGGCGCAGGATGTGCTGGGTGGCAGTGCCACATACGCAGCACTAACTGCGCGCCTTTTGAGCAGGCAGGTGGGATTGATCGCGGTCGTCGGCCATGATTTTCCAGACGACTACGTCAGGTTGTTTGAGCGCAAAGGTGTGGACCTGGCGGGGCTGAAGATAGACCCAGCGAGGCTGACTTTTGCGTGGGGCGGACGCTATGGCGAAGATCCCAACCAGCGCACAACGCTGTTTACGGACCTCAATGTGTTGACTACGTTCAATCCTGTAGTGCCGCCTGCTTTTCGAGAAAGCCGCATTGTACTGCTCGGCAACCTAGATCCGTATGTGCAGCTTCGCGTGCTGGACCAGATGGCGCACCCGGAATTCACGGTGTGTGACACCATGAACTATTGGATCGCCAACACGCCCGCGCTGCTCAATGATGTGCTACAGCGCATTGACTGCCTGGTCATCAACGATGAAGAGGCACGCCAACTCTCTGGTTGTCAGAACCTTGCTGATGCAGCCGAAGTGATTAAGAGCCGCGGACCGCGCATCTTGGTGATCAAGAAGGGCGAGCACGGCGCGATACTTTTTGATGAAACGCAGGTGTTCTTGTTGCCGGCGTTCCTGACGGCGAGCGTGCAGGATCCCACGGGTGCGGGCGACGCCTTTCTGGGCGGATTCTGCGGTCAGCTCGCGCGCGAATCCGCCATCACCGCAGGGGCACTTCGGCGGGCGATGCTGTACGGTACGGTGATGGCCTCCTTTGCGGTGGAGCGACTTGGACCTGACGGGGTGGTGCACCTGAGCCTGGATGCTGTTGTCCAGCGGATGCGTGCGTTCAAGCGGGCTGTAGCCTGGCCGGACTTATGCTGAAGCGGAGGCTCCTGCTCCTGGTGGCCATCAGCCTGGTTGGATGTGCACCCGAATCCCGGATCGAAGTGGTTCTGGACAAGTCGGATCCTGAGCGCCTCCTGCAGTTCTACTTTGGGAGCTATGTGCAGGGCGGCGGCGATCCGTTCGAGTCCAGGATCCTGACACGGCAGGGACGCCGATTCTATGCCGATCCCGCTGTGCTGGATGCACACCATCCGGGCCTGGGCGCGCTGCTCCGCCAGCGGGCACTCAAGAACGTCCTGTCATGGGACAGCCTCGGCTCGTTTCTGGCAGAGACCTATTACGAGGCGCGCGGATTGCCTCCGACGCTCCAGGCCTTCAAGGAGCGCTGGTCGTACACGGAATGGCTCGCTGTTGAGGTAGATGGCCCCATGACAAAGGCGCGGCGTCGGATCTACGTTGCAGAGCAGTCTTTGCGCGAAGCGCTGCAGTCTTATCGGCAGGCTGGGAACCGCGTGCGCTACGCCACAGGCACCGCCATCGTTGCGGACCACTACCAGGACAGCATGCTCATTGAGCACACCGCCATGGTGCGCCGCCGCGACGGCTTTTGGGACTTTGTCACGTATGCGGCGGATGGCAAGCTCGCTCCGGCCACTGCGGCATTGCCACGGGCGCTGGCAACGCCGTTGCAGTGCGTCGGCTGCCATTTTGGGTCGAAGCAGTTTGAGCCGGAGCGAAGCTTTCCCGATGCGGCCCCACGAGCACCCGAAGGCCTGCGCGCCTACTATGTGGACAGCACCGCACGCGATGCGGAAGTAACGCGGTATCTTGAGGAGCATGCGCGCCGCAGCGATACGGTGCTGGGGCTCTATGCAACCCTTTACCTGTCGCGGCTGCGGGCCGGGCGCGATACTTTGTCCGCGTCCAACCTAGCTCTGCTGAACGAACTCGGCCTCTGATTTGGCGCGCCCGTACCACATGCTGCCCTTGACAGGGTCGGTGGCCCTCCCTGATGTTATCGGTCTCTGACTCCTATGACGCAGCTGAGCACGGTGCTTTTGCGCAACGCCGTATTTTTTGCACATCACGGCGTGATGCAGGAGGAGCAGCGTACGGGTGGACGCTACGAGGTGGATGTTGCCATGGATTTGCATTTCGATCAGGCGGCGCGTACCGACGACTTGGGCCTCACGGTTGACTATGAGCGCGCCTACAGCCTCGTACAAACGCTGGTCACGGGCAATCGCTATTACCTGATCGAACGCCTTTCATACCTGATCGGACAACGCATCTTGGAGGTGTTTCCCGTCGTGGAGCGCGTGGAGGTCACCGTTCGCAAGCGCAACCCTCCGGTTGGAGGAACCTGCGATGCCGTCGAAGCGGTGTACCGCGCTACCAGGTGACAAGGTCGGCGAATTGACTGGTCAGCATGAGATAGAGGCGTCGTAGCGGGAGACCAACCACAGTATAGTAGTCCCCCTTGATGTGCTGCACAAAGATGGCCCCCATGTCGTCCTGAATGCCATAGGCTCCTGCCTTGTCCATGGGAGATCCCGAAGCGACATAACGCTGAATCTCCTTGTTGGAGAGGTGGCCGAAGGTGACTTCGGTGGATTCGGCAGCGCTGAAGCTGCGTCCGCTGGTCCCGTGAATAAGAGCGAGACCCGTGAACACGGTATGCGTCGATCCGCTCAGGCTGCGCAGGATAGTGGCGGCATGCTGAGGGGTTGCAGGCTTGCCGATCACGTGGCTCCTGTGAACGACTATCGTGTCCGCTCCCAGCACCAGCGCGTCAGGCCGGCGTACGCTGACCGCCTTGGCCTTGCGCAACGCGAGCGCCCGCACCTGGGCGGCGGGGGACATCTGACCCGAAACCGCTTCGCTGACGCCGCTTGCCATGACGCTGAATGAAAAGCCAAGCTGGCGCAGCAGCATCCTGCGGCGATTTGACCCGGAGGCCAGAATGAAGGGCTTGGTTAACTTCATGTATGCAAGGTAAACGACACGCTTACTACAGGTAATGCTTTAAGTGCCGCTGCGTAACTTAAAGCACAGAAATCATTAATAAACTCCGCCCCATGCATAATTTGAAGACGTCCGTGCTGACGATGTGCAATCACAAGGGCGGTACAGGCAAGACCACCTCCGTGCTGAACATCGGTGCAGGCATAGGCCTGTCGGGGTACAAAGTGCTGCTCGTCGATCTGGATCCCCAAGGGTTTTTGACGCGCATGGTGGGCATCGCCGAGCCGGATCCGGCCGCTTCTTCGGCGGCGTTCTTCAGCCCGTCGTTCACGAAACATGCAGTCAGTCCGACACCGTTCAATGGGTTTGACGTTATTCCGGCGTCCAGGGTTCTTACAAGTCAGATAAAGAAGCTGGTTCGGCCCATCGACAACCTGTGGGTCAAAGAGGCGGTCGAAGTCTACGACGAGTACGATCTGATCCTTTTGGATACGGCTGCGGCGGTGACGGTGTACAGCCTGGGGGCGCTGGTGGCCGCTTCTCTGGTAGTGATACCGGTGACCCCTGAGATGCAGCCTGTGCACGGCGCGGAGCGGGCCTATGAATCTGCACGCATCGTGCGCAAGGCACTCAACCCTGACCTTATTGCGCCGTACTTTCTGCTGACCCAGACGGATGCCCGCAAGACGACCCATCACCGCTACAGGCGGTATCTGCGCAGTCGCTACCAGACCGTGCTGAAGATCGAGATCCGGACCAACGCCGCGCTGGCCAGGGTCTATGACGCGGGCAAGACGGTCTTCGAATGCAACCCGCGATCCCGCGGTGCACAAGACTATGCCAATGCCGCAGATGAAATCATTCAGATTCTCGGCCTTGATCCTCCGACCGCATGGGTGTGATTCCAGTACCGCGACTCGTCCGGGGCGGCTCTGGCTTGACCATTCGGCCGCCTGGGCCTTGCGCCAGCACCTGCACGGGTGGCCCTGGCGCTTGATCGCAAGGATATGAAGCAGATCTGGTCGGTTGCTGCATGGAGCCTGGCGTGTACCGCGCTGCTGGCCGCGCTTCACTGGCCGCTGCAGGGCACGCTGCGCGCAGGGCCGCTGCTCGATCCCTGGCACGGGTTGTACCAGACGGCCCGCATGGCCGAGCATCCGAAGCGATTCGTGCAACGCATCCCAGGCGTAGAGGCTCCGGTCACCGTTGAACGCGATGCCCGGGGCGTGCCGCACATCTTTGCGCAAAACGACTGGGATGCGCTTACCGCCTTGGGGTACGTAACGGCACAGGACCGACTGTTCCAGATGGACTTCTCGAGCCGCGTCGTCGCTGGTCGCTTGGCGGAGATCTTTGGGCCGTCTTCGATTGAGGCAGATCGTTTTCTGCGCGGCACGGGCATGGAGAAGGCTGCGCAGCAGATCGCCTTGCGGATGCACGAAGAGGGCGCACTGGAGCTGCAGATCGTCGAAGCGTATGCCCGCGGTGTGAACGCCTACATCCAAGGCCTGACCGAAGCGACCCTGCCGTTTGAGTTCAGACTCTTCGACCATTGGCCCGAGCCCTATACGGCACTCCATGCCGCACGCATGGTGCAGTTCTTCAACTACGACCTCACATACGAAACCGACGATTCCGCCTACGGCATCTTGCAGGCGCGATTGGGTGGAGACGACTACGCCGCGCTGTACCCGCGCCATGCACCGCTGTATGTCCCGATCATACAGGGAGACGAAGCGTCACCGCAGTCGTTTGGACTGCCGGCCCCTACGCCGGGGGGCGTGCAGGTGACCCGTCCGCACCTGCCCATGGCGGAAGGCTTTAGCGTTGGAAAAGGCTCCAACAGTTGGGCCGTATTCGGCGCGCGGTCGGCGACGGGTGCGCCAATCCTGGCGGGTGACATGCACCTGACGCAGACGATGCCCAACATCTGGTACGAAGCTCACCTGGTGACGCCCACCATGAATCTCTATGGCGTGTTGTCTCCCGGCACGCCACTGGTGGTGGAAGGGTTCAACGACAACGTCGGCTGGGTCTTCACCAACCTGGGAGCCGACGCGGTTGATTTCTATCAGCTGGAGCTGGATGATACCGGCCGCCGATACCGGTTCGATGGCGTTTGGCGCGACCTGCTGGCCCAGATCGATACGATCCGCGTCCGCGGAGCTGTGCCCGTTGTGGACACGCGCGTGCATACCCACTTCGGACCGGTCTTTGAAGCCGAGTCGGGGGCGCTGGCCATGCGGTGGGTCGCATACGAACCGAACAACACGCTGACCGCGCTATGGGGACTGGCCCATGCGCAAAGTGTCAGCCAAATAGAATTGGCACTCATGAGCTGGGGCGCGCCGGCCCAGAACGTGCTCTTTGCCGATGGCGCCGGCCAGGTCGCTTACCGGGCGGCAGGCTTTGTGCCGCGCAGCGCCGACGGCAGCAGCCGTGCCGGCGTGCTGGATGGCACTACGAGCGCGACGCAGTGGCAAGGTCCGCTGCCATTTGCCGCAATGCCTGCTGCAAAGAATCCCGAGCGCGGCTATTTCGCCACGTCCAATCAGCAGCCGACAACGGCTGCGTATCCCCACTACCTGGGCCACAACTGGCCTTCGGCGTACCGCTCGCTGCGCCTTGATGCCCTCCTGAGCGGTAAGCCGGTGCACAGCCTGGAGGATATGATGGCCTACCAGCGCGATGTGCATGTCATGCAGCACGAACTGCTGATGCCGCATCTGGAGGCGCTGACGCTGCTGCCGCCGCCGGCTGCCCGGCTGCGTGACAGGCTGACAGCCTGGGATGGAAAGGCGGAAACAGACCGCTCCGAACCCCTGGCACTGTATACCTTTATGGAAGTTCTGCAGAACCTTGCCTGGGACGAAGCGGTATTTGCGGGCCTCCCCAGGCCCCGCAGCAGCACGCTGCTGGCGCTACTGGAGGAGGGATCGCCCTTTTTCGACGTCATGGCCACCGACGGATTGGTCGAAGATGCAGCGGGCCTCTTGCGTATGGCGCTGATGGCAACGCAAGACACGCTTGTCGCGCGGCATGGGGCGGATCCTGCGGCTTGGGAATGGGGCGTGCATCATAAACTGGTGGCGCGGCATCTGACGCAATCGCCTGCGCTGAGCGCCCTGTGGAGCAAACCCTATGCGTACCCGGGCTTCGAACAGACGGTCTCTCCTGGCGGGAATCTCACCGTGGATGTCACAGCGAGCTGGCGCATGATCGTAGACTTCTCCATGGAGGCACCGCGTGGATATGGCGTATACTTCGGAGGGCAGAGCGGCAATCCGTTCAGCAGTCTGTACGACGCCCACATGGACACCTATGTGGCCTTTGAGTACTATGCGCTGACCAAGCCAACTGCGCCGAACCAGATTGACGCATATTCCGCGCTCTTGATAATGCCCTGACCTAAAAGACAAAGCTATGTCAAACTATGCGGATCAGCGATTTTCGACCCGTTGGGGACTCCTGCTCAGTGTCCTGGGCATTGCAGTCGGGACAGGCAATATCTGGCGCTTTCCGAGGATTGCGGCCACCAACAGCGGCGACGACGGGGCGGGTGCCTTCCTGGTGGCGTGGGTGATCTTTCTGTTTGTGTGGAGCGTGCCGCTGATCATTGCAGAGTATGGGCTGGGCCGCAAGGGCCGGATGGGGGTCGTGGGAACCTTCTCCAAACTGGCGGGCAAGCGCTATTCCTGGATGGGCGCGTTCCTGGGATTTGTAGCCGCCGCGATCATGTTCTACTACTCAGTCGTCGCCGGGTGGTGCATGTACTACTTTATCAAGATGACGACCAGCACCCTGCCGCTGACCGTGGATGCCGGGCAAGGCGTCTGGGATTCGTTTCAGAGCAGCGGGTTTCCCGTGGTTTTTCATGCCCTTGCCATGGGGCTTGGCGCGGTGGCGGTCTGGAAGGGCGTGCGCTCCATAGAAAAGGTCAACAAGTTTTTGATTCCCACGCTGCTACTGATTGTGCTCATCGCGCTCGTGCGCACGCTCACGCTAAGCGGGGCCTCTGAAGGGGTCCGGTTTTTGTTCACGCCAGACTGGGCCACGCTAGCCAGGCCGCAAACATGGCTTGAAGCGCTGACACAGAATGCATGGGACACGGGCGCGGGCTGGGGGTTGATCCTGACCTACGGTGCTTACATGCGGAGCAGGCACGGGGTTGTGCAGAACTCTTTGATCACCGGCGTAGGCAACAACACCGTATCCATCCTTGCGGCAATCATCATCTTTGGGACTGCATTCGCCATACTGGGCCAAGACATGACCAAGCCTGAGGTCTTGGAGGTGATGCGTACGAGCGGCCCCGCTGCGACCGGGCTGACGTTTGTCTGGATGCCGCAACTCTTTGCAAAGATGCCTGCGGGAAACATCTTTGCCATGTTGTTCTTTCTCGGACTCTCATGCGCAGCGTTCAGCTCGCTCATCTCCATGATCGAGATGGTATCGCGCATCGTCGTGGACTTCAAGGTGAACCGCAAGTACGCTATCATCGGCGTGTGCGCGACGGCCTTCGCCTTGGGCATCCCGTCCGCGCTCAACCTGGGCTTCTTCGAAAACCAGGACTTTGTCTGGGGCGTGGCGCTGATGCTGTGCGGCGCTTTTGTGGCATTCGCCGTGATCCGGCAAGGTGCGCGCGCATTCAGGGAGGAAAATATCGACAACCTGCCCAGGGACTGGAATGCGCGCAGGCCATGGGATTGGATCATCACCTATGCCATACCGGGCCTGGCCGTTCTGCTGCTGGTTTGGTGGCTATGGCTCTCTGCTACGCAGTTTGCCCCGGATACCTGGTTTGATCCGACAGAACCGTTTAGCGTCATGACCTGCCTGGCTCAGTGGGGTGTCGTCCTGATCGCGTTCATCTTGCTGAATCGCTGGATGAATCGGCGGCTGAACCTGCTGCGGTAGCCATTGGCACGGAGTTTGCCCCGATAAGGCATGAGCACCAACCGCATTACGATGGTAAGATTGGTCGCATTGTGCCTTATCGCACTGGGTGCTATGGAAGCCCGGGCGCAGCCAGCGGCGTTGGCCGTAGGGAGCATGCTGCCCAACCAAGAGCATACCGTACAGCTTTTGGACGGGAGCAGCGGCGCGGTGTCGTCACTGCTTGCTGCTAATGGAACCATCTTCATTTTTTGGAGCAATCAGTGTCGCTGGACCGAGGGCTACGAGGCACGCGTCAAGGCATTGTATGCGGCAGCGTCGTCCCAGGGGATGGCCGTCGTGCTGGTCAACAGCAACGACCCGGAGGCATTCCCTAAAGAATCGCTGGACGCGAGCGCATCAAAGGGCTACCGGATGCCGTATGTCCATGACCCGGGCGGTATCCTGGCCAGAGCGCTGGGCGCTTACCGGACGCCGGAGGTCTTTGCCTTCGATGGTGAAGGCATACTGGTGTACGCCGGTGCTATTGATGACGCTCCGGCTGATGCCAAAGCGGTAGGGACGTCCTATGTCAGCGATTTTCTGGCGGGACTGCGCCCAGCGCCGACCAAAGCGTTCGGATGCCGGATACGATTGCCAAGCGGCTAAGTCACAAGGACGTAGCCCAGAATTTTACCCGTGTGCGGGGCGCAGGCGAATTCGCTCGCATGGCGCACGCCGCGCGCACCTACCAGAAGCGGCATTGCCGCGTATACGGCCGCTATCCCTACACCTATCTGCCTATCGCGGCCTTCAAGCAGGCCGCCGTAACATGCTTTGCGCCTGACCAAGCGGCTGCGGTCTTCGAAAGCAGCGGCACCACAGGCGTGGCGTGCAGCCACCACTATGTGCGCGACCTTGCGCTTTACGACCGCGCTATCACGGCCCATTTTGCAGCTGTTTTTGGAGAGGGACCGTTCACGCTGTTGGTGCACCTGCCGGATTATGCACCGCAGTCTTCGCTCGTCTACATGGCGCGACTGCTCATGCGAGCGTACGGAGATTCAGCCAGCGGCTTCTTCCTGGACGATACGGCGGTGCTGCGCCGGGGGATAGCACACGCTGAAACGCAGCATACGACACTGCTCCTCTTTGGCGCGGCCTTCGGGCTGCTGAACCTTGCGATGACGCAGCGTTGGACGCTTCCCCCTGGTGCGCGCCTGATAGAAACAGGCGGCATGAAGACGCACCGCAAGAGCATCACACGTGCGGCTTTGCACCAGAGGCTGGCGGAGGGATTCGGTATTGCACGGCATCAGGTCTGGAGCGAATACGGCATGTGCGAACTATTGAGTCAGGCCTACACGCGCGGTGGTACGGCGTTTTATCCGCCGCCGTGGATGCAGGTGGAGGTATTCGATCCCGAGCGCATAGAAACGCCGCTGCCGGCGGGGCAGACTGGCCTGCTGGGCGTAGTGGATCTGGCCAACATCCACACCGTTTCCGCCATCATGACCGAAGACCTAGGCGTTCGATGCGCGGGTGGTTTTGAGGTACTGGGCCGGCTGGAGCACAGCGCACTGCGCGGCTGCAACTTTCTGCTGAAGAATGTTTGAACGCATCGCGCACACGGCAGCGCGGTGGCGCGATCCAGACCACAGGCCGCGTGTACGCGCCGTGGAGGCGACGTTGCGGGCACCCAACCGGTTTACCCCGGAGGCACTGACCTTTGCCATTAATCAGCAGATGGCACTTCTTGATGCCTCGCGACTGGAAGCGTGGATCGGCACGCGCAGTGCTGCGCAGCCGCTGACCTTAGGCGTCTTCAGTGCGGGCAACGTCCCGCTGGTCGGGCTGCAGGACCTTTTGGCTGTGACCGCCATGGGATATCGGTACCTGGGGTCGGTATCCAAAAAAAGTGACTTCCTGCTGCCTGCCTTTGCCAGGGAAGCAGGTCTGGATGCATGCTTTGACGCGGCCGACAAGGTCTGGGCGGCATCAGACGCAGTGATTGTAACCGGAGCAGATGCCACCCGGACCTGGGCCGAGGTGCAGGCCAAACGCCATGGGATCCCAAGGCACCGCTGCCTTCTTCGAGGGCACAGCTATAGTGCAGCCGTGGTAGATGGCCGAGAGTCGGCAGAGGAGCGGGAGCGCCTGGCAGAGGATGCGCTGCTGCACGAGGGGCTCGGGTGCCGCAGCGTCGCGCTGGTGTGGGCACCCGAGACGCTGTCTCCAGATCCTTACCTGGAGAGCTTTGCGCACATGCGGGCTGTCTTTCCGGTGCATCGGGACACGCCTGGCACGTTAGCGATGCAGCAGGCACTGCTCAAGGCGCTGGACGCGCCGCATGCCTATGGGGAGGGTCTGGAGTTCCTGGTGAGCCGCGGCCCCGCCGAAGTACAGGCACCAGGCCATATCCGGTGGGTGCCCTACCGCGAAAGCGAGGCGCTTGCGCAGGGACTGTTGGCGCACCGTGCGCGACTCCAGTGCGTGTACGCACGGGAAGGCCTGCTCCGGCAGCTGCCTGGCGAATTGCGCCTGGAAAGACTGGGCATGGCGCAGCGTCCTGCGCTGGACTGGCAGCCCGATGGCAAAGACACCGTAGCATTTCTGGCGTGCCTGTAGGCACGCCGCCACAAGGGTGGATGTCCAAAGCCGGATGCGCTCCGGAAGGACAGTCATTGAGTGCTGGCCTGGTGCGCGACAGCCGCGGGTCCGTGGCCGTGCCCGAGGCGCGGGCAAATGCCGCGCAGCAGAAACAACGCAGGGTGGCCGGGCGTTAAAACGGCTTTGCAATGGCAGGAGGCGGCTCGGTGTCTGAAAGTGGTTCCGCTCCGGTTGAAACGAATACGAAAGAGCGTTGGGCGCGTCATTGGGATGCGCTGGCATCTGATCTTCGCGCCTGGGTTGAGCTGAAGATCACCCTGGTAGAAATCAACCTCTGGGAACGTTTCAAGTGGGAACTGTTTACCCGAGGCTTGCCGGGCCTGCTGTTGGCAGCAGCGGCGTTGTTCCTGCTGGTGGGCGCAGCGCTGGGACTGGGGCAGGTGCTAGGGCATCCGGCCTGGGGCTTTGCTGCCATCAGCGGCATACTGGGCGCGGTGGCGGGGCTCTTACACCGGTATCGCGTATCGCGCTCGCGTAGACCATGGGAAAAGCCATGAACAAGGACAATCACAAACGCAAAGCCTCCGAGGTGCAAGAGCTGCTCAAGGAGCGCTCCAAGAAAATTGAACAGCACCTGCAGGCGCTGCGAGAGGAAGTAACCAACTTTACTCCGTCCGTTCGCGACGCCATACAGAAGCATCCGATGGCCAGTATGGGCGGAGCCCTGGCAGCCGGCGTGGTTGTGGGTATGCTGCTGTCGCGGCAACACACACCGGCCCACGTGCCGCCGTGGCATGAAGGCCACCTTGCACCGATAGCCGCGGCCATAGGCGCCAAGATCAGCGGCGGTGAAAGTGTGGAGGACGCCGTTAAGGCAGTCTTGGCAGGTCCGGCACCGGCTGCAGGCAGTGCACAGGGCGTCGGGATTGAGCTCATGCGTCTCTTGGGTCCCATCCTGGTCGCCTGGGCTGCGCAGCAATTTGGTAAATCCGAGGTCTCAGGCTCCGAGGCGTAAGGAATTCCGCGCGTGAAGACCCGTTTAGCGCTCATTGGGCCGCCAGGGGCAGGCAAAGGCACGCAGGCCAGATTCCTTACTTCGCGCCTGGGCATTGTACAGATCTCCACGGGCCGTATTTTGCGCCGGGCGATACAGGAAGATTCGGAGCTGGGTCGCACCGCGCGTGCGTTCATGGATGGCGGCAAACTGGTGCCGGACAAGCTCATGTATGACCTTGTGGAAAGGGCTATTGCGAAGACAGCGTGGGATCGATTTGTGCTCGACGGATTCCCGAGGACGCGGGCACAAGCCGAATGGCTCACGCAGCGACTCGCGGCTGAGCACGCGCCACTGGAGGCGGTGATCTTAATGGTGCTTGCCGATGGCGATGTCGTCACCCGCCTGTCACGCCGCCGCATCCACAAGATTACAGGGGAGAATTTTCACCTCGACAACAAGCCGCCGGTCGGCATAGACCCGGCGCTCATTGTTCAGCGCGCGGACGATGCCCGTGCCGCGATACGCGCGCGCCTGCGGGTCTACCATGCAACGACAAAGTCGGTGGTAGACTACTACCGCAGCCTGGGCATAATCCTGGAAATCGCGGCGACGGGCACATTCGACGAAGTCTATGCCCGCATCCATTCTCTGATCCAACCGTCCTAGGCAGCCGCACGCATGATCAAGCAGGTGCAGGAGGCGCAGGTTCGTGAGCGGGTAACCGCACCGGCACAGCTTCAGGAACAAGTGTCGGCGCTGGGATCGCTGGTGTCAGAACGCCTCTGCCATGTCGCTGCTGAGCGGCAGCCGTCGGTCCTGTATGACCCGGTGCGCTACGTCCTTGCAGGGCAAGGGAAGGCCCTCCGACCGGTGCTGCTGCTGCTTAGTGCCCAGATGTATGGCGTAGAGAAGGCCCGTGCCCTCCCTGTCGCACTGGCCATCGAGATCCTGCATAACTGGGCGCTTGTCCACGACGACATCATGGATGCGGCACAAACGCGCCGGGGACGACCAGCGGTGCATGTCCGGTGGGGTGTGAACACGGCGCTGCTCACAGGAGATGTGCTCTTAGGGCTCGCCTATGAGCAGCTGGCCCGCGTGCAACCCGAAACGCTGCCGGCGCTGCTCTCTGCCTTCACCCGCATGGTACGGTCACTCTGCGAGGGTCAGGCCGTTGATATGCAATTTGAGACCCGCGCAGATGTGGTCACGCCCGAATACCTGGACATGATAGACCTCAAGACGGGCGCGCTGATCGCGGCTTCCATGGAGATGGGTGCCATCCTGGGCCGCGCCTCGAAAGCGGAGCAGTCCAGAATTCACAGCGCGGGCATGGCACTCGGCAGGGCATTCCAGATACAGGACGACCTGCTTGACCTCATCGCTGTGGATGGACGATGGGGGAAGGTCATCGGCGGTGACCTCATGGAAGGCAAAAAGACCTTCCTGTTGCTCGAAGCGCTGAGTCGCGCCAAAGGCGAGGACAAGGAATTCTTTGGGAAGATCCAGCACGGGCGTGGCCTTGCAGCGGCAGATATTGACGATGCCCGCAGCCGGATGGACCGTCTCGGTGTTTTTGACTTTGCACGAAAGACCGTGGCGTACTATACCCGGCGCGCTGTTGAAGCGGTGGAGTCGCTGCCTAAGCGCACCGAGATGCTCAGTGCGCTTATGCAAATCATGGCTAGTCGTGCGCACTAAGCGACTTGGCATGCATGCAGTGTTCAACTTGACCTCTGGAATCACAAGCTTTTAGAAAAGGAGCGTCAGATACCGATTTTGTACTATCCGTGCTATGCGCCAAAGGATGACTCTGGTATGACGGCCGCTTGGCGGTCGGCGCGCGGCAGCATGCGCCGAGGCGGCGGAATCTGGACCGCGCCGCCACTTGCAGCGCGGGAAGCAGGCTTTCTTTTGAACCATCGAACCCAACGAGATGGGTATGACACTTGCTGAATTGCGCCGATACGACAGGGAAGACATGTACGGAGCGGTGCAGGCGTTTCCGGCGCAGCTTCAAGATGGTCGCCAGCGCGCGCTAGCCCAGGTCGGCGCCGTGACCGCGCTACAGGCGAATTCCTTTGATGGCGTCGTGGTTGCTGGCATGGGAGGCAGCGCCATTGGGGGAGATCTCTTGCGTGCGCTCACCTGCGACAAGGCCCGGGTCCCCATCGTGGTCAGCCGTAGCTACACGCTGCCCGCATGGGTCACTGCCGACACATTAGTTGTGGCGTCCAGTTACTCGGGTAATACAGAAGAAACGCTTGCAGCCTTTGACAGCGCTGCAGCGCGGGGCGCTGCGCTGGTCTGCATCACTACGGGAGGTGCGCTCCTGGATCGTGCAAAAGCGCAGGGCGTGCCGACCATTGGTCTTTTGGCTGGTCTTCAGCCCCGGGCGGCGCTGAGTTATTCAGCAGCGGCGCTCCTTACGGCCTGCGAGGCCCTGGGAGTCCTGCGCATGGCGCAGGAGGACTGGGTCGAAGCAGTGACGGTTTTGGAGTCGCAGCGCAGTGCGTTGGAAGACCCCGCCTACGTGGAAAACCGCGCGGTTCAATTGGCAATGAAGCTTCAGCCGCTCTTTCCGGTGATTTACAGCAGCGAGCAGCTGGAAGTCGCGAACCTCAGGTGGCGAAACCAGCTGCATGAAAATGCGAAGACGTTCGCGGTGGGAAACCTCCTACCAGAGATGAATCACAATGAGATCATGGGCTGGGCGCGTGCTGGCGCGGAACTCGGGCAGCTTGGCGTGATCATGCTTCGGGATCTGGAGGATCATCCGCGTACGCAGCGGCGCATGGATGTGACGGCCGCCCTTCTCAAAGGCCGCGCAGGACACTGGGAATCGGTACAAAGTTTGGGGCGCAGCAGGCTGGCACGGCTTTTGTCGCTGATGTACACCAGTGACTGGGTAAGCCTTTATCTGGCGATTGCCCACTGCACAGATCCGTCGCCCGTAGGGCTTATCAGCACACTGAAGCAGCGGATCGCGGAGGCGTGATCGCCGGGCCCATGGAACCGCCCATGCATCGATCTCTACAACAAGGACTCTCGCTGCACATGTGCTTCCTCATGGGGCGCTCCCGGATACTGTTTTTACTACTTGCCGCCTTATGCGTGGCCGGGCCGGTGCACGCCCAATACTGGTTTCATTTCGGCCGCAACAAGATCCAGTACGAAGATTTCGACTGGCATGTGCTGAAGACCGAGCATTTTGACATCTACTTCTACCCGCAGATGCAGGAGTTGGCTGAGCACGGCGCCGCATTTGCGGAAGAAGCCTATGGGGAGCTGCAGAACAAGTTCAATTTTTCGCTGGGCCACCGGACGCCCATTGTTTTCTACTCGTCCAACCTTCACTTCAAGCAGACCAATATCACGGACGGGTTCATTCCAGATGGCGTCGGCGGATTCTTTGAATTCCTGAAGGGGCGCGTGGTCATTCCCGCCAATGGCGACCTGCACCGGTTCCGGCGCGTGGTGCGGCACGAAATAGTGCATGTCTTTACGCTGAACAAGGTGGCGCGCGTCTATCGAGATCGCCGTATTCCACCCGACCGTTTCCTGCCGCTCTGGTTCACGGAAGGTCTGGCGGAGTACTGGTCTGGAGAGCCGGACTACCAGCATGAGATGGTGATGCGCGACGCGCTGTTCTCAAACTTCTTCACGCCGCTGTCCAACATCTACCGCATCAATGGCACCTACGTCATGTACAAGGAAGGTGAAGCGCTCTGCCGCTTCATCGCCGAAACGTATGGCGAGGAGAAGCTCCTGGAGCTGATGGAGAATGCCTGGCGCGACCGCGACTTCAGCAGCGTCATGGAGTATGTGCTGCGAGAAGATTATCGTGAGCTGGATAAACAGTGGCAGAAATGGCTGCGGCGGGAGTACTATCCGAAGCTGGACAACGCTGAGGTGCCCTCGCTCTTGGCAGGCGTGGTTTCTGGACGGGGCTTCAACTCCAAGCCAGTCGCCTATCGGCGCCAGGATGGGCAGCGGCAGGTCTACTTTGTAGGCAACCACAACGGGTACGGCAACGTGTACTTTGTGAATGTGGACTCGCTGTACACGCCGCTCGGTGAGCCGCAGGTGCTGATAAAGGGAGAACGTGCGGATCGCTTCGAGGCTTTTCATCTGTTCGAGAGCCGCGTCAGCATATCCGGGGATGGCATGCTGGCCTTCGTTACCAAAAGCGGCGAGAAGGATGTGATCCACACGTATGACCTGGAGGCGCAAGCACACGGACCGGCCTACCAGTTTGATGACCTTATTGCGGTGTATTCGCCATCCTGGAGCCCCGATGGTCGCCGCATCGTGTTCACATCCATTGACCAGAGCGGCCACATTGATCTGTACGTCTATGACACAGGCGCCGGACAGCTGCGGCGCCTTACGCATGATCTATATGACGACCGCGACCCGGCGTGGAGCCCCGACGGCCGCTATATTGCCTTTTCGTCGGACCGCACCTCAGTAGGACGCCAGCATGCATACAACCTGTTCACGTACGATCTCGAGACGGGACGCATTGCCTATGTGACCTTCGGGCCGCAGCATGACTTTTCGCCCCGCTTCAGCCCGGACGGCGCGAAGATCGTCTTTACGAGGGCTCAACGCGATGAAAACGGACGCTACGGCGGTCAGGACATCTACGTGATTGATGCTTCGGGACGCTTGCCGCTTCCGCTGGTGGCCTCTGACAGCATTACGGCCGGGCCAGAGTATCGCTTGGCGTCCAGCCGGCGTACATTGCGCAGGCTGACAGAGTTGACGACCGCAGTCTTTGACCCCATGTGGTCCGAAGATAACCACCTGGTCTTCACCAGCTTTGAGAACTTCAGCTTCACGATACGGGCCTTGGGTGCTGTTGATTCGCTGGTATCCCATCCAAAGGAGGCCGACCAGATTGATCTCGCGCATGCGGGTGGGGAGCCGTGGACATTTGCGTCGATCAAGGCCGAGACGCAGGCGGAAAAGCTGCCCTACAAGCGGCGCTACGGACTGGACATCGCCCAGGGCCAGATTTCAAACAACGCCATCTGGGGCACGAGCGGCGGGGCGCTGGTATCGTTTTCGGACCTGCTCGGCAATGATCGCTTGTTTGCGGCGATATACAGCACAGGCCAGTATGGAGACAACCTCGTGCGCAGCCTGAATATTGAGCTTTCGCGCGTGCAGTTGCACCGTCGCACGAATGTCGGCTATGGCATCTTTCGCTATGGCGGACGCCGGTACGACTTCACTGAGCCCGATGCGTCACTTGAGTTTCCGTGGTTCTGGGAGGAAGTCTACGGGGCTTTTGGGGCGGTAAGCTATCCGCTGTCCATGTTTCGGCGCGTTGAGCTGAGCACGGCCGTCAGCTACGACCATAAGCAGATTCCAGAGCATCGCATTGACCGGGAGGCCTATCTGCTCTCGAATGCGGTGTCGCTGGTGCACGACAATGCATTGTACGGACCGAACGGCCCGATAGATGGCTGGCGGGCCAAGCTGACGCTGGCATACACGACCGATGTACGATACTCCAATGTCAACTACGTCACGGTGGCGGCGGATGTGCGGCACTATCTGCGCCTGTTTCGCAACGTGTCTTTTGCGTCGCGTGCGATGGCACGGGGCAATCATGGGCGTGAGGCGCGGCTCTGGTTCATGGGCGGCAGCTGGGACCTTAGAGGGTATCCGCTTTTCGACGTACGCGGTAACAAGATGTGGTTCACCTCGCATGAGCTGCGCTTCCCGATCCTGGAGCGGCCCTTCCTGCATGTGCCGTTATTGGCGGCGATAGGGGTAGCGAACCTGCGTGGCGCGGTGTTTGTGGACGCGGCTCATGCTTGGAATGATGGCTATCATGAGCGCATCTCGCAGATTTTTGCAGGTGAAACGCTGGGCAGCAGCGGCTTCGGCTTACGGCTGAACCTCTTCGGCGGATTCGTCTTGCGCTACGACATCGGATACCGCTTGCGGGAGGGATTCTCGCGGCGAGATCGCAGGGTGTTCAAGCAGTTTTTCTTCGGGTACGACTTTTAGTGCGTGTCGGTGCGTCCATTGCTCCCTGCATGGTGCTGCTGGCCATCGGCGGCTGCCTGGCGCTGCAGATCGAGGACGCTGTACTTCTGTCCAAGCAGCGCGACCTATCGGACATTGTGCCCCCGCTCAAGATCGAATGGGTGTACAATGCCAGCGCCGGGTTCGGGCGCGACGGTGTGGTTGTGGTGGGGGATCAGGTCCTGGTGTCTACGCGAAGCGGGGACCTGCATGCAGTCAACGTGCACACGGGCAAGCGCGCAGGGATCAAGAGCTTCGGCGATGCACTGGAAGCCATGCCGCTTGTGAGGGGCCACACCCTCTACGTGCCGGTGGACTTGGGTCGCCGCGCACTCTATGCCTACGACCTGGAGCGGAGCACCGTGATCTGGCGCTGGCGCGGCGAGCCCATAACGGTGCGGCTGTTGGCCTTGGAAACCGGCTTTGTGTCTGCGGATACGCGTGCGGTCGTGCGGCGGCATGAAGGTCAGAGCGTGATCTGGCAGACATCCCTGGGCGATGACCGTTTCATTCATGCCCCTCCGCTACTGGCAGGCGGACATGTCATCGTAGCGGATGATGTTGGCAACCTGTACGCGCTGAATCCTGTAGACGGCGCGGAGCAATGGGTTACGACCTTGCACATGCCCGTCTATACCGCGATGCAACAACAGGGCACACACCTCTTTGTGCCGACCACACGCGGCATGCTTTTTGCCGTGGCTGCCACCAGTGGTGCCATTGCGTGGCGCTATGTGCATGCCGACACCACGGCGCGAATCGCAACGCCCGCGGCGGACAGCACGATGGTCGTGTTCGGCAGCACCGACGGCACGGTCACAGCGCTGGACCCGGCCACCGGGGCCTTGGTGTGGCAGTGGGTGGCACCCGATGCAGTGGTGGCGGCACCGTATATGAACGAGCACGCAGTCTATGTGGGCACCATGGGGTCCATGTTCTACGCGCTGGACCGTTCGACTGGCACGGTGCAATGGCAGGAAGAGCTGCGCGGACGGATCAAGTCGGATGTCGTGGGTTATGATGACTTTCTGATCGTATTGTCAGAGCCGCGTTATGTCTACTTACTCACGCACGATGATGCGTATTAGCAGCTTAGCCGTGGTGCTGCTTTTTGCAGCACCGGGGTGGGCCCAGGACCAGGCCTTTCTGGCTCTGGAAACCAACTATCCCGATGCCATCGTGTATGTGGACTCGGTGCGTCTTGGTCCCGCGCACTGGCGTACGTTTGCCGCAGCGCCCGGGTCGCGAACGCTTCGGCTCTTGGCACCGGGCGAAGCAGCCTGGTCCATAGCTCCGCTCACGCAGCACGTGAACCTGGTGCGGGGCGACACTATACATGTGTCGCTGGCCTTTCCGCTGTACCACCAGATAGCGTCTCGCCCTTTGGGCGCAACGGTCTATTGGCGGCAGGACGGCGAGAAAGCGCAGCTGGGCAGGACGCCCGTGATCCATCGCACGCACGATGCGGCGGAGGGTCTGTTCATCGTGGAGCAGTTCGGATACCGCGCGCAGGAGGTGGTTCCACGCGCCGAGGTATGGAATCGCTACGAGGTGTTGTTGCAGCCGCTCTACAGCGGCGACATGCTTCAGGCGAAAGGCCTCCAAACGACAAGGAAGCGGCGGCGTTGGATCGAAGCTTCGGCGGCCGTGCTTATCGTCGCGGGCGGCGTACTGACCGTTCACCACAAGTTCAAGGCCGATAGGCTCAACGACAACTACCAGGCCACGGGAGATCCAGCCCTAAGGCCGCGCATTGCCCGTCTGGACGATCGGGCCGCCGTCGCCCTCATAGGCATGCAGGTGGGCCTTGTTGCCTTTGGCGTGCGCTTCTATCTTAAGAAGTGACGGGTGGCGGCACAACAGCCGGCGGTAGCGCGGCAATGGGTGGCAACGCACTGCGATCTGATTCTATTCCTGTTTGACTTTGCCCATGCTGGATATCATCATCGCCGTCTTCGTGGGTCTTGGCATGATCGGTGGATTCCGGTCCGGGCTGATTCGCCAGGCTGTAGGACTTGCAGGGTTAGTCGTGGCGATAGGCTTGGGCATGCGGTACGGAGAGTCCGTGGGAACGCCTATAGTATCCGCGCTGGACATGGCACCGGACCTTGCGTCGCTGGCCGGCTTCTTTGTAGTCTTCCTGGCTGTAGCCTTTGCAACCACCATCTTGGGACGCGTCATCACCGCCATGGCGAAGGGGCTGCAGCTTTCAGGAATAAACAAACTCGTGGGCGCACTCTTTGGCGGGCTAAAGTCAGCCGTGCTGATCGGGGCAGTACTGATATGCGCCGCCCTGTGGGATCTGCCTTCTAACGAGATGCGCACGGATTCAAGGCTGTACGCCCCACTGATGGAGGGGATGGCATTCGCTTGGCAGTACTTCAGTGATACCTTTCCGGACGCAATAGGCTCTATCAGCACACCAGAGACGCTCTAGATAGCGGTTAATGGTACCCGTATACCTGCGCCTGAAGAACTTCATGAGTTACGGCGCGAAGGCGTCGACGCTCGATTCGAGCAGTTTCACACGGCGTGCCTTTCAGGAGATAATGGTCGGGGCAAGTCCGCAATCCTGGATGCTGTCACATGGGCTCTCTGGGGCAAGGCGCGCAAGGTGACCAGCCAATCGAGTGCGGCGCAGGGTCTCTTGCGCATTGGTGCCTCCGAGATGTCGATTGAATTCGTATTCGACCAGCAGGCTGAGCGCTACCGAGTCATACGCGTATACAATGGTGACAAAAACAAGCAGCATCTGGAATTGCACATGCGTCGCCGCAAGGATCAGCGCTATGTGCCCCTGACCGGCCAAGGCCTCAGAGAGACGCAGCAGGAGATTACACGCAGGGTAGGCCTTGAATACGATACGTTCATCAACTCAGCCATGCTGCTGCAGGGGCGCAGTGATGAATTTGCCAGCAAAACACCCGGCGAACGCAAGGAAATCCTCGCGCGCATATTGAACCTGGGCAAGTACGAAGCGCTGCGCGCGATGGCGCAGGAGAGGGTTCGCGACGCGCAAAATGATATGCGTCATGTGGAGGATACCTTGGCGCGGCTCGCGGCGGAGCCCATCCCTCGGCAAAACCGCGGAAGTCAGGATGAACTAGGCAAATACCGCGCTTATGAGACCTACTCTGGGGGCGAGGCTTTCCGCATCAACTTTGCGCTGCGCATTGCACTTTCACAGCTTCTTGCGACGCGGAGGGATACGCAGATTCGGATGCTGGTCATTGATGAGGGTTTCGGTACGCAGGACCCCATCGGTATACAGCATCTTGTGCAGGCAATAGGAATGATGAAGTCGTATTTTGACAAGGTGCTTGTAATCACGTACCTCGGGGAGCTGAAGGAGGCTTTCCCCGTGCACATAGAGATCAGAAAGCATGCTGTCACCGGTAGTCAGCTTAAACTTGTGCATGCCTGAGGTTCGCGTGCATTTAAGCGGGTTGGGGCAGAGCCCAAAGCGGGGTGGCGTGAGTTTCCAACAGGCACAAGGTAGAAGGCACAGGGTAGACTCGTGGCACAGGCAGGCGTGGCCGGGGTTAATCACTTTGAACCGCTGTTTTGTATACGAATTGGGTTTTCATAAGAATGATCGCAGTTGTGCGCTGCGCGGCATGATTTCGCTGGTGGTCGGTAGTCCGTGAGCAGTATCGCAGGCATAAAAAAGTTGTACTACTCCATTGGGGAGGTAGCCGCGATCGTGGGCGAAGAGACGCATACATTGCGATTCTGGGAGGACGAGTTTGAGCAGCTGAAACCCCGGCGTAATCGCGCGGGGCGACGCATCTACACCGCGGAAGACATCGTGATCGTGGAGCGCATCTGGCATCTGCTCAAGGTGAACAAGTACACGGTGGAGGGGGCCAGGCAGGTGTTGCAAAGGGAGAAGACCCCGCATGAGAGCAAGGAATTGCGACGCGATTTGCTGCGGATGCGTGCTTTCCTCGAAAACATTATCGAGCAGCTAAGCGTTCAAGAATCAGACGGGACGTAGCGCAGCCAGGTAGCGCACTTCAATGGGGTTGAAGGGGTCGCGAGTTCAAATCTCGCCGTCCCGACTAGCAAATGATGAAAAACCTTGGCACCACAGCGGACCAAGGCAGCAGTCGCCCGACCTGCATTCCTACGCCACGCGTGCAGGTGGTGGGAGCAGTGCGACTGCGGTGTGCTCGCAAGCGCACCGGACCTGGAAAAGGATGACTGAGCAGGTGATTTCAGAATCCATGCGGGCATTCACCCGGGATGTCCGGCGCTGGCGGGAGGAGAGCGGGCTCTCATTGCAGGCGATCTCCAGGAGGACGATGGTCCATGTGGACACCCTGGCGGGTTTCGAGCGAACGGGCCACTACAACAACCCCACATTCAACATCGTTTATCTGCGCTTATTGGCGAGTGCGTATGCCGAGTGTGTGGGTCTGGATGTGGGCGCTATGCGCAGAGCCATGGATCAGGCTTATGACGACACGTACGATGGGGCGCTTGGCAGTCTGCTCATGCGCGTGCATTCCCAGGCAGCGCCTGGTGCGGAGCCCGCGCCTCTGCAAGATTCGAAAGGGATGGTAAGTGCCGACGAGTCGACCAGTGCCGACGAACCGGCTGAGGCGTCACCTGTGCGAGCACCGGCGGAGTCGACTGGTGTGCAGAGCGCAGTGGAGGCCACGGCCGCACCTGGATCCGCAAAGGCCACCCCAGTGTCGCGAGCCACGAAGGTCACCGCCACGATGCGAGGAGGGGAGGCGGCTGCTGAGCCTCCGACGGAAGCCGGCATGCAGGCGAAGGCCGCTCAAGGTAAGGCGTCCGCCCGTACGCACCAGCCGGAGGAAAGTCGCGTTGCCGAATCCAAGGTATCAGCCGCGTCAGCTAAGGCTCGTGAACATGCGTCCGTGCGCGCGCTGCGCGCGCGCACAAGCCGCCGCCGGTACCCCAGATATCGCCGACGAAGGACCAGCAGTATGGCCGCCGTGGTGACCGGCGGGGTTATCGTAGTGGTCGTTTTGGCAGCCATTGTGGCGTATTTCATCCTAAGGCCAAGGCTGGGGCTGGAGAGGATTTCGGGAGCGGCCCTGCCCGTTGTACCAGAGCCTGTTGAAACGCTGTTTGAGATCGAATCCGCATGGACGCTGCCAGAATCGTTTTACGTGGTGATCCAAGCTGCCTATGGCAAGGTGGAAGGAGTATCCGTTACGCTGGATGGCACCGACCGGCGGCGGTGCTGGATAGAACAAGGCGCAGCGAAGGCGATACTGATCAACGATAGCCTGAGAATCCAAAGCCAGCTGTACAAGCTGCGGGTATTCGTAGGCGCGTACGAAGTCCCGGTGGATGCGAGCCAAAGCAGCTTCGTTCTGCGCCGTTCGCAAGTGGAAGGTGCAGACCTGCCCGCAGCACAGCTCAACGTAGCGCCGGACACTGTTATCAGCCTGCAGGCGTGTTAGCGCGCGGCGAGCATCAGCGCACCCACCAGTGGTGCGTGGTCACCTAGGGCCGCCGGTACGACTTCGGGCGGTGCTGGCAAGGCGCTGTGCAGCACTGCGTCAATTCTTTTGGATACCCGCGGCTGGCGCAGTCCAATGGGGCCCCCCAGGATGAGGCGCTCGGGATCGAGGATGCTGCCCAGTGCGAGTGCGGCTTGGGCAAGGTAGTCGGTTGCGCGCGCCACGAGCCGCTCTGCAGCGGCGTTGCCTGCGTCGGCCAAGCCAAAGATCTGCTCGCTGCTCAGCTGATCGCCCGTGTTCGCCAGCCAGGATGATGCCAGACCGACGCCCGCCGCCGTGGACTCGAGGCATCCATTGGGTGCCCAGTCCTGATCCAGATGGCGCGGATCCGGCACGATGTTGCCGAGCTCTCCGGCTGAGTGGTGGGCTCCGCGCACCAGCTGTCCCTCCACCACGATGCCCGCAGCGACCCCCGTGCTGATGGTCATGAACACCACAGAGTGGCACCCCCGGCCTGCCCCTGCCGCGGCTTCCGCCAGCGCCGCTGCGTTGACATCGTTTTCTACGAATGTCGCTACTCCGAGGTTATCAGCGAGAAGAGAAGCCAAGGGCACATTCACCCAACCGGGCAGGTTGGCGGCATCAAGCACAATGCCCTTCTGCGCATCCGTCATGCCCGGCGCAGCACATCCAACAGCACACACAGATTTCTGGCCCAACTTGTCCAGGCAGCGGGGCAAAAGCTGTGCAATGAGCCGAAGCACAGGTGCCACTCCGGGCTTCGGCGTGGGGGCCGAATACCAGGAAAGGACTTGGTCCGGCGACTGCCGACGGGCTACAGCCACGCGCGTATGCGTGCCGCCGACATCAATGCCTGCGATAAGTGAGGTCTCCGTCAGAGCGACCGTACCCAGATGTTGCGGTAACGCGTGGGCTCGTTGTGGTCCTGGAGCAGAATGGGCAATGCATCGGCATGAGCCTTATACGGAGGACGGTTCCTATGTCCGGTTGGCCCGGTGAGGACCACATTGTCCTGGACCAAGACGCCGTTGTGCAGCACGGTCACCCGTGCGGGCGTGACTACATTGCCGTCGTCGTCGAAATGCGGCCGACGAAATATGATGTCGTAGGATTGCCATTCGCCCGGCGGCCGACTGGCATTAACGAGCGGCGGATACTGTCCATAGATCGACCCAGCCTGGCCATCCGGATAGGTGACGTTGGCGTATGAGTTAAGCACCTGTACCTCGTACGTGTTCATGAGGTATACGCCGCTATTGCCACTGTTCTGGCCATCACCGCTGTTGGGGGTCGCCCATTCGATATGCAGCTGCATGTCGCCAAAGCTCTGCCGCGTCAGGATGGCTCCTTCGGTCACCTCCATGAAGCCGTTCATGACGGACCAGGATGCGTCACTGCCATCGCGGTGCTGCCACTGGGAAAGGTCGGATCCGTCAAACAACACAACAGCGTCGGAAGGGGCACTGCCCATGGTGCCCGGCGTAACGATGGGCGGCTGCGGCCGGTCTGGATCATGCACCGTCCAGGTACTGAGGTCAGGTATCTGTGCGCTGGTCTGTGCTGCAGCAAACAACACGCAGAGCCAGAGTCCATGGCGGCTTAGCTTCGGATTCATTTCGACTATTGTTGGTGAGTTGCAAGTTGCACGCGTAACAAATTAGGGATTTAGTGCTTGCCCGAAAATGCCTGATTGGCCCTGCAGACCAGCAGTTGTAGGCGCATAGGGCGGATATACGGGTGCAAGCGGCGAAAGATCGGGCATTTGGGGGTGTGGAGCGGCTGCTTTCGGGGCCATTCCCGCCAACGGCTGCCTACGTTGTTTTAGCGAGTGCTGCACTGTTTTCTGATCTTGGACTTGTTATTGGCGGGATTCGTACGCTTCTGCCCCGACCTTCGCCCGTTTTACTGCTATGCGCGCGATCTTCGAGCCACCGTTTGCGCTTGGGCATACGCCCATTGGAGAGATCACGTTGGATCCTCGGTCCAGAGAC
>LXNJ01000146.1_pt1 | contig 50307 bp, 47 predicted proteins | sample 809081 | NCBI WGS metagenome assembly LXNJ01 (sample SAMN04870510, study PRJNA318959) | sponge metagenome | biome: sponge; feature: marine sponge reef; material: water | host: Petrosia ficiformis | place: Greece: Milos, Mediterranean Sea | collected 2013-05-29 | depth 5-7 m | reverse complement strand
ACCTCGACCAGCTCGGCCCCGTCGGCGGCCGCGTACGGGTCGGTGGCGATGACCGCGGCCACCTCCTGGCCCTGGTAGCGGACCTTGTCGGTGGCCAGCACGGCCTGGGTGTCGCCCGACAGGGTCGGCATCCAGGCCAGGTTGTGGGCAGCCATCAGCTCGCCGGTCACCACGGCCAGCACGCCGTCCACCGCGGTCGCAGCCTCGGTGTCGATGCCGTTGATGCGCGCGTGGGCCACCGGCGAGCGCACCAGCGCCATGTGCAGCATCCCGGGCAGCGCGATGTCGTCGAGGAAGTTTCCCTGGCCCTCGATGAGCCGGGCGTCCTCCACCCGCTTGACGCTGTGGCCGATGCCGCCGATCTCGGGAGGCGTCGTCGTTGTGTCAGTCATTGCGTGCTCCCTTTCAGCTGTCGCCGTTGGACGACGACGCCGCAGCTGCGGCGGCCTGGATGGCCTTGACGATGTTCATGTAGCCGGTGCACCGGCACAGGTTCCCCGAGATGGCCCAGCGGACCTCGTCGTCGGACGGTGCCGGGTTCTCGTCGATGAGGGCCGCGCCCACCAGCATCATGGCCGGGGTGCAGAACCCGCACTGCAGGCCGTGCTCGTCGCTGAAGGCCTGCTGGACCGGGTGCAGCCCGTCGGCGGACTTGAGGCCCTCGACGGTGGTCACCTCCCGCCCGTCGGCCTGGACGGCCAGCATCGTGCACGACTTGACCGGGGTGCCGTCCACCAGCACGGTACAGACCCCGCAGCTGGTGGTGTCACAGCCGATGTGGGTGCCGGTCAGCCCGGCGCCGGTGCGGATGTGGTCGACGAGCAGCCGCCGGGGCTCCACCTCCGCGGTGTGGTCGGTTCCGTTGATGTTGATCGTGATCTCCATGTCTCCCCCTCTCAGGCCTGGGCCTGCTCGGCTGCGGCCGCCAGGGCCCGCTGCGTGAAGGCGGCCACCACCCGGCGCTTCCACCGGGCCGAGCCCCGTACGTCGTCGCGGGGATCGGCCGCGGCCGCGGCCGCCTCGCCCGCCTCCACAAACAGCTCGGCGCTCGGGGCGTTGCCGACCAGCAGCGCCTCGGCGCCGGTCGCTTTGCGGTTGATGGGCGCCACTGCGGTCATGGCCACGCCTGCGGCGCTGATGGTGCCGTCGGCGGCCAGTTCCAGGTGGGCGGCAACACCGACGGTGGCGTAGTCGCCGACCTTGCGCTCCAGCTTCTGGTAGGAGCCGCCGGATGGACCGGAGGGCACCGGGAGGTGCACCGCGGTCACCATCTCGTCGTCGGCCAGCGAGTTGGTGAAGAAGTCCTGCACGAAGTCCTCGATGGCGATGGACCGGGAGCCGGACGGTCCCTGGGCGACCACCTCGGCCCCCGTCGCCAGCAGGACCGAGTTCCAGTCGCCCTCCGGGTCGCAGTGGGCCACCGATCCGCACATCGTGCCGAGGTTGCGGACCAGCGGGTCGGCAATCCAGGGGGCGGCCGAGGCCACCGCTCCCGACACTGCGCCGGACGACGCGATGTCGGCGTGCCGGACCAGCGCCCCGACGTGCAGGTGGCCGTTGTGGCGCTCGATGGTGTCGAGCCCGCCGATGCGGTTGATGTCGATCAACTTGGCAGGCGTAGCGAACCGGAGCTTCATCATCGGCAGCAGGCTCTGCCCGCCGGCCAGGAACCGGGTCTCATCACCTCCCTCGGCCTTGGCCGCGATGGCCTCCTCCACCGAGGAGGCCGCTACGTAGTCGAATCGGGCCGGCAGCATCCTGCACCCCCATAGTCGTGGTGTTCGTGGGACCCACGCGGGTCACGGACATTACACCAACGGGCCCTGCTTCGCCCGGCGAGCAGCCCGCGTAGCACCGAAGCGCTCGTGGGTACGCTGGCGGATGCGCGACGCGACGCCCGCCAACGGTTCGGGGCGGTTCGCGGCGCTGCAACATCGCGACTTCCGCATGCTGTTCATCGGGGGTCTGTTCACCTTCCTCACCATGCAGGTCGCGGGCATAGCCCGGGCCTGGCTCGCGTTCGAACTCACCGGCAGCAACACCGGCCTCGGCGGCGTCATGCTGGCCTTCGGCGCCTGCAGCATCTTCGCCATCCCCTACGGGGGCATGATCTCGGACCGCTTCTCCAAGCGGCACGTGCTCGTGCTGGCCGGCGCGTTCCAGGCCGCCACTCCCATTTGGCTGGGTGTGGCCGTCGCCACCGGCACCGCGAGCTACTGGATGCTGCTCGCCGCGAGCGTCGTCCAGGGCGGAGTCATCTCGATCCTGGCGCCGGCCCGGCTCTCGTTCATCTCGGAGGTCGTCGGCCGCGAGACCATTACCAACGCCATCTTCCTGTCGATGTCGACCGTGCAGCTGGCCCGAGTGGTGGGGCCGGCCGCCGCCGGGGTCCTGATCGGCGTGGCCTTCTTCGGACTGGCGGGGGTCTTCTTCGCCGCAGGCGCTCTCGGAGCGCTCAGCGTGGTCCTTCTGATCGGTCTGCCGGCAGGGGCACGGCCGGATCCGGCGGGCCGCAGCGCGCTGGGCGACATCGTCGACGGACTGCGCTTCGTGCGCTCCCGCCCGGACCTGATGCACCTGCTCGGGGTGTCCTACGGCGTGGTGCTGGTCGGATTCCCCCACATGGCGTTCCTGCCGGTCGTGGCTGAACGGATCCACGACAGCGGATCCACCGGGTTCGGGCTGCTCAACGCGGCCGCGGCGGTCGGCGCAGTCATCGGCTCGCTCGCTCTCGCCAACCTGGAGCGGCGCAGGCTGCGCCCCTTCCAGGTCCGCAGCGCGCTGGCCTTCGGCGTCTCGCTGGCGGTGTTCGCGGTGATGCCGAACTTCTATGCAGCGCTGTCGGTCATGGCGGTAGTGGGCGCGACCTCCAGCGTCTTCCAGGCTCTCAACAACTCGCTCCTGCTGACCTCGACTCCGATCGAGTACCACGGCAGGGTCCAGAGTCTGCTGATGCTCAGTTTCTCGGGCTTCGCCATCGCCGCGCTGCCCATCGGTGTCATCGCGGACGCGGTGGGCATCAGGGCCACGCTCGTCGGCATGGGCGTCCTGGTGCTGGTGGTAATGGCAGTGGCTCGGCTCGCCGAGCCGCGGCAGCCGGCCGCGAAGACCACACTGTGAACACGAGTAGAGACGAGGAGGCGACCATGGCCGACAGCGACGGCCACGCTCACACTTCCGGCGCGGAGTCGGTCGTGCGCGGCTACTGGGACAGGATCTGGCTCGACCGGGACCTCGACGCGCTGGAGGACCTGGTGGCCGACCGGATTGTGCGCCACACCGCCGAGGGCACCGAGACCCTGACCCGCGCCGAGATGCGCGGCCGCCTGGCCGGCGCCTTCGACGCGGTCCGGGCCAGCGATGTCAGCTTCGACGCCATCACCGCTGAGGGCGCCACCGTCTGGGTGCGGCTCACCATGCGAGGGGTGAGTCTGGCCACCGCGGCCCCGATGTCGCTGGTCTGGCTGGCGCAGTACCGGATCGAGGGCGGCCGCATCGTCGAGCTCTGGGCCCTGCATCAGCCCGGTGCGGACTGGTCTCCTTGATGACTGGGGGCCCCATCATCCGGCGCCTGGACGACCCGGACTTGCGTTGGCAGCGGGTCAAGGCCCAGCGCAACGCCGACGGAACCGAGTCGTCGGTGTGGGAGAAGTGGTTCGCCTTCCGGGCCGATCCGCCCTACCTGTCGCTGTACGCCCGCTACGACGGTGGCATGGTCGTACGCCGTCACGGCCACCGCTCGCCGCACGTGGTGTACGTGCTGGACGGAGAGATCCTGGTGGGCGACGAGGTGTGCGGCGCCGGCACCCACATCGAACTGCCCAGCGGAGAACAGTTCGGGCCGCTGGTGGCCGGAGAGGACGGATGCGCGCTCTTCGAGGTGATGCTGGGCGACCCCCGCAGCTGGAGCGACGACCCGGACGCCTTCACCGAGGCCTGCTCGGCGCGGGGCGTGACTCCCCTGCCCGACCCCGAGATCGACTTCCCCGACTGGCTCGCGGACCTGCGCAGCCAGTGGCTCGACTCCCTCGGCGCAACTGACAAGCCCGGAGGGTGAGCACCACCGAACTGATCGTGGTCGGCGTGGCGTCGGCCTTGGCCATGCTGGCGAAGAGCGCCACCGGGCTCGGCTACCCGCTCATCGCCATCCCGATCCTGGCGCCGTTCACCGGCCTGGAGACCGCGGTGGCGATCGTGACCATTCCCAACGCCGCAGCCAACGTGCTGGTCAGCTGGCGCACCCGGCACGCCCGCCACGAGACCCGCGACGTGCCCGTCCTGTCGGCGATGTCGGCGCTGGGAGCCGTGCTCGGCACGTTCGTGCTGGTCTCGACACCCGAGCGGCCCCTGCTGATCGTGCTCGCGGCCGCGGTTCTGCTGTTCGTGGTCAAGTCGCTGTGGTTCGGAGACGTCTCGGTGTCTCCGGAGTTCGGCCGGCGGGCCTCCCCCGGCGTCGGGCTCATCACGGGGGTCATGCAGGGGGCGGTGGGCGTGTCCGGGCCGATCATCGGATCGTGGCTGTTCGCCTACCGGCTGCCCCGCGACGCCTACATCTTCGGGCTCTCGGTCCTGTTCCTGATAGCGGGCCTGGCCCAGATCGCCTCCCTAGCGTCCATCGGCGCCTACGACTCGGACCGGCTGGTCGCGGCCGCAGTGGGATTCGGGCCCGTGCTGGCGGTGCTGCCGGCCGGCGAGTACCTGCGGGCCAGGCTGTCTGGCTCCCAGTTCGACCGGGTAGTGCTGGGGCTGCTGGCCGCCGCAGGAGTCACCCTGGTGGTCCGGGCCTTCTCCGGTTAGGAACCCGAGCGGCGGTCGGGGTTGCGCAGCCCGGGCAGCCGCCACTGCGGACCTCGGCGTTCCCGCTCGTCCTCGGCCTGGTCGAGGCCGGGATAGGGGGCCCGCACCTCGCCTACCTCGCCACCGTAGAGCCGGTCCGGGCGCTGCTGGCCGCTCCAGACCGTCACCTGGGGGAAGGCGATGGTGATGGAGCCGGCCGCGAACTCGCGGTGAATGGCCAGGACCAGATCGTGACGGGCCGCGAGCTCGGTCGGGACGTCGCTGTCGTGCCAGTAGAGCACGTTGAAGCCGATGCTGGAGTCGCCGAAGCCGTCCAGGTTCACCGCAGGCTCCGGATCCGCCAACACCCTGGGCACTCGCTCCAGGGCGGCGTAGATTGCCTCAGTCGCCTGCTGAAGGTCGGTGTCGTAGGCCACGCCGACCATGAGCGAGCTGCGCCTCACGGGCTCGCGGGTCAGATTGACGATGGTGGCGCCGGCCACGTTGGCATTGGGGATGCGTATGTGGGTGCCGTCGAGACCCCGGATCTGGGTGGTGCGCGAGTCGATGTCCTCCACCACGCCGAGATGCCCGTCGAGCTCGACGGTGTCGCCCACCGTGTAGGGCCTGCGGGTCTGCAGGATCACCGAGGAGACGAAGTTGCCGACCACGCCCTGGAGGGCCAGCGCCAGCACCAGGCCACCGAGGCCGAGGGCGCCCAGCAGCGGCCCCACCCGCACGCCGAGCACTGTGAGCGCATAGCTCAGGCCGATGATGAACACCGCGTAGCCCGAGAACCGCGAGGTCAGGATCGAGGCGAACCCGTGCCCGATGCCCCGGGACACGGCCCTGCGCAGGAGCTTCGACACCGTCACTGCGAGCACGAGGGTGCACACCAGGACGATGCCGGCCTTGATCCAGTCGGTGTGGGTCAGCGGGTTGTCGAGCAGCGTCTCGCTGTCGGTCTGGGCCAGCACGCCCGCGAACCACACCATCAGCGGCCAAGTCTGTCATGCACGCCTGCCGCCGTCGCGGACGCGGCCGCCGCGGTGTGGGCGGGGTGTGGGCTAGGGCGCGGTCGGGCCGGAGCGTCCTATGGCCTGATCGGAGGTGCCCAGGTAGCTGGCGATCACGAGCGGGTCGCGGCGGACCTCTTCAGGCGACCCTTCCGCGATCACAGCGCCCGCCTCCAGGCAGTACACGCGGTCGCTGATGCCCATAACCAGCGGCATGTCGTGTTCGATGACGATCACCGCGGCGTCGAGTTCGGCCTGCACCTGCTTGATGAGCGGCCCGAACGCCTCGGCCTCCCGCTGGGCCACCCCGCCGGTGGGCTCGTCGAGCAGCAGCACCCGGGCGTTGACGGCCAGCAGGCTGGAGAGCTCCACAATGCGGCGGGTTCCAGTGGACAGGGTGGCCACGAAGTGGTCCGCGTATCGCTTCAGGCCCATGTAGTCGATGAGCTCATCGGCCTCGAGCCGCTTGGCTCGCTCCTGGCGGGGCGACGGGGGCAGGGCGGTCATCGACGGCAGTAGACGCGATTGCGAGCGGGCCTCCAGGGCGACCATCAACGACTCCCGTACGGTGAGTCCTGGATACACGCGTGCGCCCTGGAAGCCCCGTCCAAGGCCGCGGGCGTGGCGGGCCGGGGCGCGCCGGCCGGTGACGTCGGCACCGAGCACGAACACCCGTCCCTGGGCCGGGACGAACCCGCTGATGGCGTTGAGGAGTGTGGACTTTCCCGCGCCGTTGGTGCCGATGAGGCCCACCAGCTCGCCGTGGTCGACGTGCACCGAGACTTGGTCGACCGCAGTGTTGCCGCCGAAGTGCACCGACACGTCCTGGGTCCGCAGAGCCGGGCCCGACCGGTCCGCGGCTGCAGCACTTGCGGTAACGAGCGGACGCACTCTTCGCGGCTCAGGCGCCTCCGTCGCCGCATCGGCCGGTGAGCGTTCGGCCTCAGTGGCGGCCTCCCGCTCCGCCATCCTGCGATCGGCGCGTTCGAGCAGCTTGTCGCGGATGCTGTAGATGATCTGCAGCAGGCCGCCGGGGAAGTACATCAGCAGCACCAGCAAGCCGATGCTGCTGGTCAGCAGCCGTACCAGGTCGTCGAGCTCATCGGGAATCATCTGGGGGATGCCCTTGATCCACAACGCTCCGATGATGGGGCCGGCCACCGAGCCGAGGCCGCCGATGATGGCGGTGGCCACAACCACGATGGACTCGCTGGCTCGGAACAGCGTGTCTGGTTGGAGAGACGGCACCAGCGTGACGAACAGACCGCCCGAGTAGGCGGCGATGCCGCCAGCGACGCCGAAGGCCGCCAGCTTCATGCGGGTCGGTGGCACGGTGGACGCCGCGGCCATCTCCTCGTTGTCGCGTACCGCGATCCACGACCGCCCGATGCCGGTGCGGCGCAGCCGGGCCACTACTGCGGCAATCACTGCGAGCGAGACCAGGCACAGGAAGTAGTAGTTCTTGCGGGACGCGCCGAAGTCGATGTGGATCGGACCGATGTCGAGCACCGGCTTCTCGGCCGGGCGGGGGAAGGTCGTGCCGCCCGTGAAGAAGTCCTGCAGGAACAGCCATGTCGCCGAGGCAACCGCGAACGCGAGCGTGGTGACCGCGAGGAACAGGCCCCTGACCCGCAACGCGGGCAGGCCGACGATCACCGCGACCACTACCCCGACTGCGGTAGCCGCCACCATGGCCCAGCCCCAAGGCAGGATCACGGACAGATTGAACAGGTCGAAGGGCACAGGGATGTCGTTGCCCTGGGTGAGCCCGAGCACGGTCAGCCCGCCCAGCCCGACGAACGCGTACTGGCCGAGCGACAGCTGGCCGGCCCAGCCGGTCAGCACCGTCATTGACAGCACCACCATCGCGAACAGCAGGATGCTGGTCCAGACGAACAGGGAGCTGTTGGTGGTCAGCATCAAGCCGAGAACTGCGAAGAACCCGAACAGCGCCACGAACCCGATGGCATTGAGCCCGCGGACCCACCAGACCGACTCGAGACGACTCGGGATGGCCTTGATGCGCGGCGCCAGGGACCATGACTCCTGCTCACCGGCAGACCGGACCACCAAGAGCACGACGACGAGGACGGCCAGGAACAGGTACACGTCCACGACCGAGCGATTGGCCGAATCCACGTTGGAGCGGATGAGCTGCTCGGCCACGCCCACCGCCAACCCCCCGGCCAGCGTTCCTGGAAGGGAGCGCATGCGGGCCAGCAATGACACCACCAGCACCCTCAGCAGCAGGGGCTCTGCTAAGGCCGCGGTGCCCGCCCGCGCCGAGTTGATCCCCTGCAGCGGGGCCAGGAAGATGGCGGTAGCCGCCGCGAACGCACCCGCGATGGTCCACACGATGGTCGAAGTCCGCCGAGGCGACGTGCCGTAGACGCGTGCGGTGTCGGGATTCGAGGCCGACGCACGCACCGCCAGTCCGAAGCGCGTTCGGGCGATGAACCAGGCAAGAGCCGCGATGAGGACGGGGACCACGATCAGGACCACGATCTCTCGGGCCTGAATGCGGATGTGGTCCGTAGGCGTCCAGGTGGCCTTGAAGGGAGACGGGATCGGCCCTGGAGTCATCACGGCCGGCAGCTTGATCTTCGCAAACACCACGATCTGACCAACGCCGATGGTGGCGATGAGCACAACCAGCCGGGGCGAGTTGAAGAGCCTCCTTATCACTATCAGCTCGATGGCCATGCCGATGGCCGCGCAGGCTGCGAGCGCCAGCGCGAACGAGAACCACCAGTTCAGGCCGTACCGGGCGAGCAACAACACGAACAGGGCCACGCCGAAGGCTCCGACCTCGCCGTGGGCGAAGTTGAGCACGCCGGTGGAGCGGTAGATCAGCACGAACCCGGCCGCGAAGGCCGCGTAGGTGAGCCCGGTCACGAGGCCCAGCACCAAGGACTGCTGGCCGACGGAGAAGCCGAGGAACTCGATCATCCGCCTTCGCCCCCGAGGAAGACCGCCCGGGCCAGGTCGTCGCGTTCGGCCAGTTCCTGGGCCGGTCCCTCGAAGCGGATCCGGCCCTTCTCCATGAAGATGGCCCGGTCCGCAAAGGCCAGGGCCACATTCAGCGACTGCTCGACGATAACCATCGTCTGGCCTCTCTCGCTCAGCCGCTTCACCACCTCGAGAAGCTCCTGCACCACCACCGGCGCCAGTCCCAGGCTCAACTCGTCGATGAGCAGCACCTCGGGCTCATGCATCAGGGCCATGGCCAGGGCCAGCATCTGCTGCTGGCCGCCCGACAGCTCCCGAGCGGCTGCCGTAGTGCGATCCCGCAGGGCGGGGAAGGCCTCGAGGGATCGCTGCATTCGGGCCTCGATCTCCGCATCGTCCAGCCCCGACGCCAGGACCGAGGCCCTGAGGTTGTCGGCCACGCTGAGTTCCTCGAAGACCCCGGCTCCGCCCCTGAGCTGGACCAGCCCGGCCGCGAAGCGGTCCTCGGCCTCCGCGTAGGTGATGGTGCGCCCCCCTAGACGCACCACGCCCCGATCGGGGATTCCCAGCCCGCTCACCGCTCGCAGCAGGGTCGACTTGCCGGCGCCGTTGGTGCCGAGCAGGGCCAGCACCTCGCCTCGGGCCACCTCGAGCGACACGTCGAACAGCACCTGGACGCTGCCATAGGCGAAGTCGAGGTTGTGGACTTGAAGGGCGGGCACCGATGCGGGATCGGCGGCGGCACGTCGCTGCTCCTCCTGCTCCTCGACCAGCTCCTCCACCGCTCGGGAGATGTCGCGGCGGATGAACCGGCTGCCGTAGGCGATGAGCGCTCCCCCGATCAGGGCTGCCGGCGGGGCCGCAACCAGCATGGCGGTGCGCTCGTTGTAGGCGTCGGAGAGCTGGCCCACGATCAGCCCGCCGAAGAAGCCGCCCATCAGGAAGATGAACACCGGCAGCAGGGCGAAGGCCTGGGCCCGGATGCGGTAGGGCGACACCGCCGCGATGACCGACGGCACGGCCACGAACGCCATCGAGATCAGCGTCTGGGCCACCGCGATCATCAGGACCAGCCCCCCGAGGATCTTGATGGGCAGGGCCACCGCGTAGACCACGCCCGCGGCCATCACGAGGATCCCCGACAGCCGCACCATCGCGGACGGGTCGCGGCGGAAACCCCGGTCGAACACACGACCGGCCCAGGGCAGGGCCACGAGGGCGGCCACCCAGATGAGCGACTCGACCACGCCCCGCTGGAAGGGCCCCATGGCGTACTTGTCCTCGAGCAGGAGGTTGAACTGGATGGGGATGGCGATCAGGGCGAAGCCGAGCACGCCCACACCGGTGGTCAGGTAGTAGAAGGTCTTGATCTTGCGGAGCCGGGCGAAGGCGGTGCCGATCGACACCGGCAGTTCGTCCACCTCGACCTGCTCGTCGCCGAACACCGCCTGCTTCTCGAAGCGGCCCCGGGGCGGCTCGCGCAGCACCAGCGCGGCGACGACCGCGGCCACCAGCGGCGCGACCGCGACGGCGAAGAAGGCAGCCCGCCACGGGTCCTCGCCTCCCACCAGAGCCGCGATGCCCCCGACTGCGAGTGGACCGAGGAGCTGGCCCACAGGGCGACCCACCCCCTCCAGGGCGAAGATGCGGCTGCGGGCCTGGATCGGATAGGTGTCCACCAGCAGGGAGTTGGACACCGGGATCCGGTAGGCCTGCCCGAGGCCGGTCCCCGCGTTGGTGAGGAACAACTGGAACGGGTTGACGATCAGGCCGCTCAAGAACGCGGTGACACCCCAGAACGCCGATGCCACCGGGATGATGGCCACCCGCTTGACCCGGTCGGCGAGAGCGGCCATAGGTACCGCGCCCAGCACCAGGGTGACACCCCCGAAGCTGAGGATGCCGAAGAGCACGGTGTCGCTGACGTCGAGCGAATTCTGGATGTCGGGGGCCAGCACCCGTATGGCCCGGGGCAGCTCGTCGAGCATGTTGAGCACGAACATCATCACGAGCATCGATGTGCCCCCGACCCGCAGCCCTTCCCGCAGGGTCATGGGCTCGTCCCCCACCCCCGGGAGCAGGTCGTCGGGCAGGACGGTCTCAGCGTCGCGCTCGGCCTGCTCGGCCCGGCGCTTGGTCTCCTCGTCGAGGATGGCGCCCGCGAGATCAGCGACCGACGGCTCGGGTGCGCTCATCTGAGGCGACTCGTCTGCCATGCTCCCCCTCGAGAGGCTCCGACCGACCATCAGGGTGCGGTCGGTGCCGAGACAGTAGCGGCCGCACAGTCGCCCGTGTCCAATAGCCTGACTTGTGCGCGCGGGCCCGGCGGGTGAGAATTCTCGCTCACGACCGAGTGTCGGCGTCGTTGCAACGTCTCCCCGGAGGGATGGAGGAAATCAGAGATGACCGCAAGACTGCGCCCTGCGCTTGCAATCGTTATCAGCCTGGCCTTCGTGGCCGCGGCCTGCGGCGGCGAGGTGTCGGTGTCCGTCGATGACGAGACCCCCGCCGCGCCGACAACCGAGGCGCCCTCGACCGCCGAACTCGACGCGGTCGAGCCCGATGATTCCGCCGCAACGACCGACGAAGCGCCCGCTACTACCGAACCCGACGATTCAGGTGCAGCGACCGACGAAGCGCCCGCTACTACCGAACCCGACGATTCAGGTGCAGCGACCGATGACGAGACGGCGGCCGCCGAAACCGACGACAGCGACGAAGCCCCCGCCGAGGAGACCACAACCGCTGAGCCGGCCGAGCCCGAGGGCCCGCCACCCAACATCTTCGACGATCCACGTGACGGCATCTTCGACGAGTATCAGGCCTCAATGGACCGCGGCGACCACCCGTTCATGCAGATCGACTCCTTCTGCACCGCCCACGACCCCGCCCCCAACCGAGCGGCCACCGATCCCGGCATCGAGGCCGACTCCATCTCGCTGGTGCACATGCGCGCTCAACTCGAGAATCTAGCGCTGTTCGGCTTCGCCACTGACGTGGGCGATCCCAGGGAGATGTTCGAGACGTTCGCGGCCGTGGTCAACGAGCAGTGCGGCGGCGTGCGGGGCCGAATGATCGAGATGCACACCGTCGAGTACGACCCGGTGAACCCGGAGGTGGAGGCCCAGATGAACGCCGGCTGCATCCAGGCCATCGAGGACCTCAACGGCGTGATACTGCTGAACACCAGCGGCTTCCAGGGCTCGGCCACCCTGTGCATCGTGGAGGACCACGAGACCGCGTTCATCACCGTGCAGCCCATGTCGGATGAGTTCATGAGGCGCGGCCAGGACAGGTTGGTCATCACCACGCTCACCTCCGAGGAGTCGCTGCGATGGCTCGCCCTCGACCTGATCGCCCAAGGCGCCCTCGACGGCAAGACGATCGGTGTGGCCGCGCCGACCACGCCCGGACAGTACGAAGCGGTCGAGACCGGTCTGGTGCAGACTCTGAGGGACAACGGCGCCAACGTCGCCGTGTTCGACACCATCCAGTGCGACGGCCGGGTCTGCGCGGGCGGCGTCAGCGAGTCGGTTCAGAACCTGCGCAACGCCGGCGTCGACGTCTTCTTCAACGTGCTCAACACCCTGTCCGCGCCCGGGTACATCCAAGAGATGGTCGAAGCAGGATTCGAGCCCGGGGACGTCCAGTTCTACGCCTCGGACTTCAACTCCCAGGCCACCGAGTTGGTGTCCTCGAAGATTGCCGTGTTCGGCGGCGAGGCGGCCGGGGCGCTCTACAACGGCGCCATCATCCTCGACTCCCGCGACACCGGCGCCTACCGGAACGACGGCTACCAGCCCAGGGCGTTCAACGAGATGTGCAATGACACCTACGGCGCCAACAGCGCCTCGGGCGCGAACCACGAGTCCGAGGACCGCTACGACGGCAACTCGCGCTACGGCATGGCCGTGTCCGTGTGCGAGACCATGCGCATGGCGCTCAGGGCGATCTACGACGCGGGCGACAACCCCACCCGGGCCGGGATCTATGAGGCGTTGGCCAACCTGGGTCCGGTCGACTCCAACGAGATGCACCCGGCCTCCATCCGGCCGGGCAAGACCCGTCTCCCCGACGTGATCCACAACCTCGTGTTCGAGGTCCCCTGCACCAAGCCGTACCCGTTCCCGGTTGATGGCCTCGAGGGGGGCGTCTGCCTCTACCCGATAAACGAGTACCGCCCCGCACCCTCCTGATCGATTACGGCCAGAGCAGCCGAGGCCACGCTACTGAGCGCAGCGGGCAGGTGGCGTGCAACTAGTGTCTAGGCGTCGGCGGCGCGAACCGCGCCAACTGGGGAGGTGCCCATGACCGCGCGAATGCGTTCTCTGCTCAACATCGTTGTCGCCTTGGCCTTCGTGGCCGCGGCGTGCGGCGGCGAAGTGACCGATTCCGGCGACGGTGGAACAAGCACACCGACGACCGAGGCGCCCTCGGCCGCCGAGCCTGACGCCACCGAACCCGACGACGATTCCGGTGCCGCGACCGACGAAGCCGCCGCCACAACCGAACCCGACGACGAGCCGGCAGCCGCCGAGGAGACCACCACCACCACCGAACCCGCCGACGATTCCGGTGCCGCGACCGACGAAGCCGCCGCCACAACCGAACCCGACGACGAGCCGGCAGCCGCCGAGGAGACCACCACCACCGAACCCGCCGAGCCCGAAGGGCCGCCGCCGAACATCTTCGATGACCCTCGCGACGGCATCTTTGATGAGTTCCAGGCCACCATGGACCGAGGCGACCACCCGTTCATGCAAATCGACGCCTTCTGCACCGCCCACGATCCGGCACCGGACCGCATCGCAACCGACCGCGGCATCGAGGCCGACTCGGTCTCACTGGTGCATCTGCGCAGCAAACTCGAGGACTTCGCGGAGATCGGATTCGGCGTGCCCGTGGGCAACGTGGCCGAGATGTTCGACACTTTCGTCGCAGTCGTGAACGAGCAGTGCGGCGGCGTGCGAGGACGCATGATCGAGTTGCACACCATCGAGTTGGAGGTGCTGGGCGACACCGTGGACGCGGATCGCAACGCAGCCTGCATCGCGGCCATCGAGGATCTCAACGGCGTAATCCTGCTCAACTCCAGCGGCTTCCAGGGCTCCGCCAACCTGTGCATAGTCGAGGAGCACGAGACGGCCTTCATCTCCACCCAAGGCCAGAGCGAGGAGTTCATCGGCCGGAGCCAAGATCGGCTGATCGCCCTGTCGCCGACCCTGGAGGAGAGCCTGCGCTGGCTGGCCTTGGACCTCCTCAACGAGGGAGCGCTCGACGGCCGGACGATCGGCGTGGCCGCGCCCGACACGCCGGGTCAGTACGAGGCGGTCGAGGCTGGGCTGGTCGAGGTCCTGAGGTCGAACGGAGTTGAGGTGACCGTCTTCGACGTGATCGGCTGCGGCGGCGGCGCCTACTGCGCTGAGGGGACGGTCGAGTCGGTCCAACGGCTGCGAGACACGGGCGTCGACGTGTTCTTCAACGTGCTCAACATCCTCTCCGCCCCCGGCTACATCCTTGAAATGCACAACCAGGGCTTCAAGCCGGGCGACGTGCAGTTCTACGCCTCGGACTTCAACTCCCAGGCCGGCGAGCTCGTGGCGTCCAAGATCGTCGCCTTCGGCACGGAGGCGGCCGGGAACCTCTACAACGGCGCTCTGATCGTCGACGACGCCGACACCGGCGCCTACCGGCTCGAGGGCTACGAGCCGCGGGCCTTCAACGAGATGTGCACACAGACCTACGGGACCAACAGTCCCTCTGGTGCGAGCCACGACACTGCGGAACGCTCCACCGGTTCGTCCGCCTACGGTATGGTGGCCACGGTCTGCAACATCATGCGCACCGCCTTGCGCGCTATCTACGACGCGGGCGACAACCCCACCCGGACGGACATCCACGAGGCGCTGGCCTCGCTGGGGCCGATCGACTCCAACGAGATGCTGCCCTTCTCGATCCGGCCGGGCAAGACGCAGGCGCCCGATGCCATTCACACCCTCCGCTTCGAGTATCCCTGCACCAAGCCGAACCCGTTCGGCGCTGAGAACATCTGCATCTACCCCATAGACGAGTACCGCCCGGCTCCTCGCTGATCGGTGCCGGCAGCAGCCGGTCGCCTCGTCAGCCGCGCGGGTGCGTGGTGCGGTGCACCTCGCGCAGGCGCTCTCGGCTGACGTGGGTGTAGATCTGGGTGGTGGCGATGTCGGCGTGGCCCAGCAGCTCCTGCACGGTCCGCAGGTCGGCGCCCCCGTCGAGCAGGTGCGTCGCGAAGGTGTGCCTCAGGGCGTGGGGATGGGTGGGCACCACGCTGCGGCGATCGAGCACCCGGCGCACGTCCCGGGGCGTCATGGCCCGGCCCCGCTGGTTGAGGAACACCGAGTCCGTCGGGGTGTCGGAGGTGACGAACGAGTGCCGATGAGACTTCAGCCAGGCTCGCAGCGCTCGGGCCGCGGGCTCGCTCAACGGCACTAGGCGCTGCTTGGCGCCCTTGCCCCACACCCGCACCTCCAGCCGGGACAGATCGATGTCGTCGCCGCTCAGGCCGCACAACTCGCTGACACGCAGGCCGCTGCCGTAGAGCAGCTCGACTATGGCGAGGTCGCGGGCGTCTCGGGAGTCGTCGTCGCCTGCCCGGGCCGGCTTCTCGATGAGCGTGTGGATCTGGTCGTCCTTGAGCACCCGGGGCAGCCGCGACCCTCCCCGGGGCGCGCTGAGCCCGAGCGTGGGGTCGGCCTCGGTGCGGCCGGTGCGCCGGGCCCAGTCGAAGTAGCGGCGCAGCACCGACACCTTGCGGGTGATGGTGCGGGCCGCGTAGCGGTGCCCGCCCAGATGGGCCAGGTAGCGGCGCAGGGCCCGGCGGTCCACCGACGCGGGGCCGGCGTGGCCGGCCTCCTGGAGCCACCCCGCCGCCGCGGCTGCGTCCCGGGCGTACACGGCCCGGGTGGAGTCGGCCACACCGCTCAGCGAGTCGAGCCAGGCGCTCAGGCCCCAGTTGTCCACAGTCCGAGTGTAGTTGTCCCCAGGATTCAGCCGATTCGACCGCACTCGAAGGCGATCCGGTTCAGGCTCGTAGGACTCGGGATCCGTCGCGGGCCAGCAGACCGATGCTCTCGAGGCCATCGGCGGCCACCAGCACCTCCGGAACCGGCGCGCCGGCTCGCAGCACCAGCGCGTCGAGGCTCACCGGGCCGTCGTCGAGCAGCTCCAGCAGCCGTTGCTGGAGCGGGTCGAGGCTGCCGATGTCAATCCGGCGATCCGGCCGGTACCCGCCCACGGCGAGGCTGGGCCGCACCACGTCACGTGTCGCACCGGCGGTGGCCAGGCCCAGAGCGACCAGCACGTCGTCGGTGCAACAGGCCGGCGCGCAACCCTCGCTGAGCAGCAGGTTGGTGCCCGCCGCGGCTGGATTCCGCACCGAGCCGGGCACCGCCATCACCGTGACCTCGCGCCGGATGGCCTCCTCGACGGTGTGCATCGACCCGCCCGCCCGCTTCGACTCCACAACCACCACCACGTCGGCCAGCGCGGCCAGCAGCCGGTTGCGCGCCGGGAAGCGCCAACCCTCGGGCTCGGCGCCCAGCGGTGCCTCGCCCAGGAGCGTCCCGGCGCCGGCCACCGCGTCCCACAGATCGCGGTTGCCTCTCGGGTAGACCACGTCCAGGCCGCTGCCCACCACCCCCACCACCGGTGCGCCGTCGGCAGCCAGGGCGCCCCGGTGGGCGGCGCCGTCTATCCCCAGGGCAAGCCCCGAGACGACGGTGACGCCCGCAGTCGCCAGCCCCGAACCCAACTCCATCGCCACCGAGCGCCCCGTCGGGGTGCATCGGCGGGTGCCCACGATGGCCACCGCCGGCGCGACCGGGTCGGCTAGCCGTCCCCTGCGGAACAGGATCGGCGCAGGGTCGATGTCGTACGTGATCGCAAACGGATGCTGGGCGCTCGCCGGCGTCGTCACCCAGGCGTCGAGCGACTCGAGGCGGCTCCCAAGCTCGTCGAGATCGGTGCCGCGGGCATGGTCCCGCCAGAGGTCGTGAAGATCCTCGCCGGCCACCCACTTGGCCATCTCGCCCCGCATTACCTTGTCCCAGACCTTGGCTGGATCCCGCCTGCCCAGCAGCCGCTCGAGCCGTCTCGGGGTCGCTCGCGGCAACGCAGCCAGCGCCGCGGCATGCACGCCCCTCGCCGCCAGTGTCACGGTCGCATCACCCATGGACGAAACCTCCTGCGGCGTCGAGCCTCATCCTCAGCGAGAGCGCGGCCAGCACGTCGGCTGACCGCAGCTCCGAGCCGGCGTCGTCGAGATCCCGGATCGTGCGGGCCACCGTGCGGACCCGGCGCAGCCCTCGGGCGCTGAGGCGGCCCTCGGCCAGCGCAGTCCGAAGCACCTCGGTGGCGGCGCGGTCGAGCGGGCCGTGCAGGTCCAGGTCCGCACCGGTCAGCTCGCTGTTGCAGTTGACTCCCCGCTTCCGGGCCCGCCTGCGCACATCCGCCACCCGCTCGGCCACCTCGGCGCTGGGTGTGCTCGCAGCGGCGTCCAGCAGGTCGGCCGGATCGGGGCGGTCCACCCGGACGACGAGATCGAGCCGATCCACGAAGGGACCCGACAGGCGGCGCTGGTAGCGGGCCAGCGCTCCCGGAGCGCAGCGGCAGCCAACGGTGCCGCCCGCGCCGCACGGGCACGGATTCATGGCGGCCACCAGAAGGAACCGGGCCGGGTGCTCGACCATTCCCTGCGAGCGGGCCACCCGAATCATGCCCTCCTCCAGCGGCTGGCGCAGAGCATCCAGCACCGACGGCGCGAACTCGCCCAGCTCGTCCAGGAACAGCACGCCGCCGGTGGCCGCGCTCACCTCGCCGGGCCGGGCCCGGGCGGTGCCTCCCCCCACCAGCGCGGCCATCGACGACGAATGATGGGGAGCCCTGAACGGCGGACGGGTGATCAGGCCGTCGGGCAGCGCCAGCCCGGCGGCCGAGTGAACCCGGGTGACCTCGAGGGCCGCTTCGGGCGGCAGGTCGGGCAACAGGCCCACCAGCCGGCGGGCCAGCATGGTCTTGCCCGCCCCCGGAGGCCCGACCAGCAGCAAGTGGTGGCCCCCGGCCGCGGCCACCTCCAGCGCCCATTTCGCCAGCGGCTGGCCGGAGATGTCGGTGAGGTCGGGATCGGGATCGGGAGGAACCAGCTGCAGCGCCGCGGGCGGTTCCGGCCAGGGCTTGGTGCCGGCCAGCGCGTCGAACAGCTCCCGGAGCGACCCGACCGGGCGGACCCGGTCGCGGGCCACCAGTTCGGCCACCGCCCCGTCGCGGGCGGCCACGATCACCGAGGAATGGTCCATGGCGTCGACCAGGGGGAGCGCGCCGGGCACCGGCCTCACCGAGCCGTCCAGCCCCAGCTGACCCAGGACGCCGGTGTCGGCGATCGACTCGACCTTGAGCTGCTTGCCGGCAACGAGGACCCCGACCGCGATGGCCAGGTCGAGCCCGGCGCCCGACTTGGGAACGTCGCTGGGCGCCAGGTTCACGGTGATGCGCTTCATCGGCCATTCCAGCTTGCTGGAGACGATCGCGGCCCGGACCCGGTCGCGAGCCTCCCGGCACGAGGCGTCGGGCAGGCCGACGATGCTGAAGCCGGGCAGCCCGTCGGCTACGTGGACCTCCACCGAGACGGGATGGCCCCAGACGCCGACGAGGGTGGCGGATCGGACGGTAGCGAGCATGAACGGCCTCCTGCGGTGGGGATCGGAGGCCGTCGTTTGGTGGCCGGCGGCTAGCCGTGTGTCGCCCTCAAGGGGACAGAAGTGAAACTATAGCACTTCTCGTGTATATCTGACTACCGCGAGGATCTGTGCGGCGTCCAGCACATCGTCGAAGGCGGGCATGGCCCGCACGCCGTCGGCGACGACCCGGCCCTGTTCGTCAATGTCGGGGTAACGCCTGATCATCAGACCGTCCGACAGCTTCGTGCCCCGGCCCCCGCCGCCGTCGTTGCCGTGGCAGTTGGCGCAGCGGTCGATGTAGATCCGGCGCCCGTCCACCAGCACCGGGTCGACCGAGCCGTCGGCGGCGACTGGCACCTCCGGGACGTCATCGGCCGCGCACGCACCGACTGTCCCGACGGAGGCGACCGCGGCGATCAGCAGGAGCAGGCAGGGCAGGCGGGGCAGGCGGCGGCAGCGGAGCATGGCGCGGAGTGGTGCGGGCGGGGCGCCGGTCCACGATACTTGGGCTATGGGATTCGACCCCACCCGACCCCAGCGGCGCCGGCCCGCCGACCTCGTCTTCGTGGGCGCGGGACTGCTGGTGGCGGTGGCCCTGGTGATCTGGGCCCTGATGGGGTGACGAAGTGGACGATCCCGAGCGCCTCGGTGAGGTGGACGTTCGCTTCATCCAGTCCTATCAGGCCGCCAAGGACTACATCTGCCCCCACTGCAACCGGACCATCCCGGCCGGGACCGGCCACTACGTCGTGGTGCCGACCGAGGCACCCGACCTGCGCCGCCACTGGCACCGGGGATGCTGGCACCGGCGAACCGCCCGCTAGAAGGCGCCCTCGATCACGTCGATCTCCACGCCGGTGACGGTGGCCACGTCGAAGCGGACCTGGCCGCGGCGGCCGCTCGCTCTCAACCATTGGGCCGCCAGCGACCGTATGCGGCGCTGCTTGCGCCAGTCCACCGCCTCCGCGGCGGAGCCGAACCGGTCGGAGCGCCGCGATTTGACCTCGCAGAACACGATCTCGCCGTCGCGCCACAGGACCAGGTCGAGTTCGCCGCCGCGCACCCGCCAGTTCCAGTCCAGGATCTCGTAGCCGGCGTCGGTGTACCAGCGTGCAACTTTGCGCTCGCCCCAGGCGCCTCTGGCCTGCCTGGAACGGTCCGGGGACCGGCGCGCCGGATCCGGCGGGTTGGCCGCCGGGTCAGCGATAGCGCTTTTCCTTGACCTTGGCCGCCTTGCCGACCCGGTCCCGCAGGTAGTACAGCTTGGCCCTGCGCACATCGCCCCGGGTGACCCGCTCGATGCGGTCGATGATCGGCGTGTGCACCGGGAAGGTGCGCTCGACACCCACACCGAAGCTGACCTTGCGCACGGTGAAGGTCTCGCGCACCCCGCTGCCCTGGCGCCGCATGACCACGCCCTCGAACACCTGGGTCCGGGCCCGGTTGCCCTCCACCACCCGCACGTGGACGCGGACGGTGTCGCCCGGCTGGAACTCGGGAATGTCGTCGCGGAGGCTCTGCTCGTCGACAAGATCGGTGGGGTTCATGGCTGCCTCCGCTCACCACTGGCCAGCGCGGTCGGGCCGGCCGAGTCTACGGCGGCTGCTCCGCGCCTCCACTGCCGTCGAGACCATGCGCGTCGAGACCATGGGCGTCGAGCAGGGCTCGCTCCTCGTCGGTGAGCCCGCCGCGGGCCTCGATCAGGTCGGGACGGCGCTCGATGGTGCGCGCCAGCGACTGGGCCCGCCGCCACCGGGCCACCCGGGCATGATCACCCGAGCGCAGCACGTCGGGGACATCCCATCCCCGGAACTCGGCCGGTCGGGTGTACTGCGGGTACTCCAGCAGCCCGTCGCTGAAGGACTCCTCCACCGCGGAGACCTCGTTGGCCAGCACGCCGGGCACGCACCGTCCCACCGCTTCGAGCACCAGCAGCGCGGCCGACTCCCCGCCGGCCAGCACCACGTCGCCCACCGACAGCTCACCGTCCACCAGATGCTGGCAGACCCGCTCGTCGACGCCCTCGTAGCGGCCGCACAGCAGGGAGAACCCGGAGGTGGCCGCAAGCTCGCGGGCCACGGCCTGGTCGAAGCGCCTGCCCGCCGGCGACAGGTAGAACAGCGGTCGGGGCGGATCCACCGCCTCCACTGCGTCGAACAGCGGCTGGGGCATCATCACCATGCCGGCTCCCCCGCCGAAGGGGGTGTCGTCGACGCTGCGATGGCGATCGGCGGCGGCCATCCGAAGGTCGTGGACCCTCACATCGAGCGTGCCCGCAGTGCGGCTGCGCCCGATGACCGAGGCCGACGCCATGGTCTCGACCACTTCGGGGAAGATCGTGAAGATGTCGATCCTGAAAGTCACGGCGCCGTCTAGCTCCCCCGGTCTCAGCCGGATGCCTCGAACAGCCCTTCGGGCACGTCCACGTCGATGCGCTCGCCCCTCACCGAAGCCACCATAAAGCACAGCGGCACCAGGGCTCCGTCGGCCAGTTCCAGGAGATCCCCGGCCGGATTGGCCACCACGCTGGCCACCGGGCCCCGGTCGACGCCGCTCTGGTCCACCACCCGGGCCCCGATCAGTTCATGGACCCAGGTCTCGTCGGGATCGTCGATGGGCGCGGCCTGAAGCACCAGGCCTCGCAGGGCCTCAGCCTTGCTGCGGTCGTCGACTCCCTCGAAGGCGACCAGATGCCGCCGGTTGTGGGGCCGGGCCGCAACCACTCGCAGCGTCCCTGCATCGGAGTGCAGCTCCGATCCCGGTGCCAGCCGCTCGGGGCGGTTCGACACCAGCGTCACCGTCACCTCGCCGGCGGTGCCGTGGGGCCGACCGACGCGGCCGATCTCCAGCAGGGGCCCGGGCCGCGCCCCAGCAGCACTGGAAGGCTCAGTCGACGAACTCGACCTCGATGTCCACGTCGTCGCGCGATCCGGCCGCCCTCACGAGGGTGCGGATGGCGTGCGCGACGCGGCCTCGCTTGCCGATCACACGGCCCATCTCGCCCTGGGCGACGCGCACGTCGAGGCGCACCGCGCCGGCGCCCGCGGATGATGCGGTGACCTGCACCGCATCGGTGTCGTCGACGATGCTGGTGACCACGTACCGGCACATCTCCTCGGCTGTTGGGGCCCGGTCGGTCACTGATCGCCCTCCTCAGCGCTCGCAACCGCGGCAGCGGGCTCGGTGGTGCCGCGGAAGTCGTCCCACGCCCCACTGATCTTCAGCAGCTTCTCGACCCTCTCGGTGGGCTGGGCGCCGTGGCGCAGCCAGTGCAGTGCCCGCTCATTGTCGATCCGCACCACGGAGGGCTCCTGGCGGGGCTCGTAGATCCCGATGATCTCGATGAAGCGCCCATTGCGGGGCGCGCGAGTGTCGGCGGCTACGACGCGGTAGGTGGGCTGCTTCTTCTTTCCCATCCGCATCAGGCGCAACTTGACAGCCAATGTGTGTCCTCTGATCTGCTAGGTGTTCTTACGAAGGGTCAATTGAACCCGGGCCAGTCACCCTTTTCCAACCCTGGGAGGGTCAAGGGCGTCTTGGGGGCCGGCATCGGGCCCTTGGGAGTGGTCCGGCCGCCGCTGCGACGCTGGGCGCCCGACCCCTGCTTGGCCCGTCCCGACTGCTTGGACGATCGGCCTCGCGATCCTGGGGAGCCCCGCTTGGCGGCGAGCCCTCCGAGTCCCTTCATCATGGACCGCATCTGCTTGAACTGATCGATCAGGGACTTGACGTCGGCCGGCCGGCAGCCCGAGCCGGCCGCGATGCGCTGCCGTCGGGAGGCGTCGATGATGTCGGGATCGGAGCGCTCGGCCGGCGTCATGGAGTGGATCATGCCGGTGATACGGCTTATGCGGCCTTCGTCGATCTCTGCGGAGCGCAGCTCGCGGGGTACGCCCGGCATCATGCCCATGAGGCTGCGCAGGTTGCCCATGCCGAGAACCTGCTGCATGGTCGACAGGAAGTCGTCGAGGGTGAAGGTGCCCTCGAGCAGCCGGGTCGCGGTCTGTTCCGCCTCCTCGGCCTCGAACGCGGACTCGGCCTTGTCGATGAGCGTCTCCACATCGCCCATCCCCAGGATGCGGCTGGCGAGACGATCGGGATGGAACGGCTCGAAGTCCTCCAGCTTCTCCCCGACCGAGGCGAAGGCGATGGGCCGGCCCACCACCTCCTTCACCGACAGCGCCGCGCCGCCGCGGGCGTCGCCGTCGAGCTTGGTGAGGATCACCCCGTCGATCCCCAGCGAGTCGTGGAAGGCGCGGGCTGAGTTGACCGCGTCCTGGCCGGCGGTCGCGTCGACCACCAGGAATGTGTAGTGGGGTTTCACCGCCTTGGAGATGCGCCGGACCTGGTCCATCATCTCGGCGTCGATGGCCAGCCGGCCGGCGGTGTCGACGATCACCACGTCGCGCCCGGTGCGGGTCGCCTCGGCCAGCGAGGCCGACGCGGCCTTCACGGGATTGCGCGGACGGCTGAACACCGGTACTCCGACGTGCCCGCCGAGGGTGCGGAGCTGCTCCACGGCGGCGGGACGCTGCAGGTCGGCTCCCACCAGCAGCGGGCTGCGACCCTGGCGCAGGAACCACTGGGCCAACTTGGCCGCGTTGGTGGTCTTGCCCGCCCCCTGAAGCCCGGCCAGAAGCACCACCGTGGGGGGTTTCGACGCGTAGGTGAGGGCGAGCCGCTCGCCTCCGAGGCTGGAGGTGAGCTCCGACAGCACGATCTTGACCACCTGCTGGGCCGGATTGAGGGCCCGCGACAGCTCCTCGCCCACCGCCCGCTCGCGGATGCGGGCGGTGAGGTTGGTGACCACGTCGAGGTTGACGTCGGCTTCGAGCAGCGCGACCCGGATCTCGGTGAGGGTCTCGTCCACGTCGTCGGCGGAGAGCTTTCCCCGGCCCCGCAGCTTGGAGAAGGCGGTCTCGAAGCGATCGGTGAGGGTCTCGAACATGGCCGCGCCACCCTACCGAGGGCGGGCCCTGCACCTGCGAACTGGCAGCCAGACACGCCCTGCCGGGGTCAATACGCTGCCAGTTCCTGGTCCACGACAGTCCCTTCCTTCGAACTGGCAGCCGAACACGCCCTATGGGGGTCAAGACGCTGCCAGTAGTTGAGCCTGTCAGGTGAACAGGGCGTCCACGAACTCCGATTCGTCGAAGGGCACCAGGTCGGCGATGCCCTCCCCCACCCCGACGAGCTTCACCGGCACTCCGAGTTCGGTCTGCACCGACACCACGATCCCGCCCTTGGCCGAGCCGTCGAGCTTGGTGAGCACCACGCCGGTGACGTCGACCGCCTCGGTGAACTGCCTGGCCTGAGCCAGGCCGTTCTGGCCGGTGGTGGCATCCAGCACCAGGAGCGTCTCGGTGACGACACCAGACCCCTTCTCGGCCACCCGCCTCACCTTCTGGAGCTCCGACATGAGGTTCTGGGAGGTGTGGAACCGCCCGGCGGTGTCGGCGAGGACCAGGTCGGCGTCACGGGCCGCGGCCGACTCCACCGCGTCGAAGACCACCGACGCGGGGTCGGCCCCCTCCGCGCCCCGCACGATGTGGGCCGACGAGCGTTCCGCCCACATGGCGAGCTGATCGGCGGCCGCAGCCCGGAAGGTGTCCCCGGCAGCCAGCACCACTCGGGCGCCGCGGTCGGCTTCGCGTTTGGCCAGCTTGCCGATGGTGGTGGTCTTGCCCGTGCCGTTCACACCCACGAAGAGCCACACCGACGGGTGTCCGCCGTCGCTGCGCCGAGCCAGCGACCGGTCGAAACCGCCGAGGCGCCCGCGCAGCTCGGCTTGGAGCGCGGTCAACGCCTGTGCTGGCCCGTCGCCCCCGGTCTCGACCCGGGCCCTGGCCGCATCCACGATCTCTGAGCTGGTCGCCAGGCCGACATCGGCCCGGATCAGAGCCTCGGTGACGTCGGTCCAGGCCTCCTCGGCGGTCGAGGCGCGGTCGAGCGCCGGCGCCAGCGAGCCAACCAGCGCGGCCCGCGCCGTGGCTAGGCGGTCACGCAGTGAGATGCCAGCGACAGCGGGAGGTGCGCCGGACCGGTCGGCCACCCGGTCCACCACCCGGTCGGCGACATCGCCCGCGGTGGTACGGCTACCGGCCGCGGCGGCCGCCCCCCGGCGCCTGCGCACGAACAGGACGGCGACAGCCACGGCTGCGACTGCCAGAGCCGCCAGGACGAGGACGAGGATCAGCGTGTCCGGCGCGCCCACATCGGCCAGCATCGGCATAATCCCGAGAGGCTCCAGCACCCGGCGATCGGCGTTATTCGAGGGGGTCCAGCACGGCCGTGGCGATGTAGATGTCGCCGCCCCGCCTGACCGTCAGCTCGACGGCATCGCCCGGCAGGCGCAGCTTGATCGCGGCTGACAGCTCGTAGATGTCGTACATGGGCTCGGAGTCGATGCTGACGATGACGTCGCCCGCCATCAGTCCCGCCTCCTCGGCCGGCGAGCCGGGCACGACCTCCTCCACGACCACGCCCACATCGCCGTCCCCGGCCGCCTGGCCGCTGATGCCGAGGTACCCGAGTTCCAGCGACTCCCCGTTCACGATGCGGGTGGCGATCAGCTCCACGGTGTCGCTGGGAACAGCGAACCCGAGCCCGATGTTTCCGCCGGAGGTGGTCTGGATCAGGGTGTTCATCCCGATGACCCGGCCCTGCCAGTCGGCCAGGGCGCCCCCGGAGTTGCCCTGGTTGATGGCGGCGTCGGTCTGGATCATCTCCACCGGCACGGGCGACTCGCGATCGAACCCGGGCTGGACCTGGATCCGGACCGCGCTGACGATGCCGGCGGTGACCGTGCCGGCCAGCCCGAGAGGGCTGCCGATGGCCACCGCGAGCTGGCCCACGCGCACCGACGAGACCGGCGCGAACGGCGCGGCCGCCAGTTCAGCCGCCTCCGGGTCGATCCGCACCACGGCCACATCATGGGCTGATGATCCGCCCACGACCTCGGCTTCCAGGCTGAGGCCGTCCGAGAGGGTGACGGTGACGGTGCTCGAGCCCTCGACTACGTGCTGGTTGGTGACGATGTAGCCGTTCTCGGCGTCCCACACGATGCCGGAGCCCAGACCGTACCCGAGCCCGGACACGGTCCCGGCGTCGACCTCCACCAGCACCACCGAATCGCTGAGGGCCTCGGCCACCGCAACCACCGGCTCATCGGTGACCGCGGGCGGCGGGTACTGGGGTTCAGCCGGCGACGGAGCCAGCTCCGGCGGGGCGTCCGCCAGGGCCCCCGGCGTCGGTTGCTCGGCGGACAGGGACTCGGCGTCGGATCCCTCAGCGACGAGACGCTCCGCTGTGGGGTCTGTTGGCTCGGGCCCGCCCGGATCAGCGTCGCCCCGGTCCGACGGCCGCGAGCTGTCGGCGGCCGCGGCCTCAGCGGGCGAGGCCAGCCTCATGGATGGGGCGGGCCCGTCTCCCGGCAAGCCCTCTGAGATGGCCAGGCCCGTCAATGTCCCGGCCGCGGCGATCAAGCCGAGGATCACCAGTGCCGCCACGATCCGGCGACCCGGCCGGCGGCGGGCTGCAGCCGGCGCTGGCCCGGCCCCCGCGGAACCCTCGGCCGGTCTGACCACCGCGGTGGGACGCGAGCGGGACGGCGGAACGGAGGGGCCTTGCGCAGCCGGGCGGGGAAGGGGCGGCGGGGGCGGGCGCCCAGGACCGCGCTGGTCGGCCGGATCAGCGCTACTCATGGCGCCGAGGCTGCTCATGGCGCCGAGAATCTAGGGGGCGGAGGTGAGAGAGTCGTGAGAAGGAGGCTATCGAGGCCGCTCAGGCGGCCTCCGAGACTCGCTCGGATACCACCATCGAGGAGCCGCCCGGCTTCATCGACACACCCTGCAGGCAGTCGGCCGCCTCCATGGTCCGCTTCTGGTGGGTGACGATCACCAGCTGGGCGTCGGAGCGGAACTCGTCGACGAGCTTCAGGAAGCGGTGCAGGTTCACGTCATCGAGGGCGGCCTCCACCTCGTCCATCACGTAGAACGGCGAGGGCCGGCTGCGGAACACGGCGAACAGGAAGGCAAGAGCGGCCAACGACCGCTCGCCGCCCGACAGCAGCGACAGGCGCTTCACGTTCTTCCCCGACGGCTTGGCCGAGATGTCTATTCCGGTGTTGAGTAGGTCGTCGGGGTCGGTGAGGGTGAGGCGTCCCTCGCCTCCCGGGAACAGCGACTCGAACAGCACCTCGAAGTTGGCGGCCACGTCGGCGAAGGCCGAGCCGAACACGGTCTTGATCTCGCTGTCGATCGAGCGGATCACCCGGTTGAGATCCCGCCTCGCGGCGCGAATGTCGTCGAGCTGGCCCTTCAGAAGCTCGTGGCGCTCGTAGAGCTCGTCGTACTCGGCGAGGGCCAGGGGATTGACCGGACCCATGATCTCCAACTCGGCGGCCAGTTGGTCCGCCCGCTGCTGCGGTTCGACCCCGTCCTCCAACGCGGGCAAGGTCACCTCGGCGGCGTCGGCGGGAGAGAGGCCGTAGGTGTCCCGGAGCCGCTCGACGGCTCCCTGAAGCATGGTCCGGAGCTCGGCTTCCTCGATGTCGCGGCGGCCCTCGGCGGCCCGCAGGGCCTCGTAGCGACGGTCGGCGTCGGCTGACCGTCGGCGCAGGTCGTCGAGTCCTGCCGCCAGTTCCCGGGCCAGCTCGGAGTGTCTGCGGCGGATCCGCCGGATCTCGGCGAGGCCTGCCTCCACCGCGGCGGATCGCTCCTGCACCGCTCGTCCGAGCGTCTCCAACATCTCGGCCTCGCGCTCCAGCGCGGCGAGGCGACCGGTCGCAGCCACTCTGGAGGCGTCGTAGCGGTCAAGACGCTCCTGCAGCTCAACGAGGCGAGTCTCGAGCATCCGCTTCTGCTGCTGGAGCCCGGCGTCGGTGACGCCTCGCTCCGCGACCCTCTCCGCCAGCTGCAGGGTGCGCCGGTCGAGTTCGCGACGCGCCTCCGACGCCTGGCGGCTGCGCTGCCGGGCCATGGCCTCGGCCTCCTCCAGCACGGCAAGGTGCGACTCGATCTCGGTACTGCGGGCGACCGACTCGTCAAGGCGGCTCGATGCCTCGGCGAGATGGTCCCGCAGCGCGCCGGTGGCGGTGTCGAGGTCGCGCCGCTCCGCATCGAGGCGGGCGACGGCCACGGCTGCGGATGCGGCCTGTGCCTCGGCCGCGGCCAGGCGCTGGCCTAGTGGATCAGCTGCCTGCTGCCTCTCTGTCAGCTCGGTCCGGGCCACCTCACAGGCCGCTTCGGCCCGCTCGGTGGCGTCCCGGACCGCTTCGGCCCGCTCGGTGGCCTCCGCCAATGCGGGACCGAGACCAGCCGCGGAGTGCATGCCCAGCCTCCAGCCCCGGCTGCTCAACCGATCACCGGCCGCGGTCACGGCCACCAGATCGGGAGCACCCATCCAGACATCGGCCGCGGAACGCCAGTCACCCTCCACCATCACCACACCCGCGAGCAACCGATCCAGCAACCTTGCCACGTCGGCATCGGAGGAGCGGATCCGGCCCCTGAGCGGCTCCTGTCGGGTCGCGCCCGAGCCCGCGGTGACAGCAGTCGCGGCTGCCTGCTCGTGGGCCCCGCCGATTCCTTCCAGCACGATCACTGCCGCGCCGGGATCGTTGGCCTCCAGGCTGTCGAGCACGCGGCGGGCGGCGGCCGCATCGCGCACCACGACCGCGCTGATGGTGTCGCCGACGGCGGCCGCTAATGCGGCCTCGAGGCCCTCATCGACCTCGACGAGGTCGCCGAGCAGGCCGAGGGCACCGCCGGACGCGGCCAGCACCTCATCGGGCACCGGCCTCGCAGACTCCTCGAGAGCCATGGCCAGCGCCTCACGTCGCGCTGTCCAGTGCCGAAGCTCCCCCTCAGCCGCGGTGGCGCGGAGGGCGGCGGCCTCCAGCATGGCGGCGGCCGCCTGGTGGGCGCGGTCGGCTTCCTCGTGCTCCCCGCGAAGCCCGGCGATCTCCGACTCGCACCGTTGAAGCTCGAGGCGGCGCTGATCGGCACGACCAGCCAATTCCGCCATACGGTCCTCAGAGTCCTGCAGACGTTGAGCCAGACGGCTCCGCTCCGACTCACCGAGGGTGATCGCCGGCCGCAGAGCCGCCAGCTCACCCCTGGCTGCGGCGGCTTCGCTGACCTCCTCGGCGCCGAGCGAACCGATGTCCCCCCACTCGGCGTCGAACGCGCTCCGGTCGGCCTCCAGTCGCTCCTGCAGCTGCGCCAGCCGGCTCCGGTCTCCAGCAGCCGCGGCCTCCGCCGAGGCGACGTTCTGCAGCTCGCGGCGGCATCGCTCCATCTCGTCTCTCAGTCCCGCCGCCAGATCATGATCGCTGAGGACGGCCCGCTCCCGTTCGAGGCCTCGCAGCCGCTCGAGCGCCAGCGCGGCCAACCCGCCCGCTCTTGCCCGCAGCCCCTCGAGACGAGCCAGCCGCTCAGAATGGTCGTCCAACCCGTGGCGGGCCAGCCGCTGCTCGTTGTCGGCGACGCTTGCGCTGACCTCGGCGAGTTCGGCCTCCAACGAGGCCTTCTCGGCGGCCCGGGCCTCCCCGACATCCTTGTGAGCGCGCAGCTGCTTGCGCAGTTCAGCGATCTCGTTACCGGCCAGGTACACCCGCAGGGCCTCGAGCTCCGACAGCAGGTCGGCATGGCGCCGAGCCGCCTCGGCCTGCTTCTCCAGTGGTCTCAGCCGCCGCCGTACCTCCGAGGTGAGGTCACTGATGCGGGTCAGATCGCCGTCGGTGCCCAGCAGGCGGCGCTCGGCCCGCTCCCGTCTCTTGCGGTACTTGAGAACGCCGGCCGCCTCCTCGACCACGGCCCGGCGATCGATGGGGCGGGCGCTGAGCACGGCATCGACCTGGGTCTGGGACACGATCATGTGCTGCTGGCGCCCGACACCGGTGTCCGAGAGCAACTCGACCACATCGAGGAGCCGGCATTCGGTGCCGTTGAGCGAGTAGCTCGACTCGCCGTCACGAAACAGCGTGCGGGTGATGCGCACCTCGCTGGCCGCCGACGCGAGCATGCCGTCGGAGTTGTCGATGGTCAGCGACACCTCGGCCCGGCCCAGCGGCGGCTTCCGGTCCGTGCCCGCGAAGATCACGTCGTCCATCCGCGACGAGCGGACCGCACTCGGGGCCTGAGCGCCGAGGACCCAGGCCACCGCGTCCACGACATTGGACTTGCCGCTGCCGTTGGGGCCGACGACCACGGTCACGCCCGGCTCCAGCCGTATGGTGGCCGACTCGGCGAAGGACTTGAAGCCCTTCAGAGTCAGGGTCTTCAGATACACGCCCGCGACGCTAGTTGGGGCCGCTGCCGACTCCGAGCATCCCCGGTGGGCCGGCCGGCCCAGTCGCAGCCCGACTGGCCGCCCGACCGCTCGGCCCCACCGACCGCGGTCAGACCTGCGTTTCGCAGTAGTAGGTCCAGACCCCCCGGAACTTGGTGCGCTTGATCGGGGCCCTGGAGCGTTCGCTCAGGTCGCCGTGGCGTCCCCACACCTTCAGATGGGTCGCGTAGCCCCCGGGCTGACCGAACGGATCAACGAAGGGGCGAGCCGGGACCGAGGTGCCGCGGTACTTCACGGCGTCGTGCATCGTGCCCACCAGAGACCGGTGGAGGCGCCGGATCTCCTGGGTGGACAGCGTGTTGCAGACCCGGTCGTATCGCAGACCCGCCTCGAAGAGGATCTCGTCGGCGTATATGTCGCCGACGCCGACCACGAACGTGTCGTCAGTCAGCAGAGCCTTGAGCTTGTCGCTCCTCTGCAGCAGCATCCGACCCATCTCGGTCCAGGAGATGGGAGTGGCCACGGGGTCGAGCCCGTAGGCGGCCAGCTCCGGCAGAGCCGTATCGAGGTCGTCATCGGACACCACGAACAGCTGTCCGGTGCCTTCGGTGTCGACGAAGCGAAGCTGGCCGTACTGCGTGAACGAGATCACGACCTCAGTGCCGTTGACCCTGGGGTGCTTGTTGGCATTGCGACGGGGAGAGCCCGACGAGCCCAGGGACAGCACCAGCAGCATCTCCGTGCTGAGCTCGATCACGAGATGCAGGCCCACCCGCCTGACATCGACGATCTTCGCTCCCTCCAACTGGGACGTGAAGGCCTTGCGGGTGTGGTAGCGGCGCAGGCACTTCATGCTGGCGGCCTCCGCCGCCTTGACCTTGCGGCCGACGATCTCCCGTTCGAGATCCCGGCGGACGGTCTCGACCTCTGGAAGCTCGTATTCGAGAGTGTGGGAGCGGGAGGGACTCATGTTCGGACCTCGACTTGTGAACGTGATTCGAGACTCATGACGGGAACTTGGCGGTGAGGGCGGCGTAGGCGACCGCGGCCGCCTGCTGCTCGGCGTCCTTCTTGGTGCTGCCCGCTCCCACCCCAGCCTCATCGCCGGCTCGCACCTCGGCGCGGAACTGCCGATGATGCGCTGGGCCGCTGGTGGTCACGTGGTAGCAGGGGGGGTCCAGACCGAGACGGGCCGCCAGCTCCTGCAGCCTGGTCTTGAAGTCGGCGTGCCCGGGAGAGCTCGCTACCGCGTCCAGACGGGCGCCGAGCAGCCGTGCGATCGAATCGTCGGCCGCGCCGATCCCTCCATCGAGGTAGACCGCACCGATCACAGCCTCCACCGCGTCGGCGAGGATCGACGGCTTGCCGCGGCCGCCGGAGGCGTCCTCCCCCCGGCCCAGGCGCAGCTGCTCTCCCAGGCCCACGGACCGGCCCACCTCGGCCAGGGTGGCCGCGTTCACGAGCGAGGCACGGGCCTTGGCCAAGTCGCCTTCGGCCCAGTCGCCGAAGCGCTCGTACAGCCTCCGGGTCACGACCAGGCTCAGCACGGCGTCGCCGAGGAACTCCAGCCGCTCGTTCGAGGAGGACCCGGAGTGCTCCGCGCACCAGGATCGGTGCGTCAGGGCCAGCTCCAGCAATGCTGGGTCATTGAATCGATGACCCAGCCCGTCCATGAGCACCGATGCGCCCGCCGGGGCGGTCTGGACCGTCAACCCAGCTTCGCCACGACGTAGTCGACGGCGTCGCGCACCGACCGCAGGTCTTCCAGATCCTCGTCCTCGATGCGGAAGCCGACGGCGCGCTCGGCCAACTCCTCCTCGATGCCCTCGACGAGCTCTATCAGCGCCAACGAGTCGGCATCGAGATCATCGGCGAAAGAGGCTCCCTCGGCGATGTCTGAGGGCTCTATCTCGAGGATGTCCGCGAGCCGGTCGCGAATGAGCGCCAGAACCTCGTCGCGTCCTATGGGCGAGTGCTCCACATGTGTCTCTGCGGGCATCGGCTCCTCCGTGCGTGGAAATCGATCGATGCAGCCCGACAACCCTACCGGCGCGTCCAAGGGCCGCGTCCGGGTGAACGTGCTGCTAACGGCGGGCGACGGCGGCGATATGGTCCACCATTCCGGCGGCAACCATCTCGCGGGCCACCCCAATGGCGTTCATGACGGCCGCCGCGCTGCTGGCACCGTGCGAGATCACGCAGACGCCCCGCACTCCCAGCAGCAGCGCGCCTCCGACTCGATCGGGGTGAAGCTCCTTTGACATCTCGTCGAGGGCGGGGGCCAGCATCTGTCCTGCCTCCCGTGAGACGTCGTCGCGGTCGATGGCCACCAGCACCCGCCCTAACAGCGCCCGCAGCGCACCCTCGAGGGCCTTGAGCGTCACGTTCCCGGTGAACCCGTCGGTCACCACTACATCGATGTCGGGGGTCATGATGTCGCTACCCTCGACGTTGCCGACCCACTCCGCACCGACGTCTGTTGCCCAGCCGCCGTCGGCGAGAAGGTCGAACACCGACTTCGTGAAGTCGTTGCCCTTGCCGGCCTCCTCGCCGATCGACAGCAAGCCGACGCGGGGGCGCTCGATGCCGAAGCGGTCACGGGCATACACGGAGCCCATCCGGGCGAATTGCACGAGCCATTCGGGACGGCATTCGGCGTTGGCGCCCGAGTCGAGCATCGTCGTGGGGCTGAATCCGGGAGTGGGGATCGGCGTTGCGATGGCGGGGCGGGTGATTCCCCGTATTCGCCCCATGCGCAGAAGCGCCGAACCCATCGCTGCGCCCGTGTTCCCAGCGGACACCATGGCCGATGCCCGGCCGTCGCGGACCGCCTCCGCCGCTCTCACCAGCGAGGAGTCCTTCATCGTGCGAACGCTCGAGCCCGGCTCGGCGTCCATGGGAATCACCTCGGAGGCCTCGATCACCTCGAGTCCCCCGGTGTCGCCCATCTCGTCGGGTCGTCCCACGAGCACCACGGGGATCCCGAGTTCATCAGCGGCGCGCCGGGCACCGGCCACTATCTCGGCGGGGGCTCGGTCGCCCCCCATCGCGTCTACGGCTACCGGTTCCATCGGTGGTTCAGACCGTTCAACACCGACAAAGGTTCCATACCCGATCCGGGCGCCGGATCATGGGACTTCATCCACCTATTCGACGTCGATGGCCTGCCGGTCGCGGTACCAGCCGCAGTTGCCGCACACGCGGTGGGGTCGCTTGACCGCTCCGCACCGGCTGCAGGCGCTGCGCCCACCCGGGCGGATGCGCCACGCAGAGGCTCGCCGGCTGCGGCCCTTGGCCTTCGAGGTCTTCTTCTTGGGAACAGCCATGGGTTCTTCGACCTTCGACGGGGAACCGGCAATATTGCGGCCTGCGAGCCTACCGGCGAGCCGGCCGGCCTACACGTCCCCGCCCCCGGGCTGCGCAGCCGGCGCGTCGAGGCGGCTCGAAGCGCCGGTTGCGGCAGGTCCGGTCGGGAAGCGGTCCGGCACCGGACCCGCGCATTCCAGTGAGCACAACGGCGCCAGCGGCAGGGCCAGGATCGCCGTCTCACGCACCGGAGGACCCAGGTCTATGCGCTGATCGACGATGGGCCAGGTCTCACCCTCCGCGGGCTCCCACTCGAACACCTCCCGCAATGCGGTGTCGATCCGGCCGCGCACCTCCTCGAGGCATCGACGGCATTCGGCCGCCCACTCGGCCGTGACCCGACCGGCTGCAACGAAGGTGCTGCCGGCGGCCGTCACCTCGAGATCGACATCGACGACCCCGTCTGCGACCTGGGCGCCGTGCACACCGGCGTCGTCGAGCACCCATTGGCGCTGCACCTGTATGCGGTCGACCGAGCCGGCCTGGAGCCGGACGCAATCGACCATCAGCTTTTGTGTCACGAGTTGGGGGTCAACCCAGGTCCTGGTCGAACACGTCGTCGTCCACTGGAGGTCTCGGCGCGGGCGCCTGGGGCCGCGGCAGTTGGGTGTCCTGCAGCCGCCGGCGCCCCGTCGTCACGGTGTTGAGGGTCTTGTGCAGCATCGCCTCGAAGGTCGCCAGACGCTGATCGCACCAGTCCTCGGTCTCCAGCTTCATCCGCCGGGCCCGCTCCTCCGCTTCTGTCAAGGTGCGCCGGGCCCGCATCTCCGCGGCCTTGACCACCTCGCTGCGCTGCACCATCTGCTCGGCTCGGGCCCGGGCCGCGGCGATGATCTCCTCTCCCTCCCGTTGGGTGCGCAGACGCATGTCGTCGCGTTCCTTGAGCATCCAGCGAGCAGCCCGCAACTCCTCGGGGAGTGCTGTGAAGGCCCTCTGGAGAATGCCCAGCAACTCCTCACCATTGATCATCACCGAGGTGGAGAACGGCATGGGCCGCGACCGCTCCACGATGCGCACGGCCTGCCCCAGCAGCTGTTCGACCGCTAGCCGGCGAGCCTCCGAGGAACTCTCGGCTTGGCCGGAGTCGAACTGCGGGACGGGATGGCCGGCGGAACTCATTGCTCCTGCTCGAGACGGCTCAGCAGTCGGTCCTGCACCGGCGCGGGCACCATCGACGACACGTCCCCACCTAGGCGGACCACCTCGCGGATCAGCTTCGAGGCAACGAACGACCGCTTGCTGGCCGACGGGATGAAGACCGTCTGCACGTCCGCGAGAGCGTGGTTCATCTGCGCCATCTGCAGTTCGTTCTCGAAGTCCGACACCGCCCGCAGCCCCTTCACGATGAAGTCGGCGCCGATGTCGCGGGCCAGATTGACGACGAGGTTGGAGAACATCGCGACCGAGACGTTGGGGAGGTGCGCGCAGCACTCCTTGATCATCTGCTCGCGCTCGTCGAGGCCGAACATCCCCTCCCCCTTCTGGGGATTCCGCATGGGCGCCACAACCACCTCATCGAACAGTCCGGAGATGGTCTCGATGATTTCGAGATGGCCGTAATGGATCGGGTCGAAGGATCCGGGGTACAGCACACGGGTCACTGTTCGGCTCCGGTGAGGATCGGGCCGCCGCTGGCAGCTTGTGCGAACGTCACCACGGTACCGCCGTGACGCCTGTGTTGGTGGATGGCATAGTCCGGACCCACATCCACGGGGCGATCCGACTCGGCCACGATGAGATCGGCCGGAACCCGCGACAGCAGCCCCGGCCAGGCGTCGAACGTGTACGGGGGGTCCACCAGGGCGACGTCGAAGCGGCGTCGAAGCCGGGCAAGCTCGGCGAGGGCGGCGTCGGCGTCCATGGCCATCACGGTGGCACGGTCCGCCAGGCGGGTTGACTGCAGGTTGTCCCGCAACACTGCGGCCACGGCCGGGTCCCGCTCCACGAACACGGCCTCGGATGCGCCCCGACTCAGCGCCTCGATCCCCAGGGCCCCTGTACCGGCGTACAGGTCGAGGACCCGGGCGCCCTCGAGGGCACCGAGGGAGAACAGCGAGTTGAACACGGCCTCGCGCACCCGGTTAGGGGTGGGACGGGTGGCGTCGGTGGGGGGCGACGCCAACCGGCGGCCCTTGGCCGTCCCCGCCACCACCCGGATTCCCCTGGTCATCGGGTCAGCCTCTCAGCTCTTGAGCAGGAACTCGGCGTCGCGGTCGCCGAGCAACAGCTCGATCTCGTCAGCCAGCGCCGGGTGGCTGTGCAGGTCCGGGTCGTCGTCGAGCATCTCGATGGCGACATCGCGGGCTATGGCAACCCACTCCTTGTCCTGGCGCAGCGATGCCAGCCGCAGGTCGTTGCGACCCTTCTGGCGCTCGCCCATGATGGTGCCTTCGCCCCTCAGCTCCAGATCGGCCTCGGCCAGCTCGAAACCGTCGGTGGAGGCCACCACCGCCTCCAGCCGCGCCTCGGCGTCCGCCGTGACGGCCTCGCCCACCAGATAGCAGCTGGACGCGATGTCGGAGCGGCCCACCCGGCCCCGCAGCTGATGGAGCTGCGCGATGCCGAAGCGGCCCGCGTCGAGCACCACCATTACAGTGGCGTTGGGGACGTCCACACCGACTTCGATGACGGTGGTGGCCACGAGCACGTCCAGGGCTCCGGCACGGAACAGCTCCATTGTCGCGTCCTTCTCCGCGGGCGTCAGGCGCCCATGCAGCAGACCGACGCGGAGTCCGGCCAGCTCGCCGTCCCCGCCGGTGAGACGCTCGTGGGTCTCGATCACCGAACGCACTTCGAGCACTTCCGACTCGTCGATGACCGGGCACACCACGTAGGCCTGGCGGCCCTCGGGCACCGCGGCCCGCACCGCCTCCCAGACCTGCGCCTCCTCCAGAGGGCCGCGGGCCCACGAGGTGGCCACGGGCAGCCGGCCCTCGGGAAGCTCGTCGAGCACGGACACGTCCAGATCGCCGTACACGGTCATGGCGGCGGTGCGGGGGATGGGCGTCGCCGTCATCACGAGCAGGTCGGGCAGCACCGACCCGGGCCCGCGATCTCGCAGCACGGCGCGCTGCTCCACCCCGAAGCGGTGCTGCTCGTCTATCACCACCACGCCCAGGTTCTGGTACTCCAGACCCTCGGAGATCAGAGCGTGGGTGCCGACCACGATGTCGACGTCGCCGGCCGCGAGCCCCGCGTGCGTCCGGCGCCGGTCGGCTGCACCGCGGCTCCCCGACAACAGCTCGACCTTCAGCGGCCGCTCCCCTCCGAGCCGCCTGTCATCGGGTACCGAAAGGTCGCCGAGGAGCGAGAGCATCGTCGCGAAGTGCTGCTCAGCGAGCACCTCGGTGGGGGCCATCAGCGCGCCCTGAAAGCGGCCCTGCACCGCGGTCAGCAGCGCGCACAGGGCCACGACGGTCTTGCCCGCGCCCACGTCGCCCTGCATGAGCCGGTGCATGGGGTACGGCTGGGCCAGGTCTCCGACGACCTCGCCGATCACCCGCTGCTGGGCGGCGGTCAGCTGGAACGGCAGGCGTGCAAGGAACCGATCGACCAGCTCGCCACCGGTGGCATGGGACAGGCCGGCCGTATGGCGCTCCAGCCAGCGCTTGCGCCTGACCAGCTCGAGCTGCACGCGCAGCAACTCGTCGAACTTGAGACGACGCCGCGCCTCGTACGACTCTGCCATGGTGTCAGGCCGGTGGATCCCTTCGAGCGCGGTGTGTCGGCCCACGAAGTCGAATCTCCGGAGCATGCTGGAAGGCACGGGGTCGAGTATCCCGCGAGGTTGGCAGCGGTTGAGGGCCTGCTGGACGAACTTGGCGATGTCCCACGTGCTGAGGTTGGCCTTCTCGGACTGCGGGTACACGGGAAAGAAGCGCCCGGTGCGGTCCCCGACCAGATCGACCACCGGATTCGTCATCTGCAGGGCGCCCCGGTACGCCTTCGGCCGGCCGTGGACAACTACCTGGCGACCGGCGCGCAGGCTCTGCTCCTGCCAGGGCTGGTTGAAGAACGTCAGCTTGAGGCGACCGGTGTCGTCGGATATGACCACCTCGACGAGGGTCCGGCGCGGCTTGATCCGCCTCGACGAGCTCCGCTGCACCCAGCCTTCCACGAAGACGTCCTCGCCTTCGGCAAGTTCTGCGATGCGGGCCTGCTTGGTGCGGTCGATGTAGCGACGGGGATAGTGCTGCAGGAGGTCCAGCACCGAGTCGATCTCCATCTTGGTGAGCGAGGCGGCCCGCTGACGACCGACGTCGCGGAGCCGGGTGACACCGATGGCATCGAGGTCCCGGAGGGTGAGGGGAGGATCGCCGGCCGGCATCGGCGCGCTGGTCGAGGCCCGTTCGGGCCTACTCCAAGCCGAAGTAGTAGGGGTACAGCGGCTGGCCGCCCTCCGTCACCTCAACCTCCACGTCGGGGTGGTTCTTGCCCACGTGTGCCACGATGGCCTCGGTGGCAGCGGGGTCGGCGTCCGCGCCGGTGAGCACCGTCAGCAGCTCATGGTCGTCGTCGATGATGGCGCTCAGCAGCTTGGTCGCGGCCTCCACCGGCCCCGACTCCACGGCGGCGATGCCGTCAGGGCCGATGCCGAGCCAGTCGCCCGTCCTGATGGGGCCCGCTGAGCTGGTGGCGTCCCGCACGGCCTGAGTCACCTCGGCGGCAGTCACCGCTCCGGCCGCCTCGGACATCTCGCCCGCGTTGTGAGCCGCGGTGGCGTCGGCCGAGAAGGCCATCAGGCTGGAGATGCCCTCCACGACGCTGCGGGTGGGGACCACGCTGACGGTGCGCCCGGTCTCGCCGTCAACCTGCTGCGCCACCGGAATGATGTTCTTGTTGTTGGGAAGCACCACCACATGCCCGCTGGGAAGCGAGTCGACAGCCGCGAGCAGCTCGGCAGTGGAAGGGTTCATCGACTGGCCCCCGGCGACGACGCGGCTCACTCCCATCGAGGTCAGGATGGCCTCCACCCCCTCACCGGCGCCCACAGCCACCACCGAGCAGCGGTCGGCTTCCGTTATCTCCACCGGCGCCGGCGGCGATCCGCTTGCGCCGTCGGCCGCCGCGGGCTCCATGAACGACTCGGAGTGCTCGGCCGCCTGGTCGAGCAGGTCGGTGATCTGGATGCGGTGGGGTCGCCCGACCGCGATCCCGGCTTCGATGGCGGCTCCGATGTCGTCGGTGTGGATGTGGCAGTTCCAGATGCCGTCGCCGCCCACCACCACGATGGAGTCCCCAACCTCGGTCCACGCCTGCTTGAAGCCGTCCACCGAGGAGTCGGGAGCGTCCAGCAGGAACATGACCTCGTAGCGGAGATCGGCTATGGAGGACTCCTCGACGCCGGTGGCCGCACTGGCGGCCGCGGCCGGCGCGGGCCCGGCCGCAACCTCGGGCGGCGCAGGCAGGGGCCTGCCGTCCAGCTCGGCCAGGCAGGCGTCGAGCAGCAGCAGCAGCCCGGCGCCACCCGCGTCGACCACCCCGGCCTCCGCCAGCACGGCCAGCATGTCCGGGGTCCGCTCCAGTGCGTCGTATCCCTGCACACGAGCCGCGTCGAGCACCTCCACGAGACCCTGTCCAGCCTCGGCCGCGGCCCGGGCCGACTCCGACGCCTCCCGGATGACGGTGAGGATCGTGCCCTCCACCGGCCGCGCCACCGCGGTGTAGGCGCCCTCGCTGGCCGCGGTGAGCGCCCGGGCCACGACCGGTGCGTCAGCGTCCTGCCCGGCGGAGGCCGCGTCCCGGAGCACGCCGGAGAATCCTCTGAGGATCTGCGCAAGGATGACCCCGGAGTTGCCCCGGGCCCCCATGAGCGCCCCGTGGGCCACCGCGGTGCACAGCGGCTCCAGGTGGTCATCGACGCCGTCGAGCCCCTCGGTCACGGACCGGACCGTCAGGGTCATGTTGGTGCCGGTGTCGCCGTCGGGAACCGGGTACACGTTCAGGTTGTCGATCACCTCGCGGTGCTCCGACAGGGCGTCGTGATAGCCGACGATGACGCGGCGCAGCACGGCCGCGTCGAGGGTGAGCGGTGCCATGGCGCCGATGATACCCACCCGCGGCAAGGCGGCCGGACGCCTGCGATACCCTTGGACGCCGTGCAGGGCGTCATCAAGAGCTACGACCCGCTGACCGGCGACGGCGTGCTGGTCAGCGAAGCCGACCTCGCCGATGTGGACCTCGCCGACGACGCGCTGGAGGGCTCGGTCTTCCGGATGTTGCGCCAGGGCCAGCGAGTGCAGTTCGATCTCGACGGCGAAGGCCGGGCCACCCGGCTGCGCCTGGGCTCGGAGGTCGACATGGGAACGCCGAAGCTCTAGCACGGCCTCGAGCGTCCGGCCGTCCGGCGGTTACATGGCAGCCGCGATCCCCATCTGGGCGTATCCCTGGTCGGTGTAGCGGGCCCGGAACAGGTCTCGGAGCCGGCGCGCGGCTGCGTCGTAGGCGTCGGGGGTCTCCCAGGTGCTGCGCGGATCCAGGATCCGGTCGTCCACGCCCTCGCACGCCACCGGCATCGTGAGCCCCAGGATCGGATGGGTGCGGGTGGCGACGTCGTCGAACTCCCCGGAGAGGGCGGCGTCGAGGAGACGGCGCGTCACCGGCAGGGACATCCGCTTGCCGGAGCCGTAGGCGCCACCCGACCAGCCGGTGTTCAGCAGCACGCATCGGGCCCGGTGCTCGTGCATGCGCTGTTTGAGCAGCCGGGCGTACACGTCGGGCTTGCGGGCCATGAACGGCGCGCCGAAACACGGCGAGAAGGTGGCCACCGGCTCGGTGACGTCCACCTCGGTGCCGGCCAGCTTGGCCGTGAACCCCATGACGAAGTGGTACATCACCTCGTCGGGGTCCAGGATTGCCACCGGCGGCAGCACTCCGAAGGCGTCGGCGGTGAGCAGCACGATGGTCGTCGGGTGCGGTCCCTGGTGACCGGGCGCCAGATGGGGGTTGCACTCCAACGGGTAGGCGAAGCGGGTGTTCTCGGTGATGGAGCGGTCCCGCAGGTCCAACTCCTGGGGGTGGGTGTCGGCCAGGCCGCAACCCTTCAGGGCCGGGACATTCTCGATCAGCGTCCCCTTCATCGACAGCGCCGCGGCGATGACCGGCTCGGCCTGCTTGTCGAGGTCGATGAGCTTGGCGTAGCAGCCGGCCTCGTAGTTGGCGATCCCGGCATCGGTCCAGATGTGCTCGTCGTCGCCGATCAGGCCGCGGTCGGGGTCGGCCGACAGGGTGGTCTTGCCCGTGCCCGACAGCCCGAACAGGATGGCGCTGCCGCCGTCGGAGCCGACATTGGCCGAGCAGTGCATCGAGAGCTGGCCCTTGCCGGGCTGCACGAAGTTCATGATGGTGAACATCGTCTTCTTGTTGACGCCGCAGTAGTCGGCCCGGCCCAGCACCAACCCCAGGCGGCGTTCCATATCGATGATCACGGCCCGCTGCGAGAGGGTGCCATCGCGGTCGGGGCTGCAACGGAACGACGGCACGTTGAGCAGCGTCCATCCGTGCTCGCGGTGCTTCTCGGCACCGTTGAGGCGGGCCGGCAGCATGATGTTGCAGAAGTAGGCGTGGGTGGCGTACTCGCCCACGAACCGGCACGGCTCGGCGAAGTCGGGGTCGGCGCCGCAGTACACGTCGGTCACGTAGAGCCGGGCCCGCCGCTCGTTCAGGTGGGCCACGACCCGGTCCACCAACGGGTCGAACGCGGCCGGGTCGAAGCGGGCGAAGCCGTCCTTCCACCACACGTCGTCGCTGCTCGAGGAACGGTCCACGCAGAACGTGTCGAGGATGGGACGGCCGGTGCACGACGGATCGGAGTAGAAGACGAGCGGCCCGTCAGCGCCCAGGGAGGTTGCATGGGCCTTGAGCTCGTCGTCGGGCCCGCCGGGGCGCACCCGGCCCCGGTCCCCGGTGATCGCGGCCTCGAACAGCTCATCCTGGGACAGGCCGTAGCGGATATCGACATCTGCCAGTCCTAGGTCCGAGGAGAGCTCGGCGGACACATCGACAAATGGCGGCATTTCGATAGCTGACACCAGATCGACAGCCGATGCCGAATCGATCTCTGGGGATATCGCGATGATGGTCATCCTTGATCGACTCCCTTGTCGTGACAGCCCGGCGCGACGGCTCGATCACCCGCACAACTCGCCTCGCCGGGTTGTAGCCGACCGGAGCCGCCCAGCCGCGGATGGGTATACGGAGCTACTGCTGGGCCGCCGCTGCTCCGGGTTCAGCCGAACGAGTCGAGGATCACGGCGCGTATGCCGAGACCCATGAGGAACAGGCCGGTGCAGCCGTACAGCACCAAGACGCGGTCGCGGAGTTGCTGCCGGTAGCTGTAGGCGATGCCGACCGCCACCAGCGCCGAGAACCCGTAGAGGGCGTGCAGGTCACCGGCGTCGCGGCCCTCGCGGGCCATGAGCCACGATCCGAGCCCGGCCTGCACGAAGACGGTGGCCTGCGCCGCCGCGATGCACGTCCAAAGGAAACGGCCACGCAGCCACCGGCGCCAGTGCGCGCCCAGCGCCCACAGCCCGGTCAGCGCGTTGGAGGCTATGACGACCCAGGAGAACCAGTCGTGGACTCCGCCTACCGCGGAGGACGGCTCCACGACGCTCACGACGCGGCCGCAGGGTCTGACCGCGGCTCCAGTGTCGCGAACAGGTCCGTGGCCGGGGGGTCGGCGGCGGCGTGGCCGCGCCTGATGAACCACTCCGTGCCGAAGGCCATCTCGAAGGCCACATCGGGCAGGGCCACCATGAACGAGTCGGAGGGGATCTGCGAGGCGTGGGCCCGGAACGCGGCCCGCTTGCGGTCGAGGGTGGTGCTCACATCGATGTGGTGGGTGACCAGATCGCCATCGACACCGATGGAGCCCCCATCGAGCTCAGCCTCGAACTCCGACTGGTCCTGGTCGCCCGAGAGATCGAATCCGGCCTCGGCCGCCAGCCGCATCAGCTCCTTCATCGAGGCCCGGAAGTAGTCGCGGTGCAGCGTCGCCTCGTACACCAGCCCGACGCCGGCCAGTTCGGCCGCTCGCACCCCCACCCGGTGGACCATCACGTGGTCGGGGTGCCCGTAGGTGCCGTTGGCGTCGTAGCAGGTGATCAGATCGGCCTGCTCCTCGGTGAGGACCGCGGCCAGACGCCCGGCGGCCTCCTCGAGGTCGGCCTGCCAGAAGCAGTCGGGGTCCTCGTTGGCGGGGTCGCCTCGCATGCCCGAGTCTCCGTAGCCGAGCATCACGAGCCGGTGAACGCCCAGCAGGCCCGCCGCCGACTCGAGTTCGGCAGCCCGGATGGCCGCGAGGTCCTCTCCCGTTGGCGACTCCGAGCCGTCCAGCCCGGGCGTCGCGCCCCGCGATCCGTCGGTGGCGCACACCAGCACCACCCGATGGCCGGCACGGGATGCCAGCAGCATCGTCCCGCCGGTGGAGAGGGCCTCGTCGTCGGGGTGGGCGTGAAAGAAGACGGCCGTCGCCATCAGGCGACAGCTCCGGCGGCGCGCAACGAGGCAATCGTGTCCACGTCGAGACCGAGCTCGTCGAGGATCTCGTCGGTGTGCTGGCCCGCGTGGGGCGGCGGGCGGTCGATCGCGCCAGGGGTGCGGCTGTAGCGGGGAGCCGGGCCGGGCTGGACCACCCCTGCCACCTCGGCGAACGTGCCCCGGTCACGGTTGTGGGCGTGCTCGGGCGCCTCAGCCAGCGACAGCACCGGGGCGAAGCAGGTGTCGGTCCCCTCCAGCAACTCGCACCACTCGTCCCGGGTGCGCTGGACCACCACCGCTGCGAGGCGCTCCTTCAACTCGGGCCAGCGTGAGCGATCCATCTGCTGGTCCCACTCGTCACCGTGAAGGCCGAGGCGCTCGCGCAGCTCGGCGTAGAACCGGGGCTCGATCGGTCCCAGCGAGATGTACCGACCGTCGGCGGTCTCGTACACGTTGTAGAAGTGGGCGCCCGTGTCGAGCATGTTGGTGCCGCGCTCGGTGGACCAGAATCCCGAGCCGGCCATCCCGAAGAAGGCCGTCATCAACGAGGCGGCCCCGTCGACCATGGCCGCGTCCACCACCTGACCCTGGCCCGACTCGCGAGCCTCCAGCAGGGCGCACACCATCCCGAAGGCCAGGTACATGCCGCCGCCCCCGAAGTCGCCGACGAGGTTGAGGGGCGGTACCGGGGCTTCGCCCTGCCGGCCGATGCCGTGCAGCGCGCCGGCCAGCGCGATGTAGTTGAGGTCGTGGCCTGCGGCCGAGGCGTAGGGGCCGTCCTGGCCCCATCCGGTCATCCGGCCATAGACCAGGCGCGGGTTGCGGTTCAAGCAGTCCTGGGGCCCGATCCCGAGCCGCTCGGCGACGCCTGGCCGGAACCCCTCCAGCAGAGCGTCGGCTCCCTCGACCAGCGACATCACGACCTCGACGCCCTGGGCTGACTTGAGGTCGACGCCGACCGAGCGCCTGCCCCGGTTCAGAAGGTCGCGCGGGGGGTGGTCGGGGTCGCCGCCGCGCACCGCAGAGGCCCGGTCGACCCGGACGACGTCAGCGCCCATGTCGGCCAGCATCATGGCGCAGAACGGACCCGGTCCGATGCCCGCGATCTCGATGACCCGTACTCCTGTCAGCGGTCCCATCCCGCCCCCTTCCACGTCGGACGACAGTGTACGGGTGGGCCTGCGAGCGTCCGGGGGCCGCCGGGTGGGGCGCTCACCAGGCGATGCGGGCCGACAGCGCGGTCACTGCGCTGATGATCGGGGCCCACACCTGGGGCGGGAGTTCGTGGCCCATGCCCTCGATCTCCAGGTACTGCGCGCCCGGGATCAGCTCCGCGGTTCGGCGGCCGGCGTCGGGGCCGATCAGCGTGTCGATGCTGCCGTGCACCACCAGCGCGGGCACGTCGAGCGCGCCTAGCGCCTCGGCGCGGCTGCGGCTGCGGGCGGCGGCCTTGAACTGGCGCTGCGACGCCCCTGGATGCCATGCCCGCCGGTAGCTGCGCTCCAGGTACTCCCGCTCGGCCTGTTCGTTGCGCCACTCGGGATTGGACCAGATGCGGTACCCGTCCAGGTCGGCCTCGATCTGGGCCTCGATGGTGGCCGCCGCCGGCGCAGTGAGCGCCGCGAGGGCCTCAGAGGTGGGGTCGCCCACGCCGGGCTCGCCGGCGTGCGACGAGATCGACACCAGACCGGCCACCCGGTCAGCGAAGGCGGCGGCCGCAGCCTGGGCGACCATGCCGCCCAGCGAGTAGCCGCACACCACAGCTCGCCCGCAGCCGGCGTCGTCGAGCACCGCAATGGCGTCGGCGGCCATGTCCTCGAGGGTGTAGCGGGTGCCTTCGGCCAGCACCGTGGACAGCCCCGAGTCCCGGTGGTCCATGCGCACCACGAAGAAGCCGCGGTCGACGAAGCCGGCGCACAGCTCGTCGGGCCACACCAGCATGCTCGAGCCGAGTCCGTGGAGCAGGATGAGGGGAGGATCGAAGCCGCTTCCGAGGGTCTCGTAGACGATCTCGATCTCGCCGTTGCGAGCCGTTCCCATGGGCCGAGTGTCTAGACGACGGCGGCGGCGCGGTCGGTGAAGGCGATGGGCAGGGTCATGAGGCCCGAGAGCCGGTTGGTGCGGGTCCAGGTGGGCTCTCCGGTGGCTTCCATGGCGTGCCAGCGGTCAAGGACGGCCCGGCGCAGGGCCCGCCGATATTGCCCAGCCCGATGAATCCGACCTCCATGCCTGCGCCAACCTAACCGACGGTCCCGAGGGGCGATAGCGTCGGCCGGTGGCCTGCAACGCGGATCGAACCTGTGACGGCTGAGGTCTCGCCGCAGACCTACAACCGCGCCGCGGTCCAGCGTCGCACGATTGCAGTGGCCATGGTCTCGGTGATCCCCACCACCGCGGCCATGGGAGCGTCGTTCGCCGGCTCGGCCCTGCTCGCCGAGGAGATCACCGGAAGCGAGACCCTGGCGACGCTGGCCGCGGGATCGATGTCGATCGGCAGCATGGCCGCCGCCGTTCCCCTGGCCCGTCGCATGGCCCGCCTGGGCCGGAGGCGAGGCCTGGCCGCGGGATGGTCGCTCGGCGCGGCGGGAGCGATGACCGCGGTGCTGGCCGCCGTGCTCAACCTGTACCCGCTGGCAGTGCTGGGAATCATCGGGGTGGGCGTGGGGCAGTCCACCAACTTGGCCGCCCGCTACGCGGTGGCCGATCTCGCTCCCGAGCACCGCCTGGCCCGCTCCATCGGGTTCCTGGTGTGGGCCTCCACCTTCGGCGCGGCCGCCGGGCCGACGATTGCCCTCGGGCCCGTCGCCGACTTTTCGCAGTTCATCGGTCTTCCCGAGCTGGCCGGCCCCTATGTGCTCGGTTCCGCGATGTTCCTGGCCGGATCGGCCATCACGCACACTTGGATGCGCCCCGACCCTCTCGAAGTGCTCGGCACCATCGGGTCCGACGCTCCCCGCCCGGCGTCGCCGGCGACCGTGATCCGGCGGATCGCGGCCCTGCCCGCGGCCCGGCTCGCCCTGCTGGCCATGCTGATCGGACAGATGGTGATGGTGGCTGTGATGACGGCCACGCCGCTGCACATGAACAGCGGGGATCAGGACCTTTCAGTGATCGGTCAGGTGATCTCGCTCCACATCATCGGGATGTACGCCTTCTCGCCCGTGGTGGGGTGGCTGGTGGACCGGTTGGGGACGCACACCGTCATCACCCTCGGCGGGGTGATCCTGTTCGTGGGCGCGGAGTTGGCCGGGAACACCGACCCCGCGCACAGTGCCGGGCTGTTCAGCGGCCTGACGCTGATCGGTCTGGGCTGGAGCTTCGGGCTGATCGCGGGCAGCGCGCTGCTCACCAACTCGTTCCCGGTGCACCAGAGGGTGGAGGTCCAGGGCGGGGCGGACTTCGTGATGATCACGGGAGGCGCGGTGGGCGGGATGTCGTCGGGGGCGCTGGTCGAGCTGCTTGGCTTCCAGTCGCTCAGCCACTACGCCGGCATCGCCGCGCTTCTGCTGGTGGCCGCAGCCGCGGCGGCCTGGATCACAGCCCGCCTATCCCGGCCCAGGCAATTGGCGTAGAGGCCGACTAGCCCGCGTCGAGGCCGGCGATCTTGGCCGGGTCGACCACGTAGGTGAGCCGGTCCCCGACCGCGGCCGGATGAAGGTCCCGCACCAGCAGCTCGAAGTCCCCGGGGTCTGTGCGCAGGGTCAGCTCGAAGCGGTCGCCCCGGAATCGGACATCGGCCACCGTTCCTGTGACGACGGCGTCGCCTCCCGGACTCGGATCGTCCACCCGGCCGAAGGCATCGGCGCGCAGCACCACCGGGCCCGGAGGTGCCGGCAGGCGGCCCCAGGGCACGGCTCCGTCCTCGGCGACGGCAACCACATTGGCATGACCCAGGAACCGGGCCACCTCGGCCCAGCGGGGGTCGTGCCAGATTTCCGCGGGCGTTCCGATCCTGGCTATCCGGCCGGACTGCATGACCGCCACCCGATCAGCCACCGCGAAGGCTTCGTCGTGGTCGTGGGTGACGTGCAGCACGGTGACGCCTATGCGCCGCAGGAGGGATCTCAACTCCTCGGTGAGTTCGTCGCGGCGGGGGCGATCCAGCGAGCCGAGCGGCTCATCGAGCATCAGCAGGCGGGGCTCGGGCGCCAACGAGCGGGCCAGCGCGACCCGTTGAGCCTCACCCCCCGACAACGTGGCGATCGGGCGCTCCTCGAAACCGGTCAGCCCCACCAACTTCAGCACTTCCCGGACCCGCCGCCGCCGGGCAGTGGCGTCCATCTTCTGCATCCGCAGGCCGAAGGCGACGTTGGCGGCCACGTCGCGATGGGAGAAGAGTGCATGCTCCTGAAACATCAGCCCGAAGTCGCGCCGATGCACGGGCAGACCGGCCAGGTCCTCGCCGTCCCAGCAGACCTCTCCGGCGTCCGGAGGCTGCAGGCCGGCCACGGCCCGCAGCAGGGTGCTCTTGCCGCAGCCGCTCGGCCCGAGGATGGCCACCACCTCGCCGGTGGCCACCTCGAGGTCGATGCGGTCGAGGGCTGTCACCCTGCCGAAGGTGACCGTGGCGTCGCTGACCGTCAGCACTTGGAGCCCCCTCGGCGAACTGGCAGCAAAATGCGCCCCAGGGCGGGCAAAACGCTGCCAATTCCCGCCGAAGGTCTCCCCCAGGTCCGAACTGGCAGCAAAATGCGTCCCAGGGCGGGCAAAACGCTGCCAATTCCATCGGCTAGCGGGTGAGGCAGTGCCAGCATCTAGAACACTCCCCGGCGGGTGTCGCCCCACAGGTCCATGACGAAGACTGCCACAGCGGTGAGAGCCATGAGAGCCACCGCCAGCGCCATGGCCTGGCCGCGCAGAGCCTCACCCGGGGTGCCCAGCAACCGGAACAGGGCCAGCGGGGCGGTGAGCGTCTCGGGTCGGCGGGGGATGAACGACGTGGCCCCGAACTCTCCCAGCGACACCGCGAAGGCGAACCCGGCCCCGACAGCCACGCCGCGCGCCGCCACCCGCAGGTCGATCTCGCGGCGAACCCGGCGGGGGGAGGCACCGAGCACGGCTGCGGCCTCCCGGGTGCGAGGGTTCACGGTTCGCAGCATCGGCACCAGCGTGCGCACCACGAACGGGATCCCCACCACGGCGTGAGCGATGGGCACGACCAGCAACGACGTGCGGATGTCGATCGGTGGGCGGTTGAGCACCAGCAGGAAGCCCAGGCCGACCGTCACCGCGGACGTGCCCAGGGGCAGCGTGAGGCCGATGTCGAAGACCCGCCCGATCCCTCGGCTTCTCCCGCGGGCCGCCCGCATCACAACCAGCGTGGCTGCCCCGCCTACCAGGAGGGCCAGAGCCGCCGCCGGTGCCGCGAACATGAGCGAGTTCCCCAGCGCCGCCAGGGCGGTGTCGGGCAGCAGGTTGACCCGCTCGGCCATGGCCGTGTAGTTCCGCAGCGTGTAGCCGCCGCCTCGGCCGGCGGCCAGGGAGCGCTCCACCAGCACTGCGACCGGCAGGCCCAGTATCACCGCCATGACCGCCAGGTTGGCGACCAGCCCCGGTCCCCGGCGCCGGGGCGCGGCCGCGGGTGACGCGACCGGCTCCGCGACGGCCCGGCGCCGCTCGAGGGCGTTGGACACGACCACCAGCGCCACCACCGCGGCCAGCTGCACCACCGCCAACGCGGCCGCGGTGGCCAGGTCGAGCCGGACCACGGCGTACCGGTAGATCTCGGTCTCGATGGTCGCCCGGGCCGGGCCCCCCAGCACCAGCACCACGCCGAACGAAGTGAACGAGAACAGGAACACGATGGCCGAGGCTGCCGCGATCGACGGTGCCAGCCGGGGCAGGACCACCCGGCGGAAGACCTCGAGCCGCGACGCCCCGAGCACACTCGCCTGATCCTCCACCCTGGCGTCGAGGGCGGACCAGTGGGCGCCCACCGTTCGCAGCACCACCGCGTAGTTGAAGAAGACATGGGCCATCAGGATGGCCCACACCGTGTGACGCAGGTTCACGGCACCGCCGCCGGCCAGGCCGAACCGGTCGAAGAGCCCCTCGAAGGCTGCCGCCACCACCACGGTGGGCAGCACGAACGGCACGGTCGCCAACGCCCGCAGCAGCCTCTGGCCCCGGAAGCGCAGCCGGGCCATGGCCCCCGCGGCCGGCAAGGCGACGGCCACCGTGAGCGCGGTGGAGACGGCCGCCTGCCACAGGGTGAACCAGATCACCGAACGGCTCGACGTGGAACCGAGCACGTCGCCCAGCACTGCTGCCGGGCCGGTCCCGCCGAAGCCCCGGACGATCACGCCGGCGATGGGCCAGGCGAAGAACAGCACCATGAAGGCGCCGACCGCGGCGACTGGCAGCACGCCGCCGAGGCCCCGGGCGAGGCGCGTCGCGAGGGGCATGAGATCTGCGCTCAGACGTCGGTCGGAGCGGTCACCGCAGGACGATCTCCACCCAGCGGTCGGTCCACGCATTGCGCTGGGCTTCGACTTCCACCGGATCGAGGATGAACGGGTCGTCCGCTATCTCGGCGTGGGCCACGAACTCAGGAGGGAGGGTGGCCGATTCGATCACGGGGAACACGAACATGTTGAGCGGGACGTCGTTCTGGAACGTCTCGGAGAGCATGAAGTCGATCAGGGCCCGGGCTCCTGCCGGGTTGCCGGCGCCCGCGAGCACGCCCGCGAACTCGATCTGGCGGTAGCAGCTGGCCGTGACCACGCCGGTGGGCGGCTCGTCGACGGGCGGGTCGGCGAAGATGACCTCGGCGGGCGGGCTGGACGCGTAGGACACAACGATCGGGCGGTCCCCGCCGCCCGCGATGAACTCTCCGTAGTAGGCGTCCTCCCAGCCGGCGGTGACCGCCACGCCGTTGTCCCGCAGGGCGGCCCAGTAGTCCTCCCAGCCGTCGCCGTAACCGGCGATGGTGGCCAGCAGGAAGGCCAGTCCCGGCGACGAGGTCTCCGGGCTCTGCACCGCGAGCATGCCTACGTAGGCCGGGTCGATCAGATCGTCGAGCGACGACGGCGGGGGCGGCGAACCGTCGAAGGCCTCGATCCAGTAGTTGAGGCACACGTCTCCGAAGTCGATGGGAGTCACCCGGTGCTCTCCATCGAGCTCGAAATGGTCGGGCACGCCCGCAAGTCGGGGTGACTCGTAGGGCTCGAACATGTCGCAGTCGAGTCCCCTCTGCAAGAAGGTGTTGTCGATCCCGAACAGCACATCCCCCAGTGGCTCTCCGGCTGTGAGGCAGGCCTGGGCAACGAGCAGCCCGGCATCGCCCGATGCGAGTTGCTCCACGATGAAGCCGGTATCGGCTGTGAAGGCCTCCAGCGTCTCAGGCGACAGGGCGAACGAGTCGTGGGTCAGAAGCGTCACCGTCTTAGGAGACGGGTCGCCGTCGGATTCAGTGATTTCCGTGGGAGTCTCGGCGGCATCGTCAGCCGGAACGACTGGCGTCTCGGCTTCGCCCGTGATCTCGCCTGCGGAGTCCGAACCGCTGCATGCGGCCGCGATCATGGCCAGGGCGACAGCGGCCGTGGCGACAGCTATGGCCCATGAACGGGGTCTGCGGCGCGGCGCGCCGGGGTGGGCCGGAATTCGGGCAAGTCGTTGATCCATGGGGCTTCCTCCGCTGGCATTACCCAGATCAGGTCGGCGGGTCGACACCGCTGCGATCGCGTGGGTGCCCTCTCAGCCCGGCTGCCCCGAGC
>LXNJ01000145.1_pt1 | contig 50454 bp, 35 predicted proteins | sample 809081 | NCBI WGS metagenome assembly LXNJ01 (sample SAMN04870510, study PRJNA318959) | sponge metagenome | biome: sponge; feature: marine sponge reef; material: water | host: Petrosia ficiformis | place: Greece: Milos, Mediterranean Sea | collected 2013-05-29 | depth 5-7 m | reverse complement strand
GCCGCCGCCGACCTGCAGGGCAGCAACGCCGTGCACTGGGCCGTCATGACCCGGCAGCCCGGCCTGCTGCCGCTTCTGGTCGACCTCGCCGCCGACCCGGACGCCTCCCGGAGCGACGGGCAGACTCCGGCGCACCTCCTGTACAACGGGGACTACGAGTTCCGCGTGTGGCGGGAGTTGAAGGGCGTCGCCCACCCGGGCGCGACCGATGTCCTGAGTGTCCTGGTGGAGGCCGGTGCGACCTTCGACCTTTCGGTGGCCTGCGCGTCCGGCGAGCTGGAACGTGCTCGCGCGCTACTGGGAGAGGACCCCGCGCGTGCCCGCCGTCTTGACTCGGGACGCCGCAGCCCGCTCACCTACGCCGCGCGCGGTGGGCATCTGGACTTGGTCCGCCTGCTTCTCCGCCACGGCTGCGATCCCAGCCAGCCGGAGGAACTCGCTCCCGAAGGACACGCGCTATGGATGGCGTGCGCGCGCGGCGACGCCACCATGGTGGAGGTCCTGCTCGAGCACGGGGCCGACCCCAACGCCGCGCCCGACTCGTCGAACAGCTGCCTGGGCATCGCGGTGGCCCGGGCGGGCGACGCGGCGACCACGATCGAGCGTCTGCTGCGCGACCACGGCGCGACCACCCCGATCTGGTCCATGACCACCGCCGACCTGCGCGCCGCCATCACGACCGGAGCGGCCGTCAGCCGCACGGCCGGTTTTGCCGGGGAGGTATTCGCGCGCAACGACCCGCCGCTCGCCGAAGTCCTGCTCGAGGCCGACCCGGAAGCGGCGCAGCGCCTCCACGGCGGCTCCCTCCGCCAGGGGGATCCGGACGTCAGCGTCACCTCCCGCCCCGTCCTCGAGTCCCTGTTGGCCGCGGGCTTCGACCCCAACCGCCCCGACTGGCAGGGCAGGACCGCGCTCCACCACTACGCCGGGCGCGGCGACATCCCGAACGCCCGTCTGATGATCGAGCACGGAGCCGACATCGACGCCCTCGACGACCAGTACCACGGCACTCCGCTCGCCTGGGCCGCCCGCAAGGGGCATGAGGACATGGCGCGGTTTCTGCTCAGCGAGGGAGCCGATCCGGCGCTTCCGCGCGATCTTCCCCCGGCGACCCCGCGAGCACGCGCCCGCGCCGCGGATCACGAGCGGATCGTCGCAATTCTGGAAGAGGCGTCTCGTTAGACCTGGGCCGCCGCCGCGCCCTCGTCCCGGAGACACCCATCATCCGAGCGACCGCCCCCGTGCTTCATGCGAGCCTGTCTCTCCCCATGCTTTCATGCGAGCCCTTCCTGCCGTGCTTCATCCAGAGGCTTCTCCCCGTGCTTCATCCAGAGACTTCTCCCCCTGCTTCAGAGGCTTCTCTCCGTGCTTCAGAGACTTCTCCCCGTACTTCAGAGACTTCTCCCCGTACTTCAGAGACTTCTCCCCGTACTTCAGAGACTTCTCCCGGCCGGTTCTATCCGAGAAAGTTCTCTCCGTGGCTTTATCCGATAGACTCCTCCAGGGTTTCCCGCGCCGCGGCCTCGATCTCCCAGGGGACGTCGGAATCGTGATAGAGCGCGGCCCCATTCGGCAGCGCCGTAAGGGCGCCGACTTCGTTTCGTGCGTGCCATCGTTCGTTACCTCCGAATTGATGGACTGCACGATCTGCGCAACGGAAACTTCGCACACGGCAGGCTTCTTGACCAGCGTAAGGACATGCTCTCCCAAGCCGATCCGAAGGGTGGATTCTGTGCTGTTCGGGGCCAAGCGGGAGTGTCCGTTCGACATCGGGGGCGACCGGACACGAAATCTCGTCTCCGACCGACAAGCCGCCGGTCCGCCATATCGTTGGACGGCTTTCAGTTACGCCCCGTCCGGAAGAGCGGCCGTGACGCGCGGGCGCTGGCGAGCGTGGCCGGAGCGACCCCCTGCCCATGGCCCCTGGCGTGCCACAGAGGAGGATCGGCATGGACACGCCATGCCATCCTCCGCGGGAGGTCGCTCCGGTCCAGCCATCCTTTGCAGGAAGGCTTTCAAGGGCAGAATGGGGCAGGCGCATTCGGAGCCCGCTGTCCGCGACCGAGACGGTCCCGGGCTTGCGCGGGGATGCCGTGCAGCTTGACGGCCAGCCGGTCGGCGAGCGGGTGCGCCGCCGCCTCGATGCGGCGCTCAATACCCCTTCCCGGAGGAGGGCGGGTCGCTCCTGTCCACGGCCCGCAGAAGCGGATCGGCACCGGCGATCCGCGGGCCGTGGCACAACCCGAAGCCGTCCAGCGACTTGCGGAACCCGCGTTCCGCACAACTGGGCGGCATTCCCCTGCACAAGCACCCCGATGTCGTTTTCACACCTCCGGATCGGCCACGGGCTCCGCCGAACGGCGCCCAAATCCGGACTCCGGAAAGGCGGCCACGGTTCGCGCTTTCGTTCCCGGCAATAGCGGGGTCGTGGAACCGACGTGCAGGGTTGCGGATGCCCGACGCTGGAGCCTATCACTGTGATCCCATGCGACATCAGCTATCGACCCCGCCCAGCAAGCGTCGGCTCTTGGACAGCACCCCGCTGCGACGAATCTTCCCTGTTGCCAACGTGCTGCTGCTGGTTGTGGCCGTGGCGTTCGTGTTTCGGGCCACCTCAGTGATTCATGATCAGAACAGCGCTCTTCAGCTGCGAGACGTGGGAGCAGCTCGGAACGCGATTCAAGACCGTCTGGTGGGCGCTCACGTGGACTTGGGCCTGCTCGGCGGGGCGATTGCGAACCGACCGGAATTGACCGCGGATGTTTTGCTCTGGGTGGTTGATCCGGACTTGTGTGGGCGATGCGTAGCAGAAGGATTCGGAGCATGGGATGCGTTGGGTGCCGACCTCGCACTGCGTCGGCGACTTGTTGTGGTAGGAGACGGCAAACTTCCCGAGGAGGCAAGGCGTGCCCTGAGGGGCACGGAGGTCGTAAGAGTTTCGAGGGACTCAGCGTTGCTTGAGTTGGGCGCAGTGCTCCCGAATACGAAGTTGTTGATTGACGCCGACGGCATCGTTCTGATGGCCGATTCGAGAAGCGCGAGTTCGGAGTGCGGCTGGAGCTTCGACGCTCAAGTGGGTGCCCTTCGCGGCGTCCTCACAGGTGAGACAATCCGCAATCAACCGTAGGTGGTCCAGAAAGGAGACCGAATCGATGGAAAGAGTCATCAGATTTCTTCAGGGTGCCGCAATGATAGCGTTGCTGGCTGCGGTGGTAGCGGGGTATGGGGCGGTCCGCGTGGCGGCGGCTTCGATCCAGTCGTGCGACGACGATCCATTCTGCCATGACATGGCCGGTAGCGATCTCGTCGCGGTCGCGGCCAGTTGTGGAGCGCCAACGTGCAACAGCCGGGGCCAGATCTGCTGCCTCCCGGAATTCCTTGTTCCGTAGCGTCGGGCCGCGAATCCCGAAGCAGCGACCTACGATCTTCACGCTGCGACCATTCGCATGTCTGGTCGTTCCGATCCTCGTTTCCGTTGCGTCATGCGAGAGGCGACCGGCAGAGGTTCCTTCGCCACCCTTCGAGGAAGTCTTCGGCATGGCGGAGGTTATCGTACTGGGTGAGGATCAGTCCGATTCCATCGCCGAAGTGGGCGAGTTCTTCGAGCGGAGGGATGGTGGGTTCATAATCTCGGACCGGTTGCTCCCGCGAGTGCGAACCTACAGCAGGGACGGATCCTTCGAGGCCGCGTTCGGACGCTTTGGGGATGGACCGTGGGAATTCCGCACGATTCGGGACGTAGCCGAAGTCGCGGACGGTCGAATCGCCGTGACGGGTGCACAAAACGGGGCCGTGACCTATCTCACGCCGGATCTGACTCCTCATAGCATGCTGCTGATCGAGGACTTCACATCCAGCATGCTTCTACCCCTCGACCGCGATTTTGTGTTCACCGGCAGAGCGAGGGACGTGAACATGGTGGCCGAAATGGACGGCATCTTCCATCGACTGGTCGGCAGTGCGGTCACTTGGAGCAGTTGGAACACCCTCGCGGCGAGCAAGCCCTATTGGAATGCCTTGGGCGGGTTGCACGGTGCCGTGGGCGGCGATTCCGTGTACGTGATGGCAGGCCTCCTGTACCTCGCTACGATTCTGAGCGCTGCGGGCGATTCGGTGGGAAGCATCGGGACTCCGTCGCCAGATTTCCGCCGTGTGCCGGAACTGGAGCCGGGGGCTTTGGCCTTTACTGGCGGAGAGGGAGCGGCGGTCCAGGCGGGCGCAGTTATGAAGGAGTTGATCGAGAGCTTCGATCTCGTTACCGGCATGGACATCGTGGACGACGATTACTTGGTGTTTACCGTCGGCAGGCATGATCCCGCCAAGCCTTGGTTTCCGTTCAAACAACTCGACGTATCCGTGGAGGCCTACGATCGCCATACGGGGGAAAAGCTCTTTGAGAACGTGCTGTTGCCGGAGGGTTCGAGGGTGCTGGGCGGCGGCAGGTATCTCTATGTGCTGCTGAATCCGGAGATCCCTCCGTGGCGAATCGCCAAGTACGAACTCTTGCCTTCGTAGGGCTCCAACCAAGGATCCAATGGCAAGACCGGACGCGCGAATGTGAGTCCCGGCCACCGCGACCCCGCCATCAGCCGTTCGCACCCCCCTCCGAATGCAGCTGCAGCACCGGACCCTGGTCCCGCTCCAGCGCGCTGCCCCGTCCGGACAGGCTGGGGTTGTTCATGAAGTAGTCGTGGGCGCTGAATGCCCGCTTCCCGTCCGGCGCCCGGCTGTAGGACCCGTCGGCGGCCAGGCGCCAGCTGTTCTCGGTATCCTTCAGGTTCGCGACCATGATCTCGTCGAGGATCTGGCGGTGCACCGTCCGGTTTGTGACCGGAACCAGAAGCTCCACGCGCCGGTCCAGATTGCGCGGCATCCAGTCCGCCGATGAGATGAACACCTTCGCCCGGTCCGAGGGCAGCTGCGCCCCGCCCCCCACGCACACGATGCGCGAATGCTCCAGGAACCGGCCCACCATGCTGGTCACCGTGATGTTCTCGGAGAGTCCGGGGACACCGGGGCGCAGACAGCAGATGCCGCGCACGACGAGATGGATGCGCACGCCCGCGCGCGACGCGTCGTATAAGGCGTCGATGACTCCGCTGTCCAGCAGGGAGTTCATCTTGGCCCAGATGCCCGCGGGCTCTCCGCGGCGCGCGCGCTCGGTCTCGCCGGCGATGAGCTCGAGCAGCGTGCTGCGCAGGGTGAAGGGCGCGATCGCAAGCTGATCGAGGCCTTCCGGACGCGCATAGCCGGTCATGAAGTTGAAGGCCCGCGCGGCGTCGCGCGCCAGCGCCGGGTCGCACGTGAAGTAGGACAGGTCGGTGTAGATCTTGGCGGTCACCGGGTGGTAATTCCCCGTCCCGAAGTGGACGTAGGAACGCAGCGCGCCGTCTTCCCGGCGCACCACCAGCGAGATCTTGGCGTGCGTCTTCAGCTCTGCCACCCCGAAGACGACGTGCACCCCGGCGCGCTCCATCCCCCGCGCGAACGCGATGTTGGCCGCCTCGTCGAAGCGGGCCTTCAGCTCGACCAGCGCGGTCACGTTCTTTCCCGCCTCGGCCGCCTCGATCAGCGCCGTCACGATGGGAGAGTCCTGGCTTGTCCGGTACAGCGTCTGCTTGATGGCCACGACGGCGGGGTCCTCGGCGGCTTGACGCAGCAGCTGCACCACCACGTCGAAGCTCTCGTAGGGGTGGTGCACGAGGATGTCCTTCATGCGGATGGCGGCGAAGCAGTCTCCGCCGAAATCGCGAATCCGCTCCGGGAAGCGCGCGTTGTAGGGCGAAAACACCAAGTCCGGGCGATCGTCCCCGATGAGCTGCGCCGTGTCGCCCAGCCCCAGCAGGTCGCCCTCGCGGAAGATGTCCCCGGGGCCGACGTCCAGCTCGCGCATCAGGAAGCGCTGCATGGTCCCGGACATGCCGCGCGACACCCTCAGGTGAATGACCCGGCCCCTGCGCCGGCGCTTGAGCGCGGACTCGAATTCCAGCAGCAGATCCTCGGCCTCGTCCTCGATCTCCACGTCGCTGTCGCGGATCACGCGGAAATACCCGGTCTCCCTGACGGCGAAGCCCGGGAAGAGGCTGTCCAGGTTCATCCCGAGCAGTTCCTCCAGGCGAATGAAGCGGTGCGTCTCCCCGGGAACGGCGATGAAGCGGTCGATCTGGGTGGGAAGCGGCAGCAGCGCATGCATCTCGGTGCCGTCGCGCGGGCGCGCCAGCGACAGCACCATCGCGTAGCCGGTATTGGGGATGAAGGGAAAGGGATGGGCCGGGTCGACGGCCAGCGGGGTGAGCACCTGGAAGATCTGCTCGTCGAAGTAGGCATCCAGGGCGGATCGGGCGGCGGCGCTCAGTTCGCTCGGATGCGCGATGACGATGCCCACGCCGCGGAGCTCGTCACGTATTTCGCGCCATCGCTTCTGCTGGCGCATCATCAGCGCCCTGGCGCGGCGGTCGATGGCCCGGAGCTGCTGCGCCGGCGTCATGCCCTCGGGGGTCGTGGTCGAGATGCCGGCGTCCACCTGGGCCTTGAGCCCCGCCACGCGCACCATGTAGAACTCGTCGAGGTTGGTGGCGGAGATGGAGAGGAAGCGCAGCCGCTCCAGCAGCGGATGGCGGGAGCTCGAGGACTCCGCCAGCACGCGCTCGTTGAACGCCAGCCACGAGAGCTCCCGGTTGATGAAGCGCTCGGGGGCGTCGGGCGACAGGCTCTCGGCGGCGGCTGCCTGGGTCACGCGGATCGACTCCGGCAACGGGGACACGAAACGCCGCCCGCCGGTCCCGGCCGGTGCGGCGCATGTCGAAGACTGTACCATTCTTTCACTTCGGCGGGCGCGTCAAGGTTCCCGCCGGGGCTCTCCGTGGCGATTTCGGAGCTCCGCGCGGCTCATTGCCGGCCCAGGCGTCTCCGCCGTCTCCCCGGATTGCGTAAAATACGTATTTTATGTATTTTGAGCGCATGTCCAGGCCATCGACCGCTCCTTCCGACAGCCGCGCCGTCAGCGCCACGTACGCGGCAAGGAACTTCGCCTCCCTGGTCAACCGGGTGCGCGAAGAGGGCGCGGCCTACGTGGTCGAGCGCAGTGGCAAGCCGGTCGCGGAAATCGGTCCGGTGAAGGATCGCCTCGTCACCCTGCGGGAATTCGCCGCGCTTGTCCGCGCAGCCGGCCGGCGGCCTGCCGACGAGGAATACCTGAGGGCGGTCGAAGAGGGCATCGCATTCCTCAACCGGGACGAGGTGCCAGAGAGCCGATGGGACTCCTGATCGACTCGAGCGTGCTGATCGCGGTGGAACGCGGCCAGCTGAAGGCGGATGCCGTTCTGGCGGCAGCCCGGTCGGACGAGCCCGTGGCGATCGCGGCCATTACCGCCTCCGAGCTGCTCCACGGCGTCCACCGGCTGGGAGGGGCGCGGCGCGTCCGGGCCGAGCACATGGTCTCCGGATGGCTCGATGCGCTTCCGGTGATTCCCTTCGATCCCGGCGTAGCCCGGGTCCATGCGACCCTGGCGGCTCAGCACAGGCGCCGCGGGAGACGGGTCGGAAGCCATGACCTGATGATTGCAGCCACGGCGGTGCACCTGGACTACCGGGTGGCCACCCGGGACCGCCGCAGCTTTGCCCGCGTCGACGGGCTGGCGGTGGAGTACTGGTAGGGGCGAGGGCGATCGGGCTCCTGCCTGGATCCGGGCTGGCGTACCGGGAAGAGTGACCGGACGGGGCGCCGTCAGCGGAGGTGAACCCGGAAGTCCTTGAGCCAGAGCTCGCCCGCGCCGCTGATCGTCTCGTTGCCGAACTCGATCGCGGTCAGGTAGTGGTGGGCGGGGAGATGGCCCCTGTCGACCAGGTAACGGAAGAGGGAGAGCAGGTCGAGGGAACCGACCAGCAGGTCCCTGTGCCGGACCAGAGCCATGTAATCGGCGACCAGCTCCCGGTCCCCGTCGGCGTTCGGCCAGACTCTGTTCGGCCAGTGGTACAGATCCCACAGGACGCCCTCGATCCTGACCGGGCCGACATAGTACTCCTGTCCGGCCGGCCGAAAGTCATGGTCCAGCCAGATCATCACTTCGTGTGAGATGCCGGAGACGCTGGGCGGATCGTCGCGCGTGATCCAGAAGTCGAACGCGAGGTTGTACGTGCCCTCGACGGTGAGATAGGCCTCGTAGTCGACCTCGAGGGCCTCGATGGCGTCGATTCGGCGTGGAAGCTCCGGCGTGGTCGAGCGCGGATGCCAGGGCTTGTGCCCGTAGATCAGCTCCGGGTAGGCCTTGACCTGCCCCCTCCTCGTCGGCCATCGCCATCGCCAGCCGTATTCCACCCTCTCGACCAGCCCGGGCAGGGTCCGCCGCATGATGCACTGCTCGTAGTCTCTCGTGTCCTGTCGGTTCCAGACATTGTTGAAGTAGGAGTAGTCGCCCACGAACCACTCCTCCCACCCCCGGCAGGCGATGACTTCCGGCGCCACGGGCGTGGGGTCCGCGGGCGGAGGCGTGGCGTCGAAGGATGCGGGTCCGGGGATCGTCACCGGGGCGGTCCCCGCCATGGAACCCGTCGCCGCCGTGATCGTGGCGTGTCCCTTTCCGGCCGCCTGCACGACGCCCGCCGAATCGACCGTCGCCACCGACGGGTCGCTCGACTCCCATGTGAAGGAGACATCCGCAACCCGGTGACCGGTTGCGTCCGCCGCCGCCGCTACCAGCCGCACCGTGTCCCCGATCGCCGGCAGCGTTACCGCGGCGGGGGAGAGGACGATGCTCGCGGGCCCGGCCGGCGGCGGTGCTATCGCCGGGTCGTCCGCTCCGCAACCGGCCATGAAGGGAACGACGATCGCCGCGAGCAGGATGACCGTCGGAACGCGGGACGGCCGGCTCGAGGAGCGGCTCTCCGCCTGCCCGAACGGGTGGGTCCGGGCGCGTTGCTGCGGACGACCGCCCGCGTGGGGCGCGCCCGTGATCAGGTGTGCCGGCATTCGTGGTGCTCTCAGTCGTGACTCCCGGCGGCGCCATGCGCCGCTCCGCGCGACTCCTGGGTATACTGTGGGCCGATTCTCCTCTAACAACACCCGCGGGCCCGTTTATTGCCATGGAAGTCCCCGGCTGGCGCGTGTCCCCGCGGCATGCGCTAGATTCAGCGCACGGACAGGGCGGTCCGAGGAGCTCCGCATCATCGATGAAAGACCTGAACATCCCTCCCGGCGCGGCCACCGCCGCCAATGGCCCTGGCGGAGGTCGGCCGACGGCTCTGCCGCGCGTCGCCGAGTCGCCTCCGCAGGTGCCGCTGCGGGCCCTGGACCAGCTTTGGTTCCAGGTGAGCGGCACGGTGTGCAACCTGCGCTGCCGGCACTGCTTCATCTCGTGCAGCCCGGACAACCACTCGTTCTGGTTCATGACCCGCGGCCAGGTCGCCGCGGCCCTCGCCGAGTCCGTCCCGCTGGGGGTGAAGGAGTACTACTTCACCGGCGGCGAGCCCTTCATGAATCACGAGATGCGCGGCATTCTCGAGGATACGCTGGAGCTGGGTCCGGCCACCGTGCTGACCAACGCGACCCTCCTGCCCGAGCGAACGGTGCACGAGCTGGGCCGGCTGGCGGCCGGATCGCCCTATTCCCTGGAGCTGAGGGTGAGCCTGGACGGGGTCACCGCGGAGATGAACGACGCCATCCGCGGAGAGGGAACCTTCGCGCGCTGCATCGAGGGGGTGCGGCGGCTGGTGGGCGCGGGGTTCCTGCCCATCATCACCGCCATGCAGAGCTGGCCGGACGCCGAGACCGGACGCATCCTGGGCGACTTTCGCGAGCTCCTGGCGGGCATCGGCTACGACCGCCCCCGGCTGAAGATCATCCCCCCGCTGCTCATCGGCGAGGAAGCGCGGCGCACCCGCGGGTACGCGCCGTCAATGCGGGTCACGCACGAGATGCTGCACGGCTTCGATGTCGATCAGCTTTTGTGCACGCGCGCGCGCCTGGTCACGGCGGCCGGGGTCCACGTCTGTCCCATCCTGCTCGACTATCCGGACGCGCGTCTGGGCGACACCCTCGGCGAAGCGGTGGCGCGGCCTGCGTCGCTGTCCGAACAGGCCTGCTACACCTGCTACCTGAACGGGTCGATCTGTGCCAACACGGCGGCGGCCAGCGACTTCTAGCTGCTCGTGGATGACTCCGCGCACGTGAACGCCCCCGCGGAGCCGGACCGCTTCCAGCGCGTCGCGGTGTTCGGCGGCGTCTACTCCAACCACCTGGCGCTGGCGGCCGCGATCGCGGATGCGCGCGCCAGAGACGCGGAGGCGCTTTTCTGTCTGGGCGACCTGGGAGGCTTCGGCCCCTCTCCGGACAAGGTTTTCCCCATCCTCCGACGCGAAGGCGTGCGGGTGGTGCAGGGCAACTACGACGACTCCATCGGCCGTGGGCTGGACGACTGCCGGTGCGGGTACACCGACCCGCGCGACAACCACTACGCCCGCCTGGCGTACCACTACACGCTGTCCAACACATCCGGCGCGCACCGCCGCTGGCTGGCCGCGCTGCCTCCCGCCATCCGCTTTCGGCTGGGGGCGCTGCGGGTGGTGGCGTGCCACGGCAGCCCGCGCCAGGTCAACGAGTTTCTGTGGGAGACCACCACGCCCTCGCATTTCCTCGCGAGGCTCGCCACGGACGCCGGCTGCGACGTGATTCTCGGGGGACACACGGGCATCCACTGGGCCCGGCGGTTCGCGCCCGGGGGCTGGTACGTCAACGCCGGAGCGCTGGGGCGTCCGGCGAACGACGGGCGCACCTGCGTCTGGTATGCTATGGTATCGGCGGACGAAGACCGGCTGAGCGTCGCCTTCGTTCCGGTTCGCTACGATCATGAGGCGCTGGCCCGCGAGATGGCGGGAGAAGGCATCTGTGAGGAGTTCATCACGACCATTCGCACCGGGTGGTGGACCACCTGCCTGGAGATCCTGCCGGGCAAGGAGCGCGCGCGCGGGCGCTACTGACCTCCGCCCGGCAGGCCTTGCTCCCGGTACGCGGGCCGAGAGACGCCGTTGAGCACGCACATCGCCTACCTGGATGGCCCGCGCCTGCGCCGTTCACTGGTCGCCGCCTGCGAGTACACCCGCCAGCAGCGCCAGGAACTCAACCGCATCAACGTCTTTCCGGTGCCCGACGGCGATACCGGCACCAACCTGGCGCTCACCGTGCAGGCCATCTCGGACCGGCTGCGCCGCAACCAGGACCGGGACGTGTCGACCGTTGCGCACGAGGCGGCCGAAGCGGCGCTGCTCGGCGCCCGCGGCAACAGCGGGATGATGCTGTCGCACTTCCTGCTGGGCTTCGCCGCCCAGCTGAAGGGGCGTCGGCGCGTGGGCCCGCGCGGGCTTGCGGGCGCGCTCGGCGGGGGAATCGACAACCTGTACGATGCTCTCGACGATCCGGTCGAAGGCACGATTCTGACCGTCATGCGCGACACCGCGAACGTCGCGCGCGAGGCGGCCGCCACCGACTTCGTTCCCTGCGTCGAGGGGTTGGTGGACGCCGCCAGGGAGTCGCTTGAGCGCACGCCTTCGCTCCTCCCGGTGCTGGAGGAAGCCGGGGTGGTGGATGCGGGTGGACGCGGCTTCGTGCACATGCTGGAGGGCGTGCTTCTGCTGATTAACGGCGACCCGGTCGTGGCTTGCGACGACACGGACTACTCGGATGTCCCGGCCGCGGTCGCGGAGATCGAGTACCCGGAGGATGAGGAGCAGTACCGCTACTGCACGGAGGCGCTGGTGCGGGGGGAGGGAATGCCGGCATCGGCGGTCGTGCGCGAGGAGCTGCGCTGCCACGGCGACTCCATCATAGTGGTCAGCTCCGACACCCTGCTCAAGGCGCACATCCACACCGACGGTCCCGAAGGCGTCTTTACGTACCTCCGCACCCTGGGGCGGCTGGCGACGAAGAAGGCCGAGGACATGCGCGCGCAGCACGCGGCGGCCCGTCACGGCGGGGGGGGCCACCACACCCTGGTGCGGCGTCCCTTCGCAGTCGTGACCGACAGCGGCCACGACCTTCCCGAGGAGATCATCCGGGCGCACGGCATCCACGTGGTGCCGGCCATCCTGGTGGACCGGGGCCGGCCCCTGCGCGATGGCATCGACATCACGGCCGACGACTTCCACGAGAAGATGCGCGACGCCGGCGGGGAGCTCCCCACCACCTCACAGCCTCCGCCGCAGGCCTTCGTGGACGGGTTCACCCGGGCCGCCGAGGACGGGGACCGCATTCTGGGCGTGCTTCTGGGCAGCGGAGTGTCCGGCACCTTCGGGTCCGCGGAAGCCGCGGCGCGTGCCTTCGACAAGGTGCCGGTGCATCTGCTCGACTCGCGCGGCGTCTCGGTTCTCGAAGGGTTGTTGGTGCTTAAGGCCGCCGAGCTGGCCGAGAGCGGGATGTCCGCCGACGAGATTCTCGCCGAACTCGGCCGGGTGCGGGACCAGTCGGGGATCTTCGCCACCGTCGACACCTTCGACCGCCTGCTGCATTCCGGCCGGGTCGGGAAGGGGCAGGCCTGGGTCGGGGGCATGCTGGGCGTGAAGCCCATCCTGTCGCTGACCGATGAGGGCAAGGTCGGTCCGGTCGGCAAAGTGATCGGACGCAGGAAGGTTCTCCCCGCGGTCATGGGCCTCCTGGAGGACCGCATCCCGGCCGGTGCGAGCAAGTTGCGCTTCGGCGTGGTGCATGTCGGGTATCCCGAGGTCATCGAGGAGGTATCGGCCGCCCTGCGCGCACGCTACGGCGAGGTCGACATCCTCGGCGGCCCCGCGGCCCCGATCTTCGCCACCCACGTGGGGCTGGGCGCCTGGTGCCTGGCCTATATGGTGGAGGACTGACGGGCTCCAGCCCCGTTCCGGGCAGCAGAATGTCTCGGGGAGCCGCTCTCCCGCTGCGCGCGGACTCCCGTTACCCGTGCGTTACCTGCCTTATCCCGGGGCGTTACACACCCTACCCGGACGCGTTACACACCCCCTTTAGCTTCGTTGTAGCACCGTGGACCGGGTCTCCGCGCCCGGCGCTCATCCGCACCCGCAGGCTTGTCCTGCACAAACGTTCGTCCCACGAGCCGGCCTCGCGGGACCCTCTCTCGGAGATGCGATGTTTCGAAGGGCAATCACCATCCTCGCGTGCCTTTCGGCACCCTACGGGCTGGTCGCACAGGGGCCCGCCAACGGGGAATACGGCCGCATCGTCGGCCACATCTTCAGCACCCGGACCGGCGACGCGCTGCCCAGCGTACAGGTCTTCATCGTGGGAACCGGGATGGGCACGCTTACTTCGCCGGAAGGTCGGTTCGTCCTCAGGAACGTGCCCACGGGAATCCACAGCCTGCAGACCGAGATGATCGGCTACGGTTCCAAGACCATTTCGGATGTGGTGGTGGACAACGGTGAACCCGTCGTCGTCGACATCACCCTCGACCCGCAGGCCATCGAGCTCGATGGCCTCACGATTTCGGTGGAGGCCGAACGCGGCAACACTGCGGCGCTTATGGGCGAGCGTCGCCGCGCCGCGGTGGTGGTGGACGCCATCGGCCAGGACCAGATCTCGCGCTCCCCGGACGGGGACGCGGGCGCCGTGCTGAAGCGCGTGCCGGGCGTGTCGCTGGTGGACGGGAAGTACGCGTTCGTACGTGGTCTGGGCGAGCGTTACAGCGCTACCACCCTGAACGGCGCCCGGCTCGCGTCGCCGGTTCCCGACAGGAAGGTCATCCCACTCGATGTCATCCCTGCGGGGATGCTCGAGAGCATCGTCACGGCGAAGACCTATTCCCCGGATCAGCCGGGCGACTACTCGGGCGGCCTGGTGCAGATGCGCACCAGGGACTTTCCCACCTCGCGCATCTTCTCGATCGGCGCCAGCAGCGAATGGAACTCGGTCACCACCTTCAAGGACGGTCTGGGTTACGCCGGCGGCTCGCTGGACTTCCTGGGTCTCGACGACGGATCCCGTGATCTGCCCTCGGCCATCCCCGCGGACGCCGCCGTCCGGTACTCGCGAACCGGTCTGAGCCGCAACGACCTCGCGACCATCGGCCGCAGCTTTGACGGAGACTGGGGACCGACGTCGACCACGCTCTCGCCCGACCGGGGCTTCAGCGCTTCGCTGGGCGACGAACTGGACGTGTTCGGCCGCTCGTTTGGCTTCCTCGCTTCGGTGTCCCAGTCGCGAAACCACTCGCAGCAGGCCGATCTGGTGGAACGAGTGTTCGCCACCGGCGGCGGCGCCGACGATCCCGAGGTGGACTACGCCGGGGACTTCACAACGGCCGCTGCCTCCATCGGCGGGCTGATGAATCTTGCCTACGAATTGGGGCAGGCCCACCAGATCCGCGCCAACCTGGTGTACAACCGACTCGCCGAAGACGAGTCGCGGTCGCTCGAGGGCTACAACCTCGACTCGGGCACCGATCAGCTGAACACGCGCATCCGCTACGTTTCGCAAACGCTCACCAACGCCCAGCTGGAAGGCACCCATGTACTTGAGGGCCTTGGCGGGTCGTCGTTCAAGTGGCGCGGCACCTACACGCGCGCCGAGCGCTACGAGCCCAACACCCGCGAGGTACTCTACCGCGCCTCCCGGGGGACCTTCATCTACGACGACTTCATCCAGAGCGGCAGCGTCTTCCACCAGGACATGGTGGAAGACGGCCTGAGCGGTGCAGCGAACATGGAGGTGCCCTTCCAGCTGCGCTCGCTGCCCGCCTCCATGCGCTTCGGAGTGAGCAGCGACCGGCGCCAGCGCGACAACTTTTCCCGCCGCTTCCGATTCCGCCCGCGGCGCGGCGGAGACATCGACAGCGACGTGCTCGCGCTTCCGCCGAACGAGTTGTTCGCTCCCCGGTACATCTCCCCGACCGGGTTCGAGATTCAGGAGGCGACCTTCCGCGCCGACAATTACGATGCCGAGGAGACTGTCGATGCCGGCTACCTGATGATGGACGCGGAGATTCTCCCCCGGCTCAGGCTCGTGGGCGGGGCGCGCGTCGAGCGCACGCGGCAGGTCGTGAATCCCGTCGATCTCTTCCCGGTCCCCGGGCTGGAGCCGCTGGTGGGCGCGGATGTCGACCGGACACAGTGGCTGCCCGCGCTGAACCTCACCTACGAGCTGAACGACGCGACCAATGTTCGGGCGAGCTTGTCGCAGACGCTGGCAAGGCCCCAGCTTCGGGAGCTGGCTCCCTTCTCCTTCGCCGACTACGCCGGCGGTTATCTGGTGGTGGGCAACCCGGAGCTCACCGTTTCCCGCATCCGCAACTTGGATCTGCGCTGGGAGTGGTTCGTCGAACCCGGCGCGCTGATCGCGGTGAGCGGGTTCTACAAGCAGTTCCACAAACCCATCGAGGCGCTCACCTTCCCCTCCACCGAGCTCATCCGCAGCTGGGTGAACGCGCCCGAGGCCAACAATTACGGCACGGAGATCGAGCTCCGCACCGGCCTCGCGTTCCTTGCCGAATCACTGGAGAACTTCTCCCTCAACGGCAACCTGACGCTGGTCAATTCGACCGTCGCGACAGGCGGCACGGCGAGGATCTTCCTCCAGGGCTCCGGTGCCACCGACCTGGCCGTCGTGGATCGCGACCGGGGGCTGCAGGGCCAGTCGCCCTACATGGTAAACGTCAGCCTCGCCTACGCGTCGCGGTCGGAGGACACGCGCGCCTCGGTGTTCTTCAACCGGTTCGGCCGGCGCATCGACGCCATCGGCGGGCAGGCGACGCCCGACATCTACGAAGAGGCGCGGGGCACCCTGGACGCGGTTTTCGAGCAGAAGCTTCCCGGCGATCTCGCGATAAAACTGTCCCTGACGCGCCTGCTGGGGAATGTCGTCCGGTTCACCCAGGGGGACGGAACCGTGCGTCGGTACGACACCGGTCGCGGGGTGTCGCTGTCCATGCGCTGGGGAAGCTGACTCAGCTCACGCCATTGATGAGCGTTTCGCAGTCACACCGCCCTCTGGTGAGGGCAAGAGGGGAGGACTGGTTGTCCGCCCCACCCGTTTCCTTCCAAAGGAGAAATCCGAGCATGTTGCGCAACAAGAGGCCGTTCGTGCTGATGGCATTCCTTGCCGTACCGATTCTGCTGGCCGGATGCGGCGACGATGACGAACCCACCCCCGTCGCACCGCCGACCCCGGTCGAACCGCCGCCCCCGACGGCGCCCGCCACGCCGGGCAACGTCCAGGCCACGCTCGACATGGCGACCCACCATGTCACCGTGACCTGGAGCTCCGTCGCCGACGCGACCACCTATACGGTGCAGAGAAACCTGGTTGGAAGCGGCGAGGGGTTCGCGCAGCTTCAGTCCGGAATCAGCGGCACCTCCCACGTGGACGAGAATGCGCCCTTAGGCACCCTGCAGTACCGGGTCATCGCGGTCGGCGCGGGCGGCTCCTCCGGAGCCAGCGATCCGGCCGAGGTGGTCAACGAGCAGATGATGGCGGCCATGGCGACGCTCTCCGGCAGGGTCGGCGCGGGAGAGGTGCGCACCCTTTCCGCGGACACCGTTTACATGCTGCAAGGCATCGTCACCGTTGATGACGGCGGTCAGCTGCACATCCCGGCCGGCACACTCATCCAGGGTTCCACCGAGGTGCAACCCACCGCGCTCATCGTCAGAACCGGCGGTCAGCTCTTCTCCGAAGGAACCGAAGACGCCCCTGTTGTCTTCACCAGCGCCAACCCGCCGGAGGAGAGGAGCAAGGGCGACTGGGGCGGCGTCGTATTGAACGGCCGCTCACTCTGCAACTTCCCGGCGGGCGACTGCGTGGGTGAAGGCAGTTCGGGGGAGTACGGCGGGACCGACCGCAACGACAATTCCGGCACCCTCATATATACGCGCATCGAGTACGCCGGGTTCGAGGTCAGCTTCGGCAACGAGCTCAACGCGCTGACCATGAACGGCGTGGGCGACGGCACCACCATCCACCACGTTCAGACGCACGCGGGACTGGACGACGGCTTCGAGTGGTTCGGCGGGACCGTCAACACCCACCATCTCCTGGCGACCGACATCTCGGACGACTCGTTCGACTACTCCACGGGCTTCCAGGGCATGGGGCAGTTCTGGCTCGCCCAGCAGGATCCCGATGACGGCGACAACGGCTTCGAGGTGGACGGCAACGAGGACGACTACAATGCCGAGCCGTTCACCGCGCCGCTCCTTGTCAACGTGACGCTGATCGGCAAGGGCGTGAACGGCGAGGGTGGCACCGAAGGCGAGTCCGTCGACGGCCTGAGGCTGCGACGCGGCACGGGCGGTCACCTCATCAACGCGTTGGTCATCGGCTTCGGCGGCGACGGGCTCGACATCGACAACGACGAAACCCTGGCCCGGATGCAGGCGGGGCTGTTCAGCATCAGGAACTCGATCATCGCCCTTAATGCGGACGCCTTCGAGGGTGCCGACGAAGAAGGGATCTTCAATACCGAAGGCTGGGGGAACCGGGTCGGCGTCGATCCGATGCTCGGCAACCCCTTCGACCGGGTGCACCCCGACTTCCAGCCGCAGGCGGGCTCTCCCGCCCTGGAAGGCGCCGCCAGCCTGGTGGAGCTGGCGCCCCTCCTCGCGACTCTGCCCGCGGAGCTGCAGCGACAGTTCGCTACCGCTGCGACCTTCTTCGATCTGACGGCCACCTACGTCGGCGCGGTCGGCCCCGACGACGACTGGACCCAGGAGCACTGGACCCGCTTTGGCGCTGATGAACACTGAGTGCGCGCGCGGCGCGGCGACCCGCAGCGCGAATGGGCGGCCCTGATCTCCCTTCTGGAGGTTTCGATGCCGCTCAAGCGCCCGCGGGCATCCGTGGACTCCGGCCGGACCGGAAGACCGGTCCGGCCGGAATCGACGGTACGCGTATCCGACACTGCAGGAGGAATGACGTTCGCGAATGACGCCTCACTCCAACCTGATCCCCGCGTGCCTGTTTGCCTGTCTGCTTGGAGCCGGCTGCGACGAGCCCCGGTCGCTCGGTGAACTTGCGTTTCCGGGCTCCTCGCTGTCCATGGACGCACTTGCTCGCGATGCTCTGCGCGGCCTGGCCGATTCGGACGCCATTCTGCTCGAACAACTGCGCCTGACGGAAACCGAGCACAGCGAAGTGGTGTGGCCGGAGCTGCCCGCGTCTGCGCCGGAGGTCGGCTTTCCGGTCGATTTCGCCTGGAGAAACATCCAGCTGCGCAACTACTCCGCGCTGGGGCGGGTCGGCGGCTGGTATGAGTCGAACCCGGTGCGTCATAAGGTGACCGAGTGCCGGGGCGAGACCCGGGAGTTCGCGACCTTCCGCGTCCACACCGATTGCTGGGTCCTCATTCTCACAATCCGGGGAGAGCTTCTGGAGGCTCAGCTCTTCAAGGATGTGCTCGAGCGCGACGGCGGCTTCAAGATCTTCCGCTACTACGACGAGCTTCCGAGGCGCGCCCGTATCCGGTGAACCCGGCATCCGCATCCCGCCACCTTCGGCCCGCCCGGTTCCCCGAGGGGCCGCGCGTGACCTCCGCCGCGGCTCTCCCTACGTTCCCAGGTGTACCACCGGCCATCGTTGCATCCGGCCACCCGCTGCTGTGCAGGCTGGTGCGCGCCCTCACCAATCCTCTGCACTTCACACCTCAAGGGAGAATGAAGCGTGCAACGACCTGACGCGGTGAGGGACCCGGAGGGAGGGAAGTCCCCGTCTCCGGATGCGTCCGATCCCCCGCCCCGGGTCCTCGTGGTGGAGGACGAAGCCGATATCGCGGCGCTGGTAGCCTACCAGCTGACCCGCGACGGGCTGCGGGTGGAGACGGTGTCCAAGGGCACGTCGGCGCTCTCGTCCATCGACCGCGAGATGCCCGACATCGTCGTTCTCGATCGCCTGCTTCCGGGGGAGTCGGGCGACGAGGTCCTGCGCACCATCCGCCGCCGGACGGCGACGCGCCATCTTCCCGTGCTCATGCTGACGGCCAAGCGGGAGCAGGAGGACCGCATCGAGGGGCTGGAGATGGGCGCGGACGACTACCTCACCAAGCCCTTCAGCCCGCGGGAGCTGATTCTGCGGGTGCGCTCCATTCTGCGGCGCGCCCGGTCCACTCACACAGGTAGCGCGGGACAGATCCTGCGCGCCGGTCCCCTCGCCATCGACCTGACCGGACACCAAGTTAACCTCGGCGGCCGCGAGCTGAACCTCACGCCCACTGAGTTCCGGCTACTTCGGGTGCTGGTCGAGCGCCGGGGGCGTACCCAGAGCCGGCAGCAGCTGCTTGAGTCCGCCTGGGAAGTGGGCCCCGGAGTGTCGAGGTACATCCACACGCGCACGGTGGACATGCACATCCGCAGGCTGCGCACCAAGCTCGGGGAAGTGGGCGACTGGGTCGAGACCGTGCGCGGCTTCGGCTATCAGTTCCGGCTGCCCGGAGCGGAGCGATAGCCCGGGTACAGCCATGAGGCTGCGCGCGCACCACGGTCTGTTCCTGGGCTTCGTGGCGGTGGTGGGCATCCTGGTCGCCGCTATGGTGGTCATCATCGGGACCGGGCTGCGGCGGCAACTGGTCGAATCCTATCAGAGCGACCTGGCCGGGGATCTGGCGCTGGCGCAGCTGCTGCTGGAAAGGAGCGAGGGGGGCTTCTCCGATCTGCAGGACCTGGCGGACCGCATGCGGGAGCGGGTCGACTATCGGGTGACGGTGATCGCGGCCGACGGAACCGTGCTGGCCGACTCCGATTCGGACTACCGCACGATGGAGAACCACGGCGACCGTCCGGAGGTGCAGGGCGCCCTCGCCGGCACGACCACCTTTGCCGAGCGGCGGAGCGCCACGGTCGGCGCCGCCCTGTTGTACGCGGCGACCGAGCTCACGTTCGACGGCGACCCGGTCGTTCTGCGCCTGGCGGCATCGCTGGAGGCCATCGACGCCAGCGTGATTCAGACCCAGGGCGCCATCGCGGGCGCGGGCGCGGTTGCGATTGTGCTGGCGCTCGGTCTGTCCTACGTGCTGGCGCGCGCCCTGGCCCATCCCCTGGAGCGGGTGGCGGCGCGCGCGCGCCTGATCGCGGCGGGCGCGGACGGCATGCAGCCGCTCGGTTCGTCGCGCATGACCGAACTCGCAGAACTGGTGGAGGCCTTTAACCGCCTCACCTCGGACCTGGATGCGCGCATCCGCGAGCTTGCGGGCGAGCGCGACGAGGTGCGCGACGTGCTCAACGCCATCAACGAAGGCGTCGTCGCCCTGACCGCCGATGCCTGTCTGGTGCGCATCAACGAGGCCGCGGTGGGCATCCTCGACGTGGAGCCGGTGCCCGCGCTGACACATGTGAGCCGGTTCGTGCGCTCGGCCGAGCTCCAGGTACTCATGGCAGCAGCCGCCTCCCACGCCGTGGGTGCGCGCGAAGTCCGCCTGGGCGAGAAGCGGTACCTGGTGTCGGGCCGGCCGCTGGGCGCGGGGGGCGCCGTCATCACCTTCGTCGACGTGAGCGAAATCCGCCGCCTCGAAGAGGTGCGGAGCGACTTTGTCGCCAACGCGTCCCACGAACTCAAGACGCCGCTCACCGCGGTGCGCGGGTTCTCGGAGACCCTCCTCGAGGACGATCCGCCCGAGGACCTCCGCCAGAGCTTCCTGGATCTCATCTGGCGCAATACCGTGCGCCTCCAGCAGCTGGTGGAGGACCTGCTCGACCTGTCACGCCTGGAGTCCGGGGGATGGGTGCCCCAATCCGAGTCTGTCCGCGTGGAAGAGGTCGCCGTGAAGGCCTGGCTGCAGGCCGGGCCGCGCGTCTCCGAATCGAGCGTGCGGCTGGACATCGACGGGACGGGCATCGCAATCGCGGACGCGCGCGGGCTCTCGCAGATCTTCCAGAACCTTTTCGACAACGCGCTCCGGCACACCCCCGACGGAGGGTTGATCCGGGTGCAGGTCGAGTCCGGGGAAGACAGGGACCTCATCCTGGTGTCGGTGAAGGACACGGGGAGCGGCATACTGCCGGCTCATCTGCCGCGCATCTTCGAACGATTCTACCGGGTGGATCCGGCCCGCTCGAGAGCGGAGGGAGGGACCGGCCTGGGACTTGCAATCGTGCGCCATCTGGTGATCGCCATGGGAGGCGAGGTCTGGGCGGAGAGCGTGATCGAGGAAGGAACCACGATCCGCTTCACGCTGCCGCGCGGCTCGGCTTCCTGGGTGTCGCTCATGGAACTGGACGAGGAAGACGACGATGATGACGACGACGAACTCGACTATGGGGACTTCGTCGCCGCATCCTCGCTGATTCAGGAGTAGAGATCATGGGCAGGAAAGGGAGAGCCGGACGTCGCGCGGGCGACCGTGAGTGGAAGCAGCGTCTGACTCCGGAGCAGTTTCGCGTTACTCGCCGCAAGGGGACCGAGCGGGCGTTCACCGGAGCCTACTGGAACCTGAAGGACGACGGGCTCTATCGCTGCGTTTGCTGCGAGGCACCGCTGTTCGACTCGGGAAGCAAGTACGATTCCGGGACGGGGTGGCCGAGCTTCAGCGACACCGCCGAAGGCGCGGACATCCGCCTCGAGGACGACCGGAGCTTCTTCATGCGCCGCACGGAGGTGTTGTGCGCCGCGTGCGATGCCCATCTCGGCCATGTGTTCGGGGACGGCCCCGCTCCGACCGGCCAGCGCTACTGCATCAATTCGGCGGCGCTCGTGTTCGACCCCTCCCGCGGCCCTGCAGGTACGCAATCCCCAGAGTGAAGACGCCGACCTCGCGCCTCCACAACACCTCGCCCGTGCCGATGCGGAGCGCGGCCACCCCGCCCCGCTCGTCCACCCGGCCTTCCCAGGTCACGTAGGCGACCTCGCCGGCCGGGTCGAGCGCCACCCCGTGCGGGAACGCCGCGCCGGCCAGTTCGATGCGCCGCACCTCCGTGAGGGTGGCCGGGTCGAGGACCGACACCGAGCCGCCGCGCCGGTTGGCCACCACCAGCACCCCCCCGTCCGCCGAGCCCGCGATCTGGGCGGGCATGCGTCCGACCGTGACGGCGCCCTCGGGTTCTCCCGCGCGCGAAAACGCCCGCACCTCCCCGCTCCCCGCCATGGTCGCGAAGAAGCGGGCGCCGTCGGGGCTCCAGGCGACGTTCATGGGGGTGTAGCGCGGCGTTCCGGCTGCGGCGGGATCGGGTCCGGCCTGGACGCGGGCCAGGGTGGCCGCCGAGGCCGCGTCCATCAGCACGATCTCGTCGGAGAGCGAGCAGGTGACGGCGACCCGCGTCCCGGTCGGGTCCACGGCGGCGTGGTGGGGGGCGGGGCACACGACCGGCAGGGCCGCCACGGTCAGGTCGTGGACGTCCACCACCGCTACGCGGCTGTCGTCGCCCGCCCCGCCCCGCCAGTAGTCGGGGATGAAGGCGCGGCGTCCGTCGGGGGTGAGCTCCACCCGCGCCGCGCCCGCCATGTCCAGCTGGAGGCGCCCGACCAGCCGGTCGCCGTCGGTCTCGTACTTCCACAGCGTGGGATGCCCGTGTGCGAGGGTGGCGTACCAGTGGCGGCCGTCCGCGGAGACGGTCACGCCGTGGGGCTCGTCGGCTTCGGTGCGGCGGCGGTCCAGCGAGACGGTGCGCAGGGTGGTCCCGTCGCGCGCGTCCAGGACATGGATGCGGTCCGTGAACCCGGAGGTGACGTACAGGCGGGGCGCGTCCTCCGGGCCATCCGCCGCGCCTCCGCAGCCAACCGCGAGGAGCGCGGCGCCGACCCGGCTCCGGTGCGCGGCGCGCCCGAGGGATGCGCGGCCAGCCACGGTCCTCCAGGCAGTCCGTGGACGAATCCGCGCGAACGCCGGAAGAAGACCGTGCACGGGCTGCTAGGGAACCGGCTCCAGAACGACGAGCCCGTGGTTCATGTCCGCGGCGTACAGCTTGCCGTTGTCGTGCAGCTGGGGCGCCCACGTGCAGGTGTCCTCGGGGCCCAGGTAGCAGAAGTTGGTCTCGGTTCCGTATTCGATGAAACCGGTTTCGCGCCCCTGCAGCTCCAGCTGGCCCATGAGCTCGCCGTTGACGTCCAGAATGCGCATGCCGCGTTCGTACCAGGCCAGGTACAGGGTCCCCGCATCCTCGTCCATCCAGTAGTTGTGCGACGTGGCCCCCTGGACTTCATAGGTCGCGACCTCGCGCGGCCGGGTGATGTCGCTCAGATCCACCACGTGCATGATCCCGGAGGGACTCGTGGAATAGCCGAACTGCTCCTCGCCCACGAAGGCGTAGCCGGCATCGGGCCAGTACCAGACGTTGTGGGTCTGCCCGCCCAGGTCCCGCAGGCGGCTCACTTCCACCGGGTTGGTGGGAGATCCGCCGGCCATCCCGTTGCCCACGTCCAGGATGATGAGCCCCGCGTCCCAATGCGAGAGGAAGGCCAGCCCGTCGCGCACGTAGACGTCGTGGAGCAGGCTCGAGCCGCCATGGAAGCTGGCGGCGAGGCGAGGCGAAGCCGGATCGGAGACGTCGAGGATGCGCAGGCCGCTGTTGTAGGGGTCCAGAGCCAGGTAGGCGTAGTCGCCCTCCAGCCACGCGTTGTGGACGCCGGCGGCCAGGCCTTCGGTAAAGCGGCTGATGATCTGCGGGTGCGCCGGATCGGAGAGGTCGAAGAACGTGACCCCGTTGACGCCTTCGGGGTCGCCCTCGTGCGTCAGCACCCCGAGCCGACCGTCCGCCCGGATCTTGACGTCGTTCACCGTGCGCGCGTTCACGACGATCGAATCGGAAAGGGTGGGAATCCCCCCGGCGTCCAGCGTCCACGCGTACAGGAGGTTGCCCGGAAGCTCGGCGCGCATGCCCCAGGTGCCGGTGTAGGCGTGGTCGCCGTGTACCCACAGGTCCGAGGTGTAGCGGTCGTCGACGGGACCCTTCCCAACCAGGCGGAGCGACTGCGAGAGTCCGCGCGCCCGGACCGTGACGGGCATGGTGGCGGAATCAGGCCGGGTTGCGCCGTCGACGTTCACCAGCGTGCGCGCGATGATCGTGATGTCGCCCGGGGCGTAGGCGACGAACCGGCCCTCAGCGTCGAACAGCCCGGCACCCGGAGGGCTGGTGAGCCATGTGACCTGGGCCCCCTCGACCACGGCCCGGGTGCTGTCCCGGACCTGGGCCAGGAAACGCACGACGTCGCCCTGGCGGATGCGCCGGTTTCCCGCCGCTATGCTGATGTGGGTGCCGTCGACCGGCCCCACCGCCTTCTCCACCTGGAAGCGAAGCCCTAGCGACGCGCGGGCGTCGCTGCCGGCCTGCGCTTCGAGTGTGGCTTCGTAGAGGCCGGCCTGGGCCGCGTCCGGCACGGGCACGGCGATGGAAACGGTCTCGCTCGCACCGGGATTCAGGGTCGGGATCCCGGAAGGCGTGGTCGTCGGAACCATGCCGGGCACGGCGACCCCGCCCGTGTGGGCGGCGCGGGCCGACAGGCTCACCGGCCCGACCGCCACGTTGCCGGTGTTGGCCAGGTGGACGACGCCTTGGTAGGAGAGCACGTCTCCGTCCCGGGATGCCACCAGTTCGAGGGTGGCGGCGGAGAACTCGATCGCCGCCATGCGCTCGACGGGAGGCTCGACAGGATCGCGGCAGGTGGTGAGCAAAAGAGTGACCGACAGGCAGGCCAGGAGCCCTCCGGGGCGCCTTGTCCGCGATGCGGCTCGCGTGACGGGATTCCCTTGCTCGGAGTTTTCGACTGGACGCATCCGCCTGGCCATTGGATGTGAAGGCGTGCCGGCCCACACTGCCTGAAACGGCAGCCATCTCTTAAGTTATAACGCGTCCGGGCCGAGGTTACTACTACCGGCCCGGCCAGGGGAGTGCGCGGTCCGCCCGCCTGTCCCCGGCAGCCCGGGACCGATGGTCGGGTCGGCGGAATACATTGAGTTGAGCCCCATCGGGCACTAGTATCCATGGTTATCCTCGGGTGACGGCGGACCCGGGGACGGGTAGCGATATCGACGTTTCGACACCGTACGCAACAAGCGACCGTACGCAACAAGCGGAAGGGAGCAGCTCGCATGACCGAGTGCCGGGTCGGCAGGGGCGAGGGTGCGGTTGTTTCACGCCCTGTGACACGCCGGTCCCTCATCCGCTCCGGGCTGGCGGCGCTGGCGGCGGCTCCCTGGGTGAGACCGCTGGCTGCGGCCACGGGTCCCGCGCGTCATTCGGGTCGGCGCGTGCCCCCCACCCAGGAGGGTGAAATCGTATTGGGGGTGTCCGCGGCGTTCTCGGGGCCCTCCCGCGGCCTGGGCACAGAGCTCTACCGCGGCTCCATGGCCTGGTTCAACCACGTCAACGACAACGGCGGAGTGAACGGCCGCACAATCGTCCTCAAGCTCACCGACGACGGCTACCAGCCCGATCCCTGCGTGGCGAACACGATCCAGCTCATGCAGGACGAGAGCGTGTTCCTGCTCTTCGGATACGTGGGCACTCCGACCGTGACCCGTGTCCTGCCACTGCTGAAGAGATTCCGGGAAGAGCAGGTGTATCTCTTCTTCCCCTTCACCGGGGCGGAGCCGCAGCGCGAGCCCCCCTACGGCGAGTTCGCCTTCAACCTGCGCGCCTCCTACCGCCAGGAGACGGCGGGGCTGGTCGACAACTTCGTGCGCATCGGGCGGCGGCGGGTGGCGGTCTTCTACCAGAACGACGCCTACGGCCGGAGCGGCTGGGCGGGGGTGCGGGAAGCGCTTGCGGCACACGGGGAGACCATGGCCGGCGAGGCCACCTACGTGCGCGGCACCCAGTTCGACGCCAGCATGCGGGCGCAGGTCGAAATCCTGCAGGCGCAATCCCCGGACGCCGTGATCTGCATCGGCGCATACCAGGCGTGCGCGGCCTTCGCGCGGGACGCAGTCGACCTGGGGCTCCACATTCCCGTCGCCAACGTCTCCTTCGTGGGAAGCGAGAACCTGCTCGCCCTCATGCGCGAAGGACGGCCCGACCCCGAGTCGCACACCCGCTTCCTCGTGAATTCGCAGGTCGTTCCGAGCTACGAGGACACCTCGCTGGCGGCCGTGCGCGAGTATCATGAGCTGATGGAGCGCTACAATCCGGAGCCTCCGGAGGATGTGGACCGGATTGCCGAAGGCGAGCCCTATCAGCCCTTCCCCCAGAGCTTCGTGAGTCTCGAAGGGTTCCTGAACGCGAAGCTGATCACGGAGATCATCGCGGGCATGGGGGACGAGCCGGACCGCTCACGCATCGAGGAGGCGGTCTTCGCCGTGCGCAACTACGACATCGGAGTCGGCGAGCGGGTGTCCTTCGGTCCCGACCGCCGGCAGGGGCTCGACAGGGTCTACTACACGGTTCCGGAGGGGGACCGCTTTGTGCCGCTTGCGGACTGGGAAGCCAGGTTCGCGATCCCATGAGGGTTCACAAGCTCTTCCGCAAGCTGCGTTTCGGCATTTTCGCCCTCTTCGCGCTCGTCGTTCTCTCCATCTTCCTGCTCTCCACCCGGACCGTCTCCAGCGAACTCGAGACGGAGTACGTCAGCAACAGCGCGAACATCGCCCGGAACATCGCCGACGCCAGCGTGGACATCCTGCTGAACAGAAACCTGGCCACCCTGCAGTCGCTCATCGATCAGTTCGTGGAGATCGAAAGCATCCGCTACATCTACATCGTCAGCGACACCGGCGAGTTCCTGGCGCATACGTTCGTTCCGGGAATACCGGAGGAGATCCTGGCAAGCGATCCCTCGCTCACCGAGCCGGTCGAGCGGAGTCTCCCGGGGCTGGGCGAGTTCGTGGAGGTGGGGAGCCCGATCCTCTCGGGGGTGGCGGGGACGGTGCACGTCGGGATGGACACGGAGTCGCTGGCGCTCAAGATCCAGCGGGCGGTGGGGCAGCAGATCTACCTGCTTTGCATCATCCTGGTCGTGGGCGTGCTCGTCTCGATCTGGCTGGTCAAGTCGACCGCGAAGCCTCTCGAAGAGCTTCTCACATACGTGGTCGAGCTCGCCCGCAACGGTGGCGAGGCGTCGGACAACGGCGTACTGGCCCGGAAGGATGAAATCGGGGACATGGCGCGGCTCATGCGCCACGCCGCCGGCCAGGGCCCCCCCCCGCCGAAGTGGCGGGCCCGGGTCAGGGGCCCGGGATAGGCGGACCGCATCGTGCGCGCTCCCAGAAGCGTCGTCGTTCTCTTCTGTACGCTGCTCCAGCTGTGCCTGGGCACGGTGTACGCGTGGAGCTTCTTCCAGACCATGCTGGTGCGGGACTCCGGCTGGACCTTCAGCGAGACGGCCGCCGCGTTCAGCATCACGATTTTCTGCCTGGGAGTGTCGGCGGCGATTGCCGGACAGGCGCTGCCCAGGGTCGGGCCCAGGGCTCTCGCTCTGGCCGGAAGCGCCATGTTCTCGGCCGGCTACATGGTCGCCAGCCTGGCGCTGTCGCTGGATGCCCTGTGGCTCTTCTATCTGGGCTACGGGGTGATCGGGGGCGCGGGAATAGGGATGGGGTACGTGACGCCCGTCGCGACCGCGGCGAAGTGGTATCCGGACCGCAAGGGACTCGTAACGGGCATCGTGGTGATGGGTTTCGGCGTCGGAGCGCTCCTGCTCAGCAAGGGCCTGGCGCCTCTTCTCGTGGTCCGGACGGAAGGTGATCTCGCGCAGGTCTTCCTCTGGCTGGGGATCGTGTTCGCCTGCATCCTGATCCCGTCCAGCCTGTTTCTCAGCGATCCGCCGGAGTCGCCGGCGCCCGCGCCCGCCGACGGCTCGAGATCGGCGCCGCCCGAGAAGGTGGAGCCGGCCGCGCCCTACCTGCGCACTTCACAGTTCACGATCATGTGGATCGTGTTCTTCTCCAACATCGCGGCCGGCATCTCCGTGATCAGCTTCCAGTCCGAGCTCCTGCAGGAGGTGTGGGGGCTGGCCGACCCCGGCATCGGTCCCGTGGTCCTGGCCGAGTACGGCGCCACGCTGATCGCGGTGAGTTCCGTCTGCAACGGCGTGGGACGGCTCCTCTGGGGTTCCCTCTGCGACCGGCTCGGACAGGTGAGCGTATTCCGCATTCTGCTCGCCAGCCAGATGGTGGTGTTCGGCATCCTCATGACCGAGTCCAACCCCTGGATCTTCTCCGCGCTCGTCTGCTATGTGCTGCTCTGCTTCGGCGGAGGATTCGCCACCATGCCGTCGTTCGTCGTGGATGTCTTCGGCTCGAAGAACATGTCGAAGATCTACGGCACGATCCTCACCGCGTGGGCCGCCGCCGGGATCATCGGACCGATGTACGTCGGCTACCTGAAGGACACCTATCCCGACCGGGCGGTCATGTACTGCTTCCTGATCGGAATCCTGCTGCTCGGGACGGGATACGTCTTCTCGTTCCTGCTGGACGGCGACCGGATACGTCTGGGCCGCCCGACGGTGGAGGGCACGCTGCGCCGGTACGGGATTCCCGCTCCGGAGGAGGGTAGGGCTCACCCATGAGCCGGACCATCACCGTCATCCACGGAGACGGCATCGGTCCGGAGGTCACGTCCGCCGCCCTTTCCGTGCTGGATGCCGCCGGCGCGGACCTCGACTACGACGAACAGCTGGCGGGGGTGACTGCGCTCGAGGGGGTGAACGATCCGATGCCGGCGGCCACGCTGGATTCCATCCGGACGAACGGGGTTGCGCTCAAGGGGCCGCTCACGACGCCGGTCGGGGGCGGCTTCCGGTCCATCAACGTCGCCATCCGCAAGGAGTTCGACCTCTACGCGAACGTGCGGCCGGTGCGCACATTCGTGCCGGGTAGCCGCTACGAGGACATCGACCTGGTCCTGATCCGCGAGAACACGGAGGGACTGTACGTCGGGGTGGAGCACTACATCGGCATGGAGGGCGATCCCCGGGCCGCGGCCGAGTCGGTCATGATCGTGACCCGCTTCGGCGCGGAGCGCGTCTGCCGCTACGCCTTCGAGTACGCCCGCCGGCACGGCCGTCGCAAGGTGACGCTGGCGCACAAGGCGAACATCCTGAAATACACCCAGGGACTCTTTCTCGACGTGGGGCGGGAACTGGCCGGCGAGTATCCCGACGTGGAGTTCGAGGACCGCATCATCGACGCCACCGCGATGCAGCTGGTGCTCAACCCGCACGGCTTCGACGTGCTCGTGATGGAGAACATGTTCGGGGACATCCTGAGCGATCTCATGGCGGGGCTGGTGGGCGGCCTGGGCATGGCGCCCGCCGGCAACATCGGCCGGGGCGTCGCGATGTTCGAGGCGGTCCACGGCTCGGCGCCCGACATCGCGGGGAGGGGCATCGCCAACCCGACTGCGCTCATGCTGGCGGCGTGCGCCATGCTCGACCACATCGGGCAGCGGGAGACGGCCGCCCGGATCCGCGGCGCCTTGCAGAAGGTGCTGAATCAGCGCCGGACGGTGACCGGCGACCTTGGCGGCACCGCATCCACGCAGGAGTACGCGCAGGCGGTGATCCGGGCGCTGGACTGAAATTGACGATCCCCGGGGCGGCGCTCCTCCGGGGCCCCCGTCCCTACCTCTGTCGTTCGCGCACCTCGCGCACCAGCACGCTGCGGCTCACCGAGACCTCAGCGGCGCTGCCGAGTGCTTCCGGACGCACCCTGGACCAGTCGCGCACGATGCTGACGATGCGCCCGGTTGAGCGGCTGGTCACGATCGCGCCTCCGGCGGCGCCGCCATTGCGGTCCAGGGTCGCGAAGCCCTCGGGGCCGGCCAACGTCACGCGCTCGAGCTCGTCCGCCCGCCCCTCCTCGACGGGAACCGCAAACAGAAAGCCCGCGCCGCCGTGGTCGACCCTGTCCGGCGCGAAACTCATCGAGAACATGCGTTCTCCCGCCGCGTCGATCCCTTCCAGCCGGTAAGGACCGGGTGACGTCGGAAGCTTCACCGGCGTGTCCCACTCGAAGACGGGTTCCAGGCGCAGTTCCCCGTCCTGAACTCTGCCCCAGAGCAGCAGCGTTCTTTCGACTGCCCGTCCTCCGGCGGCGGCGGCGGGCGCCGGCGGAAGGCCCATCCTGTACTCGAGGGCCTTCGTGAAGCTGAAATCGCTGGTCCACGGCGGGTCGCAGTAGGACATGAAGTCCCGATAGCGAGCTGGACTGATCAGCCTGCCGAAGTCGCCTCCGGTGCTGAAGTCGACGCCCCAGACGCCTGTGTACGCGTCGATGTACGGGTAGTCCGGATCTGGTCCCCCGGCTCCACAGCCCGGAGCGTGCCGGAGGGTGAGGTTGTGGCCCAGTTCGTGGGCCAGGGTGCTGCCGAAGGGTCCGTCGCCGCGATAGACCCCTGCGACGTGTGACAGGGTCAGGCCGGCCCATCCGCCGATGTACGCGACGCCCGAGAAGCCCCACGAGAAGGGATAACGCGAGGCCGGCCAAGCCAGGATGCCGTGGTAGTACTCGTTGGTGCCTCCCGTTTCGATGAATCGAAGCAGGTGGATTTCGTCCAGAAGTCCGACGCCTCCCTCCTCGACCGTATCGGCTTGCGTAGTGTAGGGCTCACGCACCTTGATATTCAACTCGGAGAGCGGCAGCAGAACCTGGGTCTCCTCCAGCGCCGCGTGGGAGTTGCTGGCGCCCATCTCCTTCACCAGCGCGGCCACCGCTTCGTTGTCGCCCTTGCTGACCTGGGAAGAAAAGGCGACCGGGACGAGCGTTACGTCCATTGCGGGCAGCGTGCGGACGTCCAGCGCCTCGCGACCCGTCGCGGGAATGCGCATCTGGCTGCCGGTGAGCGTGGACAGGGTGCTGTCGGGGTCGATCTCGACCACCATTTCCAGGCCGGGCTGCAGGACGGAATCGGGAATCATGGCGTTGAAGGAGGCGTTCAGGCTGCTCTCGTCCACCCGTCTCGGAAGCCCGGAAGGCGGCGTCAGGTCGGCAACATGAATCTCCTCGTCGTCGAGGTAGAAGGTGGCCCGCGCCGCCGGCCGGTACGAGTTCAGGAAGTCGGCGGTCACGAAAACCCGAAGCAGCGCCTCGCGGTCCGCGACCAGCGGCACCTCGCCGCCGTAGGACTGCGCGGCCTGGACAAGATAGGCGGCCTGCGCTTCGACCTTCAGATCCGGAGGGTTGACCAGCACCAGCGGGTCGCCGGCGGCGGGCGTCATGCCCTCGAAGCAGGGGTTGGCGTCGCAATCATCCGCAGGCGTGGCCGGCAGCGAGTCGAGCTGGATGTACTGCGAGACGCTGCCTTCCCGGCGGGTCACCGTAACGAGTCGGCTGAGCGTGTCTCCCGCGGCGATCGACACGACCGCCGAGCGCGGCTCACCCCCGCGGGCCCCGAAAACCAGGCGCATGTCGAATGGGGCTCCTTCCCGGACGGCGATGCCGACCTGGGCCGGTCCCTCGGCGAGCGGGTCCTCGTTGTCCGTCCTCACGGCTTCCAGGGTAAGCGGGAAGGGGTCGGTCAGATTGCCCTCCAGCCACACCGTCTCAAGTCCAGACATGCCTGCGAACAGTCCGCGGGGCAACTCCGTCAGCGAGTTCTCGTAGGCCGAGAGGAACTCGAGGTCGGGCGTGCCGTCGAAAACCCCCTCCGGTAGTGCGGTCAGGCCGTTGTTCTGCATCCAGAGCGTGTCCAGGCTGGCGAGGTCGTCGAACACACCGTTCGGCACCTCGGTAACGCGGTTGTTCGAGAAGCTCAGGTAGTGAAGTTCCGAGAGGTCCTCGAATACGCCCTCAGGGAGCTCTGTCAGCCGATTCCGGGTCATGCTCAACCTTTCGATGGCGGCGAGGTTGGCGAACGCGCTGTCGGGCAGTGCGGTCAGTCGGTTCGCCCCGATGAACAGCTCCTCGAGTTCGGTGAGGTTGTCGAAGGCTCCGTCGGGCAGGGTTCCCAGCCGGTTGCTGGCGAAAAACAGCTCCGTCACGCTGGTGATGTTGTCGAAGACGCCCTCGCGCAACTCGGTCAGGCGGTTGCCGGAGAGCGTCAGGTACTCCAGGCTGGTCAGATCGTCAAAAGCGCCTTCGGGCAACGCGGACAGCAGGTTGCCGGAAAGGTCGAGCGCCTTCAGCTCGGATAGGTTGTCGAAGACACCGTCGGGCAACGTCCCCAGCGCGTTGTCCTCGAGCCAGAGGGTATCGAGGGCCGTCAGGTCGGCGAAGATCCCCTCGGGCACGGTGGTCAGCCAGTTGTCGTCCAGATAGAGCTTCCTGAGCGCCGTGAACCCGCTGAAGCTGCTGCCGGGGAGTGCGGTCAGCGCGTTGTCCGAGAGATCGAGGTATTCCAGTCCGGTGAGCGCCGCGAAGACACCCTCCGGCAACGCGGCCAGAAGGTTCTCCTCGAGATTGAGGGTGTCGAGGCTCGCGACCTCGGCGAGGATGCTGTCCGGCAGCTCTCTCAGGAAGTTGTGGCTCAGATCCAGGAATACGAGGCCGCTCAGCCCCACGAAATCACCATCCTTGAGGGAGGTTATGCGGTCGTCCTCCCCGTCGGCTGCCGCCGCCAAGTCCGTGAACACCATGCCCGTTCCGCCGGGACCGGGCGGCTCGCGCGTGCACCCGCCCGTCTCGCCGGCGCGTTCATGCTCATCGCCGATTGCATCCGCACAATCGGCGGCCGCCGGCGAAGGGGCATCCTCATGCGGCCCACTGAGGTCGAGACGCCTGAGGCGAGCCAGCAGCCCCGTGCTCACCTGTGCGCAGTCCGAACGGCTCGTCGCGGCCATGAGCGCGTCGCGAACCTGCGGAGTCCGACCGCAAACGCCGTCGGTCGACGAACGACTCACCGATGCCTGAACCACGGCGCTCAGGTCTCCCGCCTCGACCCTGATCGTGGCCGTTCCCCGGGCGACCGCCGTCGCCAGGCCATCCTGGTTCACGGAGATGACCGATGCATCTTCGCTTGCCCACGTGAACCGCGCGGGGAAGACATTGCCGTGCTGGTCCAGCACCGTCACCGTGAATTCCGCCGTCTCGCCGGGGACACCGAACTCGACCGTGGCCGGGGAGATCGAGAGCGAAGCCGCGCGCGGTGGGGCCGGTTCCGTGACGTCCTGGACATCGCCGCATGCCGTCAATGTCAGGAGGGCCAAAGCGGTGGCCACTTTCTTCGGCTGATACTGATACAGGTTCACAATACATTCGCCTCGATTCACTGGGTGTCTCATTCGACTCCTTGTGGAGCCTGCATCTTGGCGGACCTCCGTCGGGCGTCTCCCAGCAATTTCTGCCCAGGGGGAATCGACGATACCCGTATTCTCGGCACCAACGCAAGGGGCGCCACCTTGCCGTAAGGGGCCGGTGGGGGCATCCTTTCGCGGCGGCACTGCCGGTGCATGAGGCTGACCGAATGGCCGGCGCGACGCTTCGACGGGACGACGGGGAATCCATGGGCTTTCGTGACTCGATCACAGACGAAATCCAGTGCTCGCGGTGCGGCGAACGCCGCGACCGCAGCGATGTCGACCGCCTTCTGTGGTGCGTCGGCTGCCGCGTCCGTGCTCGGCTGATCGCCACCCGGAGGGCGCGCATCGCCGCGACCGTGCTGGCGGTGATCGTGGCGGGCTACATCTGGGGCCTCATCCGCCCGACCGACGTGGTGATCGGCGGCTGGATCGCCACCGTCATCGCGGCCTACTGGATCGGGGGCAGGCTGGCGCGCGAGATCTTCTACGGCATCGAGCGCTCCAACCGGAAGCGCTACCCTGGCAGCGGGAGCTGAGGTAGCCGCAAATCCCGCCGATGGACGCCGCGCAATGCGGTCTCGGAGTCAGTCTGCTTTTTCATTAGGTTCCCTTCGCATCTGAGATACCCTCGGCGACCAAGGCACCCTTATGGCAGAAAGATTTCAGGGGTTCGACTTCTACGATCTGGACTCGGCGCTCAGCGAAGAGGAGCGGATGATCCGGGACGCCATCCGCGAATGGGTGGAGGAGGAGGTCATCCCGATCATCGGCGAAGCCTATTACGAACGCAGGTTCCCGCGCTCGCTCATCCCCGGGCTGGGGGAGCTCGGGGTCCTGGGGGCCAACCTGCCGGAGGAGTACGGCTGCGCCGGTCTCAACAACGTCGCCTATGGGCTCATCATGCAGGAGCTCGAGCGCGGAGACTCGGGACTGCGCTCGTTCGTGTCGGTGCAGGGTGCGCTGGTCATGTACCCCATCCATGCCTTCGGCTCGGAGGAACACCGTCGGGAATGGCTTCCCCGGCTGGCCTCGGCGGATGCCATCGGATGCTTCGGCCTGACCGAGCCCGACTACGGCTCCAACCCGGGCGGTATGATCACCACGGCCAGGAAGACCGCCGACGGCTGGGTGCTCAACGGCACCAAGATGTGGATTACCAACGGTTCGATGGCCGATGTCGCGGTCATCTGGGCGCAGACCGACGCGCCCGGCAACCCCGGGGGCATCCGCGGGTTCGTCGTGCCCACCGACACTCCCGGCTTCAGCGCGCGCGACCAGACGGGAAAGCTCTCGCTGCTCGCCTCGGACACCAGCGAGCTGGCGCTGCAGGATGTCCACGTCCCGGACGACGCGCTCATGCCGGGAAGCTCGGGTCTCAAGAGCCCGCTCATGTGCCTTACCCAGGCGCGCTATGGGATCGCGTGGGGGGTTGTGGGCGCCGCAATGGCCTGCTTCCACGAGGCGCTCGGCTACAGCACGCAGCGCGTCATGTTCGACACCGTGATCGGCGCCAAGCAGATCCAGCAGGTGCGCATCGCGGACATGCTCACGGGCATCACCCAGGGGCAGCTCCTGGCCCTGCAGGTCGGGCGCCTGAAGGACGAGGGCAGGGCCACGCCGCAGCAGGTGTCGCTCGCGAAGCGGGCCAACTGCCACATGGCGTGCGAGGTGGCGCGGGAGGCCCGGCGGCTGCTGGGCGCCAACGGCATTTTGGTCGAGTATTCCGCCATGCGCCACATGGCCAACCTGGAGTCGGTCTACACCTACGAGGGCACGCACGACATCCACTCCCTCATCCTGGGACAGGCGATGACGGGGTTGTCCGCGTTCTAGTGCGGATAGTCGATACGTAGTTCGGCACATTGGCAGCCTTGACCCCTCGCCCGGCGTGGCGCAGGTTACCTGCCCGGCGCGACAATTGCCCGCCTCGCTAGCTCAACTGGTAGAGCAACTGACTCTTAATCAGTAGGTTCGGGGTTCGAGTCCCTGGCGGGGCATCGGCGTTCGGAGGAGAGGCCCTTGGGGATGATGTCCCCGGGGGCCTTCGCTTGCGACATCGGGGCAACGGATTCTCCTCGTCGCGTGTCGAAGGAGGGGAACCGATATGAACCAGAGGGGAGCCTGAACACATGTGCCCGAGGGGAGCTGAACCCATGTGCCGGAAGAACCGATCCTCACGGGGAATTGCCCTGGCGGCGAGCTTTGCGCTTGTCGGCGCCTGCTCGAGCGATGACGGCCATGGCGTGGCCGTGGACGGGCCCGATGGCGAATCCATCGACATTTCGCCGATTCTGCCGCACTTCGGAGCCGAAGTCGAGGTCGGCGTCGACGGTGCCCAGGTCGTCATCCGGGCGGACGGCGTTCCGAACCACCCGAGTCCGTATTTTCCGGCGGGCGACGCGCGCTTCGAGACCTACAACGGCCCCAATCAGGCTTTTCAGTTGAACCCGAACCGGATCGCGGAGTCGGAGGTCACCTATCGGATACCGCTGGAGGCCACGCGGGCGGGCAGCGTGTCGCCCACGCCCCTCGGCCCCATCGGAGTCGCGGTGAACGGCGTGCCGATCTTCAATCAGTACGCGGGCCCGAACCAGCCGCTCACGCGCGAGATCAATTCGTTCGACCAGTACAATGGCCATCCCCAGCAGACCGGTCAGTACCACTACCATGTGGAGCCAATCTGGATCACGACCGGCGTCGGGGTCGACGGCCTCGTCGGGGTGCTGCTCGACGGATTCCCGGTCTACGGCCCCGTCGAGAACGGTTCGAGGTTGAATTCGAGCGACCTGGACGACCTGCACGGTCACCACGGCACCACCGCGGAGTTTCCGGACGGCATCTACCATTACCACGTGACGGACGATGACCCATACATCAACGGGGCCGGCTTCCACGGAGTGCCCGGCACCGCGAGCCGGTAGACCCATGCGCGCGTACCTGTATTCCGGCGTCGGCCTCGCGATCCCGGCTCTTCTCATCCTGCTCGGCGCGAACCTGCGCGGCGGTCCCGGCGTCGAGGTCGAACTCGGATCTCCCGCGCTGGAGCGGATGGATGGCCGCCTGCTGTTCCAGGGCCGGCCGCTCGACGGGGTGGTGATCGAGCGCCACGGAGACGGCGTCGTGAAGGAACGCACGGAGTACCGCGACGGTGTTCGGCATGGCGTCGCCCTGGCCTGGCACGCCAACGGTCTTCCCCGCTTCGAACGCGGCTACGTTCGCGGCCGGGAGCACGGGACCCACCTCGGGTGGCACGCCGACGGGTCGGTGCATTTCGAGTACGTCTTCGCCGATGGCGTCCATGAGGGCGTTCAGCGCGAGTGGTTTCCGGGCGGCCGCCGGCTCCTCCGCGAGTTCAACTACCGGAAGGGGCATGAGGACGGCCGCCAGGTGATGTGGAACCCCGACGGAACCATCCGCGCGAACTACGTCGTCCGGGACGGGCGGCGCTACGGGCTGATCGGCAGCAAGGGATGCGTCGGATCGGGCGCGGCCGGGGAGACGGCGGACCGATGATCGCCTCCAGGTTGGGCGCCGCCGTGGTGCTCTGCGCCGCGGCCGCGTGCGGAGAGGAGCACGCGGTCGACACGCTGCCGTACTACCGCACCGCGGAACGCACGCCGGAGTGGCTGTCATCCGCCGAGGCGTCGTCGGACGGCATGCACCGGGTGGGAGCCTTCGAGTTCGTGAACCAGTTCGGCGACACGGTCACCGAGGCGTCGTTCGACGGTCGGATCATCGTGGCCAACTTCTTCTTCACGCAGTGCGTCGGGATCTGTCCGGCAACCCGCGCGCAGCTGGCTCGCGTCCGGTCGGCGTTCGAGGGCGACGATCGGCTCACGCTCCTCTCGCACAGCGTCACCCCCGATCTCGATTCGCCCGCACAACTCGACGCCTGGGCTTCGGCCCACCGGATCGCCGGCGAGGGCTGGCAGCTGCTCACCGGCTCGCGCGACGAGCTCGAGCGACTGGCCGAAGAGGCCTATTTCGTAAACATCGGCGATGGATCGGCGCACGGAGTGGCGTCCATCGCGCACACCGAGAGCGTCATCGTCCTCGACACCGGGCGCCGGATTCGCGGCGTCTACAACGGGACGCTCGCGATGGACGTCAACCGGATGATCGAGGACCTGGGGATCCTGCTGGCGACGGTGGAGCCCGTCTCGTAACGGACCCGACCTCCGGCGGCCCCGCGATTCTCAGGCTCGCAACTACATCGCGAACACCGACCTGCCTCGCGAGAACGTCTCCAGGATCGGGATGAACTCCAGGTTCTCCGGGTCTGCGGTCAGCGGGTTCTCGTCCAGGATCACCAGGTCGGCCTGCTTGCCGACCGTGATCGAGCCCTTGGTGTCCTCCTCGAAGTACTGGTAGGCGCCCCCGAGGGTCACCGCGTGCAGCGCCTGCATCACCGTCAGCCGCTGATGCGGCCCGAGGATGTGTCCGCTGCGGGTCTTGCGGTTCACGGCGATCGACACCAGGCGCATCATGTGCGGCGGTACCACAGAGGCGTCGTTGTGGATGGTGAAGTCAACGTCCCGCTCAAGGGCCCAGCCCATCGGGCTGGTGTTGTTGCCCCGCTCCTCGCCGAAGCTGATCCGGTGCCAGTCGCCCCAGAAGAAGGCGTGTGCCGCGAAGAACGAGGGCACGATGTCGAGCTCCGCCGCGCGATCCAGCTGGTCGGCCCGCATGAGCTGGGCGTGGATGATGACGGAGCGGTGGTCGGGCATGGCGTCCATGTCCGCAACCGCATCGTCCACCCCGTCGATCATCAGGTCCATGGCCGCGTCGCCGTTGGCGTGCACGATGATGGGAATCCCTCCCTGGATGAGTTCGGCCGCGGCCGCCTTGTACTCGCCGGGGACCATGACGCCGTAGGCCACGTAGTCCGGCGGGGCTCCCGGGGGTCCTTCTTCGTAGGGGATCGTGACCCATGCCGTGCGACCCTGCGGGGAGCCGTCGAGCATCAGCTTCACCCCGCCGACCCGAAAGCCGTCCTGGTAGTCACGCCTGTAGGGTATGCTCGCCAGGTCCGCAGGCGTTTCGTTGAAGCGCACGAAAGCCGCGACATCCGCCTTGAACGGCTCCCGGTCCGCGGCCGCCTGGAACGCCTCCGCCTGCATCGGGGCGGTCCCGCCGTCCTGGATGGTGGTCGTGCCGTGGCTCAGGTAGACGTCGATCGACCGGCGAATCAGGTCGTCGAGTTCCTCCGCGGACGGGGTGGGGCGACGATCGAATGCCAGCAGTCCGCGGGCGGTTTCCTCCAGCACCCCGTTGGGTTCCATCGAGCCCTCCATGCGACGGACGTGGCCGCCGGGCGGATCGGGCGTGTCGGCGGTGATGTCGCTGGCCGCGAGAGCGGCGGAGTTGGTCGTGGTCAGATGCCCCGACACGTGGGTGAGGATGATGGGATGGTCGGTCGACGCGCGGTCCAGATCCTCCCGCGTGGGGTGCCGGCCCTCCTCCAGCAGCGAGTCGTCGTACCCGCGCCCGGTCACCACCTCTCCGGGCGGGATGTCGTGCTCGTCGATCCACTCCTGCACCTTGCGCACGATGTCGTCGATATTGTTGACGTCACCCACCGGCGGCGGGTGCAGCCCCAGGGAGGTTTGGTCGCGGCCCGCGCCCAGGAAGTGGCCGTGCGAGTCGATGAACCCCGGCAGGAGGGCGTTGTCGCCCAGGTCCACCACCCGGGTCGCCGGCCCCTGAAGCGCCATGACCTCGTCCCGGGACCCCGCCGCCACGATGGTCTCGCCCCGCACCGCGACCGCTTCCACGGCGGGCTGCTGCGGATCCATGGTGACGATGTTGTCGCCGTGGAAGATGGTGTCCGCGGGGTCGGCCTGCGGGGCGCAAGCCGAAACGACGAAGGCGAAGGTGACCGGGAGAACTGCGAAGGCCTTGCTCGATCTGCTCATGACTCCCTCTACGACTGTCAGGGGGATGATTGTCCGGGCAGCGTACGCCCCGGGACGAGGTTCCGTCAAGCTGCCGGCAAGCCCTCCACGCGGTTGTTCCCCCGGCGCCGCGAAGGGTCTCCATCCTCTTTCTTGCCAGCACCGAAGGATCGCCCATACTACATTCTCCCGGGCCGGACACTCCTGGAAGGCAGTTGCCCGGGACGTGGGCAATTCGCTTCTGGACCGGTGCTTCCGCGCCGGCCCCGACTCACACAGGCATCGGCGGCTCCGGCAGGGCCGGCCGACTGGAGAGGCTGGACATGGCCAAGAGAAGAATGACTCCTTCCGAGGCGCTGGTGGAAACACTGGTCGCCGAAGGGGTGACAGATGTTTTCGGGTTGGTGGGATCGGCGTTCATGGATGCCCTGGATCTGTTCCCGGACGCGGGCATCCGGTTTATCCCGGTGGCCCACGAGCAGGCCGCCGCGCACGCCGCGGACGGGCTGGCGCGGGTGACGGGGAGGCCTCAGGCCTGCATCGCCCAGAACGGCCCCGGCGCGGCCAACTTCGTCTCGGCGATCGCAGCCGCCTTCTGGGCGCATTCTCCTGTCGTGGCCCTTACGCCTGAGACCGGATCGCTGGGCATCGGCACGGGGGGCTTCCAGGAGCTCGACCAGATGCCGATGTTCGAGGCCCAGACCGTCTTCCAGGTCCGCGTCAACCGTCCCGAGCGCATGGGCGAACTGGCCCGGCGCTGCTTCTACCGCGCCAAGCTCGAGCTCGGGCCCACCCAGCTCAACATCCCCAGGGACTATTTCTACGGGGACATCGAAGAGGAGATCTTCGCAACGCCGACTCTGGGCGCCGGCCGTCCGCCCCGGGCCGACATCGAGGAAGCGGTCCGGATTCTGATGGGCGCCCGCTATCCCGTCATCATCTCCGGAGGAGGGGTGTGCCAGGGCGACGCCATGGGGGAGGTCGGGGCGCTGGCCGAGCACCTCAGCGCCCCGGTGGTCAACACCTACCTGCACAACGACACCTTCCCCTACAGCCACGAACTGGGGTGCGGGCCCATCGGCTACTGCGGGTCCAAGGCCGCCATGCGCACCATCGCCAAGGCCGACGTCGTGCTGGCGCTGGGCACGCGGCTCGGAGTGTTCGGGCTGCTTCCCCAGTACGACATGACCTACTGGCCGGAGGACGCCACCCTCATCCAGGTGGACCGCGACGCCAGGCAATGGGGGATGAGCAAGATCCCGGCGCTGTTCTCGGTCGCGGACGTGAAGGAGTACGCGACCGAGTTGCTCGAGGAACTCCGCAGCGCCCTCCCGGCTCCGGGCCGCAACGAGGAGCGCATCGCCGATGTCGCGCGCGAGAAGCGCGCCTGGGACGAGGAACTGGAGAGCTGGTCCTCGTCCACCAGCGCCTTCATGCATCCCCGGCGCTTCCTCTGGGAGTTCACACGGGCGCTTCCCGGGGATGCCCTCGTGACCACGGACATCGGCAACACCTGCTCGATCACGAACGGCTATCTCCGATTCAACGGCCCCCGCCAGCACCTCGCGGCGCTGACCTGGGGGAACTGCGGCTTCGCCTACGGGGCCGCGCTGGGCGCCAAGGTCGGCAACCCCGCCGCGCCCGTGTTCGCCATCCAGGGAGACGGCGCCTGGGGCATCAGCGGCCTGAGCGAGGTCATGACGGCCGTGCGCGAGGACATCCCGGTCATCGCCGTCGTCATCAACAACCACGAGTGGGGCGCCGAGAAGAAGAACCAGATCGACTTCTACGACGATCGCTTCGTGGGCACCAACCTGCGCGCCAACCCGGACTTCGCGGAGGTGGCGGAGGCGATGGGGGCGAAGGGGTACAGGGTCGACGACTACCGCGATGTGCGGGACGTGGTGCGCGATGCGCTCGCCAGCGGCCAGCCCTGCGTCATCAACGCGGTGGTCGAGGGCGGCGCGAGGGTGCTCGCGGAGCCCTTCCGGCGGGACGCGCTCGCGATGCCGACCCGTCATCTGGAAAAATACGCGCACCTGAGCCTGAGCTAGAGGCGCGGGCCGGGCTGCAACACGTCGAATTCACCGGGCTTCCGGCAGCATCCGGAGCGAAGGGGAGAACATAATGTCCGATACCCAGGCGTTGCTGGCCGACTACAACGTCCAGGACGTTATCGAGAAGGACAGGAAGCACCTCTGGCACCATCTGTTTCAGCACAGCGTCCTCGAGACCCAGGATCCACAGGTGTTCGTCGAGGGCGAAGGCGCGCGCGTGCGCGACATCCACGGGAAGGAGTATCTCGACGGCGCCTCGGGCGGCGTCTGGTGCGTCAACGTGGGTCACGGGCGCGAGAGCATCGCGAGAGTGGTGTACGAACAGTTGCTGCGCCTGCCCTACTATGCGGGCGTGGTCGGCACCGTCCCCGCGGCCCAGTATGCGAGCGCGCTGGCGGAATGGCTGCCCGAGCTGGACCACGTCTACTTCGCCAACAGCGGATCGGAGGCCAACGAGAAGGCGATCAAGATGGTGCGCCAGATCGCGCATCTGAACGGGACCGGGAAGTACAAGGTCCTCTACCGGGACCGGGACTATCACGGGACCACCATCGGCTGCCTGGCGGCGAGCGGACAGGAGGAGCGCAAGGAGGCGTACGGGCCGTTCCCCGACGGGTTCGCGGGGATCCCCCACGCGATGTGCTATCGCTGCCCGTTCGGCAAGACCTACCCGGACTGCAACATCGAATGCGCGCGCGCGCTCGGGGACGCCATCGAGGCGGAGGGACCCGATACGGTGGGCGGGGTCATTCTCGAACCCATCACCGCCGGCGGCGGGGTCATTCCCCCGGTTGACGAATATTACCCGATCGTCCGCGCGATATGCGACGAATACGGGGTGATCCTCATCATCGACGAAGTCGTATGCGGGTTCGGGCGCACCGGTACCATGTTCGGCTACGAGCACTACGATTTCGTTCCCGACATCGTCACCATGGCCAAGGGCATGGCCAGCTCCTACGCGCCGATCTCGGCGGCGGCCGTGCGCGGGGAGGTGTTCGACACCTTCCTCGAGGATCCGAGCGAGAAGTACCACTACTTCAGGGACATCAGCACCTACGGCGGATGTACCGCGGGCTTCGCGGCCGCCCTCGAGAACCTGCGCATCATCGAGGAGGAGGACCTGATCGAAAACAGCCGCGTGATGGGCGCGTACCTGCTGGACCGCCTGCGCGAGCTGTCCGATCACCCGAACGTCGGCGACGTGCGCGGAAGAGGCCTGTTCGCCGGCGTGGAGCTGGTGGAGGACCGGACCTCGAAGACCCCGGTGAGCGAGGACGTGATGATGGCCGTCGTGAAGAAGGCCGCCGAAGAGGGCGTCCTGGTGGGCAAGACCACGCGCAGCGTCCCCGGCCTGAACAACACCGTCAACATGGCTCCGCCCCTCATCGTCACCAAGGCGGACGTCGACGAGTTGGTGGATGCGGTAAAGGCCGGGATCGAGCATGGATGCCGGGATCTTTGAGACACACAACTTTGAGTGCCGCGTCACAGGACAACCGGGTCTACGGTGGCCCCGATCCGCACACGGGAGGACAGACCATGCCTCGCAGACACCAGCCCCGCGTCCTGATTGGCACTCTGATCGTCCTGCCGGCCGCGGTCATCGCCGCGTGTGCCGTCCCCGCGCCCGTGCTGGAGGTCGACACGGTCTACCTGAACGGGGAGATCGTCACGATGGACGAGGCCGCGCCGACCGTCGAGGCCGTGGCGGTCCGCGGCGACGAGATCGTCGCGGTGGGGAGCAACGCCGAGGTGGGACTGACGGCCGGTTCGGGCACCCGCGTCGTCGACCTGGAAGGCCGGACGATGACGCCGGGCTTCTACGCCCCCCACGACCACTTTCCGTGGGCGGGCGCCATAGCGGTGACGACGGTGAACCTGAACAGCCCGCCCATGGGGCCGGTGGAGAACATCGACGGCCTGGTGGACGCCCTGCGGGAGAGGGCCGGCGAGACCCCGGAAGGCGAGTGGATCCAGGGGTGGGGGTATGACGACACCCTGCTGGAGGACCAGCGCCACCCCGACCGGCACGACCTGGACCGGGTGTCGACCGAACACCCCATCTACATAAGCCACACCTCCGGCCACCTGGGCGTGGCCAACACCATGGCGCTCGGGTTGGCGGGCATCACTGCGGCGACGCAGCCGCCTCCGGGCGGGGTCATCCGCCATGAGGCCGACACCGGGGAGCCCGATGGCGTGCTGGAGGAGACCGCGGCCTGGATGGTCATGGGCATCGTGCCACCGGCCACCCGCGAGCAGAAGCTGGAGGGGTTTCGGCGCGCCGTGCAGATCTACGTGGAGCAGGGCGTGACCACCACCGTCATCACCGGGGGCTCGGCCGAAAACGTCGCCGACCTGCAGATGGCCCGGCGGGAGGGGCTCCTCTCGCTCCGGGTGGTCACCATGGTGAGCAAGGCGGCGCCCGGCGTGCCCTCCCCCGCGGAAGCGGGTGGCTTCGTCTCCGGATTCGGCGACAGCCACCTGAAGCTGGGCGGCATCAAGATCGTCCAGGACGGCTCCAACCAGGGCTTCACCGGCTACTTCACCGAGCCTTACCACACGCCCTTCAACGGCGACGCCGAGTGGCGCGGCTACCCCGCCCGCAGCCGGGAGGACCTCACGGCCATGGTCACGGAGCTGCACCGGGCCGGCTACCAGATCGCCATCCACGGGAACGGCGACGCCGCCATCGACGACATCATCCACGCCTTCCGCGAAGCTCAGCGCGATTTTCCCCGCGAGGACGCCCGCCACCGCATCGAGCATTGCCAGATGGTGCGCAAGGATCAGCTGGACGAGATCGCCGAGCTGGGCATCACGCCCTCGTTCTTCGTCGGGCACGTGTACTATTGGGGAGACCGGCACCGCGACATTTTCATGGGGCCGGAGCGCGCGGCCGGGATCAGCCCGCTCAGGTCGTCCATCGACCGGGGCATCCGCTTCACCGTGCACGACGACACCCCGGTTACCCCCGTGGACCCGCTTCAGCTCATCTGGGTGTCGGTCAACCGCCTGACCCGGAGCGACCAGGTGCTCGGAGCCGAGGAGCGGGTCACACCCCTGGAGGCGATGCGGGCGATGACCATCGACGCCGCCTGGCAGAACTTCGAGGAAGACCTCAAGGGGTCCATCGAGCCGGGCAAGCTGGCGGATTTCGTCATCCTGTCCGACAACCCGCTCACGGTCGATCCCCTGACCATCCGCGAGATCCAGGTGCTCGAAACCATCGTCGGCGGAGAGTCCGTCTACCGACGCGTGGACTGACCGTACAGCCGGGAGACCGCCCTCACGGCCCCTGCCGGGTGCCTTCTCGGGCTCGTTTGTCCCGCAGCGCGTAAGCGAGCCCGGGGCGCAGGTTTGCGAAGGGAAAGCCCAATCCCCACAATCAGGGAACGCTCGCCCCCCCAAACCCCTGCACGTCGAAGTGCATCCGTACGCCAACGCCTGGGAGGGAAAACGCGTCGGGGCGGCGAACCTGGCTTTCCGCCGTGCCTCGTGGGCCGGGAATCCGACTCGAGGACGGGTTCCGACCACGCAGCCGGGACGGGCGGTTCTGTCCGCTCGCTTCGCTGCTACCCGCCTGGCACGTCCCACCGGAACCGCAGTCGGAGTCCGAAGACTCCGGGGAGGTTGCTGTGAAACCCTCTATCGTTCTCCTTCTCCTGTTGGCCGGATTCACTCACGCGGCCACCGCTCAGTCGGTATCGTTCGACCCGCAGCCGACCCTGGTCCTGGAGGTGGCCCCCGCCGAAATGGACGTGCGCCCGATCCGGGTGCAGGGGACCGTCACCGGGACGGTCACCGACGCGGGAACCGGACAGCCCATCGCCGCGGTCCAGATGTCGGTCGTGGGGACCGGTCTGGGTGGGCTGACCAACGAGGATGGCCGCTACCTGATCCCGAACGTGCCCGACGGACCGCAGACCCTGCGCGCGGAGCGGGTCGGGTATGCGAGCATCGACCTGGCGATCACGGTCGCGGCCGACCAGACGGTCGTGCAGGACTTCCTTCTCTCGGAACAGGCCTTCGCGCTCGACGAGATCGTGGTCACCGGTGTGCCCGGCGGGACCCGCAGGCGCGCGATCGGCAACTCGGTGGGCACCATCGAGGCGGCGGCCATCACCGAGGTCGCTCCCGTCGACGACGTGCAGACGCTCCTCCGCGGACGTACACCGAGCGTCAACATGATGGGCGGCGGCATGGTGGGGCAGGGCCCGCGCATGCGCATCCGGGGGGCGTCCACTTTCTCGCTCAACGGCCAGCCGCTCATCTACATCGACGGCGTGCGGGCCAACAACGACGAGACCACGGGCTACACCTTCGGCAACAACGCCGGCGTGCGCTCGATCCTCACCACCCTGGACCCCGAGCAGATCGAGAGAATCGAGGTGCTCAAGGGCCCGGCGGCGGCGACGCTCTACGGGACGGAGGCGTCGCGCGGCGTCATCAACGTCATCACCAAGCGGGGCCAGGAGGGCGGCGCGCGGGTCGACATCATGGTCCGCCAGGGCGTGAACTGGATGGCCGACAAGCAGGGCAAGGTGGGCTACGACAACTATTGGACCGACCCGTCCAACGGGCAGATCCACACGCTGAACATGCTGGACTACCACGGGGGGCTCGGCAACCAGATCTACACCCCCGGCTCTGTCCAGGCGTACAGCGCCAGCCTGAGCGGCGGCTCGGCGGACACCCGCTACTTCCTTTCGGGCACCTATGCGGACGAGACCGGGATCCTGAACTACAACTGGCAGAAGAAATTCAACCTGCGCACCAACATCGAGACCGAACTCTCGGAGAATCTCGGTCTCGCCGTGAACATGGGGTACTCCAACTCGAAGGACCGCCTCGTCCGCGACGGCTTCGGGAGCATCACCGAGGGTGTCGAGTTCGGGAGTCCCCGGCTCCTGCCCGAGCACTGGTGCCGGTCGAGCAACAACAGCTTCGGCTGCGAACTCCTGCACGGCTACAACCGCTACGACATGCCGGTCAGGGACGAGACCAACTTCAACCACCAGTACCTGAACCGGTTCACCGGCGGCCTGACCTTCAACCACGAGGCGCTCGGCTTCCTCACGACCCGGCTCACCTCGGGCATCGACTTCACCGGCGAGCAGAACGTGGCCTTCCGCGAATTCCAGACCAGCGACACCGCGGTGGTGTCGCTCGGCGCGAACAACCGCAAGGGCTTCCGCAACGAGGGGCACTTCACCCACTTCCGCACGACCACCGACTTCTCGACCACCGCCAACCTCAACGTTTCTTCAGCGCTGACCACGTCCACTTCGCTGGGCGTTCAGTACTACACCCGCACCACGACCTTCCTCTCGGCCACCGGACAGCAGTTCGCCGGCCCCGGCCTGAGCACCATCACCTCCACCTCGATCCCGGGCGTGCCGGCCAACAACCGCATCTCGGACAACACCCTCGGCACCTACCTGCAGGAGACGCTGGGCTGGAATGACCGCCTCTTCCTGACCGGGGCCGTGCGCGTGGACAACAACAGCGCCTTCGGCAACGACATCAGGTTCGTGACCTACCCGAAGGCGTCGCTCTCGTGGGTGATGAACGAGGAAGGCTGGTTCCAGGACGGCGCACCCGGCTGGTTGAACACCCTGCGGCTTCGCGTGGCCTGGGGGGAATCCGGCGAGCAGCCCGCGTCCTTCTCGGCGCTGCGCACGTGGGCGGCGGTGACGGGGCCCCAGAGCACCGCGGGCGTGACACCCAACACGGTCGGGAACGAAGACCTGACCGCCGAGGTCGGCCAGGAGACCGAAGTCGGATTCGACGCCGATCTCCTCGACAATCGGCTGGGTCTCCAGTTCACGTACTACAACAAGCTCACCAGGGGCGCGATTCTCGAACGCGACCTGCCGCCCTCCGGCGGGTTCACCGGCGCCCAGTTCGTGAACGCGGGCCAGATCACCAACTCGGGGCTCGAGCTCTCGCTCAACGCCCAGCTCGTCGAGACCTCCGGCCTCAGCTGGGACGTCGGCCTCAACTTCTCCAGCAACAGCTCGGAGATCCTCCAGCTCTCCGGCGAGGCGGGAGACACAAGCATCGTCTTCAACAGCTGGAGCTCGATGGAGCACCGGGTGGGCCATCCGCCGTACAGCTGGTTCGGGGTCGATGTGGTCAGTTCGGACCTCGACGCCAACGGCAACACCGTCAACGCCCAGTGCAGCGACGGACAGGGCGGCACCACGCCCTGCTTCGACGCCGGCGGCACGACCATCGCGCCGCGCGTCTTCCTGGGCCGAGCCATCGCGCCGTACGAGATCTCGCTCACGTCCGACATCGCCGTCGGCAGCAACCTGCGCTTCCACGTCCTGATCACCTCCGAGCAGGGCCACAAGCGGTTCGACAACACCCTTCGCCAGCGCTGCAGGCTCTACCGGGTGTGCCGGTCGAACCACCATCCGCAGGAGTGGGATCCGATCATGAAGGCGACGGTCGAGAGCAGCGACCAGATCATCGACTCGTGGGTCAACGACGTGAGCTTCATCCGGCTCAAGGCGGTTTCCATGACCTACGACCTGCCGGAGCAATACCGCTTCGGTTCCAGCCGCGCCGTACTGCAGCTCGCGGCCCAGCATCTCTTCACCTTGACGGATTGGACCGCTTCGGACCCCGAAGTGATGTTCTCGAGCGGCGGCAGAGCCTTCATGGCGCAGAACAACCTGCCGTTGCCACAGCAGATCACCGCTTCCGTCCGCTTCAGCTTCTGAGCCCGACAAAGAGGAGATGATCATGCATATCAAGACGATTCAAGGGATGACCCGGGCTTTCGCATGCATCGTGCTGCTGGCGTTTTCCGCCGCGTGCGACGTGGACAGCCTGCTCGAAGTGACCGACCCCAGCCGCCTGCTCTCGGAGAATGTGGAAATACCCGCCCAGGCCGGCGCTCTCATGAACGGGCTCGAGGCCGACTTCCTGTGCGCCCACGGCGCGTTTCTGGTCGTGACCGCCAACCTGAGCGACGAGTTCGAAGACACCAATGCCGGCGGCGACAACTGGTCGCTGGACCGTCGCCGCCCCCAGGGCCAGAACGCCTGGGCCGACAACGACTGCACCGCTGGCCTGCCCTCCGCGTACGTGCCCGCCTCGCGCGCCCGCTGGGTGGCGGACAACCTGGCAGGCCTGCTGGAGAGCTGGAGCGATGCCGAGGTGGCCATGCGGAGCCAGCGGCTCGCCCGAGCCTCGCTGCTGGCCGGCTTCAGCCTCTCCATGCTGGGAGCCGCGCACTGCTCGATTGCTTTGGACAGCGGCCCGGAGATTTCCGCGGTGCAGGCCTTCGCCGAGGCGGAGCAACGCTTCTCGAACGCGCTTCAGTATGCCCAGGGCTCCGGGGCGGGCGACATCGCCAACGCGGCGCTGGTGGGGCGTGCCCGGGTGAAGCTGTACCAGGGGGACGGCCAGGGTGCGGTCGCCGACGCCAGGCAAGTGCCCGAGGGCTTTCGTATGGAAATCTATCCTTCGGACTCGCCCAACCGGCTGAACAACCGCATCTGGGCCGCGAACCTGTTCAACTTCAACTTCGGCGTCGCTCCGTGGACGCGGGAGCTGATGACCGGCGGCGTACCTGATCCGCGCACGACGACCTACGACACCGGCCAGAACACCGGCTGGGCGCCCGGCAACGTCTGGGGCCAGAGCAAGTATCCGTCGGCGAGCTCTCCGATGCCGATCGCCCGCTGGGAAGAGGCGCAGCTCATCATCGCCGAGGTGATGGGCGGCGACGAGGCCGTGCGCATCATCGACGGGCTGCGGGACGCACACGGATTGCCGCACTTCATGGGCATGGGCGATGCCGAGATTCGCCAGGCGGTTATCGACGAGCGGCAGCGCGAGCTGTGGTTTGAAGGCTTCCGGGCGTACGACATTCACCGCCTCGGCCTGCCGCTGGTTCCCGCTCCCGGCGAGCCGTACCAGCTGGGCGTCAAGGGCGGATCGTACGGAGACCAGACCTGCGTCCCGATCCCGATCATCGAGACCTTCAACAACCCGACGATTCGCGGAGGAGCCTAGCCGACAACGCGAAACCCGCAGCCTGCTGATGCCAGTCCGGCGCGTTTCGGGACGAGCGGCTTGACCGGGTCGATGTGACGTTCCTCGACGAGTTGAGGCATCGGGCGGGGAACCGGCGCAGGCGGGTCGTGTTCCCCGAAGGCTGGGATCCGCGAATCCGTGAAGCGGCGCTGGTCGCGGCCGCCAACGGACTCGCGGATCCCCTGCTGGTCGGCCCTGCCGGCGAGCTGGAGCGCCAGCTCGCCGGCGATCCGCGCTCACGCGCCGTCCGGGTGGTGGACCCGACCGACCCGGCCCGGGCGGAACGCCTCGCGGCCGTCCTCGGCGGCCTGAAGCGCTTCCGCGACCTCCCCGGCGACGAGCTTCGCCGGCGCGCCGCCGATCCCCTCTATCATGCCGCGCTCATGGTCGGCGCCGGCGAAGCCGACGGCGGGGTCGCCGGAGCGGTCCACACCACCGCGGCGGTGATTCGGGCCGGGATCCACTGCGTCGGCCGCGCCGAGGGGACCACCACCATCTCCTCCTCGTTCTTCATGGTGGTCCGGCCCTTCCGCGGCCCGGAAGCCGAGGTGCTCACCTTCGCCGACTCGGCCATCGTGCCCGATCCCACGGCGGAGCAGCTCGCGGAGATCGCGAGGGCGTCGTGCCGTGCGCGCCGGCGCATCGTAGGCGACGAGCCCCGGGTGGCGTTCCTCTCGTACTCGACCCGTGGAAGCGCCGAAGGGCCGTCCGTGGAACGGGTGCGGGACGCTCTGGCCCGCTTCCGCGAGATGAGTCCGGACATCGCAGCCGACGGCGAGCTTCAGGCCGACGCGGCCCTCATCGAGGCCGTCAGCCGCCGCAAGCTCCCGGCCTCCCCGGTCGGCGGGAGGGCCAACGTGCTCATCTTCCCCGATCTGGACGCCGGCAACATCGCCTACAAACTTGTTCAGCGGCTCGCCGGGGCCGAGGCGCTGGGTCCGATCGTGCAGGGGCTCGCGGGTCCCTGGTGCGACCTCTCCCGGGGCGCGTCCGTGGATGACGCGGTCAACGTGGCGTGCATCACATCCCTTCTGGCGGACTGACCCGGTCGGCCCGCCCCCTCACCCCAGGCAAGGACGCCCTCCATGGGTTTCGACGAACTCATCAACCAGTACATGCAGCCGGTCACGGACGCGGTCGCCGGCTTCATCTTCTACGCCGTGCCCATCGCCGGCGCCCAGGTGCCCCTCATCGTGGCGTGGCTCATCGCCGGCGGCGTGTTCTTCACCCTGTACCTGCGCTTCATCAACGTGCGCGGCTTCAAGCACGCGCTGGACCTGGTCAGGGGCCGCTACACCGATCCTTCGCAGCCGGGCGAGGTCACGCCCTTCCAGGCGCTCGCCACCGCCGTGTCGGGCACGGTCGGCATCGGGAACATCGC
>LXNJ01000144.1_pt1 | contig 51105 bp, 39 predicted proteins | sample 809081 | NCBI WGS metagenome assembly LXNJ01 (sample SAMN04870510, study PRJNA318959) | sponge metagenome | biome: sponge; feature: marine sponge reef; material: water | host: Petrosia ficiformis | place: Greece: Milos, Mediterranean Sea | collected 2013-05-29 | depth 5-7 m | reverse complement strand
CCCGCCACTGGCGGGTGGCCGGCTCAGCGGCGGTCATCGGGCAGCTCAGGATGGCCCGCACCGCCAGCGAGTCGGCGGAGACCTCCACGCCGTTGATGGTGAGTTCGCCGCTGAACACCGGGGCCTGGAGGTCGGCCACCCGATGGTCCTCGGTAGCGGGCAGGCTGATCCAGAAGTCGGCATCGAGCGGCTCAGCCACCTCGGTGCGGAACCAGTCGGCCATACGCTGCCCGGTGATGCGGTAGAGGATCTCGCCCTGGAGTTGGCCCTGGCTGATGGCGTGGTAGCCCGAGGCGGTGCCCGGCTCCCACCACGGGGCCTGGGCGGCGAGGTTGGCGGCGACCGCCTCGAGGTCGTAGAGCTGATCGAGGGTGATGGGTGGGTCGAAGCCGGGCACGCCGGCGGTGTGGGCCATCACGTGGCGCACCAGCACGCCGTCCTTGTCGTTCTGGGCGAACTCGGGCCAGTAATGGGCTACGGGGGCGTCGAAGTCGAGCTCGCCCCGGTCGGCCAGCATCAGCATGCAGGTGGCGGCCATGGTCTTGGTGGTGGAGTAGACGTTGACGATGGTGCCGCGCTGCCAGGGCGTGCCGTCGACGCCGGCGTCGCCGCCCCACAGGTCCACCACGGACTCGCCGTCGACGGTCACCGCCGCAGCCGCACCGATCTCCAGCCCCTCGGCGAAGTTGGCCTCGAAGGCGTCCCGCACCCTCTCGAACCCCGGCTTGCAAGTCCCATGGATCTCCATGGCCCCATCATGGCGCGGCGTGCTCCATTCGCGTGGGGTCCAGCGTGTAACAGCTGAGTTAAATTAAATCTAGTCTTCTGCTATGACAGATAAATAGCTTAAGCATGATACAGTCATGACAAATCCTGTAAACACCTTCGATAGCTCCTCGTATCACTTAGCCGGCTACGGAAGGATCTGATCACCATGCGGCGCTCCAATCAGAAGTCGTCGAACCGCAAGATGTCGGACAGGAAGGCGATGGACAGGCAGGAACTGGAGGCGGTGGCCGCAGTACGGGACACCCTCGCCCAGGTGATCGCCGACGGCAGCCACTCGGATCGCTCTCATGCCATTGAGTCGATCCAGGCAATCGACCGCGGATGGGAGGACGACCGAAGGCAGTACTCGCTGACCTTCAGGCTGACGAGGGTGTATGACGCCCGGTTCCACCTGCTGGGCTCGTTCAAAGGGAACACGGACGAGTTGCCTTCCGGGTCCTCGACTCCGATGCAGGCGTCGTTGTACGCCATCGACCATCTCGCCAACGTTCTGCTGACCAGCCTGGCTGCCGTGGGCGTGGCCATCTACCCGACGATGGACGCCCCCTCCGGCGATCTGCTGGAACTGCCGCGGGCCGAGCAGGATCCGCTGCTGGATGCTATCGAGCAGGAACGCCACGACTGAGAAGCGACTGCCGCCACCGCAGCCACCGCAGCCCGCACAAAGTGGCGGGATGAGCGACACCGTCGCCGCAGAGCGTCGTCTTGAGCTGGTCGCCATACTCTCAGACCCTGAGCGCTTCGATCTCGTCGGCGCCGACAATGCCTGGGGAGGGGAGCTCGATGTTGTGTCCGAGGTCACCGGCCAGCTGACTGAGTGGGTCGTCGAACGAGACTCCGCGGACTGAGGTGCTGGTCCGGCTCGCCCGTCCGGTCGGCGACGACTCACGAGTTGAGTTGCGGCGGCGGGGTGTGGGCGGACAGTGTTCGTTGGCTGGCCTCGGCTAGACAAGGGCGGGCGGTGAGCGAGCCGGAAGGAGTGAGTATGGGCTTCCCTCGTCAGGAGATGGAGGAGATGTGGGGGCGGTGGACCGCGGCCAACGAGGCCGCCGAGGCTGCTGACGACTGGACGGGCCTGGGGGCCTTCTACACCGACGACGCGTTCTACACCTGGACGGTGGGCCACCACGGCGAGTTCGCCGCCCGGGGGCGCCAGGACATCATCGACCATGTCCTGGGGTTCGAGATGATTGGTTTCGAGGGCTGGACCTACCCGTATGAGAAGGTGGTGATCGACGACTCGCGGGGCGAGATCGTCGGGTACTGGCGCCAGATCACGCCATTCACCGACGAGACGGGCGGGCGGATCCAGACCAACGGGCTGGGGTGCTCGTGGTTCCGCTACGCCGGCGACTTCAAGTGGTCCGAGCAGATGGACCTGTTCGATGTCGACGACGTGCAGGGCGTGTTGAAGAAGCTCAACCGGCTCGGACTGCTGAGCGACGAGTTCAAGGCCCGCCAGCAGCGCTACATCGACGGCACCGCCCCGGGCTCCCGCTTCGTGTAGACGGGACCGGCCGACGGAAGGAAGCCGACGATGGACTCGCTGAGCGGTGCAGCGGTGGTGGTGACCGGCGCCAGCTCGGGGATCGGGCAGGCGGTGGCCGAACGGTTCGGGGCGGCTGGCGCCCGGGTGGTGACCGGCAGCCGCAGCGAGCCACCGGACGGGTTGGGTCTCTGGGTCCGCACCGACGTGTCCGACCCGGCCCAGGCCGACGCCCTGATCGCCGCCGCGGTCGATGCCCTCGGCCGTGTCGACGTCGTGGTCAACAACGCCGGCGTGAGCGTGGAGAAGACCGTGGCCGACACCACCGACGATGATTTCGACTATGTGATGGGCGTCAACGTGCGGGGAGTGTTCAACATGTGCCGGGCCGCGGTACGACAGATGAGGGATCAGCCGGAGGGCGGGGCGATCATCAACGTCGGCTCGATCTCGGGGACGGTGTCGGACCACGGCATGGCCGTCTACAACGCATCCAAGGCTGCGGTGCACGGCCTGACCCGCTCGATCGCCATTGACCACGGCGCAGACGGCGTCCGCTGCAACGCGGTGGCACCGGGCTGGATCGCCACCCCAATGGCCGACACGACCTTCGGGCAGGCCACTGATCCGGCCGCAGCCCGCGCCGCCGCAACGCAGCGTCACCCGGTAGGCCGCCTGGGCCGCCCTGAGGACGTGGCCGGCCTAGTCCTGTGGCTGGCCAGCGACGAGTCGTCGTTCGTCTCCGGAAGCCTGTTCACCATCGACGGAGGCCTAACCGCCCAGAGCCCCATCGGCGTTTCGCTGGAGCCGTAGCTGCCTTAGCATGCGAGCATCGTGGTCTGCCCGGGGGTTTCGCCGTCGGAGCGGCTCCATCGGCGAGACGAGAGGCGGTTACCCATGCTGACCCAGGGACTTGATCATGTCGCGGTGATCACCAACGACTCAGACCGGCTCCAGAGCTTCTACATCGACGTGTTCGGGGCCACCGTGGAGTTCGACGGCGAGGAGTTTCCCGGCGGACCCCGCATGACAGTCATCAACATCGGCCCCGCGACGGAACTCAACGTCTTCGAGATCGAGGGCAACGAGCAGGCCGACCACCAGACGCCGATGTTCGGACGGGGTCGCCTCGACCACATCGGACTGCACGCCGCCAGCCTCGACGACTTCGGCGAGATCCGCTCCCGGCTCATGGCGGCCGGCGCCACCGACGGCACGGTCACGGACTTCGGCCGCAAGCTGAGCCTGTTCTTCCGGGATCCCGACCGGATGGAGTGCGAAGTTCTGGTGACCAACCCCGAGCCGGGCCAGGTCCCGATGGGCGCCGCCTCCCACCTGTTCCCGTAGCTCGCCCGGCCGGTCCAGCGCTACAACCTCTTCAAACACGCCGCCCGCTCGCCAGCAGCAGCTGGCGGATGGGAACAGGCTGGATATGAGTCGGAAATAACTGACGATTAGCTAAATTGGCGGTCGGAGTCCTTCGGTCGTCTCGCAACGGCGGGCCAGTTGACACTGTGGGGAGGTATCCGTCATGGGAACATTCGAGTGGCCGGTGCGGATTGCCCGGACCGGCAGTGAGCGATCCGAAGCGATCGAGGCCACGGCGGACACGGGCGCCTTCTACAGCGTGGTCCCGACGCGCCTGCTGCACGACATCGGCGTCGAGCGTTCCTTCAGGCGCCGGATGCGACTGGCCGACGGGAGGGTCGTGGATGCCGACATCGGCGAGGCGCGGATGACCGTCAACGGCGAGAGCGTGACGACGCTGGTGGTCTTCGGCGAGGACAACGCTCCGTCCCTGCTCGGGGCCTACACCCTTGAGGGCCTAGCCCTCGCAGTCGACCCCGTCGACCAGCGCCTGGTCCCCCGCGCCCTCCTCCCGTGGTGAGGCACACACGAGCGGCTCGATTTCTCCTGGCCCCGCCCAGCAAGCGTGCCGTAGGTCCGAGGCCCCGGCGAGAGCCACGCTCGCGGCTCGCCGCCGGGTGCTTCTGCGTTGCTGCACTTCCCGCATCTAGCATCGAGGCCTGGGTCTCGGTACTCACCCGCAAAGCCCTCACCAACAACAGCTTCAACTCCGTCGCCGGCCTCACCGACACCATCGACACCTGGGCCCAAAGCTGGAACGACAACCCACGACCATTCGCCTGGACCCAGCCCGCCAATAACATCATCGCCAAAGTCAAACGAGGACGAGCCGCCCTAACCAAATCCGCGACGGACCACTAGCTCAGCAGTCGCGCGCGCCGGAGCGCCACCTCGGCGATCTGTTGCTTCATGACTTGGTCGGGGAAGAAGTAGGCCATCCAGTTGACGAATGCGAGCCACAGATCGTTTGTCGAGAAGTCGCCGCCAGCGAGCAGTTCTAGGTGGGAGTTTGCATCTGCGCGGGTGAGCGTGACGTCCTCGGTCGCATCCAGAAGTGCCTCTGCAAGCGGGATCGTGGCGAGGAGCGTGCGGATCTCAGCTTGGAATTCCTTCTCCTCAAGGCCAAGTGCCACGTTCGATCCCGCTACATCTGACAACAGGATCCGATCAGCTTCCACCAAGAAGCCCGTGGGCGGGCGGGAGTAGAGACGAAAGGCGTGCTCCGGTCGCCGACTGTGTGGAAACCACGGCTTCTCGTTGTCGGGCTCTGCCACCGGTTGCGCCAGACTGTTGGCCAGTGTTCGGGTCGCCTCTGCCACTGTGCGGGTCGCCGGCCGCTCAGCTTCGGCGATGTCACCAAGGGTCGACGCCACGCCAGGATCTTGGATCGTTGTCGCCACGAGAACCTCGATATTCCCGTCGCTGGCCTCGCCCAGTCCCGGAAGGGTGACATTCGACGAGCCGGCGAGGCAGTCGTCGCCGGCGATGTACAACTTGGCGTGCAGGCTGTCGACGAGCGTGAGCGTGAACCTCCCTCTCTCCTCGAGAACGTCGAGGATTTCGGGATCCGATACCCCTGCTGCCACCTCACGCGGGAGCCAGCGGGTGACGCAGCGTAGGCGGGTTTCAGGAGGCACTACTTCGAGCAGTGAGATGAGTGCTCCAACCTTGATGAAGGGCGCGATGATGGTGACCTCACTATGTGCGCCGCTGAAGAGGGCTCTGATACGGTCGCCGTGGGTTTGCCCGGCCTCAGTCACGTGCTCAGACCAGGTCAGTGGGCGGAACCGAGCCGTCGTCCTCGTCGAAGAACTCCTCTGCGTACTTTCCCCACTCCATGCGTGCGTTTCGTGTGCGACGTCGGTCAGCGTCCGTTTGCTCCTCCTCAAAGCGCGCCCACGAGTAAACGAGAATGCGGAAGGCAGCCGCAGCCGTGGCGAGCCTCGCGCGGATCTCATCCTCTGTCATCTCGTCGACATCTGGGTGCATCAGGTCGTAGAGGTGAGAGTGAACGGGGTGGTTCGTGTTGAGCGCCACCTGAATGACGCCCGGTAGCGGTTCGACATCGAAGAACGCGGGACTCGCTTGTGACGACTGGATCCAGCGCACGCGGCTCTGGGCTTCGATCGTCTCGGCTACCCGCTGCAATGCGTCGTCCTCGTCGAAGTGATGCTTCTCGACCAGGGACTTGACTTGCGCCTCGGTGTGGTCGTCCTCGGTGCCCGTCTCTTCGGCTCGATCGGATTCGCCCCTGTGCCCTTCTCCGATGCGACGCTTGATCGCAGCCGTGGCCTTCGCGTCCGCTTTCTGGTCTTCGTCAAGATCGTGCCGGGGCCCTCGCGTTTGTCTGGCTTGGCGGACGCGTGTGCGCATCGCTCTAATGAAGTTCTCAATCTGCTTGCGGAGGTCCAGCAGGTGGACTCGGTGGTCGCCGTCCTCCTCCATCCGTCGGCGGACGTCACCAGCCGACTCTTCGCCCGGTAACGCCTCCCTCTTCCAGTCATACCGGGCCAGCCGTTGGAACGTCATCGTGCCCTGCTTGTTGTTGGTCACCCCGAAGACCTCATCGAGAGCGGTCGGGAGGTCCACCTCGACCGTCCACCAGCGCTCTCTCGGATCATCACCACTTACCCAGGACGGGTCGATTTCGATTTCACGATGCGCTCGGATCATCGAGACCCCCATGTTGTGGTCGGCGTGCTTGCCCCACGGTGCGCGGCCAGCGTCCATCCCTGCCCACTCCTGCGGCCACGTTGCGTCAGGATGGGCTGAATCTCGGACGTGGGGACGTGCGTAGCTCGCCCGAATGCGGACATGGTGGGTCTTGCCGTTGTAGGTCACCGGGACCGTGAACGGGCTCCCTTCGAACTCCACAAACATGGGGCTGGGGCCGAACTGCTCGGGACATGAGGTTCCGCTCATGAGATAGAGTGGGTCATTGGGGCGGACCTCGACGATGTCGGCGTCCTGTACTTCGATTGCTCCGCCGTTCTCCTCCACCGGTATGCACGTGATCGTGCGCCGTGGGCCGATCTCCTCCCCGCGGTCATCGTCGCGGTGCAGTCGCTCCGACCGCTTGGCCAGGAAACGGCGATAGATCCGACCTAGGAGCGCTTCTGTGTGGCGGAATGTTGTTGACGCCCTCTTCCACTCGACACGGTCGAGATCACTCCACACCACGAGCGTGCCCGAGTCCTCAAACCCGTGGCGAGTTGCTGTTCGGTACGCGTCTGGGATGGCCCGCAGTCTGGGCTCTGGAATCTCTTCTGCGCCGCTCTCCACATCGCCGATGGACAGCCAGGTATGGAGCGCGTTCGTGGCGCCGGTTTGCCACGACCAGACATCTACTCGCTTGGCTTGCGACATCGATGAGTTGGGGAGGCCGACTCCGAAGCGGCCGATCCCGTGGCGGGCTCGACGGGTTCCGTGCCCGTAGCGGAGGCTTCCTCGAAGCTTGACATGGTCCATGCCCTCGCCGTTGTCGAGAACCGCGAGCTCCTTGAGGGTGATTCGTCCAGTTAGGTCGTCGCGGCGACTGACGCCGAACACTTCGATTGCGGTCGCCTCGGCTTCGATTGCGTTGTCGATCAGCTCTGCGAGTGCGTGGGTAGTCGACTTGTAGCCGCTGTCGCGCATCGCCGCGACTGTCATCGCTGTGTTGACGATCGAGAAGCTCAGCTGCCCATCAGGGTTCGTCATTGCCATACGTCCTCCCAGTTCGAGAATGCTGCCGCGACATCACCAAAGCCCGGCAGATTCGGATCAACGACCGTCACGACCTCGCAGGTGTCGGTCCCTCCCGCCTTAGGGCCCCGGATTGCACGGCCGACCATCTGGCTGTACAGGACGAGAGACTGTGTCGGACGGGCGATTACGACGGCACTCGCCTTTGGTGCGTCGAAGCCGGTAGTCAACACGCCGAAGTTGACGAGAACCATCGGTGCTTCCTCGTCGGACTTGAAGGCTCTGATCGCTCGATCCCTCGTACGTTCGGTCGTCGTGCCGGTTACTGCGGCGCTGCGTATCTCTCGAGCGGCGAGGATCGCTGCCAGGGTCCGCGCGTGATCAACCGTGGCAGCGAATACCAGTACGCGCAGGTGTCCTTTCCCAAGCAGTTCCTCGATGGCTCCGAGCACCGCTGTCACGTATTGCTCACTCATTGACAGGGAGTCGACGATCTCGTCTGGGATGTCGAGTGCATAGGCGACGCGAGACAGCTCAAGGTCGGTGAGTTGGAGTCCGGGCTCTGCGAACAGGCTACGGAAGAACGGTCTGGCGAGGAAGCCGTTCTCGATGAGGTATTCGATTGGGTTCTCACCTGGCACTTCGAGTGTGACCTTGTTGCCAGCGAAGAAATCGGCGAGTTCGCCGTCCTTGTCGATGTCGGCCCATGTTCGGCCGGGTGTGGCCGTGAGTCCGAGCAGCGCACATCTGTAGTCGAGCGTTAGCTCCTCGGTGATGCGCCGATAGGTCCTAGCGATGCTCTGGTGGGCTTCGTCGAAGACGACGAGACGAACCCGCGGAGCGAGCCGAGCGGCCCAACCCGGGTCGGTCTGTGATATGGCCGCCCAACCCTTCGCGAGACCGACGGCGAGGAACCCGTCACTGAAGCCGCCGAGGTCGGGCGTGTGGTCGCCCCACATCGATCCGAGCTGAATTCGCCTTCCTCCAAGGTGGCCCCACGCCTCCCGGAAGGAAAGCACGGCTTGTTCAAGCAGTTCCTTGCCGGAGGCGAGCCAAACCACTACCGATGGTTCATGCGAGCGGAGGGACTCCGCAACTACATGCATGGCGGTGCGGGTCTTGCCGACCCCGGTGGGAAGGTGGAGGACGACGCGCCGCTCATCCTGAGAAAGGAGCGGTGCGAGTCTCCGAACAGCGCTTCGCTGATGCTCGAATAGGCCGTACGACGGCTCAATCGTGGTGACGGCTGGCGGTATGGGAGGCACGATCCTCTCGTCAATGAGACCGAAGAAGTCCCGTGCTCGGTTCACCTCACCTTCTGTCCAGCTTCTGGAGGTGTCGACACCGCGTCCCACTCGAGCTTCTAGTTCAGTTCGCTTCGGGCCGGAGACAAGATCCAGAACAAGGCGCCGACCGTCTTGTTCACCCAGCAGGGCGCTCATGTCAAGGAGCGTGTGGGCAACCCGCCTCAGATCGCCACCCGCGGTTTGGCCACCGAAGATGGCGTCAAGTACCGAGAGGACTCTAGGATCAATGAAGCGCCTAAGTTCCAGATCCGGAATCGACGCGAAGAAGCGACTCACCGTCAGGCCTGGTCCGCCCGTTGCTCCCTCCGCCATGCTGCTCAAGGTGCGCACACTGTGCACGGCAAGGTGTCGTCGTCCTCCTCGAGGGCTTCGCTGAGGGCTTCGATGAGGGGGACGTTGGCTCTGGTCTTGTTGGACCGGGTCATGGCCGCTTCGTGACGTTCGAGGATTTCGTCGCGGCGAGACCGGAGCTGGAGGAGTGTCTCGCCACCGGACCATGTGTACTGACGGCCCCTCATCGCTCGGTCACCGAAGTCGGCGTCGCCGTCGACGCCTGCGTCTCGGAGCACCTTCTGTTCTATGGCGACCGCCCGCTCGAAGAGATCCGGGTGGCGCTCGGCGAGGCCAATCCACTCCGCCTTGCGCTGGTAGAAGCAGAAGTAGCAGCCTGAACGGGTCCGCCACTCGTAGTAGGCGGGTAGGCCCATACCGGCGTCATCGAGGATTCTCATAACCCCAGCGTGGTCGATTCCGTCGTCCACGAACGGGAAGCGGCTCTCGATGTTGGGCTTGGTGGAGATGTATCCCTTGCGGTTTGACTCGTCGGCGCGGATCGCTACGTAGGAGACGGCGGGCTCGTCGCCGATCCACTCCTCGATGGGCTTGATCTTCATGTTCTTGGTGCACCACCGCATTTGCGGCGACGGAAGCGCTCCCCTGAACACCTCGAACCAGTGGTCGAAACCCCTCGACGCGTTCAGTCGGGCGATCGGCTTGGCAAGAATGACCTCCAGCCGAGTCAGGTACTCGTAGGTCTCCGGCAGTTCGGCTCCGGTGTCGCAGAAGAAGTACTCCATGTCGGGTACCCGGTCGCGCAAGTAGACCGCGAGTGCGCTGGAGTCCTTGCCGCCGGAGATGCCGCAGATATGGCGCAATGATTCAGCCATGGCCCGATTCCGTGTCCAACACATCTAGAACGCTCGAAGCCTTGCGGTCGGGGCATGCGTTGGGCAGCATCTGCTTGCCTAGAGCTGCCAGAAGGGCGCGTTGTGCTTGCTGCTGAGAGCCAGTGATTCTTGTCAACTGTTCAATGGCGCGTTCGGCGTCAGGCACTAAGGGGTGATCATCGCTGACGAGCAGCGGTAGCTCTGCACCGTCTGACCCCATGACTGTCCACCGGAACGCGTCGAATGGTTCGCTGCTGAGTGCCCGACGCTCATGATGAAGCGCCAAGAGGCGGTGAAAGGAGGCGAATTTCGCGTGGAGTTCGCTCCAGAAGCGCAGTAGGTCCTCGTCGGTCCACTCGGCTGGCGCCTTCTTGGCGACGACGGTGGCGACCGCCTTCACCCAGTCTGTGTTGGATTCCACCGTGTCGTTCGCCAGAGCGAGAACAAATGCGCGGACATCGGGATCGAGGACTTCGCCGACCAGCGACGCAGCCTGTCCCATCACCGTTATGCGTGAGGTCTCGGCACTCGTCTCCAGCAAGCGATCAAACTGTTGCTTGAGAAGCTCCTCGAAGCAGTTGCCGAGTTCGTCGAGAACCTCGTCTACCCCGGCGGCGTAAGCCTCCGCGAGCTCGTATTCCTGTGTCTTAGCGAGAATCGGTGGGAATCCGAGCGCCTCGGGCAGTGAGACGAACAGCAGGTCGTCGGGCTCGACCGCGGTCGTCAGCACCCCCCTTGCTTTCACTGTCGCCATGCTGAGGTTCTGCGTGTGGAGCGTGTAGTTGTCGAGTCGGCTGATCCTCGTGACAAGGTGTCCAACGACGGTTAGGACGTTGGCGACTCGGTGCTTGCGGAAGCTGGGCTGCAAGCTGAGTCGGCTCGCGAGAGCCTCGATCACCTGCCGGCGGGCGCCGGTCGTGTTGGCGAAGTGCTTGATGTCGAAATGGCCGGGATTGCGCACCATGCGCTCTGACAGCTCCGTTGTGAGTAGCGGCATGAAGGTGCCGTGCTCATAGATGGCGACCTCGTCGGATGAGGCGATTAGAGCAGCGGTTACGAATATCGGAATGGCTCCCTCTTTCATGCCGAACGGGCGCGAGAGCAGAGCGGCGTAGACATCGCGCATGTTGATGCGTCGGCTTGTGGATCGCTTGAACTCATCTTGGAGCGTCTTCCACGCAGGCTGTAACGACTCGTCGGTGGGCTTCTGGAACGCCATCGCTTCGTTGCGCCTGTCCGGTCCGTGAAGTCCCGTGCGATCAAGAAAGGCCCGATACATGGCGACCTCGGGTCCATGACCCTCCATGCCCAGGCCGGGCTCGGTACCATGCTCGATCATCGCCTTGAGGAGCAGGCCTCGTGCCCTAGCGCCCTGCGAGGTGAGTTCCGCTCGGTTGAGCATCTCGTTGCGCACGAGCGGGGTCTCGTCGTAGATTTCGTCGGCGGCCTTCGACAAGGCAGCGGTGCCCCGCCCTCCCTTGAGTTCACGCTCCTCGGGAACGAGAAGCACCCAACGACACGAAGTGGAACTGAAGGCGTCCGTGAGTGTGCCGTCGAGGGCTGCCCTGGTCTGGGCCAACCGCTCGCTCAGTTCTCGCCGCGCCACCCAGTCATCGGCTACCGACTCGTGGTCAAGCGCGACATGGACGGCGGCCACTTCCCTTGCGGCGGTATCGAGGGCCGACACGTTCTCGGGGATGGCGGCGATGATCGGCTTCGCCGTTGCCCAGGGGCGGGCGACACTCGGCACGTCGCCCGTGGAGTCGACCAGCAGGAGCACTTCACCGTCGAAGCGCGAGAAGGCGTCGAGCGGCTCGAGCTGTTCACGGCTGTTCGCGTAGCGCCTCCTGAAGACCCGCAGCACATCGTGCTTTGCACTGTGCTTGGCTGCAACCACAGGATGCGGCTGGTCAATCTCGCTGAGAATCTCGGAGAGCGGCCGTTGCCCGATGCGTTGCCTGGCGGAGTCGAGCAGCAGGTTGATGTCGACGTCGGTTCCCTGCCAGATCCGGTATTCGTCTGCGAAGTCCCGGTAGGTAACAACGCTGGCTCGCTCCAACTCGGCGAGGGTCTTGTCGGTGTCCCTGCCGGTGCGGGCCAGAATCGCCGCGGAGGCTCTGATGGTGCCAGTCGTCGACACGAGGTTCAACAAGGAGACGGCCTTGGCGAGCCGCCTCTGCGGAGGCGTGAGTCCGTGGGCATCTCTCAGGCGGGTCGCGATCTCGGTCCACCGTCCCGATACGCCGGCCGACTCGATCTGAAGCGCGCTGCCATCGACGAAGTAGTCGTAGACGGCATCTAACCCGATGGTCGGCAGAGGTCCCCGTGCGGGAACGTCCGTCTGGCTAAGGAACGATGAAGCACTCGCCCTGTGTTGGCTTGTGAGGAACGAGAACAGCGTGCGCTCGTGCTGGCCGTGCCTGTTGCACAATTCGGGCAGGACTAAGGCGGCCAGCGGGTGGAGGGGGTAGCACGAGGCCACCGTCAGCGGGTCGGCGAGGTCGGCGATCCCTAGCTCTCGCATCGCTTTGGCTTCGCTGCCAGCCCATCGTTTGATCCGGGCACTTAGCGAATCGTCGTGGACCTCGAAGACCGTGCCGATGAGAGCTCGGGTCTGGCTAGCCGACTCGACGAAGGCAATGTCTTCGAAACGACCCTGTACCTTGGCCCACTCCCGTCGCTGGACGCTGCTGGTGCCGGCCAGATGGTCCTCGAACGACAAGTGTTGAAGCGTCAACACAAAGATGGGAACGCCAGAACCCTGCCCGGCCTCGGCGAGTTGTTGCAGCAGGTACGGATCGGCGTCGCCGCCGTCGCGTATGGCTTCGAGGTTCTTGCCGAACTCGTCGATCACGAGCAGCAGCGGCACGTCCTCGGCCAGACAGCGCGCTATGTCCACCAAGGCCGACGGCGAAGGACCTGTGCGCCTGGGGTCGTCTGATTCTGCGTCCGCCAACGCCCCCTTGAGCGCCGCTGAAGCTCGGAAGGTCGCGCGCGAGGGGATTCCGTCGTAGCTGCGCAGCACGGCCGAATACAGCGCCCACAGAACCGTGCGGTTGAGCGGCTCGCGCCCGGCGGTCACGAGGCCGCGGTGGAAGCCGCGACTCTCGGTGCCGTGTCGGCGATGCGAACTGCGAATCTGGGCCCCCACCTCGCGGGATGATTCGTCGATCAAGCGCAACGCGACTTGCCGGACAGGGGAGTCGCCTCCGAACGCGGCATCGATGAGCAGCGCAAGCGATGACTTGCCTGAGCCGTAGGGGCCCGTCAGCGACCAAGCTCCACCCGCGGTGCCCGTTGCGGCGTTCTCGGCTATGCGCTCCACGACGTCCAAGGCTCGGGAGGTGACGATGTATCCGTCGAGCGGCTCGCGTCGCTCCAAGTCCCGCTCCAGATTCGCGGAACGGGCGAATCGCGCCCGAACGGAAACGCTCGATGCCAGCTTCGACATCAGCCGACCTCTGCGAGGATCTTGGAGTCGGACCTGTCGAGCGGCAAGTTGTGACTGTGAGCTAATCCCACCGGGCTGTCTCCGGCTGGCAGGTCGCCCGCAGGTCCGGCGCAGCTCTGAAATCCCATTGGCTTGGCAGGGTCGTAGTAGCGGTCGAGGATCCCGGTGGCGATTAGAGCCGGATCGTCGGACCAGGTGAGCTGGACAGCACCCGTCGGAGTAGCGAGCCCGAGCGCCTCGTCGCCATCGATGGACGGTCGCAGTGCGTTGGTCAACTCCGACTCATTGAGCTTGAAGACTCTCCCAGGCGCTCCGGACCCGTGCGAGAGTCGGCTCATCGTAACGGTGTTGCCCTGCACGGCTGTCAGCGCTACGTAGTCCAGAACCGTGTAGGCCACGATCTCGGACGGAAGCGTCGGCTTGGAACCCAACGTAAAGCGGTGTTTGCCCGTCGCTGGCGAGCGGCTGAGCAGGTTGAGTTCCCGCAACGGGCAGTCCAGCATGTCATCGATGCGTGCCCGGCCGGTTCGGTCCGCGGGGGCGTAGGTGCGCAACAGCGCGCTGATGTCCTTGCCGATCGACTTGGCGTGGGGCTTGTGCCACTCCGGGACAGCGTCTAGGAGAACCGAGACCGCGGCCTCCAAGTCTTCCTCGGCGAATTCGATGGCGTTGAACTCGTTGAAGGCCAGCCACCACACCGGCAGCCTCGACTTCCTCGGGGCGAGCAGCAGCCAGTGCAGCAGCCACAGCGTGCCGGGATCCTCCATGTACGGATCCCACCCACCCTCACCAAAGAGCGCTCGGCCCCGCCTAGTAGGCACGCATCTAGCCTGCCGCCCTCTGGCGTTGTTCGGATCGTCAATGATCAGTCTCGCGGCTGTCCCCCAGAAGCGAATGGCCCGCACCATGTTCTTGCCCACTCCGATCTCCACGGGGGCGTCGGGGCGGCTGAAGATCCCGCCGTCGGCGGCGACGTGGGAGTACGCCTTGCGGAACCAGCTGTAGCGAGGATGGAACGTCTCATGCCGCGCGAACGACCGCTCTGCCGCTTCTGGCAGTCTCATGCGTCGGTCTCCGCGGTTTCTCGTGCCACAAGCAGCAAACATACTCAACTGCTCGGACATCACTGGGCCATCGCCGTGCTGGCCGTGTGCGGTCCTTGCCGAAGTCATGGCTATTCGGGATTCCGCCGCTGCGCCCATGGAAGGGGAGCCTAGAGACGGTGTTATGATATTACAATCAAAGTTATTGTATAATGATCCACAGGTAGATGCTGTCGGCAGCAGGCACGCCCTAGCTAGCCGCCTTCAGGTCAGGGCACGGACGCGCTTGACCGCTGCTATGGCCGCTTGGGTAGCGACACGGATGTCAGCTTCGGTCGTGAAGCGGCCGAGGCTGAAGCGCACGGACTCGAAGGCTGCGTCACGGGACAGGCCCATGGCTGTCAGCACTTCTGACGGCTCTATCGATCCGGCGCTGCAGGCGCTGCCGGTGGACACGGCCACCGGGTCCATGTTGGACATGACCGCCTCGGCGTCGGCGCCCTCGAAGCGGATGTTGGCCGTGTTGGGCAGGCGCCTCGTCGGGTCGCCGTTCTGCTGCACGCCCGAAAGCTGAGCCTCCAGTTCGGCCACGAAGCGGTCGCGCAGAACCCCGACTCTCGCCGACTCCGAGTCCCGCTCTTCGGCAGCTATACGTGCCGCGGCGCCGAGGCCGACGATCCCGGCAACGTTCAAGGAGCCCGAGCGCAGGCCCCTCTCGTGGCCGCCGCCGTGGATCACCGGCGCGAGCTTGGCCAGGGCATGACGCGTGCCGACCAGGGCGCCGACCCCGCCCGGGCCGCAGATCTTGTGGCCGCTCACCGACACAAGGTCCACCCCTAGGTCCTCCATCTCGAACGGCAGGCGCCCCGCCATCTGCGTGGCGTCGCAGTGGAACAGCGCCCCCGCTTCCCGGACCCGCTCGGTGATCTCGTCCACCGGGTTGAGCACGCCGGTCTCACTGTTCGCGGCCATCACCGACCCCAACACCACGTCAGGCCCGAGCAGCTCCTGCACGGTGTCGGGCTCTACGAAGCCTCCCGCCGCCACCTCGATGACGTCCAGCTTCACCAGACCGCAATCGGTCAGCCATCGGGCCGTGCGGCCCACCGAAGCGTGCTCTACGGCGGACACGAGCATCCGCTGCCGGCCCTCGGGAGCGGCTTCCACCGCACCCCGCAGAACCAGGTTGTTGGCCTCGGTCGCGCCCGCGGTGAACACCACTGTGCCCGGTCGTCCACCCACCAGCGCAGCAACATGCTCACGGGCCTCGTCCACCGCAGCGGCCTGCCGCCGCCCGAACCGGTGCACCGACGAGGCGTTGCCCACCTCACCCGAGAGCACCGGAGCCATCGCCTCGAACACCCTGGGATCAAGCGGCGCCGAGGCGTTGTAGTCGAGGTACACCTCTCTCGCGGCATCTCTGACGTTCTCGCTGACCGGAACGCGTGGCAAGCCGCTGAACAAGTCGTCCTTGGACTCCACAGGCCCTCCGCCCTGACTGTGATCGCTGAGCCGACGCTACCCCTCTGGATGCGTCGAGGCGCGGAGCGGGAATCCTGCCCCGTCGGCTCGGAGCGGTCACCCGCGCCCTCAAGATCGGTGTCATTCGACTTCATTTGTCTACACCCAATTGGATTGAAATACAAGCTGCGATGTGATACGGTGAGGATGTCGCCGTGGAGCCGGATCGGCCTCGCGATGGCCGAACCCCAAGCACAGAGCGCCGCGCTGTGCGCAAGCCTGGTGGACTCGATGGGCGAAGAAGCCGCAGACACCCTCATGGACCAGCTCCCGCCTACCGGCTGGGACCAGATGGCCACGAAGGAGGACCTCGCCGGTGTCGAGTTGCGCTTGCAGGCCGCCTTCGCGACGGCGATCGCCCAGATCAACGCCAGCATCACTGAGACAAACGCCAGGATCACCGAGACCAACGCCGACTTGCGGGTCGAGATGCACAAGGCTTCGCTGAGGCTGCCAAGGAGCGGGCCGAGATCATCAAGAGCCAGGCCAAGCAGCTCTACGTCATCGTCGCCACCATCGCCGCGGCCACCATCTCGATCTGGATTGCGCTATTCGCGGGAGCGGCCGGCTCGTAGCTGACCCTGGCTGCCGAGCGGGCGATGACGATTAGCCGAGAGTCCAAAGCGCCTGCTGAGCCGCCGGCGAGCGATTTGCCTCCGATTGAGGACGCCTTCGAGAGCCGGGAGTTCAGCCGCGACGAGCCTGGGGCCATCGGGAAGACGCGTCGCCGGTCGCCAAAGCTGGGGGAGGCGAAGGCTGAGGCAATGGACCCGGTGGATCGAGCGGCATACCAGCGATTCCCCGAACAGCACGACAGTTTCTGGGACGACGTCCAGGCGTGGGGAGCCGAATAGGCCTAGGCGAGGTGTGGGCTAGGGCTCGATGCGGTTGACCGTGGACACTCGATCGATTGCGCGGTCGACGGATGCAATGTCGCCGACGCCGGCCGTCTCGGCTGGTGCGACCAGGTAGGCGTCGCTGAAGTCGATCCGGTGGACCTCGTAGACCTCGATGGCCCTCAGCAGCAGGCCGGGTCCTGCAGTCACGTCTGGCACGATGGTCCTGATGGCAAAGAGTGACGATGAGCGGATTCAGCCGGCTTTGCATGCGGTGCTGACGGGCGATGTCGATGGGCTGCGGGCTGCTCTCCGTGCAGATCCGGGGGCGGTGAACCTCAAGGTCGGCGACGACACGATGCTCGAGCTGATGACCCAGCCCGAAGGCGGGGCGCCGTCGTCGGAGATGGTCGAGGTGCTGATAGACGCAGGCGCCCAACTGGACCGGGCGCTGAACCTCGCCGGGTGCTGGAACCTGGCCGACCTCTGCACCCAGCTGCTGGCCGCGGGCGCGGATCCCGCGGCGCGGGCCGATGCCGGGATCACTCCGCTGGAGTCAGCAGCCATGCACAGCTCCACCGAGGCCGCCGACATCCTCGTCGCACACGGCCTTCACCGGCCCGCCCTATGGCTGGCCGCGGCCGCTGGACTGCTGGCGGAGGTGCAGCGCTGGGTCGGGCCCGACGGGTCGCTGCTGGCCGATCCCGGCCCGTACCGCCCCAACTGGACCGACGTGGGCCGGCCCGCCGGCTCAACACCGACCGATGATCCAGCCGAGATCGTGGGCGAGGCCCTCGTGTTCGCGGCCCTCAACAACCGGCGAGCCGTTGTCGACTACCTCCTCGACGCCGGCGCGGGCATCGACTCACGGCCGTACCAGGAGACGACCGCGCTGCACTTCGCAATCCAGTTCCAGCGCGCCGACATGGTCAGGTACCTGCTCGACCGGGGCGCCTCGGTCGCTAGCGAGGACGCCAACTTCAACTCCGACGCCGCCGGCTGGGCCCAGGCCTGCGACGACGGCAGCGAGGCGGCCGCCTCGATCCGAGCGATGGTCGGCGCAGCACGCGCGGGCTGAGGCTCCAACTGGCGGCCGCGAGCCGAGCGCCTTCCGCGACAGTCCACGCCGGTGCCGCCCGAAGCGGAGCGCGACGGCTCAGTTCGCTACGAAGCCTCTGTCGACGCAGAGGACCTGGCCGGTCATGAAATCGCTGTCGGACGAGCACAGGAACAGCACGGTGCCCACGATGTCCTCCGGCCAGGCCTGGCGGCGCAGCGCCTGGCTCTGGGCCACCGCCTCCATGCGGTCGGCGGTGATGTGCTCGCCCACCGTCTCGGTGTTGGTCACCCCCGGAGCCACCGCGTTCACCGTGACGCCGTGCGGCCCCGCCTCACCGGCCAGGGCCCGGGTCAGGCCGATCACCCCCGCCTTGGAGGTGGTGTAGGCCGCCATCTGGGCCGGCCACACCAGATCGGTGCCCAACGCCATGTTCGACGAGATGTTGACGATCTTGCCGCCGCCCTGGCGCCTCATGTGGCCAAACACCGCCTTAGCGCACAGCCACGAGCCGGTGACGTTCACCCGCTGCACCAGCTCGAACTCCTCTTGCGGCACCTCCCAGAACGGCGTCCGGGGCTCGTCCAGGAACCGGAACATCACCGCGGCGTTGTTGATCAGGATGTCCACCCGGCCGAACCGCTCGACGGTGGCATCCACCATCGCATCGACGCCGGCCTCGTCGGTGATGTCGACCTCCACCGCCAAGGCGTCACCGCCTGCCGCAACGATGCGGTCCGCCGTGGCCTCGGCCTGCGCCCCGCGAATGTCGGCCGCCACCACCCGGGCTCCACCGGCCGCCAGAGCCTCGGCGTAGGCCGCGCCCAGGCCGCCGGCCCCGGCTCCGGTCACGATGGCGGTCCGTCCCTCGAATCGGTCAGCCATGAGCACTCACTTCCTCGTCGGTCTCGTCGGATGTGGCGGGAGGCACGGGGGCGATGTAGCCGACGATGAGCAGCAGCACCCCCACCACGATGAACGACACCACGCGGCCCAGCGCGGTCAGGTTCCGGAGGTCAACCAGGAACAGCTTGACCACCACCACCGCCATCCACGACGCGCCCGCCACCCACACGGCCCGGCGAGACATGCGCACCCCGGCCACCATCCCCGACAGGCCCATCGCCGCCCACAGGATCGACAGCGATGTCTGCAGCGCCGTCGACTCCCACAGCGACTCCAGGTCCCACGACACGTCCAGCCAATGGCTCACCGTCCGGGCCGTCTCTGCGGTGACGAGGATCACCCCCAGCACGGACAGCGTCGGCGACCAGCGGGCGTCGACCAGACCCTGGAACGGATGGTCCCACTGCTCCTCGGCCTGCCTCCGCCAGACGAGCAACACGGCCAACTGCATCCCGACGAGAATGCCGAGCGGGTTCGCCACCGGCAGGAACAGAAGCGGCGATGCGTCGCCGTCGGAGAAGGTGGCCGCGCCGAGCAGCACCACCGAGAGCGCGATCAGCAGCGGGCCGCTGCAGGCCAGCGTGTACGTCCGCAAGTACACATCGAACGGCCAGGCCAGCCAGCGTCGAGCGGCCATCGGCGCGGCTGCCAGCACCATGGCGGCAGCTGCCGTCACAACCAGCGGCCAGATGCCCTCGACGACCTGATCGAGCTGCCAGAGGACTTCCACCACGACGATCACTGTCACCATCCAGAAGCCGGCGGCGTGCAGCCAGGCCGCGAGGGGAACGGGCCCGCGGCTCGCGCCAGCCTCCGGCGCATCGCCGTGCCGAACGGAGTGCAACCGGGCCGCGACCATCCCCAGCGCCGGCTCGCGCCGGCCCAGGCATCCGTAGAAGATCGCCATCGACACCGGCCACGCAGCCCAGCCGAAGCGGTCGAGGGGGTGGTCCTGAGCGGCGAGCGCGACGATCAACGCACCTACCAGCGCGGGTGGGACCAGCAGGCCGAGCACGTCGAGGTGGGGCCATCGCAACGGGCGGGCCGCCGCCACCGCCGCCGCGGACGAGGCCACCACGAATACCAGCACTGCCGGAAGCCAGTGTTCGGGGATCTGCGAGCCGATCTCCACCAGGCCGGCGGTCAACCACCAGGCCGTGCCCCATCCCAGCACCAGCCAGCCGGCGGTGGAGTGCGGCCCGACCCGCTCTGAGGCCAGGTGCATCCGCCACCCCGACACCAGGCCGGCCACCGCCAGCACCACCGCGGCAAGCAGGTACTCGTTGACCACCACGGCGACGTCGGGTCCATAGGGCACAGACTCGGCCAGACGGAAAACGAACCATCCGCCGGCCAGGGCTTGAAGAAGCGCGCCGCCTGCGATGGGCAGCATCCGCTCCCGGCGGCAGCCGACCCACACCAGCAGGGCGCCCTGGGCGCCCCACACTGTCGCCCCGTAGGGGCCGTCGAGCGCCAGCGGGACCGCGATAGCGGCGAACACCGTGCTCAGACCGGCATAGGTGGCCGTCAGCTCGCGGCTGCCCTCACCCAGACCGCGCACGACCGCCAGCAGCGCTGCCAGGACCAGCGCCAACGCCAGGGCGCTGATGGCCAGGCCGTATTCGACGTGGCCCACCAGCAGTTGCTGGACCCCCAGCGCGATGAACGGCGTGCCGAACACCAGTGGGTGCATCCACATGTCGTGCATCTCGGTGGCTCCCCGCCGGGCCGAGATCGCCGGGATGGACATGTACAGCAGCACAAGCACGGCGATGAGGGGCTGCACCGCCATCCAGTCGTCGGGATCGAAGCGGAACTGCAGCCACCAGGCCGCGATGCCGAAGGTCGACACCAAGCCCAGCAGGTTGAGCTCGGGCCACGCCTTGAACCACGCCACCGTGACGATGGCCGCGCCCAAGATGGCGTAGAAGCCGAACAGCAGCAGATGATCGTCCGGGCTCGTGAAGGTCAGCACCGGCGCCAAGAACCCGCCGATGGTGGCGAGCACGGCCAGCGCACGGGAGTCCTGTACCACCGACAGCACCACCGCGCCCGCGGTCACCACGACCACCGCGGTGCCAGCCGGCCCGGCCCCGAACACGCCGTGGACCGGGTACCCCGCGTAGACCGCGATGTGGAGCAACGCGATTCCGCCGCCCTGAACGCTCAGGCCGAAGGCGGGACGGGCCTGCCGCTGGAGCCACCCGATCAACAGGAGCACCGCCGCGGCCACGGACACGGCTGCGAGGCGGGTCTCGATCGAGGACTCCAGCAGGTCCCGCCCGGCGGCCTCCGTCAACAGCAGCCCCGCTCCTACCAGCGACACCACCACGCCGGCCCTCACCGGCCAGTTGCTGCCGGTCAGCCAGCTCGCCAGCCAGTCGCCGGGGTCTACGCGGGCGTCCGTGCCTGCGTCCGTTTCTGCCGGCGCCCCTGGCGCGACGGGGGCCACATACCCGGTGATCAGCAGCAGAACGCCCGCGGCGATGAACGAGGTCGCCCGTCCGGGCGCCGTCAGGATGTCGAGATCGACGACCGCCAGCTTCACGAGGACGGCGGCCATCCACCACCCGCCCCACACCCAGGCGGACCGGCGCCCCGATCGAGCGCCCACGATCATCGCGGCCACGGCGATCAGCGTCCACAGGATTGACAGCGACGCACCGAAGGCCGTCGAGTCGACCAGCGCCTCGGGGTCCCACCGCACATCCCACCAGTGGTGGATGGTGCGGGCCAGTTCCATGGTCGCCACCGCGACGCCCCCGGCAGCCACCGCTAGAGCCCGCACTGGCGGACCCTCGCCGTGCGCTGGCTGCTGCCACCCCGGGTGCGCCGCCGCCACCCACCTGTATCCGAGCCACGCCAGCACGGCGAGCAGCACGATCAGCGGGTTGAGCACCGGCACATACGGCAGGGGCGACGGATCCCCCGTCGACACCACACAAGCCACGCCCACCACCGCGCCGGCGAGCAGCAGGGTCGGGCCCGCGCATGCCAACACGTAGACGCGCCGATGGGCCCCGAGCGGCCAGCGAAGTACCCGGCCACCCAGCAGCGCGACGGCCCCGAGCACGGTTCCCGCTGCTGCCGGGGCGACGATCAACCAGACGTCGCCGGCGGCGCTGTCGATCTGCCAGTACACCTCCGAGACGGCCAGCACCGCCAGCAGCCAGTAGGCGCCGGCATGGAGGATCCTGGCCAGCAGCCCGAACCGGTCCTCGCCTGCCTGTAGGAACCGGCTCTCGGCTGACCGCAAGAACCAGTAGAACACCGCGAACGACACCGGCCAGGCCGCCCAGCCGAAGCGGTCGAGCGGATGCAGTTCCTGGCTGATCAGCGACACTGCTGCCGCCAGCCCCAGCGCTGCACCCATGGCCACGCCCAGGCCGTGAAGGTGCGGCCATCGCAGCCGGTCGGCGAGCAACGAAGCCGCGCCGAAGGACAGCACTACGAAGCTGAGCGATACCGGCAGCCAGTGCGACGTCACCTGGTAGCCGACCTCGACGAGCCCGCCGACGATCCACCAGCCCGAGCCCCACACCAGAGCGAGCCACGGAACTGATGCCTCCACGTTGCGCTGGTCACGCAGACCGTGAACCATCCGGCCCGTGATCAGGCCTGCGCCCGCGAGGACCGCAGCGCCGAGGAAGAACTCGTTGGTGACCAGCAGCGTGTCTTCCGGGTAGGGGAGCGACTCCGCCAGGTGCCCCACAAAGACCGCGCCGGCAACCACCTGGAGCGCCCCACCTGCGGCCACAGCCAGCACCCGGACTCGCCGGCAGCCGATCCACGCCAACAACCCTCCCTGGACGGCCCATACCACGGCAGTCAGGTGGGCGTCGAATGCCAGCGGCACCGCGATCACCGCGAACGCGACCGCGAGCCCTACGTTGGCCTCCGCCAGCGAGCGGCACTCGCGGCCGAGCCGGTGGGCCACAAGCGCGAGCACGCCGTGCACCAGCGCCAAGGCGGCCGCGCTCACCGCCATGCCGTAGCCGGTGTGACCCACGGCCAGGTACTGGAGGCCGAATCCCGCAAACGGGGTGCCGAACACCAGCGGCGCGGTCGACGGCCGTCTCAGGTCGGGCGCCTCCCGGATAGCGAACAGCACCGGTATCGCCAGGTACAGCAGGATCAGTGTCCCGATGAGCGGCTGCACGTCGGCCCATATGTCGGTGTCGAAGCGTCGCCACAGCCAGAAGGCCGCGATCCCGAAGGTGAAGCCGAGGCCCAGCAGGTTGAGAAGGGGCCATGTCTTGTGCCAGGCGACCGCCACGATGGCCGCGCTCAGCACCGCATAGAAGCCGAACACCCAGACGTGGTCGTGGGGGCTCGTGTACGTCAATACCGGGGCCAGGAACCCGCCGATGATGCCGAGCACCGCCAGGGGTGGGCTGTCCTGGACCACGGACAGGGACCCGGCCCCCACCGTCACCGCGATCACCGCCACCCCGGCGGGAGCGACCGGGAGCACGTCGTAGACCGCGAACGAGGCGAAGGTCGTGAGATACAGCACGGCCACGCCGCCGCCCTGGAGGCTCACCCCGTAGACCGGGTTCTTGTGCCGCAGACGCCAGCCGATTGCCAGCAGGGCCACCCCGAACAGCGCCACCGCAACCAGGCGCATCTCAAGGGTGATGTTGATGACGCCTCGCCGGTTGGCCTCTCGCAGCAGCAGCCCCACTCCGATCAGCGACACCAGCACCCCCACCTTGACCGGAGCGTTGCCGGTGGTGATCCACTCCTTGGCCGCGCCGACGAGCCGGGCGATCGGCGCGAGCGGCCGTCGAGGTGGTGCCTCGGTTGCCTCGGCACGGGCTGGTGTGGGTTCGGCCGGTGTGGGCGCAGCAACTACCGGCGTGGGTTGGGCGGGAGTGGGTTCGGCCGGTTCTGGTGTGGGTTCAGCCGGCGTGGGTTCGGCTGGGCGGGGTGCACGGGTCGCGGGATCGGGAGGAGCGGGCGTTGCCGGGGCGGGGACGTCTACTGTTGCCGCGGCCTTCGGTTCGGCGGCGACCGGCCGGACGACCGGTTCAGCCGGTTTCGGAACAGCGTCGGTGTCCGGCGTGTCGGCGTCTGGAATGTCCGTGACCGGTGTGTCGGTACCGGAGTCCGCATCGGTGGACAGCCGCTCGTAGGCCTGTGCAGCCCAGGCCTTCATCTCTGTGGCCCAGCTCTGCAACTGGTGCAGGCGGTTCTGCGTCTCCTCGAGTTCCTGGAGACGTTTCCGGATGTCAAACTCCCGGCCGACTATGTAGCCGAGAAGCCCGCCGATGAAGAACCCGGAGACTCCGCCGACCGCGGCGCCCAAGCCAGCGGCGATGGCGGCGATCAGAAATGGCATGGTCAGCCAGCGGGTTCGGCCAGGGTCTTGATCTCCAGGAACTCCTCGAATCCGGCCACACCCATCTCGCGGCCGATGCCCGACTGCTTGTAGCCGCCGAAGGGGGCGTCGGGGGCGTAGTACACGCCGCCGTTCACGCTGACCGTGCCGGTGCGGATCCGCCGGGCCGCCGCCCGGGCCCGCTCGCCATCGGCGCTGGCCACCGCGCCCGACAACCCGAACTCGGAATTGTTGGCGACGCGCACCGCCTCGTCGTCGTTGCCTTCGTAGGCGATCACCGACAGCACCGGACCGAACACCTCCTGCTGGGCGATGGTGTCGTCCTCACCCACGCCGACCAGCACCGTGGGCTCGTAGTAGAAGCCCCGTGGCAGGTGCTCCGGCCGGCGCCCGCCCCGCACCAACGACGCCCCCTCGGACTGCGCCGTGGCCACCAGGTCCTCGACCTTGGCCCGCTGCCGCTCGCTTATCAGCGGCCCCATCAGATGCGACTCGTCGGCCGGGTCGCCGTAGGGCATGCCGTCCAGCGTCGCGCCGACCGCGTCCACGACATCGTCGTGCATGGCAGCCGGCACCACCAGGCGGGTGGTGATGGCGCAGCCCTGACCGGCGTGGGTGCACACCATGGCTGCGGCCATCAACCCCACGGTGGCCACGTCGGCGTCGTCGAGCACCACGTAGGCGCTCTTGCCGCCCAACTCGAGGAACACCCGCTTGACGGTGGCCGACGCCGCGGCCATCACCTGTCGCCCGACGGCGGTGGAACCGGTGAAGCTGATCATGTCGACATCGGCGTGGGTTGTCAGCACCTCACCCACCGCTGCGCCCGACGACGACAGGACGTTCACCACCCCGGCAGGGATGTCGGTACGTTGGGAGATCAGCCGCCCCAGCGCCAGCGCCGACCACGGTGTGTCGGGCGCCCCCTTGAGCACCACCGTGCAGCCTGAGGCCAGCGCTGGCACCAGCTTGGCCAGGTTGATCTGGGTGGGGAAGTTGTAGGGGGTGATCGCGGCCACCACCCCGGCCGCCTCCCGTTCGATCCAGCGCCGGTGCGAGCCGTACACCGACTCGGCCACGCCCAGGTCCTCGGTCCAGTCGTAGGAGTCGAGCAGATCGGCGTGCCAGCGAACCATCTCCACCGGGGCCTCGAGCTGCGGTCCGCCCCGGGTGAGCATGATCGGTGCGCCCGCCTCGGCCACCGTTATGGACCGCATCTCCTCGATGCGGACAGTGAGTGCCTCGTGCAGTTGACGCAGACAGTGCGACCGGAAGGCGTGGTCGCGAGTCCAGTCGGTGGTGTCGAAGGCCCGGCGGGCCGCAGCCACCGCAGCCGCGGCGTCCTCGGGCCCGGCGTCGGCGGCCGTGCCCAGCACCGCCTCGGTGGCCGGGTTGATCGTCGGGAAAGCAGCTCCGCCGGTGGCATCGGTCAACGCGCCGTCGATCAGCAGCTGGCTCTCGTGCCACATGACCAAGACCCTCCCGATCTGCTTCGCCCGGAACTGGACCTAAGTGAACTCCGATTGCTCATTGCTACCTACGACGCGCCGGACCGGTCATTCGTTGCGGTACATGCGGTAGACCTGCTCAGCCACCAGCCCCCACTAGTCGCGGGCGGGCTCTTCCAGCGGGTCTAGGTCGAGCGGGGCGGGCAGCGAGCCCACGTCGACGAACAGGCCCGAAGCGGCGCCCTCGCCGGCCAGTGCGTCAGCGGCCAGCAGCGCCGCGGCCGCCGAATAGGTGCTGCGCTCCCGGTCGGGGTAGCTCACCTTGGTCGGGAAGGCCCGGCCGGTGAGATAGCTGCCGTCGGGCTCCCGCAGCCGCTGGGCCCACTCGAACAGCGCCAGGGCGGCACTCTGATCGCCGACCGCGAGATGGGCCATGGCGCACTCGCACGTCTCAGCGGTCGTCACCCAGTCCTGGTTGCTGACGCAGCGCACGCCCTCGCCCTCGTGGACGAAGATCCTGCGCCGCGACGCCAGACGGGCCCGGGCCTCCGCTCCCTGCAGCACGCCGGCCAGGACCGGGTAGTACCAGTCCATGGCCCAGCGGTCCTTGGGAGCGAACGCCTCGTCGCCGAAGTGGCGGACGGTATGCACCAGCCGGGCCAGCGCCAGCTCCCAGCTGGGCCGCTCCTCGCCCACCTGATGGGCGGCGGCCAGGCCGCAGCGCAGGCTGTGGCTGATCGAGGAGGATCCGGTGAGCAGCGCGAAGGGCCACGGGGTGCCGTCAGCGTGGCGGGCCCACAGGATCTCGCCCCTCGGCGTCTGCAGGGCCAGCACGAAGTCGAGAGCGCGCTGCACGACCGGCCACATCTCGGCCAGGAAACCGGCGTCGCCGAAGCGCAGCCAGTGATGCCACACGCCCGCCGCGACGTAGGCGATCGTGTTGGCGTCGAGCTTGTCCTGGTCGACGCCGTCGGTGGTGTAGTACTGGTGCCAGGACCCGTCGGGTCGCTGGATGCGGGCCAGCCACTCGTAGGCGGCGTCGGCCTCCGGCCGGCGTCCGGCCACCGTCAGGGCCATGGCCGCCTCCACGTGGTTCCAGGGATCGGCGACGCCGCCCTCGAAGCGAGGGATCATCCCGCTGGACAGCTGGAGGGCTGCGATCGTGTCCGCGGTGCGGTCCGATTCGGCTCGCGACAGCAGGCCCGCTACCTCCGGTGCCTCCGGCGCGAGCCGTGCCGGCTCGCGGGCCGCGGGAGCCTTCCCGTTGGTCGAGCGACGGCCGAGCGGCTGGCGAGGCTCAGGCTGCATGGGCCATGTCCCCGCCCTTGCGGGCCTGCGCCGATCCCGAGACTTTAAGGGGCTTGTCCGCGTACACCACGAGGCTCTTACCCAGCAGCGGGTTAAGCAGCCGCTCCGCGGCCGCGGTGACGAACGGCCGCTTGGTGATGTCCCATTCGAGCACCCGGTGGTAGGCGCCGACCAGCCGGTTCTCGGTGACCTCCCGGTTCGGCCCCACCGCGCAGCGCAGCCACCAGTACGGGCTGTGGAGGGCGTGGGCCCGGTGCCAGGAGCCCGGCTGAAGCCCCGCGGCCGTGAGCCGGCGCCTGACGTCGCGCAGCCGGTAGATCCGCACATGGCCGCCGGGCACGGCCGGCGCGTGGTATTCGCTCGACAGCTTCCAGCACACGGTCTCGGCCAGCCACGACGGGATGGTCACCGCCAGCCGGCCTCCCGGTCGCAGGACCCTGGCCAACTCGGCGAAGGCCGACTCGTCGTCGGTGATGTGCTCGAGCACCTCCGAGGCGATCACCCTGTCGAACGATTCGTCGTCGAAGGGCAGTCCCAACGCGTTGCCCTGCACGGGCGCGGCCATCACCGACTCGTCCACCTCGCCGGAGGCCACGAGCAGACGGGCCAGGTCCCGGACCTGCTCGACCTCCGGGCGGGCCAGGTCGCAGGCCACGACCTCAGCGCCCCGCTTGAGAGCCTCGTAGGAGTGGCGGCCGAAACCGCAGCCCAAGTCCAGCACGCGCTCGCCGGCGCGGACATCGAGCCGGCCGTAGTCGACAGTGAGCATCAGAAGGCTGCCGCCTCGGCCCGCGCCGCCCCGCCCGGGGCAGCAGCGGACTCCGCCGCCGATCTCGCGGCATCCTCCAGCGCGGCGCGGTACTGCTCGACGGTCCGCTCCGCGGTGTGGCGCCACGACCACTGGTTGATGACCCGCTGGCGGCCGGCCTCGCCCACCCGGGCCCGGGCGCCGGGATCGTCCAGAGCGTCCCGCAGCACCGCGGCCAGCGCCTCAGCGTCGCCGGGCTCGGTCAGAAAGCACGTCTCGCCGTGCGTGCCGGCCACCTCGGGCAGCGCCCCGCCGGTGGTGGCTACCAGCGGTACCCCGCACGACATGGCTTCGATGGCGGGCAGCGAGAAACCCTCGTACAGCGACGGCACCACGGCCAGCTCCGCCTCGGCGTAGAGCTCCACGATGCGGTCGTCGGACACCCCCGACACGAACGTGACCGCGTCGGCCAGCCCCAATTCCGATATGGCCCGGCTGGCGGCGGAGTCGGACTTGGCCCTGCCGATGATGGTGAGTTCGAGACGGCGCTCGGTGCGCAGCTTGGCCACCGCCTCCAGCAGGAAGCTCAGCCCCTTCATGGTCACGTCGGCGCTGGCGGTGGTGATCAGCCGGCCCGGCACCCGGGCCACGTCGGGCCTGGGCGAGAACAGCTCGGGATCGACCCCCACCGGCACCACATGGATCCTCTCCGGCGGCACGCCGTGGTCCTGTGCGATGTCCCGCTTGGACGACTCCGACACGGTGAGCACCCTGGGCAGGCGCTTGGCCACCTGGGTCTGCATCTTGGTGAACGCATACCAGCGGCGCTTGCCGATCTGCTCCCTGAGGGTGCGGGCGTGGGCCAGCTCCAGGCGGCGGTCCACGGTGATCGGGTGGTGGATGGTCTCCAGCAGCGGCCAGCCCTGGCGCTGCATGGCCAGGATGCCCCATCCGAGCGTCTGGTTGTCGTGGACTACGTCGAACTCGCTTCGGCGCCGGAGCAAGTGTCTCCAGGCCCGCAGGCTGAACGCCATCGGCTCGCTGAAGTTGCCGGTCACGAAGGACACGTGCTCGGCCACGTCGATCCAGTCCTTCAGTTCCCACGCCCTGGGTTTGCGCATGGGGTACGGCGGAGCCCAGATGTCGAGCCCTCCCAGCTTGACGAGCGGGACCCTCGGATCGAGTTCGGGGTACGGGGGGCCGCCGAGCACGGTGACGAGGTGGCCCAGGTCGGTCAGCGCGGCCGAGAGGCGGCTCACGTACACGCCCTGCCCGCCCACATGGGGCTTCCCGCGGTACGAGAGCATGGCCACGCGCAGGGGTACGGGCTGGTCCGCTGGGGCGGGCATCGCGCTAGAGCCTTCTCCCTCGGCCGCTGGATCGTTTGAACACGCGGCCGAGGCCGAGCGCCAGCGAGAGCGTCATGACCGAGGCCAGAGCCACGGGCCACGCACCCAGCCGGACCGCGAGCGTATCGCCGTGGCGCAGTTCCACGGTCGTCTGGATGACCCTGCTCTCGGACACCCCGGTCCGCTCGATCACGTTGCCTGCGGGGTCGATGACGGCGGAGAAGCCGGTCGGCGCGGCCTGCACCACCCAGCGGTCCGTCTCGATGGCCCGAAGGCGGCTGGAGGCGATCTGCTGGGATTGCACCACCGTCAGCCAGTAGCTGGAACCGTTGGTGGGGTTGAGCACGAGCAGGCCGCCGCCGTCGCCCACGCCGCTGCGGGCCCGGTGATCGAAGAAGATCTCCCATGAGATGGACACCGCCAGCGGCCCCAGCGGCGTCTCGACCACCGCGGGCTCGTCGGAGGGCCCGGCTCGCAGGTCCCGGGAAGGCAACTCGTCGCTGAAGCGTTCGATGCTGGAGCGCAGGGGGACGAACTCGCCGAAGGGGACCCGCTGGACCTTGTCGTAGCGGTCGCCCTCGGTGCCGTCGGACTCATAGACGAGCGAGTAGTTGAGGTTGGCTTGGCCGTCACCGCTGCGTTCGAAGAAGCCTGCCAGCAGCACGGTGTCCAGCTCGCGGGCCAGGTCCGACAGCTTGGTCCGGGCCTCCTGGTCGGTGAGCAGCGGCTGGTCGCAGCGCGCCGGCGTGACGGCCGAGTCCGGGCTGGGGTGAACGACATCCTCGGGCCACAGCACCAGGTCCACCGGGACCGACACCTGCTCGTAGGTGGTGTTCAGGTGGCGCTCGAACACGGCCCGCTGCTCGCAGACGTCGGCTCTGGTGTTCTGAGGCCCACCGCCTTGCACCGCGGCCACGGTGACGCGTGCGTCTCCGTCGGCGACACCGTCGACGGAGACCGGGTCAGCGCCGGGGCCTACCGTTCCGGCGAGCCCCCCAGCCACCAGCAACGCGGCGCCGACGGCCGCGGGTCTCAGGCTCCCCGACAGGATCGCGGCCAGTGTCACCCCTCCCGCCGCCGTGAGCGCGGTCAGCAGGAGCGGCCCGCCGATCCGGGCCGCGGACCCCAGCGGGCCCGACACCTGGCCCATGGCCATCGTGGCTAGCGGCACGCCACCGAAGGGCCATGTCCACCGGAGCAGCTCGGCCAGCACCAGCGCGGCGCAGAAGGCAGTCCGGCGACGGTGGTCGGGCGGCACCAGCGCGCCGGCCACCGCGTGCATGGCGGCGAAGCCGATCACCGCCGCCGGCCAGCCGAGCAGGGTCAGGTCGACCATCCAGACGGTGGCGGGTCCCAGCCAGCTGACACTCACGAGCGCGGACCGCCCGGCCCGCTGCCAGGCGCTGGCGTCGGCGAGCAGCTCGACCCACAGCGCCATGCCGACGAAGGCCAGCGGCCAGAACCCCCACGGCGGCAGCGACCCGGCCAGCAGCACCCCGGCCAAGACGCCGCGGATCCAGGGCGGGCCCCATCTCAGCGGCGACGCGCTGCTGCCGCTCCCTGCCTGGCCCTTCCTCGCCTGCGCCGCCACGGTGCTCAGCCTCTCGCCAGTTCGGGGAGTTCGTTACAGACCACTCAGAACGTCGCTCATGGCTCTTTGCTTCCGGACCCGAACTCGTTCAGCTCGTTGCTGAGTTCGTTGAGCTCCTCGCTTAGTTCGAGGGTGAGTTCGTTCAGCTCGTCGTTGAGCCTGCCCAGCTGGTCGCCACGCTCATCGACGAGCGCCGAAGGCATCAGCCGGTGGACGCTGGAGACGGGGCCGACGCCGCGGATCCGCACGGTCACGTCGCCGATGCATGTCACCCAGTCCGGCAGGCTGAGAATGTCGGTGACCGTGTACATCTCGCCGGCCGGGGCAGCTGCACACAGCTTCGCGGCCAGGTTCACAGGCTCGCCGACGTAGTCGTCGCCCTCGAAGAGCAGGGCCTCGCCGGTGGCCGCGCCCGCCCGTATCTGTACGCCCCGGCTGGCGAAGTAGTGGATCAGGTGGGCTCCCAGCGACAGCGCGGCCGCGGCGCTGGTGGACACCAGCATCGCGCCGTCGCCCAGCCATTTGGCCACCCTGACGCCCCGCTTGGCCGCGACGCTGCGGGTGATCCTGCGGAAGTCCCCGAGCATCGCCACTGCCTCGTGCGGCCCGTGCGAGCGGGTGTACGCGGTGAATCCGCAGAGGTCGGCGAAGCAGAAGGTGCGGGTGATGCTGAGGTGGCTGTCGCCCTCGGGCAGTTCGTCGGGATGGACGGTGACGAGCGGCGGGCTGGCCACAGCCCACTCGCGCGCCGGCCCGGTGTCGGGCGCGACGAGCGGTGTCAGCACCTGCTCGGCCTCGTGGGGGTCGGGGGTCGGGTTCACGATTTCTTCGTCTATCACAGCAGGAGCCTCGTCATGGTCGCAGCGGCACGCTGCCCGCTGCGAATGCAGGCCGGCAGACCCACGCCGCGGAGTGCGGCGCCGGCCGCCGCGAGGCCGGGCGTCTCGCTGGCCAGGCAGGCCTCCACCGCCGCCACCCGGTGCAGATGGCTGGGCCGGTACTGCGGCAGAGACTGCCTCCAGGGCCTGAGCCGGGCTTCCCAGCAGTCCCGGGCCACGGCGTCGCGGCTGAGGACGCCTGTCTCGGCGAGCTCGCCTGCGAGCGCCGCCACCAGATCGTCGGAGTCGAGGTCCATCCAGCGCCGATCGTCGCTGCGTCCGACCGATACCCGCAGCACGGCCAGACCGGCACGGGCGTAGTGCTGCCATTTGGAGGACGACCAAGAGCACGCCGTGGTCAGCAGCCCCTGGTTGCGGGGCACCAGGAAGCCGCTGGCGTCGAGGGGTCGAACCAGGTGCTCGTCGGAGACCACGAACGTGGCCAGCGCAACGTCCGCGTACTCGATGTCGCCGAGGATCGCAGCCGCGTCGGGGGCGAGCGGCTCGAGCAGGCGGGCCGACTCCCACGCGGGGCAGGCCGCGACCACCCCGCTCACGTCGAGGGATCCCCGCGGTGTGGCTACCTTCCAGCGCGGACCGGCCCCAGCCACCGGGGTTACCTTCTGCACCGGCGTCGAGAGGCTCACGGCATCTCCCAGCTCCGCGGTGAGAGTGTCGACCATCCGGGCGACACCGCCCCGCACGCTCTGGAACACCGGCGGTCGGTCCGTACCGCCGTGGCCGCCCTGGCGGGCTGCGGCCTGCTGGAGGGCCGCACCGAGCGGTCCTCCCCGGCGAGCAGCCTCGTGCAGGGGGGGAGCACACGCCTCGATGCTCATCCGATCAGCCGATCCTGCGTTGATCCCGCCCAGCAGCGGGTCGACAAGCCGCTCGAACACCTCATCGCCGACGCGGGGCCTCAGCACCTCGCCCACCGTGGCGTCGCCGGCCAGCGGCTCGGCGTCGCTGGCCAGCCCGCGGCGCAGTGTGTCGGTGCCCGCCTCCGAGACGATCCCGGCGCCCTCCACCGCATCCGCGGTCCAGGGAACGCCCAGCACCGACCGGTCCGGGAACCGCAGCAGTCCGCCGTCACAGAAGACGTAGGCACCGCTGGAAGTGGGCGTCACCAGTTCGGCGCCGAGCCCGATCCGGCGGCACAGCTCGGCCGCGGCCGGGTCCCGGGCCACGAACCCGTCGGGACCCGAATCCACGGTCAGCCCGCCCACGCGCCATGCGTCGATGCTGCCGCCGGGACGATCACCGGCCTCCAGCACCACCGCCTCCACGCCCTCGCACTTCAGCTCGTAAGCCGCGGCCAGACCGGCGATCCCGCCGCCGATCACCGCGACCCGGCCCCTGCTCGCCGTCATCGGGCCGGCTACTCGGGCTCGGTCTTGGCCGCGGGTCGCACCTCGCCCTCGTGGTGCACCAACTGCACGACGCGGGCCAGCACGTCGGGATCGCTGCTGGGCAGGACTCCGTGGCCGAGGTTGAACACGAAGCCGGGATGCCCGTCGTTGGCGGCCAGCACAGCCCGGGCGGCCTCGCAGGCCGCCGCCTCGCCGGCCAGCACCACCGCGGGATCCAGGTTCCCCTGCAGGGCACGCCCCGGACCCACCCGGCGACGGGCCTTGTCGATGGGCACCCGGAAGTCCACCCCCACCACCTCCGCGCCGCACCCGGCCATCTGGTCGAGCAGCTCACCGGTACCCACGCCGAAATGGATCCGCGGCACGCCGGTGCCGCCCACCGCCTCAAGCACCCGGGCCGAGTGGGGGGCCACCGCGCGGCGGTACTGCTCGGGCGACAGGGCTCCCGCCCAGCTGTCGAACAGCTGCACCGCGGCCGCCCCCGCCTCCACCTGGGACAGCAGCGAGGCGATGGCAAGGTCGGCGAGGCGATCCATGAGGTCGTGCCACAGTGCTTCGTCGCCCAACATCAGCGCCTTGGTCCGCTCGTGGTGGCGCGACGGCCCGCCCTCCACCAGGTAGGACGCCACCGTGAACGGGGCGCCCGCGAAGCCGATCAGGGGTACGTCGAGGACCTCGGCGGCCCGGCGTACGGTCTCGATCACGTACGGCGTGTCGGCAGCGGGATCCAGGGGGCGCAGACGGTCGAGGTCGCGTCGGGCCGTGAAGGGATGCTCCACGACCGGGCCCGTGCCGGGCACGACCTCCACGCCGAAGCCGGCGGCGTGGACCGGCACCACGATGTCGCTGAAGAGGATGGCTGCATCGACCCCGTAGCGGCGCACCGGCTGCAGCGTGATCTCCGCGGCCCGGTCAGGGTCGGCGATGGCGTCGAGAATCGAGCCGTCGCCCCGCACGGCTCTGTACTCCGGCAGCGACCGGCCGGCCTGGCGCATGAACCACACCGGCATGCGCTCGTGGGGCAGGCCGCGGCAGGCCCGCACGAAGTCGCTGCCCTCGAATCGCGGGCTGCTCATCGCGGTCTGCCGTGGGGTCGGGGGCCGTTCAGCCCGCGGCCCGACGCAGCATGCCGGCGAAGCGCAGACCGACCCGGCCGGACAGGAGGCGGCGGACGGCCTGATCGGCGTCGGCGGCCAACTCGGATCGCCAGATCTGCGCAGGGTGGCCGCGGTCGGCCTCCTCGCCGGCATGACCGGTGCGGTCGACCTCTGCGTCGTTGCCGGTGTCCACCAGTTCCACCCCGTCGGCGTCGGGTTCCACCACCAGCACGGAGATGCCTCGACGGCGAAGCCCTTCCACCTCCTCGCGCAGCTTGTCGTCCACCCACTGCCGCCGCGCCGCCCGGAAGGCCCGGCCGTCGGACCACGCCAGCTCCAGTGCCTCCGACCACCAGGCGCGATCCGATTCCGCCTGCTGGGCGTCGCCCAGTCCCACGGCGTCGCGCGCCTTGGTCCAGGCCTGCGACAGCGAGCCGCGGACTGAGGACCATCCCGCGGCGCCGCTCATCGGTGACGACACCACAACCAGGTCGAAGGCGGGGGGACCCATCAGGTCGGCGTTGGTGTAGGAGTGCACGCCGCCGTCGACGTATCGCTGACCGTCCACATCGACCGGTTCGAACATCACCGGGACCGCGCAGCTGGCCCTTACCGCCTCTGCTGCCGTGGTCTGGATGTCGTCTCGTCCGAACACCACCCTCTCGCCGTCGGACAACCGCACCGCGGTCACCCAGAAGGGCTGGGCGGGCCACGGCTCGGGATGCAGCTCGGCCAGTCGCTGCTGTAGGGCCTCGGTGGTCCGGGTGCCTCGCGGCATCAGCCCCACCGCGGCGTGCAGGGGTCGGGTCTGCCACGGGGGCCACAGGGCCCTCGCGGCCAGGGTCGGCGACTGCGGCCCCTGCTCGTTCCAGTCCCGTTCGCTGCGGCCCTCGCGGTAGGGGGTTATCACCCGGTCGATGATGGCTTGGCCCTCCTCGCTGACGGGCTCGCCGCGGCGATGTGCGTAGAGGTCCGCCGGCGGGATGCCGGCCCTCATGCACAGGGCGGTGATGGCGCCGGCCGAGGTTCCCAGAATCAGATCGGCGCGGCGGGCGTCCCAGCCCGTCACCGCGTGCAGTGCCCGGACCACGCCCGCATGCCACGCCTCCGCAGCCGCGCCGCCGCCGCTGAACACGAGGCCCACCGAGACCGCGCCACCGGCGCCGAGCCGGGCCGGACCGGGATCGGCTGCTGCTCCGGGGCTCTCGACGATCTCGGCGTCCTCTATCTGGGCGTCCTCTGTGTCGGCGTCACCGACGTCGTCGGCGTCGGCGAGCGGGGGCGCCTCGCTCGGGTCCATGCAGCCGAGGATACGGGGGGAGTCACAACGCTGCGCTGCCAGGAGCCGACGGCCGACTTCGGCTGCCGATAAAATCAACGGTTCCCCCGAATTGCCGGATTCCGCCTGCCAGCGGCCCGCCGCTAGCTGGGCAGGATCGGTCGACAACAACATCCGCGGTTCCGCCTTGACCAGTCGCCATCCCGATCTAGAAGCCGAGCAGGCTTACTTCGACGTAGCGCACGCCTGCCTCGACACGGCCCGTGAGCGGGCCACCATGGCGACATCGGTGTTCCGCACGGGCCGGGGCGGCACCACCCAGGCCCGGTTCGAACGTGAGGCCATGCTCGAGGCAGCCCTGGCCCGACTCACAAGGCTCGACATCGGCGACCGGTCGCTGGTGTTCGGGCGAATCGATCCGGCCGCGACTCCGGAGCGTTTCTACATCGGGCGCGTCGGCCTGTGGGATGCCGACCACGACCCGATCGTGGTGGACTGGCGGGCGCCGGTGGCCGAGCCCTTCTACCGTGCCACCGGCCGGGAGCCGCTCGGCCTGGAGCGCCGACGGCACTTCGCGTCCCGGGGCAGCACGCTGCTGGGCATCGAGGACGAATTCTTCGGCGACAAGGCCGCCATCGGCCTCGACATCGCTGACCGGGATTTCGACGGCTCCACCGACAGTGAGGCCGTGCCCGGCGACGGCTCGCTCGACGGCCGGTCCGTGTCGGGTGCTCTGATTGCTTCGCTGGAGGAGGCTCGAACCGGTCGCCTCAAAGATGTCGTGGCCACCATCCAAGGGGAGCAGGACAGGGTGATCCGTTCCGAGTTGCCCGGTGTGCTGGTGGTGGAGGGCGGACCGGGGACCGGCAAGACGGTCGTGGCCCTTCACCGGGCCGCCTATCTCCTCTACACTCACCGGTTCCCCCTGGAGAGCCAGGGCGTGCTGGTGGTGGGCCCGAACCGGCTCTTCCTGGCCTACATCGAGCAGGTGCTGCCCTCCCTGGGCGAGGCCGGGGTGGAGCAGGCGGTGCTCGCGGACCTGCTCAGTCCGGTCGTGAGGGTCGCGGGTCTCGACGACGAGACCGTGGCGCGGGTCAAGGGGGACACCCGCATGGCCGGGGTCCTGCGGCGAGCGGTGCGCGATCGCCGCCGTCCACTGCGCCAGGACCTTGTCGTCGGCTTCAAGCTGCAGCGGCTGCGCCTCACGGCGGAGCAGTCCGCGGCGATCGTTCAGGACGTATCCCGACGGATCCGCAAGCACAACGCCGGCCGCAGGCTGGTGGAGGAGGCGTTCTTCGCGGCTCTGGCCGCCAGCGGTCGCCGCGCCATCGACCCCGAGGAAGTCCGGGAGGGAGTCTCCGATGTGATCGAGGTTCGTGAGGCGCTCGAGTGGATGTGGCCTGTGCTCACGCCGGCCCATCTGCTGAATGACCTGTACGGGTCGAGGGCCCTGCTGCGCTCGGCCGGCGCCAGACGGCTTGACACCGACGAGATTGAACTGCTGTACCGGCCCCGGGCCGGGCACGCCTCGGAGGTCACGTGGTCCTTCCAGGACGTGCCGATGCTCGACGAGGCGAGGGCGCTGCTGGGGTACCGGCCCGGGCACCGCAGCGAGGACGCAGTGCTGACCTACGGCCACATCGTGGTCGACGAGGCCCAGGACCTGTCGCCCATGGAGCTTCGCATGATCGCCCGACGCAGCCTCAACGGGTCCATGTCGGTAGTGGGCGACATCGCGCAGGCCACGGGATCCTGGGCCCACGAGGATTGGGAGTCGGTACTGGAGGGCCTGCCCGACCGGCGCCCGCCGCGCCGGGTCGAGCTCACGCTGGGCTACCGGATCCCGGCGCCGGCCATGGAGCTGGCCAACCGGGTGCTGCCTTACGCCGCGCCCGGCGCAGTGCCTCCCCGGACGGTGCGAACGGTCGGCGACGAGCCCCGCGTGGTGTCGTGCGGCGGGGCATCCGATCAGAGCGGCTCCGCTGGCTCGGTGGCCTCCCTGGCCGAGACGCTGGCGGAGGTCATCTCGCAGGAGCGGGCCGAGGTGGGCGAGGGCAACGTGGCCGTGATCGTGCCCGACTCGCTCCACGAGGGGCTCCGGGCGGAGCTGAAGGAGCGTTCGGTGGTGTTCGGCGGCCCGGGTCGCGCCGGCCTCGAGCAGCCGGTGACGCTGGTGCCGGTGCGTCTGGTGAAGGGCCTCGAGGTGGACGCCGCGGTGGTGGTCGAGCCGGCCCGCATAGTGGCTGAGGAGTGCCAGGGTGTGCGCTCGCTGTACGTGGCCCTGACCAGGGCGACCAGGCGGGTGACGGTCGTGCATGCGGAGCCCCTGCCCGATGTGCTCACCGAGCCCTCCGCAGCCGCTTGAGATCGCGGGTCCGACAGGCGGGACCAGTCCTAGGTCACTCGGGGCGCTACGTGGCCGTGGAGTGAAGCAACCCGGAGCCTGAGCCGTCAGGACATCTGGGGTTGACACAGTGAGGAATGCTGGCGTTAGGGTATAAGGCATGCTTGATAGCGCCGCGGCGCCGGTTGCCCTAGCGGCCTCCACCTCCCCGCCGCCGTCGGCGACTCCCGCTCCTCGCCGGGGCCGGGGGATCCTGGTCGAGGATGCCAGTGTCGCCCTCGGCGGGGCGCCAGTATTGCGCAGCACCTCGATCTCCGCGGAGCCGGGCCGCACGCTGGCGATCCTCGGTCCGAGCGGATGCGGCAAGACCACGCTGCTGAGGGTGCTGGCCGGGCTTCAGCGGCTGGACTCCGGCCGGGTGGTGCTCGGCAGAAGGCAGGTGTCGGGACCCGCTGAACCGAAGAACGGCACTGCGGGCAACGCAGCGTCGCGGAACGGGCACTCACCGCAGATGGTTCACGTGGCCGCCGACAAGCGGGGCGTGGGCATGGTGTTCCAGGACTGGTCGCTCTTCCCTCACCTCACTGTGGCCGCCAACGTGGCCTTCGGCCTGCCCCGCTCGGAGCGGCCCCGCAACCGGGTGCTGCCCCGACCGGCCTCGAGCCGGGTGCACGACCTCCTCGACCTGGTCGGCATCGGTGAGTTGGCCGACAGGCTGCCCGGCTCGCTGTCGGGCGGGCAGCAGCAGCGGGTGGCGCTGGCCCGGGCGCTGGCGCCGCAACCGTCGGTGCTGCTGCTCGATGAGCCCTTCTCCAGCCTCGACACGACTCTGAGAGTGGAAGTACGGGCCGAGGTGGCCGCGTTGCTGCGGGAACTGGAGGTCACGTGCGTGTTCGTGACCCACGACCAGGACGAGGCCTTCGTGCTCGGCGACGAGGTCGCCGTCATGCGCGACGGCGAGGTGATCCAGCAGGCCGCGCCGGCGGTGCTCTACGAACAGCCCGCCGATCGCTGGCTGGCCGGCTTCGTGGGCGAGGCCGACACCCTGCCGGGCCAGGCCGACGGGGACATCGCCTACACCGCGATGGGGCCCATGAAGCTCCAGTCGCCCCTCCACGGCAAGGTGGACGTGCTGCTGCGGCCTGAGGAGCTGGCCCTCACCGAGGGCGACTCAGGGGTGGTGGATCACATCGAGTTCTTCGGCCACGACACCCTGTACTACGTCCGCTCCGCCGGCGGCGGTGTGCTGCGCTGCCGGGCCACCGGCGCCCCCCGATTCGGAATCGGTGCAGGCGTGGACATCTGCCACAGCGGCGTGCGCACCGTGGCCTTTCCCCGCGCCGGCTAGTCCTGTCCACCCCCGGACCCTGGAATCGCGAGCCGGAGTCCGCCGCCTCGATGAACGTGAACACCTTGGCATGGGCGCGAGCATCCTGGAACCAGGTGTCGCCCGACGCTGCTGTGAACTCGCCGCGCTGGCGTCATGTGGGGATCCCCAGCGTCTGCTTCTCCTCTTGCGTGAGGCACGTTCCGAGGCTGGCCTCGAACCGCTCCTCGAGGAAATCGGTGATTCTGGAGTCAAGTTCGGCCAGGTCCTCCGCACGGATGGAGTCGATGAGCGACTCGACGATGCAGTCCACCGATGAGTCAGAGAGGCCGGCGTCTAGCAGTGACATGGACAGGGCGTCCCCGAAGGCACGTGAGAAGCACTCTGCCGAGAAGAGCAAGTGAACCATTTGCGGCTCGGGCTCCTCGTCCAGCAGCACGGCCCGCACCATGATCTGACCTAGCTCCTGCTCTCTCTCCTGCCATATCGATGCAAAGCATCCTGATGGCAGAAGATCGGGTTGGCCGACCCCCGCGGACATGTCCTCAACCCGCTCCCGCGCGAACGCTTCGAAGTCATCGTTGAGGCACTCGCTGGCCCTGTCGACAAGTACATCCTGTTCGTGGGGCGTCAAGACGTCGGCGAGCCACTCGTCGTCGAAGAGGCCGTAAGCGTCGAGAGCCAACGCCAGTTCGGGCAAGCGCGAATCGTCCACGACCGAGACGATTGCCTCACTGGCGCAGACGGTGTCCACCGGCGATTCAGAGTCCTGGGCAAACGTCGCGTCGACGGCCATGGCAACGGCGAGGTCCTCCCGCGTCATGCGAGCCGCAGCCCGCTTCCGTCTGTCGGTCACCCACTCCGAGCGCACTTCGTCCAACTCGTACAGGTCGAGCCGCCAGTACGCTCCGGGCTCCGCAGAGACCACCGCACGAAACGTCTGATAGGCCTCCGGGGCAACATCGTGCGTGTAGACGGTCCATTCTCCGTCTGACACGTCGTCAACGCTGAGCAGCGTCCCTCCTGGATGAGGAACTTCCCCCTCGTAGAAGGCTTCTTCCCCTATCAGCTCAACCACAAGAGAGCCCGGCTCGCCGGCGGGATTGGTGTTGCCGACAATGCAGACTTCGACTCTGTAATGCCTCTCAAACAGATAGACCCGGTTCAACTCTGCAAATTCGGCATCGATGGTCTTGTCTGTCCCCTCCGGCCAGTCGCACTGAAGCCACTGCTCGTCGCCGACGAACTCATCCGCGCCAGCAGCAGAGGCGTCGGTGCGGTCCCCAGCCTCAGCACCCGTCTCGGACGCCGGCGAAGTTTCCTCGGAGTCCCCTCCACCGCACGCGGCTGCGACAAGCGTCAGCGCCACAACGAGACCAACCGCGGTAAGAACCCCCGCCCTATGTCGGCGTCTTCTCAATCCCTCGCTCATCTGCGTTGTAGCGACCATGACCTGATGCAAATCCCTCCCCCTCTTGGAGCCGTCGCAACCCTGGAGAACGGTTCTGAGGGCCCGTATGCTAACTTGTGATTCCATAGGGGTGCAAGGCCGCTGTGGGCTGGCTCCCGCGTGTGTCGTTGAAGACGATCAAGCAGCATCGCGATCCGGCTGTCGAGACCCTTGCGGTCGGCGACATGGCCGTTCCGGGGACGTTGTCCCTGGGCGGAGGGGGTTGGTGCGCTGTGGGGGAAGATGCATTGGGCTTGGTGTGAAGTGGCGAGCTGGTGGCGGAACCTGGCGGCGTGGCGGCTCAGATCGCGAGCGGGACCTGCGCGCTTGCGACCTCACCGGCGACGACCAGCACGCCTCGACCGGGGCGTGAGTCCCGAAGGGCTTCGCGAGGTGTCGTGTCGCGAAAGGTTGAGCAACAGCCGGTCGGCGATGGCGAGTGCGTTTTCGCCGCGCGGCGCGCGGCCGCGGCGTTAGGGCGGTGGTCCCCACGCCCCCAGCCAGCCGCCGATCACGTATCCCCACAGAAGCGACTGCAGCGCGGTCGCGGCGATCGACATCCAGAGACCCGCGTAGGCGTACCGCACGCGGCGCCTGATGTGGTCGGATTTCGTGAAGCCCTCGCCGGTCCGCAGGACCCTCCAGCGCCCGCGAAGCGTCCGCCGCCGCCTGATCACGCCGGCTGGGCGCTGGCCCTTGGGGGGCAGCCGCTTGATCGCCTCCACGCCCAACAACAGCCCCGCGACCCCTAAGGGCAGCCCTATGAACGGCAAGAGAATGCCGGAAAAGCCGTACGCGCCGCTGGTGAAGGCGTGTCCGTCTTCGGGCCGAAGCAGGTATCCAGCCCGCATCTCTGACTCGTCGAGGCGGTGCACCGCATCGAAGGGCGAGGCGTGCACGACGAGGGTACCCGCGACTTTGTCGTGCAGCCCCCGCTGGGCCCGGTCCCAGATGATCGGGGCGCACACCACCAGCGCCACGACTTGCTCAACCACCGGAACAGACCCAAAGGACACCAAGAAGCGGCGCAGCGACTCTCCCAGCGTCGGGGTCTGGCCGTCGTCGGCTCTGATGACCCTGATCTCTGTGAACTTCATGGCCGGCGTCTGGCCCCTGGCCGCGGTCCACGCGACGTCATAGACACCACCGACCACGACAAACACCGGCAAGAGGATCCATACGTCGGCAGGTTCGCCGCGCAGCTCCGGCCACGCCGTGGTCATCAGCACGATAAAGGCGGCGCTGACCGCCAACACGGCCCAGGTGTCGAACATGTTGGCGCAGGCCCGGGCGAGCAGCGAGGCGAGCCGCGCCTCCTCGCCGGTGCCGAGGGTGGCCCAGCCCTCCAGCGCTTCTGGGCGATCCGGCGGCGCCGGCGGGCCCGAGGACCCGTCGGCGCCCGCTAAGGCCTCATCGCCGGGCACGGCGGCCTCTCTCACAACCGACTCCGGGAACCAGCCGGACTGGCTCGGCGCCGCCCCTCGCCGTCATTGCTCGCCCCCCTCCTTAGAGCCCTGACCCTAGACCAAGAGAGCCGCTTCGTAAGACCCCGAACGTGGTGACCTCGACCGCGGCGCAGGTTCAGTCCGACGCGCTCCCGGAATCAGCCGGCCGGGTCCGGGGCCCAGACGGCGTTTCGTGTGCGGCGGTGTCATGCGGATTGTCCGAGAGTGCTGTTGATGCCAAGGGTTGGTGCTAGCTGGGGCGGGGTGTGCCGGTGGTGGTGTGCGTTCTGGTGTGGGCTTCGATGGGCTGGAACCAGCCGTGGCCGGCCGCGGCGGTGAACTCGCCGCCGTCGCTGTCATCGTAGAGGTAGGTGACCGAGATCGACCACGACCACACGCAGTTGGCTTGGGGGTCGCCGTCGTCGATGGAACAAGACGACGCCACTTCTCGGGGCGTGTGGGCTGGCTTCGATGGCGGCCTGGCGGGCCGCGGTGAGGCCGCTCCAGTGCGACCACACCGCCGGGAACTACTGTTTGAGCAACTGCGGCCTCCCGATGGTCCGCCGTCGGCGTCAGAGCCAACACAGCCGCCAGCAGTGCTGCCGCCGCTAGGCCAACTCGGCAGGCCCAGTTTATGGGCATCTCCACTCGGTGTCATATAGGCCCTGCTCGGCCAGATAGCGGCGTGCCGCGACGTTGGCTCTCGCGCAGTCAATCAAGTCTGGCCTTTCCCTCACCGCTTGCTGCAACTCGCTCGACCCGTGCAACCATTCGTACTCGTCAGCGTCAAAGTACGGGGAGGGCACATCGTCGAGGGGGTCGTCGTCGATCGCCGACGGGCACCTGTACCAGCCGCCGCGGAAGTATGTCTCGATTCGCTGGCGGTACTGGTCGACCACGCAGACCTCGTCGGCGCCGAGCCTCGCGATGGCCAGACCCATGTAGCTCAGCTCTACCGCGCACCGGTGCTGCGCAGCGAGCGTATCCGGCTGTTGCGGGGCACGTTCGAAGAAGCACCAGTCCGACCACTGTTGGATGACCGGGGTGAACGTCGGCAGCGGCCTCTGGCCATCGGTGACCACGCCGCTCCATCCCTGCTGCCACGTCATGGCAGGCTATTGGCCCGGCCCGGCTGGTATCACGCCGGGATCGACCACAGGATCGACTGGGACGCGAGCGGCCCGGGGGGCGCCACGCCGGAGACGGTCACCGGGGGCCAACACCGCGATTCTGAGCCGAGCTGGTCACATGACGGCAGGTTCATAGTCTTCGCGCGCGGCGACGAAGGATCCCGCGACCTGTATGTCGTCGGGTCGGAGGGTGGTGAACCGGTTCCCATCCTCAAGCACCGAGGATACGACTATTGGGCTCCCAGCTGGGCGCCGACCGCCGACGCGAAGGCGGCTCCGACCTTCGACTGCGGGCAGTGACGGCTCAGCGCGTCCGGCGGGTCAGCCGGCGCCTTCGACCAGGCTGTTCTGCGCCGGCGCAGCCCCTGCCGCATAATCCTCGGGCCCTAGCCGGTGCCCCTCGCCGAAGCAAGCCCCGAACGCTTCCTCCAACGCGGGTAGCGCCGTGTTCTCAATGTAGTCTTCGAGAGGCGTGAAGTCGTAGTAAAGGCTTGACACGTCGAGGTCGCCTGCGGACGCCTTGCCGATGAGATGGGCGCTGACGCACGCTATTTCGTCCTGTAGTAGTGGAACCTCCAAAAGGTCCAGCAGCACGCTGGTGTAGATCGTCATCTGCTCGGACAGGCAGGGGAACACCTTGTTGTCCACAACGGTAATATCAAGTGCCAGGAACCACTCGGAGATGTCATCGTCGTCGGAGAAGGCGGCTTCCTGGGTCAGGTGCGCCGACACTGCCTGCGACAGTTCGCGGTCTTGCGGCAAGTCCGCTATGCACGCCCTGTCCTCTTCGTTGACTCTGATGCCCACGAGTCTGGCATCGGCAATCCATATGGTGAGGTAGACGGCTGCCAGCGTGTCGGGGTGCAGGCATCTCCACATCTCGTGGAACCAGTTGTCCCGTCCGACATCGAACACCAGGACTCCCCTTCCCCACAAGGGCAAAGAAACACCGGACTCTTCCGCTACTGGGAATTCCAGGAAGTCTTCCGGAAGTCCTATCGCGCTGATGGCGCGGTTCACGCAATCCACTTCGTCGGAGGATGCGAGCAGGCTGATTAGGAACCTCCACGTGATTGTCGGATCCAAGTCCAATACGGGCACGGGCGGCAGTTGGTCCAAGACTGCTTGCAGATCTTCCAATGTCACGTCTGGAACAGTCGTCGGCGCAGGGGATCCAGCAGCAGAAGCATCTTCTTCTGCCTGATCTGGGGTGGCATCCTGTGCCAACGCCTGCTCTGGTGCTGCATCCACAGACTCAGGCGCGTCGCCTTCACCTCCGCAAGCGGCGGCCAATAGAGCGACGGCCACAGCGGGTGCCAGTGCCGTCCTAAACGTGGGGCTGCGCTGGCCGGTGCCCGCGGCGGTGGATCCGCTGGCAACGGTCCGGGCATAGGGGCGGCAAAGCGGCCGCGGGCGTCTGAGACTTCGCCCACCGCCGGATCGCCGACGCCGGGAACCTCCCACGCCAGCAACTCCCCGAACCAGCGAGACGGGCACGGCGCCCAACCTAGCAAGTCGCAGCCGCGACAGCCGGAGGCCTCGCGGCGGCCCCCACCGGCCCCGTAGACCGGGCGCGCCCCCCGCCTTATCCACCTGACCGGTCAACGGGGGGAAGCGCCCCCTCGGGTGTCTGTGGCGCGGTTGTGGTCTCGGGTGTTTGTGGCGCGGTTGTGGTCGGGGTGTTGTCGGGCTGCTGTGAGGCCAGCTCGGCGGTCTCCTCTGCTGTTGCCTCTACCGGCGCCTGCGGCTCATCGGACGCGCAGCTCGAGACGGCCAGCGCCGCGGCCGCCGCGACGAGCCCGACCCGGCGAAACCCGGACCTGACCGCTGTCATGACTTCCTCCTGTGTGTGTCGTCTCGAGCCCCGAATCCCGAGCCCGGACGATGCGGCTCCTTCTCCGGGCGGCGGCGGTGGCCGCGCGGGGTTTGGGCTCCGCCGTGGCGGCGGGAGCGCGCGCATGGAAGCCCGCGGCGACCCGACGGCGGGCTGGGGTGTGCCCGCTTCGGCAGCCGGCGAAATAGGGAGCGGCGGTGGATCTGCAGATTTGGCGACCATCACCCGGCGCGAACTCCTCCCCCTTTGGAGCCGTCGCGACCCTGGAGCGTGGACTCCAAGAGCCCGCATGCTAACTGGTGAATCCAGAGTTATGCAAGGCCGTTGTGGGCCGTCTCCCTTTCAGCCCGGTACATGCTTGTCATCGCCCAGGGCGGGTTGATCTGCGGTTCAATTCACGGCGGCGGCAAGACGCCCGCCTCGGCCACTAGGTCGGCGAGCATCCGGCGCATCTCCAGGGTTATGCGGTCGGCCTTCGAGTGGTACTCGAGCGCCGGGACCAGCGGCACCGCCTTGGTGCCGATGCGCTGCAGGAGTTCCTGGTCCTCGGCGGCCACCTCCAGCTGGAAGCCCGCCGCCTCGGCCCTCGCTTCGGGCTCATCCTCGATGTCGTTGCGGTAGTCGGTGCAGTACAGCCGGGTGGTGGCGGCGTTCACCGGCTGGTGGCAGAAGCTGATGGTCAGCACCACGTTCTCCTCGGGATAGCCGATGCGCAGGTACACGTGGTGCGGGGCGGTGAAGACGAAGAGCAGCTCCCGCTCCACCACCCTGTAGTCGCCCTGGGATCCGGTTGAATCGGCCAGCGACTTGGTGAAGTGGCGGTGGTGGGCTGTGAAGCGCCAGCCGTCGCGTTCCATCTTGTAGTCCCGCACGAGCTTGTCGTCCTCGTCGCCGAAGGTGGCGGAGTGCACGAACGGAAGGTGACCCAGATCCAGGAAGTTGTCGGCCATCTGGGCCGCTCCCGCGTTCCAGTCCAATGGCGGAAGCGGGCAGTTCACAAAGCTGGGGTCGTCGTGCTCGGGAACCTCAGGCAGCGGGGCGATGGGGTCCTCGGGTGCAAGCCACACCAGGTCCAAGGACTCCGTCACCCCGGCGGCCGCGGTGGCGCAGGCTCGAGCCGGTATGGGTAGGTCGGGGTCCACCGCCGGGATCTCCACGCAGGTGCCGTCGGCGGCGAACCGGAACCCGTGGTAGGCGCAGCGCAGGGTGTCGCCCACGATGGTTCCCGCGCTCAGCGGCGAGTAGCGGTGCGGGCACGGGTCCCGCAGCGCGGTCAGCTTTCCCCCCAGCCGCACCAGGCACCAGCGCTCACCGAGCAGGTCGACCGCCACCGGAGCGTCCTCGCCGACGTCGGCGCTGCGGGCCACCGGATGCCAGCAGCGCCGCAGGGCGGGGTGCTCGTTGTCGATGCAGGTCGTGCTCCATGACCCCTCCGCGTTCATCGGTCCCCCTTTGCGCCGTTCCTATTCTGATCCGAAGGCTGGCGTGATCCGGGCCAACCGTTCAACGGGTGTTGGTTGGGCCATCTCGTAGTCGTGGATCTCGGTCAGCACGTCCACGTAGCGGTCATAGAAGGCCTGGCGCTCGGGGAGGCTCTCGTGGAAGCGCCGCTGCAGAGCGCGGGACCGCTCGGCCATGGCGCCCTCGTCGACGCGGGTCGACCGGCCCTCGGAGACCATCACCTCGCCGTCGACGATCACGGTGTGCACCGACTCGCCGTGCTCGGCCAGAACCAGACTGGTCGCCAAGCCCTCGGCGTGCACCGGTACGTGGCGCTCGGTGTCCAGCAGCACGATGTCGGCCGCGCTGCCCGGCTGCAGCGAGCCCAGCGGCTGGCCCAGCGCCGCCGCGCCGCCCTGCAGGCACATCCTCCAGATCGCGGGGGCCTGTGGCCAGCGCAGGTGCGACCCGTGAAGCGTCTGCATGAGCGTGGCGAACTTCATGGCCTCGAACATGTTCTGGTTGTCGTTGGAAGCCGCGCCGTCCGCACCGAGGGCCACACTGACACCGCCCTCGAGCAGATCGGCCACCGGCAGGATGCCGGACCCGCACCGGAGGTTCGACACCGGGTTGTGCACGATGGTCGCGCCGCAGCGTCGCACCGTGGAGAACTCGTCGGAGTCCATCCACACGCTGTGGGCCAGGCTCGCGCCCGGGTACAGCAGCCCCAGATCCTCGAGGTACGCGAGGCTGGATCGCCCGTAGCGCTCCAGGTTGGCCGCGATCTGGGTCTTGGTCTCCAGGACGTGGGTGTGGAACCCTGCCCCGCGCTCGCGGGCCAGCCCGGCCAGGCCGTCCATCAGCTCGTGGGTGCAGCGCTGCGGGGCCGATGGCCCCACCATCGGGGTGAGCCTGCGGTGGGCGCCATGCCAGCGATCGAAGAACCTCGCCATGGACTCCAGCAGCCTCTGCGCCTCGAACGGGTCGCCGAGCGGTTCGGGCTTGGGCCCCGAAGTCCCCGCGAACGACATCGTGTCGAAGATGTCGAGATCGCCGATCATGGGGGCTAGCCCGACCCGCATCCCGGCGTCGGAGTAGGCGCTCATGATGGCCTCGGAGTAGTCCTCGAAGTCCCACGGCGCGACCCATCCGTGGTCGAGCACCGCGGTGCAGCCCGACTGCAGCATCTCCAGCGCCCCGGCCATGGCCAGCGTGTAGCGGTCGTCCGCGGAGATGGGGACCTTCCCGAACACCGCCCACATCAGCCACAGGTCGAGCGGCAGGTTCGGGGTCGTTCCCCGGTCGAGGTTCTGGGCCGAGTGTGTGTGGGCGTTGATCAAACCCGGCATGGCCATCATCTGGCGGGCGTCGATCACCTGGGCCGAGCCGGGGCGAAGGCCCGAGCCGACCTCGGTGATGGTGCCGTCCTCGGTCCTGATGTCGGCGACCCGCAGCGGACCGTCGGCGTCGAGGATCGTCGCCCCCCTGACCAGAAGCTGCGAGTCGCTCACCGCTGCGCCCCGGTCACAGGTAATCGACGTTGGTGCCGAGTTGCACGTAGCGGCGGGGCGCCATCTCCGCGATCATCCGGGCCCCCAGCGCCTCGGCCTCGGGAAGGAGCTCCTCCTCGTCGATGGTCAGCAGCCGGCCCTCGTGCATCACCAGCTGCCCGGCCACGATCGTCGACTCCGCGTCGGTTCCCACCCCGTAGCGCACGAGGGTGGCCACCGGGTCGGTCGACGGGGTGAGCCGCACGTTGTTGGCGTCGATGACACAGATGTCGGCGGCCTTGCCCGCCTCCAGCGACCCGATCTCGTCGTCCCACATCAGCAGCCGGGCCGCGTCGATGGTGCCCATCTCGAAGGCGTCGTTGCAGGAGAACCCGTAGGGGTCGAACAACGGTATGGCCGCCTGGTTGTGCATGATGTGGGCGATCCGCATCAGCTTGAGCACGTCGTTGATGATGGTGTCGCAGCCCAGCCCGACGGTGATGCCCCTCGACCGTATGAGCGGCACCCGGGTGACCGCCGACATGATGTCGGTGCACACCACCGGGGCATGGGCCAGCTTGGCCCCGGCCGCGGCCATCAGCTCGATCTCGCGGTCGGTCGTGAGCATGGCGTGGATGGCCACCAGCCGCTCGGTCAGCGCGCCGATGGAGGCCAGGTGCTCCAGCGGCCTGTGACCGAACAGCGACACGCTCAGCTCGATCTCCTCGCGGTCGCGGTTGATGTGGGTCATGATCCCGGTGCCCCACTGCTGGACCAACTCATCGGTGGCCAGGTAGCGCTCGTCCGAGCACGACGGCACGCCCAGGTTGTGCACCCAGGGCCTCAGCCGTCCCTCGCCCCGCTCGAACCACTTCTTGAAGAACTCCTCGGTGTAGGCCAGGTCGTCGGCCAGCGCGGCCGGGTCGTCGCGGTACCACGACCTCTCGGTTATCTGCTCGTAGTTGCCTGCCAGCCGGGACTCCCGGTCCCACATTCCCCGGGCCAGCGCGCAGCGGATGCCGGTCTCCATGACGGTCTCGGCGATGGGCTCCTCGTGGGCCACCGTGCAGGTGGTCTCGGTCATGGTGGTGACACCGGCCCTCAGGAGCTGGGCGAAGGCCACCCGGGCGCTGACCCGCACATCGTCGGTGCTCTGGATGTCCTCGGCCGGGATGTAGATGCGGTAGATGTTGGGGAAGTCCTCAACCGTGCTCTCCCGGCACAGCGCCTGGGCTATGTGGTTGTGGCAGTCGATCAGTCCCGGGATCACGTAGCGCCGCGCTCCGCCGATGCGGCGGGCGTCGGGGTGGCGAGCCCGAAGCTCGGCCGCGTCGCCTACCGCCGCGATCCGGTCGCCGGCCACGGCCACCGCGCCGTCAGTGATGACCCGGCGGTCGGGGTCCATGGTCACCACCGTCCCCTCGACCAGCATCGAAACCGCCTCGTCGGCGGCCGGATCGCCCGTCACGGCTGCTGTGTGGCTATCTCCGCCCATGGCACTCCTCCGTGGTGATTGTCGTCGGCGCCCGCGTCGCGATCCGCGTCGAGCGCCGCGATGAATCGGGCCAGCTCGGTCTCGTCGACCTGCAGTTTGTGCTCGTCGGCCGGATAGGCCCCGCTGGCCACGTCGGCGCGGTACTCGCCGTAGGCGGCCACCCGCTCGTTGTGGAGGCGCTCGTACTCCGCCCGGAAGTCGCGGTACTTCTTGGAGTGGCGCGGGTAGTGGCCGGTGTTGGTGCCGAGGATGTCCATGCTGAACAGGTACTGGGCGTCGCAGCCGGCCCCCGACCCCATCGAGATCAAGAACAGCGGGCTCCGCTGGGAGATGGCGGCCGCGACAGGCTCGGGCACGAGCTCGATCTCGGCGGCGAAGGCGCCGGCGTCCTCCAGAGCGCGGGCCTGGCGCCAAACCTTCAGGGCACTGTCGGCGGTCTTGCCGGTGGCCCGGTACCCGCCGTACCAGGTCCGGTGGGTGGGGATGAAGCCGATGTGGCCCACCACCGCCAGCCCCTCGGCCGCGAGCCGGGCCACGGTGTCGAGCCCGGCCGCGCAGTACACCGCGTCGGCGCCCAGGCGGAACATGGCCATGCCCATTCGCAGGTACTCGTCGGTGGTGGCGTGGACCCCGTAGGCCAGCGCGGCGATGATGAACGTGGTGGGGGCGGCCTCGCGGACTTTGTCGCTCATCATCTCGTCGGGCAGGCACATCATGTCGAGGCCGGCCTCCTCCACCGCTTGGACCTCATCGAGCGACAGCACGAAGATGTCGGTCAGCTGGCGCTTTCCCTTGCCGGCGATGAGCTCGGCGACGGTCGGCTTGGCCCGGGTCACGTGCTCAGACAACCACAAGACTTTGATACGATCAAACACGCTCCATGCAGGATCCTTTGGAAAAGGTTGACCTGGGACGGACCGGTCTTGAGGTTCGAAGGCTGGCGATGGGGACTGCCCCGCTGGCCACCATCTTCTGGGGCAACGACGCCGACACCGCGGTGCAGACCGCGGCCCGTGCCCTCGAGCGAGGCGTCGGGTTCTTCGACACCGCCCCCTTCTACGGGCTGGGCGAGGCCGAGCAGAGGCTGGGCCAGGCGCTGGCCGCGGCGGGCGGCGAGCGTCCGGTCATCGCCACCAAGGCTGGCCGCCTGCTGACGCACGGTGCCGACGGCTCGGTCGACGTCCACTTCGATTTCGGATACGACGCGGCGATGCAGTCGGTGGAGTCGAGCCTGGAGCGTCTCGGCGTGGACCGGGTCGACATCGTGCACATCCATGACCCCGACGACCACATCCATGAAGCGCTGGAAGGCACCTACCCGGCGCTGGTGGCACTGCGGGACCAGGGCGCGATCGGAGCGGTCTCGCTGGGGACCAACTCGGTGGCCACCGCGGCTGTGTTCCTGGAGCGGGCCGACCTGGACTGCATGCTGGTGGCGGGCCGCTACACCCTGCTCGACCGGTCCGCCGCGGATCTGATCGACGCCTGCGCCCGGCAAGGGGTGGCCTACCTGGCTGCGGGGGTGTTCAACAGCGGCGTGCTGGCCCGGCCCCAAGCCGGCGCATGGTACGACTACGGTCCCGCATCCGATGAGACGCTTTCGAGGGCCTCCGACATCGACTCCGTGTGCCAGCGCCATGGCGTGTCCCTGCGGGCCGCGGCGGTGAACTTCCCGCTCGCCAACCCCAAGGTGGCTGCGGTGGTGGTCGGGATGGCCGCGCCAGTGGAGGTGGACGAGAATCTGGCCGTCCTGCGGGCTCCGGTCCCCGACGAGCTGTGGACGGATCTGCGCCGAGAGCGCCTTGTTGGCGGTGACGAGCACCGATGAGTCCCGCAGGAATTGGCAGCATTTTGCCCGGCATGCGTGCATATTGCTGCCAGTTCGTCTTGAAGCTGGGACGGAGGCAGGAATTGGCAGCGTTTTGCCCGGTATGCGTGCATATTGCTGCCAGTTCGTGTTGAGAATCGAGCTACAACCACGAGGGTGAGAGGTGAAGGTATGAGAATCGAGAGCGTGCGGGCGGTTCTGGCCGGCTACCGCAAGATCGACCCCGACATGGAGCGCAGCTTCGCTCTGGTGCGCATCGAGACCGACGACGGCACCGTCGGCTGGGGCGAGTCGTCCAC
>LXNJ01000143.1_pt1 | contig 51155 bp, 39 predicted proteins | sample 809081 | NCBI WGS metagenome assembly LXNJ01 (sample SAMN04870510, study PRJNA318959) | sponge metagenome | biome: sponge; feature: marine sponge reef; material: water | host: Petrosia ficiformis | place: Greece: Milos, Mediterranean Sea | collected 2013-05-29 | depth 5-7 m | reverse complement strand
GCGCATTCATCCGTCGAAAAAACCACGGCGGCCCTTGGCCTCGGCTGGGAAGCGTGCCGCAAGATCGAGGTGGACGAGCGGTACGCCATGAAGCCCGATGCGCTGCGCGAGGCGATCGCTTCGGACCTGCGAAACGGCTTTGCTCCCATTGCGATCGTCGCGACGGTAGGCACTACGGGGTGTACGGCGGTGGATCCGGTTCCCGCCATCGCGGATATTGCCGCCGAACATGCGCTCTGGCTGCACATCGATGCGGCCTATGCAGGCGCATCCGCCATGCTGCCGGAGATGCGCCATCACTTCGAAGGGTGCGAGCGCGCCGATTCGTTTGTCGTCAATCCCCACAAGTGGATGTTCGTCCCCATGGACCTGACGGCATTCTATACGGCGCGTCCGGAATATCTGCGGGACGCCCTCTCGCTGGTGCCGGAGTACCTTCGGAGTCGCGAATACTCCCGCACCGTCAATTATATGGAGTACGCTATCCCGCTGGGGCGCCGGTTTCGCGCCCTGAAACTCTGGTACGTACTGCGCTCACTCGGCGCTGAACGCATTGCGGACACCCTGCGCGAGCACATCCGGCTTGCCCGCCTCCTTGCCGGGTGGGTCGATGCCTCCCCCGGCTTCGAGCGCATGGCCCCGACCGATTTTTCGCTCGTCTGTCTGCGTTTCCGTCCTGCGGGCGCCAGTGAAGAAGAGACCGATGCCGCCAACGAGCGCCTCCTGCACGCGATCAACGAAACCGGCGAGTTCTTCCTTTCCCACACCAAATTACGGGGACGGTACACGATACGGGTCGCCATCGGGAATCTGCGTACGACGGAAGAGCATGTCCGCCGCCTTTGGGAACTCCTGCAGGAGTTGGCAGCGGATGCGGAGTCTGCAGGCAGGCGTTAGAACGCTCATTGCGCATCCGGCATGCGGGTTTACGGTCTGAAAGGCTGGCAGGGCTTGGTCAGCGCGGGGCACAAAGGCCAACTATGCAGAAATTGCATAAAAAGGGAGGATATTATGCAAAAAATGCATAGATGACGATTTTTTGCGAGGCTGCCCGGTTCATAGTAGTTGCTCCGGTGAACCTTTGGTCCGATGATTTCAGAGTGAGGCGGCTAATGTTCAATGCTATGGGTGTCCCGCACGCTGCTGAACGTCAAGTCAAGCAACTTCCAATCGTCGTCCACCTTTTGGTATATCTCGGTAACGGTGAACTCATTCGAAACTTCATTGCCTCGAACCTCGGCCAGCAGCGTGATGCGGTTCCAGAGGATGACCGTGTCGCCGAAAGTTTCTATCACCACATCGTGGACATCAGCTTGCTTGTAGTGGATTCGCCCGCTTCTGATGATGTCGATCTCCTCGTCCTTGCCCCAGGTGCCGCTCATGTGGACGAATCTTGATCGGTCATGAAAAAGTGCGGCGAGTTCGTCCACGTTCTTGTCCGCCATCCATTGCCATTTTGCCGTGGATAAATCGGCAATTTCCTGTTCAACGGCATCGTTTTGCGCGAAGGCCCATTGCGCACTCATGAGGAGGAGCAACAACCCGGCAGTTGACGTTTTCATGATTGTTTTCATATTCGTTTTCAGGTTTATATGTCCTTCGTAGTTCATCGCTGCTCGAAAACTTCTCTGGCCACGCCGACGGTGAAGCTCCTTTGCTCCTGGATGATCAGGGGCTCGGGTTGGCCGTTGTTGTTGCACAGGCCCTGTTCAGGACCACCATCGCGATCGGCGTGAATACGTTGGCGAGCTTCATGGTTTGCTGGCACGAACTGACTGTTCAAACGATTCCTCGCACGCAGTTACCGCGGGCGATACGGCACGACGACGGCTCTGGTGAGGTCCACGAGCACGAGGGCGGAGTCGCCAACGAGGGTGACGCCGGAGGCGCGAGGAAGCCCGTCCTGCACCACGCGCACGTCCGCACGATCCTCATGAATCGTCAGCTCCGTAAGGCGTCCCCCTTGCTCGGCCTGGAGCAGCGTTTGCGGACCCACGCTTCGCAACCCATCGGGTCGGCTAAAGGGTATCGACGTCTCGATCGGCATGATCTCGCCCGCGCTGCCGTCTGCGTTCACCGGGATGCGAAAGAGCCCGCCCGTCCTGAAGTCGTTCACGTACAGCGACCCGTCGGCGAGGAAGGCGAGGCCGTCGATGACGGTAATCGCCTCATCGCTGGCCCACACCTCGAGCTCGGCGCCGCCGGGCCTGAGCCGGTGGACACGACCGCGAAACGATTCCGAGACGTAGACCGTGCCATCGGCCGATATCGCGATGTCGTTGCACACGCCGCTGTCAGGGGGAAACGGGTAGGCGCTTCTGGCGTCGCCGCTCTGCAAGTCGAAGGAGCGGAGCGCGGTCTGCCCGGTTACGGGCTCATCGCCGCGGCCACCCGTGGCGTTCTGGCAGACCCACAGCGTGTTGGACTCGTCGTCCGCGAGCACGCCGAGCACCCTCGTCAGGCCGGCGTCCGATGCCGAAATCCACGGTTCCGCCTGTGAGGCGCCCGGCGGGGCGCGGTAGATCGTGCCTTTCTCCATGCTGCCAAAGTACACCGTCCCGTCCTGGCTCGACGTGAGGTTCTCCGGCGTGACGTCGGTGTCGTTGATCGTCACCTCGGTGCGGTCCTGCGCCCGAACGACGGATGCGGACGATGTGGGCGTTGCGTCTGTGTAACTGATCCGGAGGAGGCGGTTGCCGGTGTCGTCGCTGATCAGGATCGAGCCGTCGGGCATCTGCAGCACATCGACCGGCCGACCCTCGGCTGTCCTCGTGGCTTCCCAGCCGCCCGGGGCGCCAGAATCTCGTCCGGGCAGGAAGCCGTCCACCAGAGGCTCGTAGCTTGTCGCACGGCGCCCATCCGTGCGCCCCACCATGACGCGATAGCCGCTCGGAACCGTTCGATTCCACGAGCCATGCTCTGCGACGAGCACCGCATTCCGAAGGCTGTCGGGAAACATGCTGCCGGTGTAGAACGTGACGCCAAGCGCTGCCACGTGCGCGCCGAGCGTCTTTGCGGGCGGCTCGGTCGTCGAGCAGGCCCGCTGTGCGCCGAACTCCGGATCTGACACGTCACCCTGATGGCAGAAGGGGAAGCCGAAGTGCAATCCGTCCCTCCGGGCGACGTTGAGTTCGTCGCCCGGCACATCGTCGCCGAGCGCGTCGCGCCCATTATCGGTGAACCACAACTCTTGTGTTTCCGGATGCCAGTCGAACCCGACACTGTTGCGCACGCCCTCGGCAAACACTTCGAGGTCCGAGCCGTCGGGCTTCATCCGCAGGATAGTCGATACCATGGGTGGGGACAGGCATACGTTGCACGGAGCGCCGACCGACATGTACAGCAGGTCGTCAGGCCCGAAGGCGATGAACTTCCACGTGTGGCCGGCATCCGGATTCGGAAGGCTGTCACGTACCGTGACGGGGGCCGGGGGCGCATCGAGGTGCTGCTCGATGTCGTCGAACCGCAGGATCTCGCTTGCCGTCGCCACATACAGCGCCTCGCCACGCATCGCAATACCGTTAGGCTGGTCGAGGCCGCTTGCGATCACGACCACCCGGTCGGCCTTGGAGTCGCCGTCGTGATCGATGACCGCATGCACCTTGTCGCCCGTCCGAGATCCGACGAATACGGTGCCCTGCGGACCGAGCGCCATCGAGCGGGCATTGTCCACGCTGTCGGCGAACACAGTGACGTGAAAGCCCGCGGGAACGATCAGCGAGTCAGGTGGCTGCGCGTACAGAAGACCGGAACCGGTCAGGGCGGGGGCGAGCACGGCGTACAAAAGCGCAGTGGCGAGGACGGTTTTCGAGATGGTCATTGGCGTCAGGAATTGAAGGTCGGTGCGCTTCATTTCGTCGTACGCTTCTGGCGCTATGCCGTCAGCGAGCAATCACCGTTCAAGGAGCCGGGTCCTCTGCAACGTAATCGACATTCAAGGTAGGCGCCTTGTTCCGTGCGCTGGTACAACGATTAACAGAACCGTACGGCCCGAATACGGTAGAACACACGCATTTATTTCACATATTCACAACCTTTTTCGCACCATGAAATCCATTCGTTTTCTTACCGCCGCCTTTTTGGCCACCGCTTTCCTGCTGACCGGCGCAGCGCTTCCGGTTCACGATCGCGCCGAAGTCGTCACCTTCCATCCGGACAAGACCCATTCCAACGTCGGGTTCAAGGTTCGTCATCTCGGAATTTCCAATGTGCGCGGCGCTTTCGGCGAGTACGACGCCACGGTGCAGTTCGATCCGGAAGACCTGAGTACGCTCTCCGTGGAGGCGACCATCCGGACAAGCAGCGTCGATACCGGGAACGAGCGCCGCGACAACCATCTTCGCTCGGACGATTTTTTCAATGCCGAGGAATACCCGGAACTGCGGTTCGTGAGCAAGGAGGTTCGCGATCTTGAGGACGGCGAATTTAAGCTCGTTGGCGAATTGACCATCCGGGACGTTACAAAGGAGATCGCACTGGACGCCGAATTCCTGGGCATGGCCGCGGGTCGAGAGGGACGTAAGGCCGGGTTCGAGGCGAGGACGACGATCGACCGTTTCGAGTACAATCTGAAATTCGACAGGCTGACGGAAACCGGTGGTCTGGTAGTAGGAAGCGACGTGGAGATCGTTCTGGAAATGGAGCTCGACGAGCAAGCCGGATAATCCGTCCCGGAGATGTGCAGTCCGTTCCGGATGTCGGACGCTCTCGCGGGGATATTAGTTGCCGGGAAAAGGAGGGGAACGGTAATCGGGACTTGCTTTTGTAAGCGCTTTCGCCTAACTATTAAGGGTGTTTCTTAACCAATAAGGGTGTTTCTTAACCAATCTCTTCGGAAAGATGTCAAATTTTTTTAATTCCCCCACTGGTCGCTCCATTCGGAGCATTACCCATGCGTTTGCGCGCATTCTTATCGGCCTTTTGTTCATGCAACACGGCGCCCAGAAACTCTTCGGCTGGTTTGGCGGCATGGGCGAAGCCGGGGGATCGGCGGAATTGTTCTCGCTCATGGGGCTTGCAGGCGTACTTGAATTTTTCGGTGGCCTGCTTGTCGTCGTGGGACTTCTGACCACCCCGGTTGCAGCCATTCTTGCGCTCATGATGCTTGTGGCCTATTTCATGGCCCATGCGCCGCAAGGCGGCCTGCCGATTCAGAACCATGGAGAACTTGCGCTGCTGTATATGTGCGCGTTCGGTTTGCTCGCGGTGTACGGTCCCGGCCCGGCCAGCCTGGAAGGGAAATTGAAAAAGTAGGTATGGGATCATGAAGCGCATGTTGCTTTACTACGGCGGGATCGGCGCTTCTTGCCACCTTTATCTGCCTGACCAGGGAATGTCGCGATAAGGCGTCCGGCGGTGTCTCTTTCGGAAAAATCCGGCTAATCGGCGGCGTCTATACATGCCGGTTGCATTGTTGTCAGTCGTCCGTTTTACCTTGAAAATTGGACGACGAACTTCCAATTTTCAATATATTTTCGTATCGTTCCGATTATGATTCGGCGCGATGCACATATAAAGGCTCTGGAGCGGCTCATATCCCGGAATCCGGTAGTTGCCTTGCTTGGGGCGCGGCAGGTGGGCAAAACGACCCTTGCTCGTGAACTTGCCGGGCGGCGAAGCGGGCCGACTCACCTCTTCGATCTCGAATCCACTGCCGATCTGGCGCGTCTTGCCGATCCTCTGCTCGCGCTTTCCTCCTTGCGCGGATTGATCGTGCTGGACGAAATACAGCACCGTCCCGAACTCTTTCCGACGCTCCGGGTGTTGTCGGATCGAGCGCCGGCGCCAGCCCGTTTTCTTGTGCTCGGCAGCGCATCCCCAAGCTTACTCCGGCAAAGTTCGGAGAGCCTGGCGGGTCGCATCGCCTATTACGAACTCCCCGGCCTTTCCCTGTCCGAGGTTACTATAGACAAGGCCGATCTCCTATGGCTTCGGGGCGGCTTTCCACGTTCCTTCACCGCACGCAACCATCAGGAAAGCTATCGCTGGCGTGGAGACTTTTTGCAAACTTTTCTGGCGCAGGACATCCCCCAATTCGGCATTACCGTCTCCAGTGCACTGCTGGATCGCTTCTGGTCCATGCTTGCTCATTATCATGCTCAGACGTGGAACGGTTCGGAGTTGGGGCGTGCATTCGGCGTCTCTCACCACGCCGTACGCCGGTACCTGGATATTCTTGAAGCCACCTTCATGGTACGGAGTTTGAAGCCCTGGAGCGCCAATCTGGCCAAACGCCAAGTCAAATCGCCAAAGATTTACTTGCGCGATTCCGGTTTGCTGCACCGCTTCCTGAACGTAACCACGCGTCTGGAACTGGAGCGGCATCCCAAAATCGGCGCATCATGGGAGGGATTCATTCTCGAAAATCTGATCCGGGCGCTCGGCGTCGAAGATCGGCAATGCTATTTTTGGGGAACGCATTCCGGCGCGGAAATAGACCTCGTGGTGCAGCAAGGGGCCGGATTACGCGGCTTCGAGATCAAACGTACGACGGCTCCTGCCGTGACCCCTTCAATGCGGTCGGCGCTCGACGATCTGAAACTGAATCGTATTGATGTGATTCATGCTGGCGCAGAGAGTTTTCCCATCGGGAAACGAATCCATGCCGTGGCCGCCTCCCGGCTCCTGAAGGATATTTAAGGATACTCTGAGGGGAGTTTTCCGGGGGTGCGGCCAGGTAACGGCGCACGAAAATTTTGCTTTTCCCGATGCGCTGCGCCGTACATTTTGCTATCGCTCGCATTACATTTTCCATCACGAACCGGTATGGAATCATGAAGCGGATGTTGCTTTACTACGGCGGGATCGGCGCCGCCATCATGATCGGCGTCAACCTGCTCGTGCTGCTCGTCACGGGCATCCCCGATGCGGAGGATTTCGCGATGGGCGAGATCGTCGGGTACACGACGATCGTGGCTGCGCTCGCCATTCCCATCTATCTCGGCGTCAGGGAATACCGGGACAAGATGTCCGGCGGCGGCATTTCCTTCGGGAAAGCCTGGCTGGTGGGTATCGTCGTCACCGAACTTCCGGCCGTTGCCTTCGCCGCCTACAATCTGCTCTATGTGAAAGTCATCGACCCCGATTTCACGCAGAAGTACATGGATTACCAGACGGAGTTGGCCCGCACATCCATGACGGCGGAAGAGTTTCAGGCGTTCGAAGCTACGATGGGAGCCCAGAGCCCTCTATTGACCAATATCGCCTTTCAAACGCTCGTGATGTATGTGACCGTGCTGCTGATCGGTATCGGGCTTTCTCTTCTTCTGGCGATCTTTCTGAGGCGCAAGGCGCAGGCGGCGGTACAGTCGTAAGCACCCGTTCGTATCAAACAAACCTCCTTGTGAAGACCTGCCGTCCATGATACGAACCCTCCCGATCTTTCGTTACTGCTTCGTCATTCCTCGCCAGCGTGCGCTGCTCAACCTCTGAGCTTCGCGGACTTAATCAGAGTACCCTGTATCTTGTCCTGCGGGATGCGATTTCCGGCCTTGCGCCTTTCCGCCGTCCGGTTTTCGCACTGCCCGCTTGAGGAAAAATGTCCTCCCGCCTCGTCCTCCGTGCTCCGGCCCCTCTTCTATATCTTCCTGCTGTCGATCAGCGCCGTCTGGACGACTGCCGCGCAGGTGCGCATCGGGGGAACGGTCCTGGACGAGCAAACCGAAACCCCCCTGTCCGGCGCGCATGTGTTCACGGAAGACATGGCGCACGGCGCCATTACGAATGCGGAGGGGCGTTTCTTCCTCGAATTGCCCGCGTTTCCCGAGGCTATCGTCGTCCAGCATCTCGGGTATGCTCCTCGGGTATTCCCGGTGTCCCCGGAAGCGGCGGAATCGCTTGTCATCCGGCTGACCCCTATCGTGATTCCGCTGGAGGAGGTACTGGTGTCGGGCGAGGGCTTCGCGTCCAGCCTGATGGAGCAGGTGATCCGCCGCAAACAGCGCATGTTCGCGGACATCTCGTCGCTTCGCATGGTGGGCCAGACGCGGCTCGTCCTCGAAGGCGACGAACGCATTGTCCATCTCGGCGATACCGCCTTCGACCTGCTGTGGCTGTACGGCGAAGCCGAACCGACGGACCGTACCCATCATGCCTCTCGCGCCGAGGTGAGCGCCGTAAGCCGGACCGGTGCGTGGGACGAGGAACTCCCCCTGCCCGCTCCGCACGACGTGGCGAACCTGTACGAGGATTTCGTGACCGTTCAGGGGCAACGGATGATCGGTCCCACCCATCCCGACGCACTGGAACATTATGTCTTCCGGGTGGCCGCGGAGCGCATGCTCGGCGACCGCACGATCTATGACCTGAACGTTTCGCCCATTGGCGAGGAGGAGGCTGCGTTTATAGGGCAGATTTCCGTGATGGACGAGGAGTTCGTGCTGCTGGAAGCCCGGCTTTTCCCGGCTCGGCACGTGGTTTTTCCCGATCCGACGTCCGGCTGGAATGTCCGGTACGTACAGCACTTCCGGGAGGTCGGCGGCGGGTTCTGGGCTCCTGTTAATCTCGATATGGAGGGGACGCTCCGCGCCGCCGTCGATACGCAACGTCTGCGTACCGTGGCGTTCAGCCGGCGCACCCTGCTGGCCGGGCACCGCGCCAACATCCCGGAAGAACAACTTACATCGATAACTACGCCCTGGAGCGACCCGGATTTTCGATACGGGCAGGTGCTGATGCCGATGACGGTGCGCGAACTGGACGCGGTCGCCGATCTTCGCGCCGCCAACCTGACGCTGAGCGAGGCGTTTCCTCCCGAACGGCGCGCCGGGCGTTTCGTCGGGTTTCTGGATCCGGAGATTCCTGACCGGTTGCAATGGCCCGTGGTCATGGGATACCGGTTCCGATTCCGGTACAATCGGGTGGATGGCCTGTTGAGCAGCGTCGGGAACGAGCTGGACCTGTTTTCCAGCGCCCGCCTGTCGTGGGGTCTCGGTCAGGCGACCGGCTTCAAGAAGACTCGGTCCTATGTTTCTCTGGCAGCCCCGCTTGGCGAACAGATTCTTCTTCGCATTTCGCACGACCGGGATATTGCCTCGCAGGGCGTCTGGTCCGGATACAGCGAGGCGCTCGCTTCGGTGCAATCGGCGCTCGGCGGACAGGATTACTTCGATTATTTCCGGCGAACCCGGTACGGAGCCGGCCTGGAGACGATATGGCGGGGATTGCATCTCGCCGCCGGCGTCGAGCAGGAAAAGGCGGAATCGATAGAGCGGCAGGTGATCCGTTCCTGGCCGTACGCACAGGCCTTTCGGGCCAATCCTCCCGTTGTGGACGACACATTCCGGTCGGTGTACGCGGCTCTTGCGCTGCCTCGCCGCGCAACCCGAACCATCCGGTCCGCCGCGTTGCGCGTCGAGCACAGTTCGCCGCAGGGGCTTGCGAGCGACGCCGCATTTACTTTGCTGGGAGGCCATATCGACCTGGCGCAGCCCACCCTGCACAGGCACCGCCCGACGCCTGCGGGCCTGCATATCCGCCTGCAGGCCGGTACGTCCTTCGGCGATCTTCCGCCGCAGCGGACCGCGCTGCTCGATACCGGACTTGAACTTTTCGACGGCCTCCGGCTGAACCGGCGTCATGCTTTCCGTTCTCTGCACGGACGGCCTTTGCAAGGGGCGCGGCACGCCGCCGTCTTCTGGCGTCACGACTTCACGACGCTCCCGTTCGAATGGGTCCGGCTGTGGCCGCTTGTCCGCCTGCGCATGGGGATCGCGCTGTTTGGGGCGCACGGGCGCGTTCGGGGACAGCCTGCCGCATCTGCGCATGATTGCATGCCCCTAACGTATTGCGGGGACCGTTCCGTCCACGAGGTCGGCGTTTCCCTGACCCGGATCGGCGGCGCGCCGTTCCGCATGGACATCGCCCGCCGCCTCGGGGGGTTCGGAGAGATTCCGGGGGGACGGGTGGTGCTGGGGTTTGGGGTGGAGTTGAATTGAAGGTGGCGAATTCCCCGGTAAATCGGGAAGTGGAACGATTGCCAATTCCGGATATCAATAGAAATCGACTCGGAGCGCGACCGGATTCTCGAGATTGCGCGGAATCTTCATTGAAAAAAAATCTGCGTAACCGTGTTGGCGTAACTACCGAAAACACCCTCTCCATCCCGGACGTTCGAGAAAAGGGGCACGGGTTCCGCAAAGGGGTCTTCTGTGTTTCTTCGCTGTAGTTCCAGGTCGCGGTGGTATTCGAAATAATCGCTTCCCATGGAGGTTACCACAAGTTCCGCCCGAAGGGGAAGGTCGTCTTCAAAAATGTCCATGCGCAAGACAAATTTTTTGGTTGCGTTCTCGAAGGCGTCGTCGCTTACGTAGACGGCGCCGACAACGCTTTGGGCCTCCGTTTCCAGTGGTTGTCCCCCCACGTCTGCAGGATTAGCGCGCAGGGCCAGATCGGCAGACGAGAACCAAACCTCATGCCATTCTCTATTATCGAGACGTTCACCGGGAGGAATGAATGCATAACACCCAATGCGGTAATAGTTTTCGCCCGCTAGGTCTTCCAGCGACAGGATAACCTCAAATCTGACGCGCGAATCATTCTGTTCCACTTTGCGGGTATGCACCGTCACACTGGGCCGCGCCGGGACGGTGCTCTCTGCATGAATCGTTGCGAAGCCCGGCCTGCTTACTTCTATGCGGTATGTCTGTCCGGGAATTGGAAAGGGGCCGCTCGCGTAGCCTTTGTCCGCCAAATAGATCAGTTCGTTCTCTTCTCCCTGATTCGCGACAGCGACCCGGGCGTCCGTAATCCGTAGTTCTTCGGTTGTCGCCAGTTCGTCGATCCCCGCCGTTCGATACACATCGACCCGGATAGGGGAATCGGGGTGGATGAAGCCGTAGAGCGCGAGGGCAGGCGGTTGTTCCGGCACGTCGATGTCAACGACACTCTTGCAGCCTGTCGTCAGGAAGGCGAGCAGGATCGCGAGGCTGCATGGAGTACTCCATGCCTGAAGCGAGCGCCTGTGGCTGTCCCTAAAACGAAAACCCATAGCTTATACTCGGGATCATGACAAAGGGGCTGAATTGCTCGTAGACCACCCGGCCGTCCGCTTGCGTTTTGGCGGTCAGAAAGAAAGAATTTTTTCGCGCATAGGCATTGTATAGTCCGAGCGTCCAGGTGCGGGTTTTTCTCCCGGTCGTTTTGGTATGCCGGAAGGCGAAATCGAAGCGGTGGTAGGTCGGCTCGCGCGCATTATGACGCGAACCGTACACATAGGCATCGGGTGCGGGATCATAGTAAGGGTCGGTCCGGAAGCCTGCGAAATCCTCGACGGCGGGTACCCGCGCGGCGGGTAGCCAGATGGCGTTCCCGGTAGCCAGCACCCAGGTGGCGGACGCCAACCAGCGTTTGGATAACCGATAGGCTCCGGTGACCGCCATGTTGTGCCGCCGGTCGTAACGATCCGGAAAAGATCGTCCGGCGTCGATATTCGCGAACCGGCGCGTGGAGCGTCCCAGAGCGTACCCAAGCCATCCCGTGAGGCGTCCCGTTCGTTTTCGGACAAGTAGTTCCAGACCATAAGCCGTGCCGGCGCCTGTTTCAACACGCTCCTCCCAGTTGGCGGCGTCGATGCCAACCAGCGTACTCCCGGTAATCGGGGCTACGAGGTGACGCATGCGCTTGTAGTACGCATCGGCGCTGAGTTGAATGGCGAGGCGATGCAAAGCGTGCGTGCCTCCCACTGTGACTTGCCATGCTTCTTCGGGGCGCACCTTCCCGGTGGCCGGCAGCCAGAGGTCTATCGGAATACCGATACCGCTTCGGCTCAATAGATGCACGAACTGGGTCGCCCTCGTTACAGAAGCCTCCAGGGTCGTACGCGCTCCCCGGCGATACCGCAAGGCGAAACGCGGTTCGGGAAACGCATAGCCGGTTTCATCGACGAAAAACGTGCTGAAGCGAAAGCCGAGGGTCAACGCCAGCGCATCCGTAGGGGCCATGTGGCCCTCGGCGTACGCGGCCCCTGAAACGGCGTGCAGGCGCTCGATTTCGCCAGTGGCGATCCTTTCCCTGGTCCTGCCCGGCGCGCTTTCCTCATCGACCGTACGTTTTGAGCTCGGCGTAAAACGATGACGGGTCGCCACGCCGCCCAAGCGAAGCTGGTAGGTCCGGCGCGCAACGAATTGCACGTCGCTTCGCGCCGACCAGTCGGCGATTCCGGAAATGAAAGAAATGGAAGAAAAGGAGCTATTCGTTTCCGGCTCGGTAAAAACAGACCTTTCGTAAAATTCCAGCCCATAGGCCGTACGGGCGACGGAAGCATTCGCCAACAGCCCGGGGCGTAGCTGACCCTGCCAGCGAAGAGAGGCGGTCAGGTTTCCCCAATCGAGGCGCCCCCGGTATTTTTCCGTTGCGTCAAGAAAAATCTTCTCTTTATAGCGGGTCCAGAAACGATCCTTTCCGCCGTAAACACTGGCGTACACCCCATGCCTGCGGGATACGTACGAGAGTTTGCCGACCAGATCGTAGAAATAATAGCCGTATTTGTCGTCCGGCGGTCGAAAAAGCTGGAACAGGGCGTCCAGATAGGTGCGCCGCGCAGAAAGTACATACGCCATTTTCCCCTTCCTGAGGGGCCCCTCTGTCGTGACCTGCGAACTGATCACGCCCACACTGCCGCGTGTGCGGCGGCTCTGGAGGTTGCCTTCTTTAAGCGCGATGTCCATCACGGAAGAAAGCCGCCCTCCATATTGCGCCGAGCCGGGTCCCTTGGTCAGCGAAACGGATCGGATAATATCCGGATTGAACGCCGAGAGAAAACCCAGCATATGATTGATGTTATAGATAGGGGTCCCATCCAGCAAGACGAGGTTCTGGTCGGGGCCGCCCCCGCGGACATAGAGGCCGGAGGCGCCTTCCCGACCGCCCTGCACTCCCGGCATCAGTTGCAATGCCTTAACCACATCGACTTCGCCGCCCAGGGCGGGCAATCGTTTAATTTCTTCCGGGGACAAATGCAGTACGCTTGCGGAAGTAGCCGGTATGGGGTCGTATTCGTCCGTCACATACACGCTGTCCAGCGCAATGACGGTTGGAACCAAGGCAATCTGCAACAGGGTGTCGCGCGCTACAGGAAGGACGAGCCGCCGGGTCTCGTATCCGAGATAACTTAGGCGCAGCGCGATCCTGCTTTCGGGCAAAACCAGTGCGAAGCGTCCGTAGGAGTCGGTAGTGGCGCCCAGGCGCGAGGAGTCCGCCTGAATATTAACTCCGATCAGAGCCTCCCCGGTTTCGGCGTCCGTCACCGTTCCGGAAACGGTGACATCGGGGGACTGCGCCAAGGAGACGCACTGGAAGAGTAGCGAGAGCAGGCATAACGCGCCATATCTGACCTTGAGGCGCATAGCGGGAAATCGTTGTGGAGAGGTATACCGTTGAAGACGGTTTATAATCATGATTGATTCTGATACGTCCATCCGATTCTCAAGCGCCACGAGATAGCGCGAATTTTCTGTTTAATACCCGGCAAGAAAGAAAACGATTGCCGAACAGGCTTTTTATATGCGAGTCGTATTAGTTAATTTTATTATCAGAAAAACGAAATTGCCTATTAAAATAAGGAAGGCTGAGTTTGAGGATTGGGAAAATCTATAAAATCTTCGATTGAACCAAAAAAACTTTTTAAGAAAATCTTAAATATTTAATCGTGAATATTGATGAAAAAAAATTTTATACTGTATCGCGAGCCGACGAATGGGGCTCATTGGCCCATGGTTCGAACCTAACCAACCCTGATCACCTTATCGGTAAAAGCGATGAAAAAGAAGTTACAACAGCAGTTGCTGGGCATCGGAGTGCTTGTTATTTCGACGATGCTTTGAGGATGAGGACTATCAGGAATTTATCCTTGCTGCCCGTGTATATAACGATGCGGATGTATCATCCATTGGGGAGTTGAAAAATCCTTTTGCAAAGGAAATGGTGGCTAGGGCGCTTGAACTGAGGAAGACCGAACAACAGAGGCCCCGGGAAGCTCCGGGGCTGGCTAAATCGGCGACAAGTGATTGTGAAACTGTCGACGCTTCAAATAATACAGATATTATGGACTGCATTTCGAATTATACCACGGATTTTTCGTATGGGACCTCGTCTATCCTGTTTTCGAGCTATGACAGAAGTGCAGGCGCTTACAATATGCGCGTTAGAATAATTAACCAGAGCTATTGCAAAGGGCTTAAAAAGAAAGTCTACGGAGTTACCGCCATGAGCATTCGGAAATCCGGTTCCGGGGATCCGTTTTTTGGGCTAACAGAAAGCTCGTGTCCAACCTACAATGTGATTGAGCAGTCAGGTACTGTTGAGCATCTCCGAACGGGTGATTATTTTAGTGTTGCAGTAGAAGTAGAAAATAGTTCATGGCAAACGGGACGCTGTGAAGTACGTCACAGAACTAGTCGTTCTGGAGGTACCCAAAGCTGGCATACTGCGAAGTATAAAAGTATATACCTCCAATCTTGGAGGTATGGTGAGCCTTATGCCCATGTGTCGGGACCGCATTCAATTATTAATAATAAAAAGCTTGAGTAATGCATGAGGGAAGGAGTTCCGATGGGCGCTATGTGTATTGAAGAGGGTCACTGTCTCACGCCAGCGGCCCTCTTCCTTTTTCGGAGCGAACTTGTCGAAATAAATACTAAACTGGCTCAAGCCCAATCACCGCCTCGCTTCCGCATCGAACGCCTTCATTGCAGCCTGCAAGCGGGCTACCAGGTCGGGATACATGGCCGCCCGATCGTATTTTTCTTCGGGATCCTCGTCCAGATGGTACAGGGCGGGTTCTCCTGCCGTCCCTTCGTTCAGCGCCGGAATCCGTAATTTCCAGGGCCCCTCCCGGACCGCCTCGATCCGATCTCCCCGGTAATAATAGAGGGTCTCCCTTGGAGACGAGGCGGCCCGCGTCGTCAGGAAGGGCAGTGCGCTGGTTCCGTCGAGATTATCCGGCGCCGCAATGCCCGCCGCCTCCAGCAGCGTCGGGAACACGTCGAGCGAGGCCAGCATGTCGGCGGAGACACGCCCTGCGGGTATCCGGCCCGGCCAGCGGGCAATGAACGGCACCCGGAAGCCCCCCTCGAACGTCGTTCCCTTGTATCCGCGCAAAGGTCCTGTCGATCCGCTGTGCCACGGCTTGACGGGTTCGTGCAGCGGCATCGTATCGGTCTGGAACATGCGATCCGGCATGGCCTGCCATGGACCGTTGTCGCTGGTGAAGATCATTAGGGTGTGCTTGTCCAGTCCCTGGGCCTTGAGCGTAGCCAGAATCTCCCCGACGCTCCAGTCGATGGTTTCGATCACGTCTCCGTACCGCCCCTTTCGGGACCGCCCGTCCCGGTGCGGGGCTGCGTACACGGGCACGTGCGGCATCCCGTACGCCAGATACAGGAAGAAGGGCTCCGCCCCTGCCTCCTCGATGAACCGTATGGCTTCTTTCGTGTACGTAACCGTCAGCGTGTCCTGGTTCAGAGGTTCGCGGATCGGCTCCAGATCCCTGAACAGGTACAGCGGCACGTCGGTCTGCACCCACGGGCGGATCATGTCGTTGCTGTAGCGCAGGCCGTAATACCCGTCGAAACCCCGCGAGGTGGGCATGTAGGCGTCCTCGGCATGTCCGAGGTGCCATTTCCCGATCATCATGGTCCGGTAGCCGTGTTCCTGCAACGGTTCCCCGATCAGCGTTTCTTCCAGCGGCAGCCCGTTTTTCGAACCCGGCCCAAGATTATGCGGGAGGTGACGAATGGGGTAGCGGCCCGTGAGCAAGCCGCCCCGCGACGGCGTGCAAACCGCCGCGGCCACATAGAAGGACGTCAGGCGGATCCCTTCGTCGGCCATGCGGTCGAGCTGCGGCGTGCGTATGGTCGGATTCCCGTAACTGCTCAGGTCTCCGTATCCCATATCGTCCGCGAACAGCACGATGAGGTTCGGGGGCGCCTCCGGCGCTTGTCCGAAAGCGTCCGCATGCGTAAAAAACGCCAGCAGGCATACTATGGCCGGCAAGAGCGTCCGGCGTGACCTATGCTTCATGATTTTCAGGGGTATGGTCATGTCCTGGACTTAATCGGAGTATCCTGTTGTACCGGTTAGTGCGTCACGCCCACTCGTTCCGCCCAGGCTTCCCACATCGCTGTCAGGGTTTCCACCCGCTCCGGATGGACCGCTGCCAGATCGCGGGTTTCCGTGCGGTCCGCCTCCATATCGTATAACTCCCAATGCGTATCCGCTCCCCGCGCATCGACGAGTTTCCACCGGCCGCTGCGCACGGCCTTTCCGCCGTTCCATTCGAAGAACAGGGCGTCATGCCCTTCCCGCACCCCCTGCTCGAAGACGGGCAGCAGGGATTTGCCTTCAAGGGGGTGAATGCGTTCGTTACGCCAGGTTTCGGGGTATTCGGCGCCGGCGGCGTCTGCGGCGGTCGCCATCACATCGATAAGGTGTCCAATTTCGCGGGTAATCCCGCCTGCTCCGATGCGCTCGGGCCACCGGGCAATGAACGGCGTGGCGATGCCTCCCTCGTGGCTCCAGTTCTTGTAGTGTCGAAAGGGAGTGTTGCTCAGGAACGCCCACGGCGCATCCACGCTGTGCCAGGCGGCCATGGACCCCGGCGGATCGATCGGCGGATGATCGCGGTTCTGCTGGTTATGCACCACCTCCGCGGATCCGCCGTTGTCGGAAAGGAACATCACCAGCGTGTTTTCCTCTTGGCCCATCTCGCGAATTTTGTCCAGCAGGCGGCCCATTTGCCGGTCCACGCGGTCGACCATGGCGGCGTACACCGCCATTTTCAGATCCCAGTCCGCTTTGCCCTCGACTTCCTCCCAGGGCAGAATGCGCAGGCTGTCGTCCCAGTAGCGGGTGGTGAAGGTCGAGGTACGCTGCCATCGTTCGATAATGGTTCCGTATTCCGGCAATGCCCATGCAGAATCGATAATCCCCATTTCGATCTGCCGCTCGTGGCGTCGGCGCCGCAGGACATCCCATCCCTCCATGTATTTCCCCCTGTATTTTTCGATGTCCTCGGGACGGGCCTGCAGGGGATCGTGCGGAGCCTGATAGGCGATATAGAGAAAGAAAGGCTTGTCGACGTGTTCGCTTTCGTGCTGGTTCAGATAGTCGAGGGCCTTTTCCGTGTAGGCGTCCGTCGAATAGAAATCCGGGTCGTCCGGGGTGTACGGTCGAAATACCTGGCCGTCGATCGCCCAGGTGCGCTCATGCCCGGGTGTTTTTCTTGCAGGCGGCGGTTCGCCGGGCCGTTGCTTCCCGGGATTGAAATGATTGACGGCGCCGTCCACGAGCCCGTAATAGCGGTCGAACCCCCGGTCGAACGGATTTTCCAGGCCGTGCCACTTCCCGGTCATATAGGTGCGATAGCCCGCTTCGCGCAGCACTTCCGCAATGGTCACTCCGTTCCGGAGCGTGTCGATCCGTTCCCCCATGCCGACCTGGTGGGCGTACAGGCCGGTCATGAGAGAGGCCCTGGTGGGGAAGCATTTGCTCGTGTTATAGAACTGGGTGAATCGCATGCCCTCCTCCGCGAGGCGGTCGAGGTGCGGGGTGGCGATTTCCCCGCCGTACGATCCGAGGTCCGAGAAACCCATGTCGTCCACCATGACGAGAACGATATTGGGCCGGTCGTCGCTCCGGGGGTTTTCTGCCAAGCGGAGATCCGGCTGCACTCCCGCCGGCCGGATCGCGGCGCACAAAATACCTGCTGTGACAAATGCAGCTACGGTCAAGCCCACTGCACGCAATGTTTCGTATGCCATGTCATTCGTAGAGATTTTTGAATAGGTCCATCTTCGGTTCCGATCGAACGTTCTCGATCACCGCTTCGAGGCGCCGCACCACATCTGGATATCTTTCGGAGAGATCGTGGGCCAGGATGAAGACGATTTTGGGCGGGCGGCGTTCCTCCGGCGGGTCGTCGAGGGGATCGGCATGGGCGGGGAGGACGGAAACCGCTGTCGCCGCAAGCGCAATCGGCAGTGCCTGTACGTGTGCAAAAAGGGGATGGCGCATGGAGTCGGTGCGGGCGGACAACTACGATACCGTGGACGATGACCAGGGTACTTGATACGAACGGGACGGCATATTATCAATTCGCGGCGCCAATGGGAGGCTATCGTAACCGCGCCTTTCCGAGAACATCCCGGCGGGAGGAAAGGTATGCGAATCGTTGCTGCGTTTCGTTCCTCTTTTTGCCATCCCTTCGTTTTCCCCGATGTTCGCCCAGGTACATGTTCGTGATCTCTGGAAGGCGTACGGCGCCGTTCAGGCCGCCTGCGGGGTGACGTTCGATGTGGCGCCGGGCGAGATTTTTGGCCTGTTGGGGCCGAACGGCGCAGGCAAGACCACCACGGTCGAGTGCATGCTGGGATTGCGGCAACCGGATCGGGGCGTAGTGCGGATAGGCGGGATCGACGCCCGGCAGCATCCGCGCGATATGCAGCAGCGCATCGGGGCGACGCTTCAGACGAACGCCTTGCAGGAAAAAATAACGCCTCGGGAAGCGCTCCGGCTCTTCGGCTCTTTTTACCGGGAGGCGGAAGAAGCCGATGTCCTCTTGCAGCGGTTCGCGCTGGAGGACCGGGCCGATGCGGCCTTCTCCACGCTGTCGGGAGGGCAGCGCCGGCGGCTGGCGCTGGCGCTGGCGTTCGTCAATCGGCCCGAGGTGGTGTTACTGGACGAACCCACGACCGGTCTGGATCCGTCTTCGCGCCGCGATCTGCACCGCCGCATTCTGGACATGAAAGAGGAGGGGCGGACCGTCCTTCTCACGACGCATTACATGGAAGAGGCGGAAACCCTGTGCGACCGCGTGGCGATCATGCACCACGGCAGACTCGTTGCAGAGGGCGCCCCCCGCGACCTGATGGGCAGTCTCGGCACGGCGCCTTCGGTCCATCTCGAAACGTCCGGCCCGCTGCCGCCGGAGACCTTCGAGGAAATCGAGGGGGTGCGCGACCTAAAACAGACGGGCTGCACGGTCCGCTTCCGGTCGGAGCAGGTGCAGGGGACGCTTTCCGAGCTGACGAAGCGGCTGGAAACGGCGGGCGCCGGGATCGTCGAACTGCATGTCCGACGGGCGACGCTGGAGGAGGTGCTTATCGAGTTGACGCAAGAAGAAGGCGATGCGTCGAGCGGATCGGATGGAGGGCCGTTGGCATGACGTACGCTTTTCTGATCGAACTGCGGCTCTATTACCGGAACAGGATGGCCCTGATCTACGGCTATCTTTTCCCGCTGATTTTTCTGGTGGCCTTTCTTGTGCTGTACCGGCACGAACCGGTGCCGCTCGTGAACCACATGGGCGAGTTACTTACTGTGACGGCGCTTGGCGGGGCCTGCTTCGGCCTGCCCACGTCCATGGTAGGCGAGCGGGAGCGGGGGGTCTGGCGCCGGTACCGGGCGACCCCCGTTTCCACGCTGCGCCTGGTGCTGACGGCGGTGGCGGCCCGGTATCTGGTCCTGCTTTCCGCCGCCCTTCTTCAGATTGTACCGGCCATGCTTCTGGGCATGCCGTTTCCCGAGCATATTGCCGGGCTGTGGGTCGCTTTCACGTTCGTGTCCTTCGCCTTTCTCGGGCTGGGCCTGGTCATCGCCATGCTCGCCGACACGGTGCCGGCCGTACAGGCGCTGGGGCAGTCCATTTTCCTGCCGATGCTGATTATCGGCGGGGTGGCCGTGCGTATCGAAAGCCTGCCCGAATGGGCGCAGCATCTGTCCGCTTTCTTTCCCGGCCGCTATGCGGTCGAGGCGATACAGGGTACGGTGAACGGAAGCGGACTGGGCGAAGCAGGCTTCAGCTTGCTGGCCCTCCTGCTGATCGGGGTCGCCGGATGCCTTGCTTCGGCGAAGATGTTTCGATGGGATACGCGGGAGCGAGGCGGTACGCGGCGCGGCAAGGTATGGGCGGGCGCTGCCCTCGCGGCATGGGTGCTGGTCGGGGTGCTTGCGGAAGGTACGGGTCGCGCGCTGCCGCATGGACGATTGCCCGCCGACGGCGTAGCGTCCCTGACCGATGCGCTTCGTTCCCCCGGCGCAGAGACAAAAAACCTCTCTAACGTATACGGGACGCAAGCGGATTCGGTTACGATTGATTCGGTTACGGTTGCGGAGCACGCTGCGGATTCTGTCGGCGTTGGAGCAGAGCCTGGGGATTCGGCGCCGGAAGCGTCAAGCCCGCAAAGCGACGCCGAAACCGCAGACGCCGTATCCGGGGAAGCGGTCAAGGCGCCCTCGCCACCTCCGCCGCCCCCGCCCATCGACTACCCCGATTCCTGGGAAGAAGTGACAATGGAGGATATCGACCGGGACATCCGGTTCGATGCGCTTCCCTACGATCAGGGGCTGGAGGCTCCGGTCGCCGCGCTGGACGAGCCCATGTATCCGGATATCGAGGAAACAATCCGGTGCGTCCTCTACGATCTGGAGGTATGGCCGCCGGCCTGGACGGGGGACCCTGTGCAGCGGGCGCGCAATGTGCTGTACGTGGCGGCGGTTCCGGACATGTACCAGATGAGCGGGATCGAGCGGTGGGTGCCGCACGCCGTATTCGAGCATCTGGGGAATGCGCATCCCGAAGATGAATTGATCAAGGTGCTCTACTGGATCGCCGCCAATCCCTACGAAGGGGAGGTTTCCGCCGCAAGCCGGCTTACGGATATGTGCCTGCGGATCGGCGGCCCCGACGACACGCTCATGCTGCAGCAGCGGACCGGGTGGTACGCGGCCAAGCTGCTGGGCCGGATCACCGGGCATATCGAGGTGAGGTAAGCAATTTTGTCCGGTGCGTTTCGTTTCTTTTATTTAAGGATACTCCTGTTCCGCCTCGTTTCCTCCGGCACGCTCCATCCGATACACCCCGAACAATGAACACACTGTCTTCTTTTTGGGGGCAGCGGGCGCGCCTGTTTTGCATTCGGCGGGCCTTGTTTTTGGCCCTGGTCGGATTCCTGGCTGCGCCTTTGGCTGCGGCTCAGGACCGCCCCGAACCCGAATATGAGCTCCACGTCGTCATCGTGCAGTTTGAGCCAGGCATTGTCATTGGGGAAGGGGTTTCCAAGGCAGGCCTGCAGGTTTTTGACCGAATGGCTTCCGGATACGGCGTGCACACGATCGAGCGCATGTTTCCGTTTCTGGATCACGTGCAGCCCACACCCGAGACCGCGCGGAATCTCGCAGCGCTTCGCCGCACCTACTATGTCCGGTACAGCACTGACGATGATCCCGGAGACGTAGCGAAGGCCCTGATGGTTTCGCCTGGCGTGACCTATGCCGAGCCGCATGCCGTGCCTGTACTGGCCAACCGCCTTACGGGGCCTGACGTTACCGTAGAGCCCGATGATTCTTTATTCAGTGACCAGACGTATCTCAGGCATATGCGTCTGCCCGAAGCCTGGGACATTGTCAAGGGAGAAGACGGCAACCCGCCCGTGGTTATCGCCATAACGGACACCGGCGGAGATTGGCGACACGAGGATCTTCTTGCGAATGTGTGGACCAATGCAAATGAGATTCCGGGCAACGGCATAGACGACGATAACAACGGGTTCATTGACGATGTGCATGGGGTGAATCTGGGCAATGGAGATGACGCCGATAACGACCCGTATACTCCGGGTAACACCCATGGTACGCACGTCGCAGGTGTAGCCAGTGCCGTGACCGACAATAGCACCGGTGTTGCCGGAGCAGCGTGGAATGCCCGGCTCATGCATATTCACGGCTACTACCGAGGCATCCTGTATGCTGCCGCCAACGGCGCCGACATCATAAATACAAGTTGGGTTACGTCAGGGTCGAGTAAAACTGCAACGCAAGCCCTCGACCTCGCAACGGACATGGGCGCTCTTGTGGTAGCAGGGGCAGCCAATAGTGCCAGGAATATCGACGACTTCGCAAACTATCCTTACGGGCATCCTCGCGTTCTTGCTGTCGGCGCCACGGCCAAAGATTCACGCAGAAAGGCGGGATTTTCAAATTACGGAAAGGGGGTCGATGTCTTTGCCCCTGGTGAAGACATCATTACTACAGCACCGGAGGGCGAATACGCGCTTTCCATAGACGGCACGTCATTTGCATCTCCTCTGGTTAGTGGGGTGGCCGCATTGGTGAAGACCCGGTATCCGGACATTTCGCCGGATGCATTGCGGGAGCAAATTCGTCTTTCGAGCGAGAATATGGATGCGGAGAATCCGGGGTATGCAGGATTTCTGGGACGCGGGTATGTCCATGCCGAGGCGGCTCTGCAAACGCCTGAGCTACCAGCCATTCGTGTCAAGCGGTGGTCATGGACGGATTCCGACGGCGACAAAGAAATTACCTCAGGGGAGGAGGTGACCATCACGGCTACGATGGTCAATTACCTGACCGATGCCCGGCAGCTGAGCGTAGGTCTGACGACGGCCCAATCGTATCCGTATATAGATATACCGACGGCCGAGCAAACGGTAGGCCGCCTGGCTCGTGGCGATTCCACCGAGGTTACGTTGCGGTTCACGGTAGCCCCCGATGCGCCCGTAAACAGTAGGGTGCGATTCTATACCCGTATTCGGGACGGAGCATTCGTAGACGAGCCCGACCAATTCGCATTTGGCGTAAACAGGAATCTCGATGTGGTGCACGCCGCACTCAGTGCGCTTTACGTGTCCACGAACGGCAACCTCTGGGATAACAATTCCGACTGGGATATCACTACGGTTCCCTCGCTGAGTCGGTTGTCCCGGTGGCATGGGGTCTCGGTCTATCTGGGTTTGATGGACGGTCTCAGTTTGTCGGGCAACAATCTAACGGGGATATTACCGATTGATCTTGGCGATCTCTCCAGTCTCAGGCTACTGAAACTTGGGAAGAATTCACTTACCGGGGAGATTCCGAGCACCCTCGACAACCTCTCGCAATTGCGAGAACTGGATCTGAAGGATAATTTTCTTACCGGGGCGATACCCATTGCACTGGGCGGTCTTCCACGATTGCAACGACTGGATTTGTCGGGCAATACCCTTTCGTGGGCAATTCCCGGGGAATTGGGCAATCTCTCGCAAATGCAACGGCTGGATTTGTCGGACAATTTCCTTACCGGTACGATCCCCAGCGAATTGGGCAATCTCTCGAAATTGCAATGGCTGTATCTGCAGGGCAACGCTTTGACGGGCAGGCTGCCGAGGAGTCTTATGCGACTGGAGAATCTGCAGAGGTTGAATTTTGGCGACCAGGACCTATGCGCGCCAGCGGACGATGCATTCCAGGCATGGCTCGGCAGCATTTCGAAGACAAGCGGTCCCACTTGTAGCGGGATCCATTTTGCAGACAACGTGCCAGACCAATCCTTTACACGTGCGCAGCCAATCGCCCCGATCGTCTTGCCCGAAGCTATTGGGGGCGCATCGCGAGTTGACTATACGTTGACGCCCGCACTGCCGGAAGCGCTGACCTTTGACAAGGCTAACCGCACTATCAGCGGGAAGCCGACGTCGGCCATGTCGGCCACACCCTATACGTACAAGGCCACCGATGCGAACGGAGCCACTGACAGGCTGACCTTTAGCATCGAGGTGATTTTTCCGGACAATGCTGAGAATGAATCGTTGCCGCAAGCGTTTGCCCTGCACGGCAACTATCCCAATCCCTTCCGGCATTCCACGCGGCTGATATTTGATCTTCCGTGGCCCGCCCGTGTGACGGTTGAAGTGATGGATGTGGTGGGCCGGCGCGTATTGACGGTCCCTTCGGTTGATTTGGCATCCGGACGGCAGCGCGGCATAGACCTGAGCGGAGCTTCGCTGTCCTCGGGGCTATACCTGTACCGGGTGCATGCGTCATCGCCGAAAGGCAGTGTGGTGCAGGTGGGGCGCTTCGTGCGCATCCGATAAATCCGATACAGATCCGTATCGGGGGGGCTATGCGGATGGGGTACGCGGCCAAGCTGCTGGGCCGTATCACCGGGCATATTGAGGCGAGGTAGGGCTTCCCGCAGATATTCAGCACCGACCAGGTGGGCGCGGTTTACCTCAAAGGCATTCACAAACGTGTTCGAGCCGCCCGGCGTGGGCATCTCGATGGATCGCGAGGCCTGTTGGCTGCACTCCCCATTTTTAGCATTGCCTGGCCGGAAATCCGTCCGGAAAATAATATTTTAGTCCTTCCTGCATCCCTCACAAAAAACTCCCGCTTTTCGAGACCTGCCCGCACAACGACATGCATCGCCTCTTTTTGCGCCTCGGCGTTTTCGCTTTCCTTGCCGTCTCCGCCGCGGCATGTACGGTGGATACCGCTCCGGACGCTTCCGCTCCCAACATCCTGTTTCTTTTCGCCGACGATCTGCAAGCCGACGCCATCGGCGCGTACGGCAACGGGTATATTCGTACCCCGAACCTGGATCGTCTTGTCGAGGATGGGTACTCGTTCCGGCGAGCCTACAACATGGGTGCCCACCACGGGGCCGTCTGCGCGCCCAGCCGGGCGATGCTGATGAGCGGGCGCAGCCTGTTCCGCGTCTACGACAATCTGGATTCCGTGCGCACATTCCCGGAAATCCTCCAGGAAGCGAATTACCGGACCTTCGGCACGGGCAAATGGCACCAGAGCCGGTCGTCGTTCGCACGCAGTTTCGGGGAGGGGAATGCCGTGTTCTTTGGCGGGATGGCCGATCATTTCAACGTACCGCTGGAGCGTCTGCAGGCGGACGGCAGCTTCACGGAGCCGGTCCTGCAGAGCTTTTCCACGACGCGGTTCGCCGATGCGGCCGTGGATTTTCTGAAGGATTACGGCGCCTCGGACCGGGATACCCCTTTCCTGGCCTATGTGTCCTTCACCGTACCCCACGATCCCCGGACGCCGCCTGCCAGCCATGCGGCGGACTATGCGGGGACGGGCATGCCGCTGCCTCCCAATTTCCTGCCGGCCCATCCGTTTCATAATGGACGGATGACGGTCCGGGACGAGGTGCTTGCGGGATGGCCCCGGCGCCCGGACGTGATACGCGACCAGCTTGCCGAGTACTACGGGCTGATTACGCACATGGACGAGGAAATCGGGCGGATCCTGAGCGAATTGCAGGCCCAGGGCCTTACCGAAAACACCGTCATCGTATTTGCGTCCGATCACGGCCTCGCGGTGGGGCGCCACGGCCTGCTCGGCAAACAGAACCTGTACGAGCACAGCGCAAAGACGCCGCTTGTCGTGCAGGGCCCCGGCATTCCGCAGGGAGAAACCCATGCCCTCGTGTATCTGCACGATTTGTTCGCCACCGTGCTGGGGATGGCCGGCGTCGAAGCGCCCGCCGGAGGGGATGCGCGGGATTTGTCCGCTTTATGGAAGGGGGAAGGTGCGTCTGCGCGGGACCGTCTTTTTCTGGCCTACGAGGATCTGCACCGTTCCGTGGTGGAAGATCGATGGAAGCTGATCCGCTATCCCAAAATCCACTATACGCAGCTTTTCGACCTGCACGCGGACCCGTACGAACTGCGCAATCTTGCGGGCGATCCGGCGTACGCCGAGGAGCAGGCGCGCCTGATGGCGCTTCTCGAAGCTGCGCAACAGGAGTTCGGCGACCCGCACCCTCTGACTTCCGAAACCCGCATGCCGATGGAGTTCGACTACTCGGATATCGTCCGCACCCCGGACCGGCATCAGCCCGAAGAAGTGGTGCAGAAATATTTTTGATGGGGAGGTTTTGATATTTTGACATCATGACACTATATTGATGACATCATGATGTCACCCCGTACGTATCCCGTATACACACCGTACGTATCCCGTATACACACCGTATGTCATCCCGTATTACCCTACGCAATGTCGATCCGGAACTCTCGCGGCGGCTTCGCGCGATCGGCGCAGCCCGCGGCGAGAGTTTGAACGGCACCGTATTGCGCCTGCTGCGGCGCGCAACGGGGTTGAATATGCGTCGCGAGCGCCTGGAACGGTACGCCACGTGGACCGCCGAAGATGTCGAGGAATTCACCGAGGCGCTGCGTGCGCAGCGCAAGGTTGACGAGCGGTACTGGAGATGACCTCGGTGGACCTGCTTGTGCTCGACACCAGCGCCTACTCGCATTTGCGAGCCGGGCATACCGGGGTGCTGGACTATGTAGCCGAAGCGGCTATGGTGGCCTTGCCTGTGACCGTGCTTGGGGAACTCGAGGCAGGGTTCGAATTGGGGCGCCGCACCAGGGAGAATCGGCAAGTACTGTCCGAATTTCTTGACGAACCCTTTGTCAGCGTATTGGAGGTGACTGCACAAACCGCGTTGTATTACGCGCGCATATTTGCCGTATTGCGCCGGGCAGGTACCCCCATACCCATTAACGATGTATGGATTGCGGCGGCCACACAGGAGAGCCGTGGGCGTCTGTTGACGTTCGATCGGGATTATTGTCGCATTGCAACGCTTGACCATATCTTGCTCGACGCATCCTGACCCGGTTCAGATTTACAGATCACCCATCCTCGGTCTCATGCACCGCCATGCCGGTCCGTTTACCGTTTTCCTCGTGCACACGCTTCTCGCCGCCCTGTGCGTGACGGCGCCGGGATGCATCCAACAGGATCAGCACATGCGCCCCTCTTCCGAGGTCCTGCAAGCAGAGATCGAATCGTTCGTTTCCGCCTGGCCGCAGGCGGAAATTGCCGTGGCGCTGATCGATCCGGAAACCGATACGCACCTTTCGATACAGGGGGACCGGGTTTTTCATGCCGCAAGCACTATGAAGGTACCCGTGCTGATCGAAGTATACCGGCAGGCCGCGGCGGGCCGTTTTTCTCTCGACGATTCCATGCGGGTCGAAAACGATTTTACGTCTATCGTGGACGGGTCGCCGTTCCGCATCGGGGACGACTCGGACGACGCGCTCTACGAACATCTCGGACGCTCGCTGCCGATCCGCGATCTTGCCGAGCGCATGATCACGGTCTCTTCGAACCTTGCCACGAACCTGATCATTGAACGGGTAAAGGCCGATTCGGTGCAGCGCGCGATGGAGGGCATGGGGACGCGGACAATGCGCGTGCTGCGCGGAGTGGAGGATATCAAGGCGTTCGAACAGGGGCTGAATAATACGGCCACCGCTTCGGATCTCGCCGTGCTGCTCGACGCCATACGCCGCAACGAGGCGGTTTCGCCCAAAGCCAGCGAGGCGATGAGGGGTATCCTGCTGGAGCAGGAATTCAACGAGATGATTCCGGCGGGACTGCCGGGCACGGCGCGGGTTGCCCACAAGACGGGCTGGATTACGGGCATTACCCATGACGCGGCGATCGTCTATCCGGAGCATGCGCCGCCGTACGTGCTGGTCATTCTGACGGAAGGATTCGACGACCACGCCACAGCCTCGCAGGTCGGGGCCGGGATCGCCAGGATCGTGCACGAGGCGGTGCGGTGAGTCGGTAAAATAGCGATATATCGTTGGGTTCTGCGCAAGTCCTGTCTTGACAGCGCGCATTCCGATGCGCATATTGTTGCTGTTGGCAGCCAGTGGGTTACCCCTTTGTCCGCAGTCGCTTTCAGTAGTACGCACCATGGAACGCAAGGTACAGTCGATCCGTTTGTCGGAATGACGGATCGCGTATCGCCGGAGCGCCGAAGCAAAATCATGTCCCGTGTCCGCACGAAGGATACCGGACCGGAAATGGTTGTCCGAAAACTTTTGCATCGGTTGGGCTATCGCTACCGTTTGCACAGACGCGATTTGGCCGGATGTCCCGATATCGTTTTTTCGAGCCGTCGCAAGGCGATTTTCGTTCACGGTTGTTTCTGGCACGCTCACCATTGCCGTTACGGGAGGGCGCCCCGATCCCGTCAGGAATACTGGCTTCCCAAACTCAGGAGAAACAAAGAGCGAGACGCCGAGAACATCGCCCGGCTGCGATCTCTCGGATGGGATGTGCTGACCGTGTGGCAGTGTCAAACCGGCGACAAAGAGGCGTTGGGGGCTATGCTGACCGCCTTTCTCGATGGCGAGGTTATGCGGAGAGCCCGTTGATGTCTGCTTGATGCGAGGTCTGTGCATATTCGATGTTCGGTATTTCACTTTAGAATACAAGAGGCGGCATGCGGCCGATCGGGATAGATCTTTTTGCAGGAGCCGGGGGATTGAGCCTGGGTTTCGAACGCGCCGGTTTCGATATAGCGGCTGCTGTCGAAATCGATCCGATTCATTGCGCAACGCACGAATTTAATTTTCCGTATTGCAAAACGATCTGTCGGGACGTATGCGATATCGCCGGGAGCGATATTCTCCGCCTTGCAGGCATTGACGCATCGGAGATCGCAGCGGTGTTCGGAGGCGCCCCGTGCCAGGGCTTTTCCTTGATAGGAAAGCGCGCCCTCGACGATCCGCGGAATGCGCTCGTACATCATTTTGTTCGACTTGTCCTGGAGTTGCGACCGGCTTATTTCGTCTTCGAGAACGTCAAGGGCCTAACGGTAGGCAAGCAGCGTCAGGTTCTGGACGAGATGATCGATGTGCTTGCAGGCGATTACGACGTACCGCTTCCGTATCGCGTTCTCAATGCTGCGGATTACGGGGTTCCACAGAACCGGCATCGCTTGTTTTTGATCGGCGCCAGACAAGATTATCCGATCCCGGATTATCCGCAATCCGACGCGCGTCGCGTTACCGTGCGCGAAGCGATCGGGGATTTGCCGGATGCCGACGACGTGTTCGAATTGATCGGTCGCGATTGGGCCGAAGTGCGCTATGGACAGCCGTCCGATTACGCTCGAAAAATGCGCGGCCTTGGCGACGATCCGGAAGATTTCGGTTACCGGCGAAGTTTCGATTCCTCCATTCTTACGTCCAGTTTGCGAACGGCTCACACCGATAAATCCCGTCGTCGTTTTGCGGAAACGCAATGGGGCAAAGTCGAGCCGATCAGTCGTTTTCTAAAACTGGATCCCGAGGGACAATGCAATACGCTCCGTGCCGGCACAGCCAGTGATCGCGGTGCGTTTACTTCCCCTCGTCCCATACATCCCCATTCGCATCGCGTCGTCACCAATCGCGAGGCGGCGCGTCTGCATTCCTATCCGGATTGGTTTCGGTTTCATGTTACCAAGTGGCACGGTTTTCGACAGATCGGGAACTCGGTTCCGCCTCTTCTGGGTCAAGCGATAGCTGGCGAAATTATACGTGCGCTTGGCATTACTCCCCCGCTTCCGCAGCAAACGCTTGCCCTGGGCGATCCGAAGTTGCTTTCATTGACGATGGCCGAAGCCGCCAAATTTTACGGCGTGCCGCGGGACGTTATTCCCCGGCGCCGTCGCGTTTCTTCCGAAGCGCGAGGCGTACCCGTCACTCTCTGATCGAATACTCACACGTTTTCATTATTGAATTGCCGGAAAGATGAAAAAAACGAATCGGTACGACGCGATCATCCTCGATATATTCGAGCAGAATTATAATGAGGGACAAGAGGAATTTGAATTTGAAAGAAGTGCAATCACCGAATCTTGCAAGAGGCTTAAGATCGATCCGCCGAAGAATCTGGGCGACGTGATCTATACGTTTCGTTATCGTCGCTCTTTGCCCCAGCCCGTTCTGGACACACAGCCGCCGGACCGCAACTGGTTGATTCTGGGAGCTGGAGATGCAAACTATCGGTTTCGTCTCGGGAAACTCGCGACGATCGTTCCCACGCAGGGTATGATGGTTCGAAAAATTCCCGACGCTACGCCCGAGATTATTTCAAAATATACGTTGAGCGACGAACAGGCGTTGCTTGCCAAGATTCGCTACAATCGCCTGGTGGACATATTTCTCGGCATCGCTGCCTACTCGTTGCAAAATCATCTGCGAACGAAGGTGGCTAACTATGGACAGATCGAGATCGACGAACTGTATATCGGAGTCGACGGCAGAGGAGCCCAGTACGTTGTGCCGGTGCAGGCGAAAGGAGGAAACGATCACCTGGGCGTTATTCAAACCATACAGGACACGATGTTTTGTGAAACGGAAGAACGGTACGGGCACTGCATAGTTCGTCCGGTATCCGCCCAATTTATAGCGGACGACCGTATTGCGATGTTCGAACTTCGTTTCGACGGGGACGATGTGGAGATCGTAAGCGAGAGGCACTACTGTCTCGTGGAGGCCGGGGAAATTACCGGAGAAGATATGGATACATATCGAAATTCCGAAAATTGAAGGAGTTCTCGCGGGCGATTCGGATCGGCAACTTTTTCGCAAAACGCTCGCAGGGTAGACAGTTCGAACGACAACGCGGTATACCTACCGGTTTCGGCCCGTTTCCAGCCCCCTCGCGATGTATTTGCCGACCAGATCGAACTCCAGATTGACTCGACCGCCCGCCTCCCAGGACCCCGCATTGGTCAGCGCGCGCGTATTCGGGATAACCGACACCGTAAAGGTCTTTTCGTCAAGACGCGCCACCGTGAACGAAATGCCGTCCACGGCCACGGATCCGGCAGGAACAAGCAGGTGCGCACACGCTGGATCGAAGGCGATACGACACAAAAAACTGTCGGGCAGGTGCTCGATGGATACGATCGTCCCTATCCCGTCCACATGCCCTTGCACCATATGCCCGTCGAGACGCTGATCCGGCTGCAGGGCGCGTTCGAGATTGACGCTGCTGCCCGGAACCAGGGCGCCGAGGGTGGTTTTGGCAAGGGTTTCCTCGACCGCCGTGGCTTCGAACGTTCCATCTCCGATCCGGGTTACGGTCACGCAAACCCCGTTGACCGACACGCTCTGATCGACCCGGAGTTCGCCAGCGAACGAACAGGCGACGGTAAGGCGTCTCCCTCCCTCAAGGGGCTTGGCAGCCTGGAGACGGCCCTGTTCCTCGATGATCCCCGTGAACATAACCTGATTCGAGTTTACGACGGTGCGGCGAGTGGCCGTATGCGAAACCGTGCGGCGCAGGACCGACCGGCAATTCAATCCTCCGGCGTCGCGTCGAGCGATCGCCGGTATCCCTTGAACACCATGTCCTCCCCGACGGATTCCCAGGCGTGCTCTACGAAGGTAAGCGCTTTTTCAAGGTCTTCGCGACCGATGCCTTCGATCGAAACGGGACCCGCACCGAGCACCTTCGGCGCAAGAAACAGAAACAGCCGGTCCACGAGGTCCTCCCGCAGGAGGGAGGCGGCAAGCGCAGCGCCTCCTTCGACGAGCAGGGACTGAAGGGGAAGCCCTTCGCGGCCCGCATCAGGACCCACATCATGGCCCAGCGCTTCGAGCATTTCTCCGAGTTCGAGAGCGCCGTCCTGCTCCGCCACGCGAATCACGCGCCCACCGGACTCGACAAGAGCCTCCTCATAGGGAATACGGGCCGACTCGCCCGCTACCACGATCGTCTTTTCGGCCTGATCATCCGTAAAAAGTTTCAGATCGCCGGGAAGGCGCCCGGTGCGGTCCAGCACGATGCGTGCGGGGTGGCGTCCTTCTACATGCCGCACGGTCAGGGAAGGATTGTCTTGCCGGGCCGTCTCCGTGCCAACGAGTACGCCATCGGAGGTGGCCCGCCAGTGATGCACCAACCGGCGGGAAAGATCGCCCGATATCCACCGGGAAGCGCCTGATGCGCCAGCGATCCGGGCATCGAGCGTCTGGGCCATTTTCAGGGTAACGAGGGGACGCCCCGTCCGGACATGGTGCATAAACGCCTCATTGAGCCGCTTGCACTCGGCCTCCAGGACCCCCTCGATGACCTCTACGCCCTGTTCGCGCAGACGATGCAGGCCACTGCCGGTCGCCTCAAAAAACGGGTCCCGCGCACCGACCACTACGCAGGGAATGTGTTTTTCGAGAATGAGATCAACGCACGGCGGCGTTTTTCCGTGGTGCGAACACGGCTCCAGGTTGACATACAGGATAGCATGCTCCAACGCATCGCTGCCGTAGCGGCGCTCAGCGTCCCGGATAGCGTATGCCTCTGCATGAGGCCCGCCGTATTCGTGATGCAGCCCCTGGCCGAGAAGCGTGCCGTCGGTCCCGACAAGCACCGCACCTACCATCGGATTGGGGCTGACGAGTCCGGCGCCCTGCCGGGCCAGCTCCAGGCAGGCAGTCATCCACGTTTCATGAGTAGGATCCGTCATATCGCTTCGGATTCGTTGCGCAACCGGCTAGCTCTTGTCATGAGACACGATATGGTTGAATATACGGGTGAAACGGAACCGCAGGGGGGCGGAAGCATTGACGCATGAGAAATTGCAGGTCGCGGCGCAGGATCCGAATCCGATGGGGCGCACCGTATCCTACTCCGGCAGGTTCGCGCGCCTGCCCAACCCGTAGTAACAGGTCCGCAAGACCACACCCTGCCCTGTAGCTCAATTGGCAGAGCACCTGACTCTGGATCAGGGGGTTCCAGGTTCGAATCCTGGCAGGGCAGCAGAGGTAAAAGGTATCGAAACTTTGCTGCCGCAGCATCCATCGAACGTTTTTTTACCCTCATCCCCCCTGCCGAAGGCGGCCATGCATCTGATTTCCGATATCGAGATTCTGGACGACCCGGGCAAGACGCCCGGCAGGGGGCAGACGGCTGCGTCCTGGGCCGGCGAAGATATCGACAAGGCGCGCACGACCACTGTGGAAGCCGAGGGGCATCGCCGGGTGTATATCGAGACGTACGGGTGTCAGATGAATGTCTCGGATTCCGAGATTGTGGCGTCCGTGCTCCGGCAAAACGGGTTCGGGCTTACCCGGAATGAAGAAGAGGCGGACGTGGTTCTTCTGAACACGTGCGCCATCCGGGAGAATGCGGAGCAGAAGGTGCGCCGCCGCTTGCGGGATTTCCAGGGGCGCAAACGCACCGGCAGAAACGTTTCGTCGAACGGCAACAGGTCGGTTTCCCCCTCCATTCGGCTCGGCGTGCTCGGCTGCATGGCCGAGCGCCTGCGCACCAAACTTCTCGAACAGGAGCGCCTTGTCGATCTCGTGGTGGGCCCGGACGCCTACCGCGATCTGCCCCGCCTTCTCCGCGAAACGGACGAAACCGGTCAGGCGGCCGTCAACGTGCACCTTTCCCGCGAGGAGACGTACGCCGACATTGCGCCGGTTCGCTACGATACGAACGGCGTTTCGGCATTCGTGTCCATCATGCGGGGCTGCGACAACATGTGTTCCTTCTGCGTGGTGCCTTTCACGAGAGGGCGCGAGCGCAGCCGTCCGGCGTCGAGCATTCTCTCCGAGTGCGCCCGGTTGGTCGAGGCGGGGTACAAGGAGGTGACCGTGCTGGGACAGAACGTGAATTCCTATCGTTTCCAGCAGGACGGTGTGACGGTTGATTTTGCCGAATTGCTCCAGCGGATCAGTTTCGTTTCGCCGGAATTACGGATACGCTATTCGACCAGTCATCCGAAGGATTGCAGCGACGATTTGCTGCATCTGCATCGCGAGCGCCCCAACGTGTGCAACTACATCCACCTTCCCGTACAGCACGGAAACACGGAGGTGCTCGAGCGCATGCGCCGCACGTACTCCCGGGACGAATATCTGCGTCTCATCGAACGGGCGCGTACGCTGGCGCCGGATATTTCGCTCTCTACGGACATTATTGCCGGTTTTTGCGGCGAAACCGAAGCGCAGCACCGGGACACGCTCTCGTTGATGGAGCAGGTGCGTTACGATTACGCCTATACGTTCATGTATTCCGAACGTCCGGATACGTACGCTGCGCGGAAGTACGAGGACGATATCCCCGAAGAGGTCAAGAAACGGCGGCTGAGCGAGATTATCGCCTTGCAACAGCGTATTTCCCTCGAAAGAAACCAGGAGGAGATCGGCCGGGAGCATGTGGTTCTCGTCGAGGGAGAAAGCAAACGCAGCACCCGACAGCTCTGTGGCCGCACGGATACGAACAAGATGGTTGTATTCGACCGGGAAACGTACGAGCCGGGGGAATATGTGCGTGTCCGCATCACCGGGTGCACATCCGCTACGCTGCTTGCCGACCCGCTCGGCCGCACGACCTTGTTCGAATTTGCCGCATCTGCCGCTGCGTAATCGGATGGACCGGGAATCGATACAGGAGCGCTTTGGTATCGTCGGCCGGTCGATGGCGTTGAGAAACGTCATTGACCGCGTGCGGCAGGTGGCCCGGACCGACATCACCGTGCTTATTCAGGGGGAGAGCGGCACGGGCAAGGAGCTTATTGCCGAGGCGATCCACGGACTCGGCGCCCGGCGCCACCAGCCGTTCACTATCGTCAACTGCGGCGCCATCCCGGAGGGCCTCATCGAGTCGGAGTTGTTCGGCGCCGAGAAAGGAGCCTACACAGGGGCGGTCGAGCGGCGCACCGGGTACTTCGAGCAGTCCGATCACGGCACCGTTTTCCTGGACGAGATCGGCGAAATGCCGCCTGCTGCGCAGATCCGTCTTCTTCGTGTGCTCGAGACCGGCCAATTCACCCGTGTAGGGGCTTCGCAGGTGCGCAAGGTCGATGTGCGCATCGTAGCGGCTACGAACAAAGATCTGGCGCATGAAGTGCGCGCCGGACGATTTCGCGAGGATCTGTATTACCGGCTCAGCACCGTGCTCGTCGAGATTCCGCCGCTCCGGCAGCGTTCGGAGGACATTTTACCGCTCCTGAAAACGTTTCTGCACCGCTTCGCGCAGAAGTACGACAGTCCGGTGAAGCATCTCTCCGACGATGCCCGCGAGTTGCTCCTGCGCTATCGCTGGCCCGGGAACGTGCGCGAACTGCGCAATGTCGCGGAGCAGATCGAAGTGCTCATCCGGGGCAAAGAGGTTACCGCTGCAGATATCCGTCCGTACCTGCGCGGCGTGCGTACGGAGCAGGATCGTTCGAAATTATTGCCCATCGTGCGCAAAACATCGGGGGATTCGGCAGATGCCCGCGAGCTCGAGCTGATCTATCGTGCGCTGTTCGAACTTCGTTCGCAAGTGCACCGAATGCGGGAGGAGATGAAGAGGCAGGGCCTCGTATCCGGCGACGGACCGGACGAATATCCTCCGCTGATCGAGGATGTGGCCTACGAAATCGAGGGAGATGAGGATGTGGGTCTGCGGAGCAGCGAAAACGTCGGAAACGGCAAACAGGATGCACAGGAGCCGGAAAGGGTTCATGACGAGCCGGAAGAAGCGGTTGCGGAGGAGGAAGAGACGTTTCCCACGCTGGAGGACGCGGAACGCCAGCTGATCGCGCGTGCCCTGAAAACATTCAACGGTAACCGCAGGCAAACGGCGAGAACGCTTGGGATTTCGGAGCGGACTCTTTACCGTAAGTTGAAAGAATTCGAGGAGGATTTGTGAACTTCGCCGTTGCCGTGCGTGCCCGCCTGTGTACGCCCGCCGCATGCGTCGGCGTGTTGTTTGCCTTGCTGTCAGTCGGTTGCGGGCATTATAGCTTCACCGGCGCGTCCATTCCCGAGCATATCGGGACCGTCGCGATTCCGCTTACCGAAGACGCCACGTCCAATCCGATTCCGGATCTCGGCGGCCTGTTGACCGAGCGATTGGTCCAGCGCTTCGTTCGCCAGACTCGTCTGGAACTGGCTACCGACGAGACCCGGGCCGATGCCGTTCTCGGCACAGAAATCCGGCAGTATTCCGTGCGTCCTGCCGCTGTAGGCGGCGAGAACCGGGCGGCGTTGAACCAGCTTTCGATTACTGTTTCCGCCCGCTATTCGGACCGGGTGGAGGAACGGGAAGTTTTCCAGCGCAGTTTTTCCGCCTCGTTCGAATACGATCCGGCCGATTTTACCGGCGAGGAAGAAGCCGCAAACGAAGCGCTCGACGATATCGCCGACGACATTTTTCAGGCGGCTACATCCAACTGGTAGCCTTAAGGGTGCTCTGATCAAAGCAGACTTAATCAGAGCATCTGTAACATCCTCGACGAAACCGCATCCGGCATGGCGTTTCTGTATGCAATAGCGATTGCCGTATTAACCCTGTACGGCGCCAACCTGTTGTGGTTGTGCAAGCGTTCCGCAGGTGCGGGCCGCCTGATCCCGGATGCATCGTCCGATCCTCCTCGCGATCCTTCTTTTCCCTGGCCGTTTGTCACGGTCCAGTTGCCGATTTTCAACGAGCCGCTCGTGGTCGAACGGCTGATCGACGCCTGTGTGCAGCTTGATTACCCGCGGGACCGGTTCGAAATACAAGTGCTTGACGACTCGACAGACGATACGCCGCATCTTGTGACCCGTTGTATTGCCGCCGGAGCGTCCCGGGGGATGCGGATCGTACATCTTCGCCGTCCGAACCGGGAAGGATACAAGGCGGGGGCCCTGCAATATGGACTGAAGTTGGCGCAGGGCGCTTTCATTGCCGTGTTCGACGCCGATTTTGTGCCTCGCCCCGATTTCCTGCGCCGGCTCATTCCATCCTTCGCCGATGAACGTCTTGGGGCCGTACAGGCGCGCTGGGGGCATCTCAACCAGGATGCTTCGTTACTTACGCGCATTCAGGCTGTGGGTCTGGATACCCATTTCGCGGTAGAGCAGCTCGCACGTCGCCGCGCAGACTGCTTTTTGCATTTCAACGGTACGGCGGGCGTGTGGCGCCGCACTGCCATTGTGGATGCCGGCGGGTGGCAGGCCGATACCATTGCGGAGGATCTCGACCTGAGTTACCGGGCGCAGCTTGCCGGGTGGGGCATCGAATTTATGGGGGATGTCGAAGTGCCTGCCGAACTTCCCTCTACCATCGAAGGGTTGCGGACCCAGCAGTTTCGCTGGACGAAAGGGTCTGTCGAGACCGCCCGCAAATTACTGCGAACCTTGTGGACTTCCCGGGAATCCTTCCGGCGCAAGGTGCAGGGTACGTTCCATATGACGGGTCACCTGGTCTTTCCCTTCGTGCTGATCGCCGGATTGCTCCACGTTCCCCTGCAGGTAGCGGCGCATGCCGGTGTGGGCCCCGGCAAGGCCTATTTCGGATGGATGGCGCTCGGGCTGATCGGATTCGCAGGGTTTAGTCTGGCGCAGATTTTTGCACAGCGGCGGCTGTACGCCGACTGGCCGCGCCGTCTTGGTATTCTTCCGGTTTTCATGGCCGGCACGATCGGCATGTCTATTCGCAATACCATTGCCGTGGTCGAAGCTTTTGCAGGGGTCCCCACGCCTTTTGTGCGTACGCCCAAGTTCGGCGGCGCCTCCGGACGCCGTGTTTCGCCGGGTGGTTTCGCCGGACGGCGCATTGCCGGATCGGTTGCTCTCCGTATGGCGTATCCGCTGGAATTCGCCATGGGGCTCTACTCGACGGCGGGTGTGGCGTATCTTTTGTTTACAGGGCAATGGGACGCCGTGGTCTTTCAGCTTTTTTTTGCGGTCGGCTTCGTCCTTGTCGCTGCGGCGACATTTTGGGAAGCACGGTCAAAGTCGGTCAGGTAACGTCCTCATACAGTCGATATGACGCCGGACATTCAGAAAGCCTTTTCCTATCTCAAGGAAGGCGATGCGGGGCGGGCCGCCTCTTTCCTCCGGGATACGATCAACCGCATGCCGGAGTATCCGACGGCGCATGTATTACTGGCCCAGGCCTGGGAGGAATTGGGGAAATGGGATCGCGCGCTGCATGCATGGCGCGAAGCGGTTCGCCTTGTACCGACCAGTCCTGTGGTCTTCCGCGGGCTGGAACGTGCTGCCCGGAAGGCGAATCCGCTGCCGCACGAACCGGATGCTTTCACGGATATCGACAGCCTCATTGCCAGTCTGGAATCGGCGCGTATCGTTCCCCGTCCCGATGCAGCGAGTTTACCGGCCCCGGATCTAGACGACGACATCGACGATGTGGCCAGTGAGACCCTTGCGACGATTTATGCATCCCAGCAGCGGTACAACGAGGCCGCGCGCATCTACGATGTGCTTGCCGAACGGCACCCTGGACAAGCGGCGGCATTCAGGGAAAAAGCGACCCGTCTGCGATCCGGAAAAACGGAGGATTGACAGGTATGCAGCGACTTCGGCAAATACAGGCAAGAGCATCCCGCATGGTCGCCGGTTTGATGAGCGGTACGTCGCTGGACGGCGTGGACGCCGTACTGGCGCGTCTCGAAGGGACCGGGCAGGATATTACATTCGACATACTCGGGTTCGATCATATGCCCTGGCCCGATGCATTGCGCCAGCTTATTCTGGCCAACTCGACGCTGGAGCATTCGACCGTGTTCGATATTTCCCAGTTGAATGTTCGTATCGCGCATGCGTATGCAGAAGCTGTCGAGCGTGTTGCCGTCGCTGCCGGACATGCCGTATCCGACATTGATCTGGTGGGTTCTCATGGCCAGACCATCCACCATGTACCGTTTCCGGTGGATTGCGCCGGCAGCGATATCACGTCCACGCTTCAGGTGGGCGACCCGTCGGTGCTGGCTAATCTTCTGCAGGTTCCCGTCGTAGGCGATTTTCGGGTGGCGGATATGGCGCTGGGTGGGCAAGGCGCTCCTCTCGTGCCGTATTTCGATTACGTATGCTTTCGCGACGAACAGGAAACCCGCGGTTTGCTCAATCTCGGCGGGATCGCGAATATCACGATTCTTCCCGCCGGCGCAGATCGCAGCGACGTGCTCGCTTTCGATACGGGCCCCGGCAACATGGTGATCGATACCCTTTCAGCCGTGTTTTTCGGCGAACCCTACGACGATGAGGGTCGCCGCGCCGCAAGAGGTCGCACCGACGACTCGGTGATGGCCGCCTTGCTGGAAGATGCGTATTTTGTCCGGGAACCGCCCAAATCCACCGGACGCGAGTATTTCGGTATGTCGTTTGCCGAACGACTCGTCATGCGGTGCCAGGAAGAGATGAACGATCCCGGTCCTGAGGATATCCTTGCCGCGGGAACGATGCTGACCGTGCTGTCCGTTTACCAGGCGTATGCCCGCTTCGTGCGGGATTCCTGCACGCTGGATGCGCTTATTGTTTCCGGCGGCGGAGTTCGCAATCGGTATCTGATGGATCGTCTCGCCAATGTATTTGCTCCCATACCTGTCCGCGCGATCGGGGAGTACGGTATTCGTTCCGACGCCAAGGAGGCGCTTTGCTTCGCCGTGCTGGCCCACGAGGCTGTAAATGGAGCGGAGACGAACCTGCCCTCGGTGACCGGCGCTTCCCGCGGCGCCACGCTCGGCAAACTCTGCATACCCGCGTAGGCTCATGTCCCCGGATTCGTCATTAACGCCCCTCCGGCAATACGGTGAGTTCGGACTCATCGATGCCATGCGCCGGACCCTTGGAGAGCCGTCAGGCGGGGAATTACTCACCGGCATTTCGGACGATGCCGCCGTGTACCGCATCGACGGAGATCGCGTGCATGTCATCACTACCGATATGCTGGTCGAGGGTGTCCATTTCGACCGCCTCGTTATGCCGATGGAATACCTTGGCTCGAAAGCGATAGCCGTCAACGTGAGCGACATTGCGGCTATGAATGCCGAGCCGCGGTACGCGACGATCGGGTTGGGTCTTCCGGAGAACGTTTTCGTCGAACAGATCGAGGAATTTTATCGAGGCGTGCGGAAGGCATGCGATCTCTACGGCGTGATGGTCGTGGGCGGCGATACGACGGCGTCCCCCCGCTTGACCGTTTCCGTGACGATCGTCGGCGAGGCCGAAGGGTCCCGCATTGTACATCGCCGGGGGGCCGTTTCGGGAGATTTGCTATGTACGACGGGCGAGCTGGGAGGCGCCTATGCCGGTCTCCGGATTCTGTTGGAACAGCGCCGGGAACTCCAGGAAAAGGAAGAGGATTTTGTGCCGGATATCGACAAATACCGGTATGTGATTCAGCGGCAGCTTGTCCCGCGCGCCAGAATCGATGTGGTTCGGGATTGGGCAGCGCGCGGTGTCAGGCCGAACGCGCTCATCGACCTTTCGGACGGTATCGGATCGGATTTGCGGCATATCTGCCGTGCAAGCGAGTGTGGCGCCGAGTTGTATCTCGATGCGCTGACCATTGCTCCGGAGACGTATGCCGTAGCCGAAGAATTAGGAGAGGACGTCGGGGCGCTTGCTCTTTTTGGCGGGGAAGATTACGAGTTGCTTTTTGCTGCGTCTCGCGAGGAGGTTGGCCGCATGGATTCCGAAACGTGCCATGTGATCGGCCGGTGTACGCCCGGGGCGGATGTGATGGTGCGGATGCCGGATGGACAGCTATTGCCGCTGGAGCGAGGGGGGTACGAACATTTTGGCGCAGGGAATACATCGTGAACGGACCCGAATACGTCCTTCGGTTAAAACGGAGGTTACTACTACCTCTGCCTCGCGTACCGTTGGGTATAACTTCGACAAATATGCACTTGATAGAGTGCGAAATGCATAATACATTGCCAATCTGGCTGGCCTTGGAAGGAGTCGTTACTTTACGAAAGATTTCTTTACGAAGGAGGCCAAGGGACAGTGTGCAAATCGGCGCTACTGAGCGAAGCATGCAGGACATTCCTTAAGCCCGAAACTTCATTTCAGAAGGACCCTTTTACATCATTCCCCCACATTCCCATGAAAAACCGAATACTACTCGCATTTGCATCCCTGGCGCTTCTGGCGCTTTCCCCCCTGTCGGTTTTGGCTCAGGGCTCGCTTGAAGGAACCGTAAGCGATGCGAACGGAATACCGTTGCCCGATGTGCAGGTGGCCATTACGGCATTGAACATTGGCGATCTTACCGATATCGACGGGAATTACGTGATCGAGCAGGCGCCTGCAGGAACCCATATGGTGGATTTTCGCCTTATCGGATACGAGCCGGTGATCATGGAAACCACCGTGATGGATGGGGAAACGGCCCGGCTCGATGCAACCATGAACGAAGCCGTTATTCTCCTCGAAGCAGTGGCTGTGGTAGGTAGTCGTGCGCAACCTCGTACGGTGACCGAATCGATGGTGCCCATCGACATAATCCGCAGCAGCGATATCACCGATCAGGGGGGTACGGATTTCGCCGACCTGCTGCGCAACGTGGTGCCGTCGTTCAACGTCAACATTCAGCCCATCAGTGACGCAGCGACATTTGCGCGCCCGGCAAACCTGCGCGGCCTTGCGCCCGATCATACCCTGGTCCTGATCAACGGCAAGCGTCGCCATCGCACTGCGGTCATTACCTGGTACGGCAACGGCCTCGCCGACGGCTCCCAGGGCCCGGACATTGCGCTCATTCCCGGGCTGGCCCTCGAACAGGCCGAGGTGCTGCGCGACGGTGCGTCCGCTCAGTACGGTTCGGACGCCATTGCAGGGGTGATGAATTTTGTCCTCAGGGACGATAGGTCCGGCGGTTCTGTCGAGGTCAAGACGGGCGGGCACCTGTTGGGCGATACGAGCAACCGGGTAGACCGCGGGATATTGCCGGGGGATGGGGACATGTACACCGTGTCGGCCAACGTCGGGCTTCCTTTTGGCGAGGAGGGGTTTGTCAACCTGACCGGCGAGTTCGGCAACGCCCTTCCAACCGACCGCAGCATCCAGCGCAACGACGCAAACCGGATCATCGCGGCTGGCAATACCGCTGTGCGTGAACCCGCGCAGATCTGGGGGTCGCCCGAAGTGTCCAACGAGATCAAGTTGTGGGTCAACGCAGGGCATCCTGTCAACGACCAGATGGAGGTCTACGGCCATGGGAACTACGTGAGCAAGCAGGTCGAAGGCGGGTTCTATTTCCGTAACCCGAACACCCGCAGCGGCGTGTACGGGACCACGAACGCCGACGAGGAAGACATCCTCCTGGTCGGCGACTTGCTGGATGCGGCCGACGGCGTGCTTGACGGATCCGCCGGCTGCCCCGAAGTCCGAGTCGAAAACGGCGTCGTGGCGGATCAGGCGGCCTGGAACGAGGTGCTCAACAACCCCAACTGCTTCACCTTCCAGAAGATACTTCCGGGAGGCTTCACCCCGCAGTTCGGCGCCAATGTGCTCGACGCCTCCGGTGTAGTGGGTCTCCGGGGAACCCGGGGCCAAATGGACTGGGACGCCAGCGCAAGTTGGGGCAAGTCCAACATGGACTTCTACATGTACAATACGGTCAACGCTTCATTAGGGCCCGATCAGCCCTGCAGCGACGAGGGTGCTTCTCCGCACGTTCCCGACCAGCGCTGTACGCCGTACTTCAACCCCGGGGTCTACGACCAGCAGGAAATAAACTTCAACCTGGATCTCTCTTATCCCCTGAGCGAACACATCAATCTCGCGGGTGGCGGCGAATGGCGTCAGGAGCGCTTCGAGATCGTTCAGGGCGATGAGGCTTCCTGGACCGAGGGGCTGCTCGCAAATCAGGGCTTCACGCCCGGGTCGAACGGTTTCACGGGCTTCGGTCCCCTTACGGTAGGCAACTGGAATCGTAGCAATTTCGCCGGCTACGGGGATCTCGAATACCGGGACATTGAGCTTGACCGGAACTTCAGCGTCGCCGGACGCATCGAGAATTTTTCGGACTTCGGCAGGACGATCAACGGAAAAGTCACGGGGCGTATAGGCTTTACCGAAGAGTTCGCCATGCGCGCCAGTATGAGTACGGGTTTCCGCGCGCCCACGCCGGGGCAGCAGAACGCTTTCAATATCTCGACGATCTACGATCCCGACATCATGGATCTTACCAACAACGGTACGATTCCCTCGACCTCGCTGTTGGCCCAGCAGTATGGTGGCAAGCCGCTGGGGCCCGAAAAATCCGTCAACAAGGCGCTCGGCGCGGTACTCGAAAGAGGCCCCTTTATTCTCTCGGCGGACTTTTTCGAGATCACCATGACGGATCGTTTCACGACGAGCCAAAACTTCGCCCTCAGTACGGCCGATGTGCAGCGTCTGCTGCAAGAGGGCATCATCCGGCCCGGCGGCGTTCTCAAGAGGTTCCGCTTCTTCATCAACGACTTCGAAACGCGCACGCGCGGTCTCGATATCGTGGGTTCCTACCGGATGGAGGGCCAAGGGGGGGGGACCACAACGTTTAGCACCGCCTGGAATTGGACCTCCACCAAAGTGATCGATTTCAATCGCGAGACCCTGAGCGATCTCCGGATCCGGATCCTTCAGGAAGGGCTTCCCAAAATACGTGGGAACGTGATGGCCAACCACGCCTTCACAAACGGAACGAGCGTCCTGGTGCGTGCAAGTTACTGGGGAGGCTACTTCGACGGCGAGAGCCCCTACTACGAGTCGGATCCCGATAATACGATCGACTATTCGGATATCGATAATACGATCAACTATCCGGCCCGTACGCTTGTGGATGTCGAAGCCACCCATTCGTTCACGGACTACTTGACGTTTACGGTCGGAGCTCGGAACATACTGAACACCGTTCCTGAAGAATATCCAGGTGCTGCAGACGGTGTAGGTAACAGGTACGGCCAGTTTACCCCGTTCGGCTTCAACGGGGCCTTCTACTATGCTCGCATCCGGTATCGCTGGGACTGGAAATAAGCGATGCTCAAGCGTACAGTGCAAGGAAAGGGGGCAGGGCATATGCCCCACCCCTTTTCTTTGTCAGGGATTTTCCATCTTTGCACCTGTTCGGCAGGCGCCTGCGTGGCGTGTACAGGTCTCGACGGCGCCCCGATTTGTCTGCCCCGGTTCGGTTTCGCATATTCTTTGCGATCTATAATCCCGGCAAGTAGTAAAATCCGTTCGGGTTTATTGCGCTAATACTATCTCTAATGCGGACAAGCACTATGGCGAGCGGTAAGATCGTTCAGATAATCGGACCTGTCGTGGACGCGGAATTTCCATCCGGCGACGTCCCCGAGATTCTTTCTGCGTTGACGATAGGACGAGAGCAGGGAGACGATCTGGTCCTGGAAGTACAGCAGCACCTCGGGGAAAATCGCGTTCGCACGATCGCCATGGATTCCACGGACGGCCTTACGCGGGGCGCAGAGGTCGTGAACACGGGCCGCGCGATCGCCATGCCTGTCGGCGAAGAGATTCGTGGCCGGCTGCTCAATGTAGTGGGACGCGCCATCGACGGATTCCCCCAACCTGAGGTGAGCGAATGGCGCCCGATTCATCGGGAGGCGCCCGCCTTCGAGGAGCTTCAGACGAGCATCGAGATGCTGGAAACGGGCATCAAGGTGATTGACCTTATTCAGCCGGTGGCGCGGGGCGGCAAGGTGGGCTTGTTCGGCGGCGCCGGCGTGGGTAAGACAGTGCTCATCCAGGAACTCATCAACAATATCGCCAAGGCGCATGAGGGCCTTTCCGTCTTCGCCGGCGTCGGGGAACGCACCCGCGAGGGAAACGATCTGTTGCGCGAGATGCTCGAATCCGGCGTAATGAGTTACGGCGAGGAATTTCGCCAAACGATGGAAGAAGGAGGCTGGGATTTGAGCAAGGTGGATGACGAAGCGCTTCGGCAGTCCAACATTACGCTTGTTTTCGGGCAGATGAACGAACCCCCCGGCGCCCGTGCCCGTGTAGCCTTGGCAGGCTTGACCGTCGCGGAGTATTTTCGCGACCTTGGCGGCCGGGACGTGCTCCTCTTCGTCGACAACATTTTCCGCTTCACGCAAGCCGGTTCGGAGGTTTCGGCGCTGCTTGGCCGCATGCCGAGCGCAGTAGGGTACCAGCCGACGCTTGCCACCGAGATGGGCGAGTTGCAGGAGCGCATCACCTCCACACGGGACGGCGCAATCACCTCTTTTCAGGCTATTTACGTCCCGGCGGACGATCTCACGGATCCTGCGCCAGCCACCACCTTTGCGCACCTTGACGCTACAACGGTGCTTTCCCGCCAGATCGCCTCGTTGGGGATTTATCCGGCCATCGACCCGCTCGACTCGACAAGCCGCATTCTGGATGCGCGTATCGTCGGCGAGGAACATTACCGAACGGCTCAGGAAGTGAAGGAACTCCTTCAGCGGTACAAGGAATTGCAGGACATCATTGCCATTCTCGGCATGGACGAGTTGTCCGACGAAGACAAGCTTGTGGTGCAGCGGGCTCGCCGCGCCCAGCGATTCATGAGCCAGCCGTTCTTTGTCGCCCAGCAGTTCACCGGTATTGAAGGCAAATACGTCAAGGTGGAAGATTCTATTCGCGGATTCCGGGCCATTTTGGAAGGAGAAATGGACAAGTACCCCGAAAGCGCCTTCAATCTGAAGGGCTCCATCGAAGAGGTTGCGGAGGCTGGCGAGAAGATGCTCGCGGAGGAGACCGCATAAGCATCGACGCATATTCGCGCCGGTTTTTTCGGCGCTTCGTACAAGGTTCGATTGCAATAAGGTCAGGTCGTATAATGCCCAGCCCGTATGGCTCATCTTCAGGTTGAAATCGTTGCTCCGTCCCGGCGCGTCTTTCAGGGAGAGGCGCGGGGCGTTCAGGCGCCTGGCCGGTTTGGTTCGTTCGAGGTGCTCTTCAATCACGCCCCCATGATTGCTGCGTTCGATATTGGCGCAGTACGTGTCACGGCCCCCGATGGGGAGCAGGTCTTTTTTGCTTCGAGCGGGGGATTTCTCGAAGTGATCGACAACCGGGTTACTGTACTCGCGGATACGGCCGAGCCGGTTTCCGAAATAGATACGCAGCGGGCAAAGGCGGCCGAAGAACGGGCGTTGCGCCGCTTGCAAGCGACCGGGGAAGATATTGACCGGCTTCGCGCCGGGCGAGCCCTCGAGCGGGCACGTAACCGATTACGCATGGCGATGGGACGTATTGGCAGGACGGGTTCGGGATAATCCATGACCACGCTGAACGATCTCCCGACGCCCTGCCTGCTGATTGAGCGGTCTCGCCTCGCGGCGAATCTTTCGACAATGCAGGCCCGTGCCGACGCGCAGGGGGTTCGCTTGCGCCCTCACATCAAAACACACAAGTCGACGGTGCTGGCCCGCATGCAACAGGAGGCGGGTGCGTGCGGCGTTACCGTGGCGACAGTGGGAGAAGCCGAACACTTTGCCCGCGCCGGTTTCGACGATATACGCATCGCGTATCCTGTGATCGGGCAAGACCGGCTGGAACGTGTAGCCAATCTGTACGCCGACGCACACCTTTCTTTCTGTGTCGATACGGTGTCCGGCGTTCGAGCCGCCTCCGCTTTTTTTGCGTCGCGCGGCGTTTTCGCCGAGGTGTTGATCGAAGTCAATGTAGGGCAGAATCGCTGCGGCGTCGATCCGGAAGCCGCACGTGCGGTGTCGCTTGCGCGCACCGTAGCCGAATCCCCCGGAATCCGTCTTGCCGGCATTCTCACGCACGCCGGGCAGGTTTACAAGGGCCCGCCAGAGGGAATCTCGAAGGAAGAAGCTATACGAACCGTTTCCCGGCGCGAACGGGACGCCATGCTCCGGTTCGCCGGGCGGCTCAGGGAGGCAGGTCTTGCCGAGTCGGGCGCCTTCGAAATCAGCATCGGCTCGACGCCCACGATGCACATGTTCGAGAACAGGGAGGAAGAAGGCTTTCGTATTACCGAGATACGCCCCGGCAATTACGTTTTCCACGACGCCATGCAGGTAGCTCTGGGTGCAGTTGCGCTGACCGACTGTGCGCTTACCGTGCTGACGACCGTTGTCAGTCGCCATCGCACGGCATCGGGGAGGGAGCGGTTATTTGCCGACGCAGGTTCGAAAACCGTCACTTCCGATCAAGGGGCGCTCACGGATGGCTATGGGCAGTTGCTGTACGACGGGCTTCGCATGGAGCGCTTGCCGCATGCCCGTATCGCCGCGCTTTCCGAAGAACATGCCTGGATCGATGTATCGGGCGGATCGACCCTCGAAGTGGGAGACCGTATCCGGTTCGTACCGAATCATGCCTGCGTATGCATGCATTTGCACGAAACCGCGTGGCTCGTCGACGGCGAGGAAGTCATCGATGCCTTGTCCATCGATGCCCGTACTCGCGTACCGTAGCATCCGGGCCGGATCCCCCTCGCAGTCTCCCGAAGGGCGCTTCACGCCCGCACTGTCGCTGATCCACAGCGTTTTCCGCTAATTCCAACGATGGAATTATGATGTCCTTTACGTGCGAACGTGAAGTGCCGGGCGAAGCGGTTTTAATCAGAGTATCCCTAACTACCTGATGAACAGTATTTCCCGGTACGTCGGCACCGGCCACAGTTCGTTCGGAACCACCCGTTCGAGCTTGTCGCACGCAAGGCGTACGGCGCTCATCGCCGGAATGACCTGATCACGCATGTGAACGGCGTGTGCATGCCCCTCTTCGGTACTGGTCATATTCGCAGCCTTCAACCGATCGATCGCTTCGCGTAGTTCGTCTATGAGTGCGCCTGTCGCAGAGGCCGTAGCCTCCATGCCTCCGGAAGGAGCGCCGATCTGGTTGGCTTGCGTAACGGTCGTCGTTAACTCGCCGAAGTACCTCGCCGCTGCGGGGAGCACCATCGTTTCGGCCATGGCCTGCGTGGTTTCCGCTTCGATGTTGACCGTGATGACGTACTGTTCGAGCCACGTTTCGTGCCGGCTCTCGAGTTCCTTCTTCGAAAGGACATGGGCCTTCTCGAAAAGCGATACGTTTTTCTCGTCGAGCATTTTTTCGAGTGCGTCGACCGTCGTACGCAGGTTCAGCAGGCCGCGTCGTTCGGCTTCGGCATGCCATTCTTCCGTGTAGTTGTCCCCCTCGAAAAGGATGGCTTTCGTTTCCTGAGAGGATTCCTGAAGCACCTTGGCTATGGCTGCTTCGAAGGACGTCCCGTCGTCCATCCTAACTTCCAGGCTCGTTGCGAGTTCGTTCAGCGAGTCCGCCATGGTTACGTTGAGCACCGTGTTCGCAAACGAGATCGTCTGGTTAGAGCCGACGGCTCGGAATTCGAACTTGTTGCCCGTAAAGGCGAACGGGGAGGTACGGTTCCGGTCACCCGAGTGGCGCGGCAAATGCGGAAGGACCGGACTGCCAAGGCCAAGGAAGCCGCCCTCTTTGTTCGACGTTGCCGAGCCTTCGGCAAGCTGGTTGAAGATGTTGTACAGGGCCTCGCCAAGGAAAACGCTCAAAATGGCCGGGGGCGCTTCGTTGGCGCCCAACCGATGATCGTTTCCGGCCGTCGCCACGGCGATTCGCAACAGGTCCTGATGCTTGAATACTGCACGGATCACGGCGGCGCAGAAGAACAGGAAGCGCAGGTTTTGGGAAGGGTCGTCGCCCGGATCGAGCAGATTTACGCCCGTATTCGTGGACATCGACCAGTTGTTGTGTTTGCCCGATCCGTTCAGTCCGTCGAACGGCTTTTCGTGCAGCAGGCAGACGAGGCCGTACTTGCGGGCTATCTTCTGCAGCATGAGCATGATCAGGTGCTGGTGATCGGCGCCCAGATTCGAGTTTTCAAAAATCGGTGCGATTTCGTATTGGCCCGGCGCCACTTCGTTGTGGCGTGTTTTGACGGGCACTCCGAGACGGTACAACTCCCGTTCCGTTTCGAGCATGCACGACAGAATTCGGTCTTCGATCGTTCCGAAATAATGATCGTCCAACTCGTGACCCTTCGGCGGTTTTGCGCCGATGAGCGTACGCCCTGTGGTCACGAGGTCCGGTCGGCGGTAATAGTACTCCTCGTCGATCAGGAAGTATTCCTGTTCGGAACCGACGGTGGAATACACTTTTTGTACGTCTTCTACGCCGAATAGCGCAAGGACCCGCCGGGCCGCGGCGTCCAGTGCTTCTATGGAGCGAAGCAGGGGGATCTTGTAGTCCAGCGCCTCACCGGTCCAGGAAGTGAATGCCGTGGGGATCGACAGATAGGCCCCGTTTTTGTTCTCGATGATGAATGCAGGCGAGGTGGGGTCCCATGCCGTATAGCCGCGAGCCTCGAAGGTGGCGCGCAAGCCGCCGCTCGGGAAACTCGATGCGTCCGGTTCGCCCTGAATCAGGTTACTCCCGGAAAACTCTGCAATGGCGCCGCCGCCCTTGTTCGGGGTGATGAAACTGTCGTGCTTTTCGGCGGTCGAGCCGGTCAAAGGTTGGAACCAGTGCGTAAAGTGCGTTCCCCCTCGTTCCTTGGCCCACTCTTTCATGGCCGTCGCCACGGTGTCCGCAACCGTCGGATCGACCGGCTCATTATTTTCGATAGTCGCGAGAAGCCGTTCGTAGACTTTCTTTGGAAGCCGGCTCTTCATGGCCTCCAGGCCGAAGGTATTCTCCCCGAAGATGCTTTCGATGTCTATGGGAAGAATCGGCGTCTTGGTGTCCGGCACGAATTTGGTTGCGGCCTTTACGTTATAATCGTCAATCAACTTGGACATGGCGTACAGCGTTTGGTGGTCGTCAGGTTGGTGGTGCAGGAGTAGCGTCAGCAGATCTCCGGGGAGTCCCCGGCGCGTCGGCTGCGTAGTGAAAATGGGGTTAATGTTCCGTCAGTTCGGTTGTAAACGGCTCGATTTTCCTCGTTTCCTTGAAGGTGCTCAGCACAATACTGGTCGAGGTACTGTGCACTCCGGGCAGCGATCGGATTTTCGACAGGATTTGTTCGAGGGCGGTCGTGTTCCTGGAGCGTACCTTTAGTATGTGAGATCCCTCTCCGGTAATCGAATGTACCTCCTGCACTTCCGGGAAGACGAGGGCTTCATTCACGAAATTATCGTAATTCACCGATCCGTCCACGGTTACGCGAATAAAGGAAACGATGTCCAGGTGGAACCGCTTCGGGGCGACCACGGCGTGATAGCCTGTGATCACTCCCCGTTCTTCGAGTTTGCGCATACGGTCGCTAACGGAGGGTACGGAAAGCCCTACGATCTCCGCGATAGCATTGCGTTTCATCCGCCCGCTATCCTGTAGCAGATTAAGAATGGTGACATCGATATCGTCGATTCGGTGCATGGCGTTGTGGTTGGGGCAGTTTGGATTGTGGTATCGATATTTTGTCCTTTACCGTGGATTCCGTATCATTTTATTAACTAATTTAGGAAAAGATGCAAGAGTGCATCCATAAAATTAAAAATTTAATCCATTTTTTGCATATAGGATCGGATTTTCGTTCATCGAGAGGTGATTTGCGGCGATACGTTTGCGATGCATGCGAACATGGGGGGCCTCCAGACGTACCCATGGCGCGATATGTAACGACTTGATTTTTGAGCAATTAACAAGAGAATGTCATGCACCGCAGGGATTTTTTCCGGCGTACGGCCGTCGCAGGAGGGCTTCTTGGAATGGGGGCTGCTTCGCCTGCAAAGGCGCTGGCGCCGATAATGGAGTTGGGTCGCGGGCCGGGTAACCGGATCGGCGTATCCACCTATTCGTTCTGGCGTTTTGCAGGAGACAAGGAAGACTATCCGATCGTTTCTTGTATCGAACAGGCCGCGGATATGGGTTTCGACGGTGTGGAGATCCTCCACATCCAGATGGGTTCCGAGGATAATGCCCATTTGCAGATGCTCAAGCGCAAGGCCATCGAGTCGGGATTGGATCTGATGGGATTTTCGACCCATCAGGGATTCGTATCGCCGGACGCCGAAGAGCGCAAGCAGAATGTGGACAGGACAAAGCGCCAGATCGATATAGCCTCTGCACTGGGGATTCCCACCATGCGCATCAATACCGGGCGCTGGGGTACGAGCGAATCGTTCAATGCATTGATGGCCAATCGGGGCATTGAGCCACCACTCGAGGGATATACGGACGAGGAAGCGTTCGAGTGGGTAATCGACGCCATCGGTTCCTGCATCGATCACGCTGCGGAGAAAGGGGTCGTGCTGGGGCTGGAGAATCACTGGGGACTCGGGCGTACGCCCGAAGGGGTGCTCCGCATTGTTCGGGCCATTGACTCGCCCTGGCTTCAGGTCACCCTGGATACGGGCAACTTTCTGGAGGATCCGTACGACAAGCTGGCCATGCTGGCGCCGTACGCCGTGCTCGTACAGGCCAAGACATATTACGGCGGCGGCACGTGGTATACGCTCGATCTGGATTACGACCGCATTGCGCAGATCATGCGCGACGCCGGTTTTCGGGGATATGTTTCACTGGAATTCGAGGGAAAGGAAGACCCTAACGTAGCGATTCCGAAGAGTCTGGCGCTATTGCGCAACGCGTTCGGGGCGTAGCCGGATCGTAATCCGTTGTTGGGCAGTAGGATGCCGTTCAATACTTTTCCGGGCCCGTAGCTCAGTGGTTAGAGCAGTGGACTCATAATCCATTGGTCGTAGGTTCGAACCCTACCGGGCCCACTTTTCGGCAACGCCGGAGCCGGGGACGGTTCCGGCGTTTGCAGCCGCTTAAACGCCGAAAGAACGGGAAGCCATTGCGAACCCGACTTCGGGCCAGACGATAAATGAATCCGGCACGTTCTTATCTGGTCAGGGATAC